>Ga0206964_10027_pt1 | contig 44503 bp, 46 predicted proteins | sample Alteio_BWOrgHeat_25_FD_152980 | JGI IMG/M metagenome (GOLD analysis project Ga0206964, IMG submission 152980) | Enriched cells from forest soil in Barre Woods Harvard Forest LTER site, Petersham, Massachusetts, United States -... | ecosystem: Environmental > Terrestrial > Soil > Temperate forest >...
TGTAAAGCTTTGAGAAGTACGGATTCTGCGTCAGTGAGTTTTCTTTGTCTAATTCTTATTGCCGACAGGGACTCGCAAGTCGTAAAATAACCTTGTGGGTCATTCAAAAATGTCTTGTCGCGATAACTTTTTGCGGTTTCCAGACATGTAGCTGCCTCGGAAAACATTTGCCTATTGAAATAAGTGCACCCTAGTTGATGGTTTACCCAAGCGTACATTTTATTATCAGTGCCAATCATTTTGACGATTCGTGACCGCACAGCAGATAGGGTGTCGCAGGCAACCTCATAATTCAATCCCTCAGCAAGGAGCGAACCTTCTTCAATTGCAAGCCTGAAGCTCATCTCGGGTGCAATTCGAACATAATCTTTTATGTTTTGTCTCGCACTATCAATGATACGACAACCTAATTCTGTTCTGCCAAATTTACCCTCCAGCAACGCTAGCTTTATTGCGTAACCCGCGTAAATTTCAAAAGCAACTGATATATGCCTTTTACTACCATTCATCAGCATCCTATAAATGAACGCGGCCTTATCATAGATACCCATGGCTTCATAAACGCCAGCTAGATTATCTAAAGCGAACGTATAAGTTAGAGACGTTTTTAAATCATTGCCTTTTATCAAATTAATGACAATATAATATGCGTCTCTGGCCTCATCGTAACGCCCAACCGCAGCATAACATCCTGCTAGGCTGTCACACAGCGCAACATACCCAATCGTGTCCGTTGACATTCTCGGGATGCGCTGGCCTGCCACTTCGTAGGCTCTAAGGGCATTGCCTATATCACCTTTCCTATTAAAATAATTCCCCCGTTCAAAATCGGTCCGCCAATCCTGCGCAACCAGTGCCGAGCAAAAACATAAAAAAAGACAAAGAAGATAATATTTAATCATCGTTGGGATCGGTATAGTAGGTAATTGACATTAAACCTGAATTCCCGCCGCCACGATAAACCTCTACGAAAATCGGCTGACCCGGAAGCCGCCAATGTGTGTCATCTACTTGAATCCAGTATTTGTTAAAGATTGAAACAGATTCCTCATATTGCGATGTCACAGACATTTCCATGTATTTATAAACCACCCCCCTACGGTTAATTCCGACGACAAGCATTGGTATATGGTATTGTTTATAACTATATTCATCGTACAATCTTCCGTCATCGCCTGTAATAGTTTTAAGTAAAGAATACCCGATTTGTGATAGTGAATCTGATACAAATTTTCGCGTCTTTCCAAACGTTATTCCTTGGCCTGAGACCCCATTGAAAATGACGGATACGATTAATAAAAGTAAAATTCTCTTTTTCATCATTATTTTTTTTGATGTAATAGCGAAAGGCAGTCGTCACGTTGATCGCGGGCTTCCGTCGATTTTGGATCAAGTATCAAGGCTTGGTCAAAATCTTTCGCTGCCTTTTCGTAAAATCCCATAGCTTTTAGAGCAACTCCTTGATTGTAAAAGGCGTCCGGATGTTCACGCGAAATTGCGATCGCCTTATCACAATCATCTATGGCGCTGATATATTGTCCCAAGTTTAGTTCGGCAAACGCTCGTGTGGTATAAAACTCCTCTTTTATCTTAATTGATAGTGCTTTGTTCATACATCCTTTCATTGCAATATAGTCCCCACGTTTTTTATATTGTACAGCCATACCAAGCAGATTTCGTTCATTTTTGGGGTCGTATTCGTAACATTTATAAAAATAATTTAACGCGCTGGCAGTATCTCCTTTGCAATCGTAGCACCATCCAAGCATATAGTAAGATTCAGCATAACTCGGCGTTGATTTAGTTAAAATCTCAAAGGCAACAATCGCATCATCATATGCCTTCATATTATAAAAAATGTTCCCTAAAGCAAAAACGTATTCGTTCTTGGGCATAATTTTTATTGCTTGACGTAGATCGCTTATTGCCAACCGATATTCTGTTGCATGTTCATGTTCTATGGCGGATTTATAAAATTGATCCGCTCTCAACTCGTCAGACTTGGAAAATTGTTGTTGCGAAAAGCAGAAAACAGGGATGAACGATAAGGTGATAATAAAGTTAGGTATTTTCATACCATAAATATAAAAGAAACTTTTGGTATTATTTTCTCATTTGATGCGAAAAAAGTGACTTTTTTAAACCAAAAAATACATTTTCAGCAGCGCTTATCCCACCGACGCTCGTTTAGTCCGCTATTTACCAATTTTCAAATAAATCTACAAGAATTGGTTAAATCGTTTCAAAAGGTATGCTGCAATTCACGAAACAATTCACTAATTTGTATGCCCAGCCTGCGCGCAAGGCTGCCGATCTCAGTAGAATAAGGATTGGCGGTCCCGGCTTCTATATCTGCGATATACTGCACGTCCTGATTAATTGCTTCGGCCAGCGCCAATTGCGACAAGCCTTTTTCAGTGCGGAGTTAATTTATCCTTTTTCCGAATATTGCTAATAGTTCCTGATTGTCTATGTTTATTTTTATTTGCGGGGCGGCAAGGTTAGTGATTTAAAGAACCCTTTTAAAATAAATCTCTCCATATGTTTTGTTTCGGACGGTTATCTCCGTAATTTAGTGTCAATAAATTTTCTTGTAATAGCGAACTCGTTTTAGCTACCGAATCGTCGAAACTTCAAAAGCAAAAACCAACGAGTAATGAGTTACTGCCACGCTACGCGTGGGGTTTATCATTCGTTGTGTGCGCTTTTCGACGAGCGTGGTAGCTGGTGAGGCCCCACGCTGTTTTTTTATAACCCGTCTTATTAGGGGCTAAGGCACTTTAGCTCTGTTATGAAACTTAAATTATTACCTGCCTTATTGCTTGTCGCGCTCACAAGCTGCCATTCTAATGGACAGCCAAAATCCAAACCAAAAGCAAACAATTCAACATCGTCCGGCGGTGCCTCGGAAATTACACTGACAATCCCGGAGAAAACCTATCCTAGCCTTAAGCCGGGCGATATGGCTCCCGATGTGGTCAAAATAGATGCCGACGAACTTACTACGCCAATTGACGGAACCTGTATAATCAAAAAAGGCACACTGGAAGCGTTAATTGACTTACGGGGCAATTATATCATTCCGTATGGGCAATATGAGTTAATTGGCTCTGCGCCATTCAGTACCTTGATCACCGTAAGGACAGCCACCGGATGCGGTTATAAAAACCTGAAAGGCGAAACCGTTATTCCGTCAAAATACACCGAAGCCGGCCAATTCGATGCCCATAAAATCGCATTGGTCAATATCAGGATGGAACATTACTTGATTGATACGAAAGGCAATATCCTTTCAAAGGATTTGCATGGGTTTACATCCGTGCCCTATGAACGTGAATTGTTCGACCAGCCACAATCGGAATTGATTAAATTCTTTCGCGGCAATGCCTGGGGCTATATGAACAAAGCCGGGCAGGTCATTATCGGCCCGCAGTTCAAGGATGCCACTGAATTTACCGACGGTATGGCAGCGGTAAGCCAAACCGACCAGTTCGGGGCCAAGAAATGGGGCTTTATAGACGTAACCGGGAAATTGGTTATCCCTTACAACTTCACCATCAGGCCAGGCCAGTTTCATGAGGGACTGGCATTGGTGCAGCCTGCCCAGCGCGGCGACTTCAATTTCGCCTATATCGACAAAACCGGCGCGGTCAAATTCAAGGTCGGCAATGGCGATCAGTTCAGCCCTTATTTCCCATGCGGGGAGATGCACCATGCCTCGAACGCTCAGACCGGGGCTTGTTTTTTTCATGGTTACGCGATTTGGGCATATGGCGACCAGGATTATCGTTTTTGCGATAAGTCCGGGACGATGCACAAGTTGGCCGAACTGGTCAAAGACACTGAACTGGCTAATGACCCCAAAGGGCTATTGCTGGATAATTTTGACGACCGCTTACTATATTTCCAAAAAGGCAGCTTGTGGCAAATGACCGATGCGCATGGTGCCATGGATTATCAGGGCAATGTGGTATATCCGGCATCCTTCCTTAGTCTGAATGCTGATTATTTCAGCCCCTATGCTTTTGCAAAATTTATCCAGCCGACTATCGGCCCCAACAATACGCAAATCATAACCCAAGGCATCATCAACAGGCAGGGTGTATTTGTCCTAGTGCTTAATCCTAAATCGACCTTTTAACCCACAACCATGAAAAGATTTATCATACTGGCAGGAGCGGCGGCGCTGTTCCTGCTTGCGACTTGCAAAAAAGACAATGCTCCGCAAAACAACCCGCCACCGGCAACAACTAAATTATCCATAACGGATTTTAGCCCGCAGTCGGGACAGCCCGGTACGCAAATTACCATTACCGGCACAGGGTTCGGCAGTGACCTGTCTGCGGTGCAAGTGGCGATTGGCAATTCGCCGTATAACCCACCGCTATCAGTATCGCCCACCACTATCGTTATTCAAACTAATAGCACGCAAAGCGGACAGATAAGCGTTCTTATCAATGGCAACAAAGCCATCAGCACAAACGATTTCACGGGGCTCGAACCGGATTTGCAGATCGTTGGTTATAATACGACAGGGCAACTTGGCCATGAGCTGTATTTCAGCGGCGTAGGCTTTGGATCGGACACCAATAAAGTAACCGTATCATTCGGAGGCACAACTCCGGTTAAGGCTGATTACATCGCAACCGATAAGCTTGCAATGGGCGTAACCATTCCGAGATACGCGCAAGCTGGCAAAGTAGTAGTAACCGTAAACGGCAAATCGGTAACAGGTAGCCAACCCTTTAGCTTTACAACGTCAATGCGGGACTTTTCGCCAAAGTCCGTTACGACCGGCGACACCGTGAAAATAACAGGCGTGGCGTTTACGACTATCAGTGATATGCGCGTTGATTTTAATACCGCGTCGGGTTTGGAAGAAACGCCCATAAAAGTCACGCCCACGGAGTTATGGGTGATCGTCCCATCTTATGCCCGGACTGGCAATTTTAGAATTATTGCACAATTGAGCACGCTCGACGATTATAGTCCTGTCAAGTTTACGTTCACCCCGCGCGTTTATTTTAGCAATTATAATTTACCAACTTCAGCCAAAGTCAACGATATTATCGTCATCAACGGCGATTTTGATGGCGCGGATATTTCAAAGATGTTCGTGTCATTTAACGGCTCGGTGCCAATCAATCCAATATCGATCAGCGGGCCGAATATTTCTGTTAAAATTCCGGCCGATGCTAAAACAGGGCCGATTACAATATCGGAGACTGGCTATACATCCTATACATCACCGTTTACGATAACGATAACAGACTAAATTATGAGTATTATTCATCATACAACTTCGATCAAAGCCCCGACGCTGCAAAAGCAACGGGGCTTCGTATTTAAATACCCCCTAGTATTTTTATCTATGATTGAGAGAATTTTTACCTTATTTACGGTACTAAACATTCGCAGGGAAAATGGCCCATCAAATTCACCTCAATCTATAAATGATTTTTAAATTTACTGAACTATACCTTCGGCGGTCACAATTCATTTTTACTACTGAAATGAAATTTGCTTATTTGATGGATTCCATGAGTTCAATTAAGGAAGAAATTGAGAGCACTGGGATGTTCAGGAACGACGTCAAAGTAAAAAAAGAAATGACCAGGTTAATCAAGCTTTATAAAGAAACGGTAAAGGAGTATTTGGACAATCAAATTGATTTCCAAAAAGGTAAGTGGGGAGGCAAAAATGAGAGTAACGGACGTAGGTTGTCTGCTTTTATTGAGGCAGGCGCCTATGGCCGAAAAATAATGTTAGAGGTTGACGCAACCGATCTATCTAAACCTCTAACAAATATTGTAATCTTCCACTTGCACCCATCTTTCTCAAATGCTAGCGTTGAAGTTAAGGCACAAAATAATAAAGCCCAATTGGAAGTAATAGTTCTTTTTCCATTTACTGTTGGCGTTGAATGTGACAATAACCAAACAAAACTTGAATTGGATTTATCGGAGTTGATTGCGTCTGAAATTTCGGATTTTATAGCGTGATGGGTAAAGGGAATAGCGAAATCAAAAAAACGATCGAATATTCAGTTGAATTCTCCTTATCCATTTCAACTTATCTTATACAAACCGCAACATTATTTTTTTGAAATGTCAATTTAATATTTTTATTATTACTAACTAATTTTTGAATATGTTATATGAGTAAGAAAAAACCTTCTCGCCAGCAGACGCCTATGATAGGTCCACCGTTTTTTCTTCCTTTATTACGCCCATATTCACCTGATCCATCAAGTCAAATTCAATGGGTTCCGATACTTAACATTACTGTTAATCAAGGCTCAGCACCTGACGAAGCAGTTTCAGATATACTTTCTGACTTATCAGTTTTATACCGCATGACAGGTGGCAGCGGAATAAACTTTGAAAATACACCCGTTATCTTACACCTAAACCATGAATGAGTTGTCGCGATATGGAAAGGATGATCATTCCGAGGTTTATCAAGGGAAACCGCGTGGGAGCTGGAAGCCTGAACTAAGCGGGTGGGTGCGTTTTTTAGGTCGTCTAATGCCGTGGCTATTAAAAAATAAAGATCTTGGCGACCGGTACCTTGAAGCAAAAGTTCACGGTGAAGAAGCACAAGCTTTTAAAACTTACACCGAGGGATTGGTCAATTTAGCGAATGTAAAGAAAATCCTTAGTGAAACACATATAATGGAGGGTGAGAAAATTTCCGCGATGGGTAAAGTAGATTTCTCAGAGGAAGAAATTAATGAAAAGATTGCAGAGATTGAAGGAAAGATCAAAATGCTATCCATACTTTATGACACTAAAATAACAGCCAGTATAACACATGAGAAAAGAGATTGATCTATTGGTAAAATCAAACCATATTCTCCACTTTTGTCTGATTGAACTTTCTCCGTTGTGTCGTCATATCAAAATTAAAATCAGTCTGATTTTAGTGTGATTTTTTGCATCCATTCTAATTTGTGTTCGAGCGTGGCTCCTTCGCCGTATGACGGTCGTGGGAACTTATGGCCCATCAAATCAGCCTGGACACGATCAGGGCAATTGACGCTTAAAAGCCTATCCTGATAGCTATGCCGTAAGGAATATACAGAATGCAATTTTGATGGTATTAAATTATTCTCCCTTAAAAACTTACCAACTGCTGATGATACACCATCCTGCTTATCAGCAAGATGAGAAAAGCCAAATGGGAATTTCTTAAATGCTTCCAATGCGAAGCCGGTGAGGGGGATATGTCTTTTTCTGTACTTGGTTTTAAGCCTTCTTTTTGTCCTGGGTATAATAGCAATGTGCGGGATTTCACAATCCAGCACAATATCTTCAGGCAGTAACCCGATAAGTTCAGAGAAGCCAGCGCCGGTTTCAGCAAAAATATGCAGAAGGCTTTTTGCCTCTGCATTCATGCCGCTGAGGTTATCGGCGTTTAAAAGCACATGCCTGATAAATTCGGTCGAAAATGGTTTTCTTGGCTCATAATCACTGTTCAGACTGAGTTTATTGAAAATGTGCCGTGCATCAAGATTAAGCTTAAAATTGTCGCTTACCGTCACAATTATTACTTTCAGGTATGTGAAATTCTTATTGGCAACGTTTGTTGTTAGGTTTTCTGTCTGAATTCTGCTAATCCACCAGTCCCGAAATTTCAGCATGTCCTCTCTGGTCAGTTCCTGGACCGCTTTATTCCCAATGCAGGAAATTAAGTTTGACATGGCAAGTTTGCGAGGATTCTTCCACTTGCGTACCTGGTGCTCCGATTTGCTGAGATTGATGTCTTTTGTCAAATCCCAAAACTTGGCCAGCGCATCATCCAGTTTGATGGTCGGTGCCGAAATGCCACCTAGCAGTGCCTCAACGGGCTTTTCATGTAAATTGTTTTGGAGGCAAGCAATCCGTTTTAAAATTTCTTCTAATGAGCGGACAGAAAGTTGTTGCGCCGTTAAATATGAAAAACCTAAAAGAGAGGCGCGGTCATTTACCTGTTTATAATAATCGTCACTATGCTTTCTCCCTGTCTCAATCAGGCCGTTCCAATATTGTTCCAGCCTGGCATTTTCCAGAGCAGCAAGTTTGTGTGCATGCTTTTTGCTATCGGTTTTAAGCGAAAACCGGATTAGTTTTCTACTGTCGTACTCCCGAATGCTCCGAGGAGTACGGCGATTGAAATAGTAGGTATTTGATCGAAAAAGAACGTGTTGCACTTCTCATGTGTCCCTTTTTGTGTACCAAAATGTTTGGTTTTGAGAAGTGTTCTTACCTTACAGGTAAGGCCAAATTGAATTTTTCGATTATTATTAACGGTTAATAACGATCGGGGTAAACTCAATGCAATCTTTATTGGCGGAGACAGGGAGATTGCATCTCAAAAAGGCAAACATTTTAAATACAAGATTTAATTAAGAAATTCTTCACAGGAAAATCGATCATCTTCTAAATTGTGTGACAGAGTGTGTATCACTTCCTAGCCTTTATTATATTACCTGGATAAAAAATATTGGCAAGTGAAATTTAACGCGACAGTTGAAATTTTTCAGTCGATTTTAGCTGCATTTGATAATTAGGTTTACCGTTTATCGCCATTGTTTTTAAACCGTTCGAACAGGGTATCTTTAAGCTTGAAAATGCGGGTTCATACACGCAGATGACCTTTGAGCCAATTTCATTTTTCCTTCATTTGAGTTTTAATTGATGCTTTATTCATTTCGTGACAGGGTGAAACCAAGCCCGCGAATTTATTAACAGCCATCTTCTTCGGCCTCGTCAGAAAAATATTCTGCCCAGCTGAGGTTCCCGACCGCAAATTCCGTCTCACAATCATAGTCGGTATTATAATCCACGTCTTTTTTTTCAAAATCTTCGCCAGCATTCGATAAAATGTCGATCAGTGTTGTTGGCCTTTTTATATTTATCTTTTTCTTCATAGGCTTAGTTATATTCGGTTGACAGAATATTTATTTTATTCTACAATCGCGGTTTGCAAGGAGACCGGGATGAATTTTAAAGAAGATTATATTGAATTTAAAAGGAACATCTCCGTTGGTGAACAGGGAAAGCTTATCCAAGATGCCGACTTTGATAAGTATGTTGAGAAATTTGGGATTGATCGAGCCCTTGGATATTTGGAAGCTATAAGAGATTTTAACGCGTATGCGGAAGTAATACTCGGCGGCGGTTATTGCTGTAGCGGGTTTGCGGAAACCGGCCACATGGTAAGGAAACATCTTTGTGAATTCGTAGATCATAATTCTAATTTTTTGAATAAGATTGTTAATAAGGAAGATTTTGATTTAAAACTTTAATTTAGTTCTTCCATAATCTTATCATTTGACACCACAAAAATCGAAAAGCAGGTTCGTCACATTTTCACAATTTTTTTTTGTGAGGTTTTAAGATTTGTACATTAACTACGTATTACTATTTTTCAGTTATGTTGGTTCACAAACTGGTTTTCGAAAAGCTATATTTTGCGCTTACCGCATACGTTGTTTCTCATGATTTGAAAGGGAAAACACCTCAATCTTCAAAGAGTAGAAAATACAGTTTGAAATCGATGAACTTTTGGAGCGTGGTAATAGTAGACGAAAACAATCGTGAGAAACATTCCCTTGTATCATCTATAACAAAAGACCCGCATACATCATATTGGACATACTACAGACTGCTTACCAATTACGAGACTCCATCTTGCAAAAAAGTTGTAGGCGAATACCAAGATATTGATGGAATATATATATCGTCAGCACTAAAACATATTGAATATATTATTCCAAATCACTTTCGATATCAGATAGATGATACTTTTAACGAACTTGTGGACAAGAAAAAGATTCATGAGGCAGAGGGAGAAATTCTCTTAGAACTTTATATAAAAGATAAATGGCCTGAATTGAAATTGTATTTAAAACCTAAAATAAACTGTTATCAGAATTGTATTTTCGACGATTCAATAAAGGAAACGAAAACAAAACTCAAGGACGAGGGTCTTTATAGGCGCTCCCATTCTACAAGCCGTTTCCCCGATTTGTATAGTCGAAATTACAATATAGTCAAATACGACCATATTTATCCTAAACACGCTTATGAATTTGTAATAAAATATTACAACAAAATTACGCTTTCTGATTTTTCTGCCGCATTTGAATTTTGGATCCCATCATCAAGAAAAGAACTGTGGAATGATAATTACCTCAATTTTGCCAAAGAACATTGCTTTAACTTTTCAATAAATTCAATTATCGTTGAAAATATCGAAATTAAGATCGAAGAACTATTTATTATTACTATCGACATGAAAGTGATTGTAAATGAAACTGTTATAACTTCTTCAATTCCGAAGGAATATCGAGTAGCCGGATGGCCACCTAATAAAACGAAATTTACAAAGGTCTTCAAGAACGGTATAGAAGCAGCAGCAGAAACATTTCCGCTAAAATATGTAACGCCATATATTGAGGAAATCATATATGTCCCCAAGTTCTGTAATTCTGCCGGCTTGCTACGTCAAGAACTTAAACTAACTAAATTTAAAAATAGTACCGAAACATTCGAAAGATTGCTTTTGGTTCGGCTTTTCTACGACTATTTCAAGCATACATGGTATATAATTAGTATTAGGCCAGCAGAAAGTTGACATTTCAGTAAGTGAAAGTAAAATATCCACCGTAGACTATTTATTTTAGGTTCGAAAATTAAGCTTCTACAAATAGTCGTTGGCTATATTAATAGTTGTTGTAAATTGGTATGATAATTACCACAATTATTTCAAAGCGCGATTTTATCGTTACTATTGCCTATTTGGATTGCTAAAAGCTTAAGGTCACATTTTGATTCGGCCGTTTTCAATTCATTATGAAGCCTCTCAAAAATTGGCAAATAAGCATCTCCATAAAGCGAAATAATTTTTGCCACAGTGTGATAAGCATTTCTAATACGCTCAATTAAATCATCTCCAGGTTCAAGTTGTATTTTTTTATTAGAGTTAGGCAATGCGATTTGTTCCCCATCAATTTTGTTTGCAAACGAACGTTGTTACTACGGAATATTGGAGCCACAAAGAAAATTTCGCTTTATTAACGATAAATAATGATTGCGTAAAAAATTAAAAACCCTATCCGTTTAATAATTACATCGTTATTTTTCACATTAAATTTATGAATGGGCGCAAATTAACTTTCATTCCACCATTAATGACCGTTAACAAAAAGTTATTTTTAGAGTTCTGTAAGAAAAATAATTTATCAAATCCGCCTGTTCAACAGCGCGTCGATTCTCTCGGCCAGATATGGAGTATTAAATGGATTTGAATATTACTGACTACCCTCTGTTAAATCGCAATCGTCAATCCTCGAGTATTTGTAGTATACACAGATGTTCGTGTGGGTTGGTCATGGATGATCCACTTTTCGACCGCCAAGGTGCTGCGGATTATTTGGTGTTAAAAAGCAAGGGTACGATTAGCGTTTGGGATAGTACCAAGCGTTACGATCTCCAACCAATCAAACTTGGAACCAAGAATGTCCGCTATCGACAGTCAAGTTTAGATAGATTTCTCCTTCGCCACCAAAAATAAGATAAGTTACACTAAACAAACCAAACGATCTAACCCAATACATTCATTTTTTTTCGGAGAGCCCAATGAACATTGAACAGGCTAAAGCCATTCCTTTGACTGAAATTCTAAATCAACTCAACATTCACCCAACTTCTGAAAACGAAAAAGAGGCTAAGTATATCTCCCCCTGGCGACATGAATTATCCCCAAGTTTTCATGTCAATAAAAAATCGAATGTTTGGTTTGATTTCGGAGATTGGATTGGCGGTGATGTCGTAAAATTTATTAGCGAATTACTAAAATCAAAAGGGGAAGATCACACACCAAAGAATGCTTTGGCTTATATCCGGAAAATGAGGTTGGAACCGTCTACCTTTCAACCTAAAGATTTGATTGTAGCTTACAAGCCTGCCTGGACAATTGTAAAGATTAAAGCAATCCATGATGTGGGATTAATTCGCTATGTCGAAAATCGGGGTATTTCGGTGCAAATAGCACGAAAACATCTTAGTGAGATACATGTAACAAATTCGGACAATAATAAAATTATACGAATGCTTGGCTTTAAAAATGAGGATGACGGATATGAACTCCGTAATTACTTCATGAAAAGCTGTATCTCTCCAAAGACCGTTACTTTTATTCGCGGAACGGATAACGATACGACAATCGTACATTTTTTTGAGGGTGTTTTTGATTACCTGTCCTACCTCACTCAAAACGAAGACCCAACCCATCCACACGATGTTTTTGTGTTGAACTCCGTTGGAATGGTCGTGCATCTGGAGGAACATCTCAATGAAAATAAGTACAAAGAAGGCGTGCTTTGGTTAGATACAGATAATGCCGGTCAACAAGCTACCAAAGCCCTTTCATTGTTTTTAAAGTCTAAAGGAATTACGCCAACTGACATGAGCCCCGAATATAAAGACTTTGACGATCTTAATGAGTGCCACATGGCTGGCTGCAAATTAAAGAAACTAAAGGTCTAGGGGAGGGCTCATGAATTCATCAGATATTGCATCATCCTATCAGGTCGCAGAAGTGAAACTGGTTTACCGCAACGAAACGTTGCCGGAAAACCGGGTGCAGATTTCCAGTTCACAGCAAGCTTATCAAGTGATTAAAAATACTTGGGACTATGACCGGATGGATTTAGTTGAGCAATTCAAAATCATCTTACTTGATTACCGGCTGAATTGTTTGGGTATATCCGAACTGGCTACAGGTGGGACTTCAAAATGTCTTATTGATTTTAAAATTCTGTGGGCTACCGCTTTGAAGGGTAAAGCTGCCAAAATTATTGGCGTCCATAACCATCCATCGGGATTTCCTTTTCCCAGTGAAGCAGATCTTGAAATTAATAAAAAAATGGTTCTTGCCGGAGAACTCCTCGATATCAAGGTTGTCGATCAAATGATTATTACATCTCATGACTACTATTCATTTGCAGATAATGGGCTGATGCCGTGAATTATTAGTTCCCTTTTATGAAGCGGTTGCGGGTTTTTTATCTATCAATTACCTTTCCTGCCAGAAAGCGTGAATGGTTTTACATGAGATTAACCGGAGCCACTCACTACACCAACTATTATTTTCCTCTGCCTTTCAGGCATTCACTCGCCCATCAAAAATAACAGCCGGTTTCATTCACTCGTTCTCCGGTTGGTCATCTCTTGTAACCATTAACACTTACAAGAAAGGTAAAACAATGAAACTCTTTACAAAAAAACAATACGAACAACTCACCAAAAACGGCAGTGATGAAAACTTCGGCAAAGATCATCTGCCTGTCGTAAAATTGTTCCTGACAGGTTCTGGCTGCACTTGGCTAATAACCGAACTTAATCCCGAAAACCCAGAAATTGCTTTTGGTCTCTGTGACCTGGGCATGGGTTTCCCAGAATTAGGTTACGTAAGTTTAAGTGAATTAAAAGAAGCCCAAGGCGTATTGCGTTTCCTTGAGCGGGATTTGTGGTTTGACGGAAAATACCCGATAAGTGTCTACGCGAAATTAGCTAGCCAACTTGAACGTATCGAAACTGATGATGATGAAGCGTTGTCTCGTATCCTGAATAAATAAAACCATAACACTGAACCATCCGGCGATCAAGCCGGGTGGTTTTTTTGCCAGTAATATAGAAACTCACTTTCACAAACTTTAACCCTATAGCAAGGTGTTGGTCACGAAAATTGCAATTCAGAAAAATCAATTTGCGAAGGTTAAACTTCAAAATGTTTTTCAGTAAGGGAGGGGCCATCAATCACCTTTCCTGTTAAAAAGCGCCAATAGTTTTACGCGAGATTAACCGGAGGCGCTCTCTACACCAACTATTATTTTCCTCTGCCTTCGGCATTCACCCGCCCATCCAAAATAACAGCCGGTTCGTTCGCTAGAACTCCGGCTTGTCATCTCTTGTAACCATTTAACACTTACAGGAAAGGTAAACCAATGGAAACCGTAACTGAAAAACCACAATCGAACTTTAAACGTCAAGACATTCAACAACTGGTCACAGACACGATCATCGGCCAATTGGAAGCCGGAACAATCCCTTGGCAAAAGCCTTGGACGGGCGGTGAACATCTACCGCTGGGGTTACCACGAAATGCCGTAACGAAGAAATGGTATCGTGGGATAAACATCGTTCTACTTTGGAGTTCATCGATGAAAAATGCTTACCAATCCGACGAATGGGCCAGTTTCAAACAATGGAACGACCAAAAAGAAATGCTCCGCAAAGGCGAAAAAGGCAGTCTGGTTGTATATTATGACACATTTGAAAAAGAGGTTGACGGTGAAAAAGAAAAAATACCATTCCTTAAATCGTCCTATGTGTTCAACCGCTGTCAGCTAAAAAGTTTTGTTGCGGGTGAAAAGAAAAATAAGCCAGTTGGCGCAGACTTCGTTCTTAAAATGTACGATGTTGACGATTTTATTGAAAACACTCAAGCTATTATTGAACATGACGGCTTGGGTGCCCGGTATATTCCTTCCGAGGATAAGATTATTATGCCTCACATGGAACAATTTGTAGCAACGACAACTTGTTCGGCAACCGAGGGTTATTACTCAACACTTTTGCATGAACTGACGCATTGGACCAAGAAAAAGGAACGTCTAAACCGTATCGGCGGCAAAAAATTCGGCGATAGCAATTATGCGCTTGAAGAACTGATCGCGGAGTTCGGCGCAGCGTTCCTTTGTGCTGGGTTTTGTATTGCGACACTGGAAAAAGGCGACCATGCCGGATATATCGAAAACTGGCTGAGAGTGCTCAAAGAAAACAAACAGTTTCTTTTTACCGCAGCCAGCGAAGCTTCAAAAGCGGTTGAATATTTATATGGGCTACAACCCACATAATTCCGAGAAAGGCAAAGCCAACCAGCTTTGCCTTTTTTTATGTGCTGGAAATTATTTCGATACTGTCGATTATCGGCATGTTTTCATCCACTGATAAGCGATAGCGCTCTTCGACGCACACAATCTTTCGCGGCAAATGCCTTAGTAATTCATCAAACAATCCCAACAGCCTGGCGCCTTTGATAACGATAATATCCGTTGTAAAGACAAGGGTGATGCTGCTGTCATCCGGCAAGTAGTCACCGGAAATTAAATAAGCATAGTTATAAAACTTCATCCGGTTGTCCGCCCAGACGAAGCATAAATTCCTGGTATTAGAAGATTGATCAAAATACTCGCAGTCCTTAACCACCGTATCACCGTCCAGCTTTGTCGGATTGCTTTGCCGCATTTGATCATAACGTAACTTAAAGTCCTGGCTCATAATCTTTGTCTTTACGAGATTTGATCACTTGCTTGCTGATTTTTGGCTCCCGTTGCTGCTTATTTTCATAAGCGTCTTTTTGTCGCTGCAGAACGTAATCGACATGAGATGGGCTACTGCTTACCAGTTCGATGGCAGATTGCCGGTCGCCGATTTCTAAGGCGCGTTCAAGTAACGCTTCTTTGTCATCGGTGTAGATCGTTACCGCTTCTTTCCCTCTGGATACCGAAACATAGAATTGTTTGGCGTCCGTTGCCGTAAAAGTAGACGCTGGTTGAGAGATAAAAACCTCATCAACCGTTTTGCCTTGTGAAGAATGCGATGTCGTACAGTATGAGTAATCCAAATAGCCAAAATCCTTATCCAACTTGTAGCTGGTTTTACTTGTCCGGTTGATTAGTAGGATGTGCCCGAGTTTATTGATCGATGCCACTTCAAGATACTGCCCGTTATCAAGGCGTTTTCTAGCTTTATCAAATTTATTACGGGTAATTTTTACCTTATCGCCGTTGGATAAGGCGATTTTTGAACGATGACATACGTCGTAAGCCGAGGGCTTGTTTTGCGGCAGCGTTATGCTTTTCCCTTGTTTGTTTGTCAAAAGAATATTTTTGTCGGTTGCTTCTGCGATCGTCCAGGAAGTCCCACGCTTAAGATGTTTGACGTTTTGATTAAACTGGATAATTTGGCCTTTGGAGAAATTACGCCAATCGGCTTTTTCAGCTTCGGTAAAATTGAGGTTGGACAGCTTAGAGACCGAGATTTCTTTTTTCCCCAGCAATCTATTTGCACGCAGCTTCTGTCTTAAATCCTGGCTTACTGCCTCTCCCTGCTGGTTGGTGGGCGATACGATTAAGGCGGTTTTGCCCCTTTTAATTGTTTTGATATAATCGTCGATCAATGTTTCATTGGGTTTTAATGGGTCAATTGTTTTGATAACCCCCATATCATCCAGTTTGGTAAAACCGCTACCAATGTCCCCTTTAGCCAAATGCTCCACCGCCTGGCGATAATCTTTATTGGTTTGCCTGCGGATGCGCGTTACGTCGGCGGTGGGAATATTGCCGACGGTATTCAAAATCCGTAGCGCATCACCACGAACAACGGAACTATGTTGCCGCGTATCACCAACCAAAAGCAAACGCGCGTTTTGTTTATTGGCCAGTTCTAAGATGGCGGTCATGTCTTTTGTTCCCAATAGGCCAGCTTCATCAATTACAATAATCTGGTCCCGTACTTTCACCTGGAATTCTTTATCGTTTAAAAGCCTTGATACCGTTTCGGCATTTTTAAAACCCTCATTTACCAAAACCCCGCGCGAGGCTTGCGCTGTTGGCGCAAAAAAGTGTATTTCTTTGCCGGTGTGAGATACCAACTCGTTTAAAACCGTTAATAGTTTGGTCTTGCCTGTGCCGGCACCGCCCCGAATAATAGATACTTGGTGTTTAGTCGTAAGAACGTGCCTGATCGCCTCGCCCTGTTGTCCATCCAAAGGAATGTAAGGGGCAATTAAATATAATGCCGAAAATTTGTCTTTTCCGTTACGGGCAAGGGTAACCATACGTTTCTCTTCATTAAGAACTAATTTGGTGGTGCAAACATTCCGGTTTTTTTCTTTGACATGGAGAAGGTTATCATGCGCTTTAAATTCATTGGTAATTTCGTCCAAATGAATAGAACGCGTACCGATGCTTTGCCGGTAAGCTGTCGCCAGTACTCGGCGGTCATCCATAACGGATGCCCGTTCAAACGTATGGTTTAAAGCATGATTGACGCAATCAACTGCCTTGTCCCGCGAAGGCGTTTTTGTGGGGGCGTAACGAATGTGCTGGTTTGCTTCGATTTCATTATAGGGGATAGTTTTCCGAATTTGCTCCCGCCAAACCTTCTTAAGTTCGGCCATACTTAAGCCTTTTTGTTTTTTAGACCTGGTGCGTGCCCCTAATTCGCTTAATTGTTTTTGATCGGTGATACCGTGCGCTTTTGCAAACTCGCCAATTTCATTGGTTCGTTTACTGAATAGGTCAATGGCCGCTTTAGGAACGCCTTCAATTTCAAAAGATTTATCAGTACGTTTGATTTGGTAACCCAAATCAATTAATTTGTCTGACAATATCTTATGAAACCGTGCCTGGTAATATGGCATATCGCGTTTAATGTCTCTAAACTGACCAGCCTTAATTTGTTCTTCTTTATCGTCCCAAGTGGCATTGAATACGAAACAATGGGCGTGTAAATGCGGATCTGGCGGGGAACCGTCAACCGGACGGGCCGTTTGATGTATAAACTCTGCGTATAATAATTCGCCGGTTTTACGGTCTTCATACGCCCCGTTCTTACGAACGCGGGCCATACAATCCTCTTCAATGTCCCGCATAGTTTCTTGAACGCTGGCCTGAAACGCATCGATTATGTGATTATCCTTAGACAGGCCATGAAGAAGCGATAGACCTTTGGGGCAATGAAAATTTATGTCATATCCGACTGTCCGGCCAGCCAGCGTTTTCGCTGTTAATGGCTTGCCGGTTATCGGATCAATGTTTTCGCACAACGCAAAGAACATCTCTCTATCGACCATGCCGATAAGGCCGATGCGCTCACCTAAACGGCCCAGGAACCTCCCTTTCAGTTCCTGGCCGTCGATGTAGTAATCTGATTGTTGGAGTGCATCCGAGAAGTAGGATTTTGCCCTGCTGCCCGAACTGCTTTGGATCATGCGTATCATGACAGGCGTTATAAAATGGGTTGGTTGCTCATCCTAAATTATTTCATTTTGTTAACGGTCATTAAGCTTTGTACCAACCGGGCTGTGCGAGGGAAGCTAATTTTATCAACTAATTATTCAGTTGTTTTTTTCATCAGACATCTTCCCGTTGCACAGCTTAAGTGGTTACGACGCGGTATAGGTTTGATCGCTATCTTCAAAAAAGGTCTCTGCCATCCTGCGACGAAATGTGGCATCAGTAGGCTTGCGGCCAAAGGTTTCAAACCCTCTGGTTTCTTCGGGTCTTTGTCCATCCACAAAGGAGTTAACCAGTTCTTCGTTACTGATCATTTTATCAATTGTATCCATAATAAAGTGATCGCCTCTAATATATTCGCCGACATAGCCTAAGGAATAACACACGCTGCAAAACAGGATTAGCACGCCTATTTTTTGCAGGAATAGCGAAAACACAAGGCCAATTATAAAAAAGAAAGCAGGTTCTATGAGGGTGCATATAAGCCGCCTGGTTATCTCTTTATCTTTAATTCTGACATTGTAAAAGCGCTGGTCTATATCCCCATTATAGTGAGTAAATTTGGCAAGGTCCCATACGCCCGGTAGACGTTTAATCTCTTTACGCCTTTTAAAGCAGAAGTAAAGAAAAGCCGCTTGGCAAAGATACCAGGTGATATTGGAGAAGATAATTGCGATGATCGACTTGCCACCAGACCGAGTGATTGCATCAATTGAAATGGGAATAAAGAAGAGGACGATGCTTATCAAAAAAGCTTTCAGTAACGAAAAATAACGTTCGCCAAAGTTTTTCCTGACAAATACTTCCAGTAAAATGCGCGGCCAGGAGATAACGAATACAAAAACGAACAAGGACATTTCTTGAACGATGCTCGTTCTTTTATAAAATACTCTGTAATACAAATTGGTAGTTTTCATGATATTAAAATTTTTAAGTGATTAATAATTTGTGGTTTATAATTTTGATCAAAGGTGACCCTGATATGATTAGCTCCGTTGCGAAGTTGATCGCCCTGGCGGTGAAGAATACACTCAACCAAAAAGTTATTGAGCGGTCCACCAGTTTTAAGTTTGACAAAAGCTTCCGGCCTTAGTATCCGTTCCAACTTATGAGACTTATTTTGACTTTGCGAAAAATTTTCCGCTACCGTTACCCCGGATGATAAATCTTCAAAAAAGGCATCACCAATCAATTGACTGGCGTATTCATTTGTTTCGATATCTGCATTGGCCATGAAGATTTTAGTATTCAGCGTCCCTAAAAAAGCTTTTACCCGGTGCTCGCTTTTTGCGCCCCCCATCACAGAGAAATAGCAATGCAGATTCTGGGTGATATAGACGGTTGCGATCTGGCTACTACGCGCCGTTGCCTGAAAATCCGCGTCATGTTCGTGAAGGAAGTTTTGGGCTTCGTCAGCCCATAAAAAGACCGGCTTAGAATTAGCCTCGATTTTTCGCTTTTCCATGGCCCGTTGCCACATGTATTTATACAGAATTTGGCATGAACGGCCCGCCTCATGATAGTTTTTAACAGGTAAGTCAATTAATATGATTTTTCCGGCTGCACTATCGTTTGGCGTTGTTGTCGAAGGGTATTTACAAAATAAAGAATATACAGGCTCCCTCATGAGTTGGAACAAGAAGCCGGTGAAAGAAAAATCAATTATTGACCTGGTTTTTTCACTAAGGTTTTTAAGCGTCTCACAAAAGAATTGGTCAACCAACTTAAACAACTTTGCATCAGGTATGGCCTCTAAAAACGTGGTTTCGTAAAGACCTTGCTTCTGTAGACGAATAATTTTCGCCTTGGAGATTGATTTTTTCCATACCTCGATTTTTTTAACGACTTTTTCTCTGGCTAAAGTAAATGCCTTTTCAAACGCGCTTTCCTCATTCTCTTGGTGGCGAACGCCATCTTGATCTCCTTTGGGCAGCGATTGTACAACATCATACAATAATTGAACGGAGACAGTCCCGTAAGCGAGCATTAACATATCGGTTACGTGGAAAATGAGCATATTTAAAGCCGTTTCCCAAAACTGATCGTCACCCCGGCTATGTTCCTTTTCTTTACCGGCAACGATAACCGTTTTTAAAACTTGAACGATATTGCTGGTGAATGCGTGAGAGCCGACACTGTTCTGTATTTCGTAATCGAGGAAATTAAAGCTGTGTTGGTGTTCCGGGCCAATGATGATTAAGTCCTTTTCTCTGCCTGTCAGTTTACAATTTTTAATCCAGTCATCTTTGTCTGTTGGCTTAACGGTAAGCACTAATCCGCCAAAATTTTCGAGTAACAACTTAAGTGCAAGCGTATTGCCGCCAGAAGTTTTGCCGCTTCCACTTGCGCCGAAAATAGCGCAGCCGGTCACGGCATCCCTTAATTTCCATGAAATGTGATCAGTGTCAGTGTAGAAATTAATAAGCGGCTTATCTAAATCGAACGTGTTCATACTGTTTTGATTAATGTGATTTTAAAATCTCGTCTATGGTGATCGGCCATAGACGAGGGAAGTCGGTTATTACTTTAACCTTTTGGCCAAAGCTGAACCTGATGTATCAATGCCATAGTTATTATGGCGGCCACCATGGTCAATAATAATCCCCTTACCTGGTCTCATGGTAATTGTGCTATTATCTTTTTTTAGCACGAAGGGATCACTGCTTGGCTTGAAACCTGCATCAGAAGCTATTTTTCTTGCGCTCATGATATTAAGATTTGTCGTTGTTACGTACTCTGTTACTAGCCTTTTCTGTTAATCGCTGCCCGTTGTTAGGGATGTTCGGCGTTATTCCTACTATAGTATTTTAATTCCCGTCTTGCTGGGGATCGTATTGCGGTGGTAGCATTTCGGGATCGGGGAATTCCCAACTTCCGAATTGATCGATAAAATCATTTTGATTATAGAACTTAATTGTTTTCTGCCAAAGGACTCCCGTTTCGTCCAGTTCAAAACTATTAATTGAAGTTTCCATGATTAATTTCTTTTGCATTAGTTAATCTTGTTCATTTTACCCTAGTTAATATTTACTTTTTCCTTGCATCGGAAAGTGAATTATGTTATATGTAGCCTTCGATATGGGGGGCTACATGACCTTAATAGACTGTTTTATGGCGAATGAGAAAACACTTCGCGAAATATCAACTGTTGAAATGCAGGAAAAATTGGCCGCGCTCAGTGCTAAATTCGGTGAAGAAAAGGCGCTCGTCTATATTCAGGCAGTCGAAGATATTTTTGAAGACCTAAGCCGGATTGTATATCATTTTTATGAAGATTCTGTAACGCCTGGTGGTTTGAACACTGCTGCAATGGCGAGAACCGATCTTGAAAAATATATTAAAAAACAAGCAGTTTTTTTAGATATTTGCAATTCTTCATTAAATCGAAAAAGCTCAAAGAACGATAATCATCCCGATTAATATTCAATAGTACCATTTACTTCATTTTCAGCTTATTTATAGGAAATACTCACGTTCCTGTAATTCTCAACAACGAATATGTTTTTTATATTTACAGGAATAACAGGAAAAGGAAGAATTCCTAAAATGCTTTAAACCTTATGGATATCCCTACTATTGCCTATAACAGATTTTATGAGGTATTTCTCAATCATATTTGGGAACATCACTTGAGTGAAAAACAAAAGAAAATTTTGGGAGAGCCGGATTACAGAGTATGGAAAGAATGTAAGGAGGGTACAGATAAACCAATTATTCACGCGGTTTTACCAAGACACGATCATATTTATTATAATTATTTCTATCAAAGACTAAGTGAATTTGACCCGAATAACCGACAGTATGGGTACATAAATGATGCTCTGATATTTGATGCTTTAAAAGAACTGAATTTCGAGATTCCAAAAAAGATAAAAAACCAAAGCCTTCTCACTCCGAGAGTTAAAGCTCATATCTTACTTCAATTATTCTTAGAAGAACACCAAGCAGAATTATTAATACAATCCGACAGCTTGATAATATTTGATTGGCAAACTGGAAAAGTTAGAAATATAGAAAAACTGGTAAAAAGAAAACAAACCTCTGCACTTAAAAAAAACGAACGAACTGAAATAATAATGAATAACGAACAACACAAAATAGAGGAAATAATAAGAAGGTTCTATAATAATATATCAAAACCTGATTTAAGAGCGGCGTGGGAATTAATAGCACCACTGACTCAAAAGCTCCGCTGGGGAACTTTTGAACAATTTGAATTAGGTTATACTAACACGGAAGGAATAGACCATTTACATGTTTGGGATATTCAAATTGGTGAGGTGATCGCTAACTGTAAAGTGTTTTATGAAGATCACGTTAATATTAGAACTGGCGAAGAACTAGGCAATCTTGATATATTGAAAGTTTCTCAACTTGAGACTTTTAATTCCCGAGTGAACTCATTAAAAAGTAAAGCGCAAGCGATAGATTTTAAAAACTTTGAAGACATTGAGATTTATAAACTTTTTGATTTAACAGTAAGTGAATATATATGGTACAAAAATAATATGGATCCTGCTGCTGTCGCCGCAATTTTTCCAAGCCAAAAATCTTACAAAGTGCCGAGGCTAATTCATGTCGCTTTAACAAAGCATGAAAATATGTGGCTATTAAAAAACTTTACTCCTGTTAGAACGCATCAGATCACTTGAAATAAACGGTATTAATTCTGCCTTTTGTTTATGAACAGATGTACCTAATTGATTCATTAAATGCTCTTTGTTTAATAAGTTGAATGGCAAACAATGGAATAGTTTAACTTGAAATGTTATGGAAGTAATTTGCTTTGAAGATCGAGCATTCTATGAAATGCTTGATCGACTTTACCAGCGATATAAAACCGAAAATAATATAAAGGAAGAAAAGTGGATTTCTGGTGAAGAAGCCATGAAAAAACTTAATATAACCAGTAAAACCACATTGCAGAATTTTCGTGATGAAGGGAAAATACGTTTTTCTTATGTATCCCCCAAAATCATCGTTTATGACCTGGATTCAATAAATTTCTACCTGGAAGATAACGCCCACAACGCCTTTAAATATGAATAATCAAGGTAAAATAGAAGAACAAGAACTGATTGATTTATATAATGTCGGTTATGGCCTCTATAAATATTCCCCTGAAATGGCCGAATTGATAGACCACATTCATACGACAAGTAAAAAAATGGAAGTGCTCAAATCGGGGATTGAAAAAGGCAAAAGCGAACCTGAGCCGGCGCACCTACCCGATTGGCTTAAGAAAGACAGGTTCCGACAGAATAATAAAGATATTTATAGATCAAAGAATAAGGACATTGAGCCTGACAAAAACTAAACTATTGCTAGTGAAAAAGAAAATTGTTTGGACTTCACCGGATCAAAAGACAACCCGATGAGTTTGGTAGTGTTCACAGTTAATTCTTGCAATGAGAATATAAAACCATTTTCAGCGGTTTTATTTTTGAAAACTTATTTGCTATCTTTATAACTTTATTAAGTAGCTATGAACCAGTTTCTTGCACAGAAGACACCATTTGAGAGAGGGCTAATAGTTTTTGGCACCCTTTGGGCGATAGCTAAGTTGATCGATGCGTTTACTGAAGATCATGACACCGTGAATTATTCTTTGCATCACAAAAAGAAGTTGGTTTACCACGGAATTGCTTTTGAAGATCGATTGGACGCTAGATTAAACGAACATTCCCGTGATAAGGTGTTCGACGATTGTGTTTATGATGATCCAAAACCACGAAGTAACGCTGCTATATTAGAACGTAAGCGGATTAAAAAAGACCAACCTAAATATAATAAGCATCATAATCGGTGAAAGTTCGCGTTACTAGATGACAGATCATTGAGGATCTCGTAATTCCGCAAGCGCTTGTAGCACTTAAAATACTAAGGTCGCTTCAGCTTTCCCGAATTGAACTTTCTAATTAATCAAGCACGATTGATAATTTTCAATTAATCTCTCGTATTTTCTGCTTTCCCGACTATTCGCATTGAATTCTTTGGATAGTCTCAAAAATTGGTTTATCGTATTGTGAAAGTCCCTTGCTTTTATAAGGTTAAAATGGCCATCAGAAATTGTTTCCCTGTCGGCAACGTTGCTATTGATGTACCAAAACAAAAGGCGTAGATCATCGGCTTTTATTTGAGTGCCCGTAATCCCATTACAACCCAAGTGATTTTCATAAACTACCAGGTTAATGTAATCAAATCGCACACGAATCCGTCCATTTTTAGTTTTCCGAAACTCTTTTTTGCCTTTCTGCCTATCTGTAGGGTTAGTTGTTTCAACCCAACCTTGCTTCAAAATAAGGATTTCCAGTTCTTTATCACATCTATAAGTTTTTTCTTCCATATTCCAAAACTAAACAACCTTTTTCGGCTATCCAACTCTTGTGAATAACCCAACAAATACCGTTGATATATCGGGGCGTTTATATTCCGACCATTAGGGATTTCGCCAATTGCTCATGTTCGGAATAGATTTCCGGAGAACTTATACTCAGTTTTGTCACCACCTCTTTTTGCATTTCTTTATTCAGATTATATTCCTCGATCCCAAATCGTCTTAAGATATTTTCCGCTGGCTGTTTGCCCCAAGCATCCTCCCATTCACCATCCGGATGTATTACCACACTGTGACAAAAACCAATTTTACCTTGAATATGGGAGGCGTATCGGCTAACGGAAATGGCCATCGCAGGTAATCCGGTAATTGCTTCTTTGACTGCGGCAAAAATCGCGCACTTCCCAAAAGTAAATTTGGCGGCCAAATGTGCGGGCACTTGCGGGTTGAGACGTTTTGGCATTTTAGATAGAAACTCTGGATATTTCTTAAGTGCATCTTCGGCCTTAGCGATCCCCGCTGTTGTTGGCTTTATCCTTAAAGGGAGTTCATAAAGCCGATCTTCGCTATAAAAACGTGTCAAAATACCGCCGCCAATTTGTTTTCTCTTGGCAGAAATTGGGAGGATTATATAATTATGATAAGCCTGAAAAAGTTTTCTTCCATTGAAGTCATAAACAGCGTCACCATCAGTGGCAACATAAACCCTCAATGATTCCATCCAGTCCTCGGAGCCCTTTTTAGATTGGGCCCACCAGTCGACTTGCAATAGCCAACCGCTCGCTCTGGCCAAGGCGATTGCGAAGTTTACTCCGTCAGAATTTTCCCATTCACGGATAAGTTCGTCGGGAAATCTATTTTTTTCTTTTTTCTTTTTACTGGTCACTAAGCAAAAAATAACCCTTTAATCAAATAACGGGAGATCAATTCGCAAAACCTACTCTGCCACACGATTTTTGAAAAAATATTGATGATGTAGTGAGCCATAATTGAGATGGCTCGATTGAGAACGTTAAGTGTTTAAAACTCATTTCTTAAACTTAATTACCTATTCGTAGTTTTAAGTTTTAATTTATAATTTATTACCAATGATAGCAACCCCCATTTATAAGCGGACCCGCCTTTATTCTGAAAAAGAACTTTACAGGGCAATTGTGACTTACCTTCAAGATAACTTTGTTTTTAGAAGATTAGAAATTGATCAATGGTTGGGTAATGACAGAATTATTTTTGTAGACAAGAATTTCAGGTTTTTAAGTAAACTAAACTCTAAAAATAGCGCTGAAGAACTTTGGTATGACGGGGTATTTGAAGATTGGGGCACATATTCCGAAAAAATGGTAAACTATATTTTTTCAGAATTTTTCCTTTTTAACACTCAGGCGGTAGGAACGAACAGAAAGCGGCTTATTAAACAAATCATCCGCGACGAAATTGAGCACGGGTCATTAACAGAAACAATCAAGTTTAATCCTGTATTAAAAAAATTGATCGGCATTGGCCGGCAAAAAAGAAATGGAGTAAAGCCTTTACCTTTCGGAAGTCATAAAAGACGTAAAATTGATTTAAATGTAGGTGACCTTTGCTTTTTTTGCTGGAATACCAAATCGCCATATGTAGCCAATCCTGCAGTAGTGTTTAAAAAACATGACGGTTTTTATACACTAATATTTTTTTCTAATGAAAATAGGGACTTTGAAACAAGTAAACTCGAAATTAACATGGGACGGTTTATAACCGCAGACGCTGATGAACTTGGAATAACACCAGAGCAGGCAATCTTGCAACGAGTTTGAGGATGAAACCGACCGACTACATTAGTCTTTTGAAAAATCTTGACAAGGGGGATTTGAAAACTTTTGATAAAATCGGTCAAGTCGCTAATAAATGGATATCCTCCAATGCGATTGCGCAAAAATTTGTGGGCGAGATCATGCGATTATTCCACGATGCCTACAATAAAAATCCTCAAACTTTCGTCAGGGAAATATTCTTTCCAAATCAGTTAATGTTGCGGGCAACTTACGCCCACCAGGATTTTATTCTTGCACAATTCAAGAAAGCAAAGCGCATATCAAAACTGCGCGACCGTCAAATCGCGCTGGGAAATATTTATCGCAACATGGTCGCTGACCTTTTTGATCCTTACCTATCAATTCTCGTCGCCTGCATACAACTGATTGAAGGTGATTTTCATTCTTTTGATGTGGCAAATCTCGAAAAAAGCGAGTTTCATAAACATCAATTTTTGAATAAGCGGTTAAAGCCGACCGAATTGTTTAGAGGGTATTTCCCAATCATCCGAAACGCAGTTTCACATTCCGGTTCGCACAGTATCGAGTATGATAGTGAGATAATTATTTTCAAAAAAGTTCGCCGCGATAAGCATCCAAGCATTGGCGATGTTAAAAAAGTAACCACTTCCGAGTTGGTCGGCTATATTCAGGATATTATTGATTTTGTTGTGGCTGTAGAAACATCAATCAATATCATGGGTTTAGATATGAAAGATGTTATTGCGGATAATCCTGAATTTGCCAGAGAATTTCAACCGCTTTTAACCCCGAAACAATTGGCTAGTCGTCGCAAAAAAAGCGACCTGTCTTATAGTAAAGTCTGGCATGACAAGAAGCTTTCTCAAGAAAGCAAACGAGAGCATTTTATTCGATTATATGCTGAGGGCTGCCAAAAAAATTCAATGCCTGCAATATCTGTTCAATTTAAGGACAGCTTTATGATTGTCCAAATACCAAGAATGCCGTTAGCTGGCACAGAAGATAGGTATTTGATTAATCGTACAGCCGAATTAATAAACTATCTACTTTTGGCAGAGATGTATTTTCATTTTGAGTTTTCCGACTACTTGGTTGAGGAAGTTAAGGAGCCAAGCCAAGTATCGCTGCAGCTATGGCTTAAATCAGAACAACTAAGGCTATATAACATCGGCGAGGCGGATATATTCGATTTGATGCATGACGGAAAACTCTACAAGAATACCAAATACCAGCCGGTAATCGTTGATTTTACTAAACTTGAGGAAGTAAAATTAACATCACTGAAGCCAGGACGTAAACGAAAACGGCGGTGACCAAGACCCCGCAATCAATTTTTATCTTATCCCATATCTTTGTAGAGTTTTGCTCTAATAAAGAGAAGAGTCGATTGATAAGTTTGCAAACTCAGCCTGACTTTGAATGAGTTTAAAATTAGATTTCATAGAAATAGATAACTTGCACATAAAAGGTAGATTTGAAACTAATTCTAATTAATTGACTTATTAAATATGGAAGATTTGTTAATCGTTTCAGCGCCAAAATCCTATCCCCAAACTTTAATAGAAGATTTGATGACTTTGCCCAAGGCGCATTTTACAGTAAAGCGAACAAAGGATATAGGTCCATACGCAGGCATAGAATGGGCAATTCCAACTGTAGTAATAACATATCTGACTAAGCCATTTTTTGAAGCGTTTCTCAACGAGGGCGGAAAAGACGTTTATAAGCTCGTCAAGGAGCAAGTAAAAAAACTGATAATAGCCAACAGGGAAAACAGATATAATTTAATTGCAGCGAGTCAGTCACCTGATAAATTGTCAAAGAAATACGATCAATCACTTACAATTTCCCTAAAAGCAAAACTGAATCCTAAATTGCACGTTACCGTTTTAATTAACGATAACATGCCCAAACTTCAGGCCGATGCGATGTTAGAGGGAATGTTTCAGTTACTACAGTTTATGTACAAAGAATTTAACAAGGACGAATACGGCGCGGAAAATCCAAATCAACGTCCAGAATGGTATTATTTAGTTGCAAACATGGAAACAATGCAATGGGAATTGCTAAGTGAAAGACAGATGCTAACGCGCTATCGTAACATAAAAACTGAACTTTAATTTACAGACATTTGAACAATTAAACTCGATTTTTCTTGGATAATTTGCCGGATAATTACTATATTTATGAGAAGAAATCGCCGTAGGGATTTGGCGATTTGATAGTTAACTTTCTTACAAAGTCTGGTTGTGTATGAACATTGTATGTTCAGAAAAAAGAAAGGCAGTCACGGTCTAACGTAACTGCCTGTTTCTAAGGTAGCGGGAGCAGGACTCGAACCTACGACCTTCGGGTTATGAGCCCGACGAGCTACCAACTGCTCCATCCCGCACTATTTTTTGTTTATTACACTTTTGTCATAACTTCAAAAAGTGTTCCAATTTGTCAAAAATGCAATTTGCACTCCGTTTTAATTGGACTGCAAAGATATAATTCGTTTCTTTGCAGTCCAAATATTATTTTGTTTATTTTTTTATGGCGCATAAGGCAGGTTTTGTAAGTATAATTGGTAAGCCCAACGCGGGTAAATCCACCCTGATGAATGCGCTCGTCGGTGAAAAAATGAGCATCATCACCCCAAAAGCGCAAACTACACGTCACAGAATACTTGGAATTGTGAATGATGAAGATTACCAGATCGTGTTTTCGGATACGCCCGGCATCATCAAACCACACTATGCCCTGCACGAAAGTATGATGCACCAGGTAGATGGCTCGATTGTGGATGCCGACCTTATTTTATTGGTAACAGACATTTACGAGGAGTACGACGAAGCCGACGTTTTAAAAAAGCTGGAAGGCTCGGAGGCGCCGCTTGCCGTGCTGATCAATAAAGTTGACCTATCAGACGAAGAAACGGTGAAAGCCAAGGTTGAATACTGGCAGGAAAAACTGAATCCAAAAGCCATCTTCGCTATATCAGCATTAAAAGACTATAATGTGCTGGCCGTTATGAATTTTGTGATAGAACATTTGCCAGAGCATCCGGCCTATTACGAAAAAGATGCTTTAACTGATCGTAACGACCGGTTTTTTGCATCGGAAATGATAAGGGCGCAGGTGTTTAAGCAATATAAAAAGGAAATACCATACAGCACCGAAGTTATCATAACCGCTTTTGTGGAAGGCGAAAAGCTGCACCGCATCAGTGCCGAAATTATTGTGGAGCGCGATTCGCAAAAGAATATCATCATTGGTAAAGGCGGCGAAATGCTTAAAATAGTAGGTACCTACGCCCGCCGGGATATGGAAGACTTTTTCCAGAAAAAGATCTTCCTCGAAATGTTTGTGAAAGTTATACCCGACTGGCGCAGCAAAAAGAATTATTTAAAACAGTTTGGATATGAATAAGTAGGAATTACGATTTGCGAATTACGATTTCAGATTTTTTCTGGTCGGATTTGTAAATTAGCCTGTCGTCCTTACACGAATTATAAAAATCGTAATTCGTAAATCTAAAATCGTAAATTAAAATGAGTAACATAGTAGCCATAGTAGGTCGACCTAACGTAGGCAAATCAACATTATATAACCGTTTAACCGAAAGCCGCAAGGCCATTGTTGATGACCAGAGCGGTGTAACCCGCGACAGGCATTACGGCGTTTCCGAATGGATCGGCCGTTCTTTTACGGTTATTGATACCGGCGGCTATGTGGCCAATTCCGACGATCTTTTTGAAGCGGCTATCCGCGAGCAGGTGATCATTGCCATTGAAGAAGCAACAGTTATTCTTTTTATGGTGGATGTAACTACCGGTATTACTGATTTGGACGATGAAATTGCCAGCCTGCTACGCAAGGGTAAAAAGCCTGTTTTTGTTGTAGTAAATAAATTGGATAATACTTCTCTTTTAGCTGATTCGATGGTATTTTATAGCCTTGGCCTAGGCGAATTGTACAACGTTTCATCCATGACAGGTTCGGGTACGGGCGAATTGCTGGACGAAGTTGTAAAAAAATTCGACGACGAACAGGTTGAAGAGAATACACTTCCCAAATATGCCATTGTTGGCCGGCCGAATGTGGGTAAATCATCCATTATCAATTCATTGATAGGGAAGGAGCGCAATATTGTTACGCCAATTGCCGGCACCACCCGTGATTCTATCCACATCCATTATAACCAGTACGGCCATAATTTTATGCTGATCGATACTGCCGGTCTGCGTAAAAAAACGAAGGTTAAAGAGAATATTGAGTTCTATTCGGTAATGCGCACCATTAAAGCGCTTGAAGAAGCCGATGTAGTGATCCTGATGATAGACGCCGTTGAAGGTATCGAGTCGCAAGACATCAACATCTTTCACCTGGCCGAAAAGAATAAAAAAGGCGTAGTGATCGTAGTCAACAAATGGGACCTGATCGAAAAGAACAACAAAACCATTAAAGTTTTTGAAGAACAGATCAGGGATAAAATAGCGCCGTTCACTGATGTGCCCATTGTATTTACGTCGGTGACCGAAAAACAAAGAGTGTTAAAAGTAATTGACACGGCCAACGCTGTTTACCAAAACAAAATAAGGAAAATACCAACTTCAAAATTGAATGAGGTAATGCTGCCAATTATTGAAGCCTACCCTCCGCCATCCATCAAAGGCAAATACGTAAAAATAAAATACATCACCCAAATCGCTGGCACATCCCCAATGTTTGCGTTCTTCTGTAATTTACCGCAATATGTTAAGGAACCCTATTACAGGTTTATTGAAAATAAGCTAAGGGAGAATTTCGAATTCGAAGGGGCGCCGATACAGGTTTGGTTTAGGCAGAAATAAATCCGAAATCGAACATCCGATATCCGAAATCATTCCACTGATTCAACCGCTTTCTTCAACGTAACATCGTTACTGTTGATCACTTCAAAATAAGCATTGTCGCCCCATTTAAAGCGGGCGGCGGCGGCTTTAAGCATCGTTTTGATGGTCTCCCGGGATGCGCGTATTTCGCGCGGGTCCATTTCCTTTATGGTTTTTGAAGCGTACAGGATAAATCGGTCAAACTCATCATCGCTAACGGTGTATCCGTCAACAAAAGCATTTGCTGTATTAAATTTGCTTAAAACCGGCCCCAATTGGTCAATGGTATAGGCGGTAAAAAGCAGTTGGTCATTCAATTCCTGTACAAGGGCAGTGTTTCCTGTTGTATCAGCGGGAACAAAAATGTCGGGCATAATGCCGCCTCCTGCAAAAACTTTCCTGCCCGCTGTTGTACGATAGGCTGAGGGGGATTTAAATATGCTATCGTTTAAAGTGCTTTGCTCCGAAAAAAGCTCGCCCCGCCGCATCCGTTCAGCTATTTCGTTATGATAACTCTCTACACCGTTTTTGTAAGATTTTTGTATGGAGCGACCCGACGGTGTATAATAACGGGCAATAGTTAAGTTGATAGCAGATCCGTCGCTAAACGGAAATTGCTGTTGTACCAGCCCTTTACCAAAGGATCTGCGACCGACGATTGTCGCCCTATCAAGATCCTGCAACGCACCGGCCAGTATTTCACTTGCCGAAGCGGAATATTCATCAATAATAACCGCAAGTTTACCCTGCTTAAACATGCCCGAATCAGTGGAAAAATAGTCTTTTCGTTCTTCGTGGGCGCCTTTGGTATAAACTATCAGTTTGCCTTTGGGCAAAAACTCATCAGCAAGCGCAGTCGCAGTATTCAGATAACCGCCGCCATTTTCCCTGATATCAAGCACCAGTTTTTTCATGCCCTGATCTTTTAACTTTGCCAGCGCATCCCTAAAATCGGCATCGGTAGTTAAAGCAAATTTGCTTATCTTGATATACCCAATGCCTGGCGATACCATATACGATGCGTCGAGACTGCTCAGGTCCACATGCCCGCGTTTGATCCGGTAAAGTTTTGCTGCCGTTTTGTTTGGCGTTAAAACCGACATGGATATTTCCGAAAGAGAATCGCCGCGTAAGGCCTGGTCCACTTTATCTGAGGTAAGTTTGGTGCCCGAAAATTTTTTCTGGTCGATATTAATGATCTTATCACCTGGAATTAGGCCCGCCGTTTGAGCCGGCCCGCCCGGGTAAACCTGTGTAACAACCAATGTATCGCGCAATAGCTGGTATTCGAGGCCAACGCCGTTAAAACCGCCGTCTAAATTTTCGTTGATAGATTGCGCGCGTTGCGGCTGCAGGTAAAGCGAATGGGGGTCCAGATTTTGCAGCATGTCGTTTACCGCAACCCCTTCAAGGCTGTCTTCGTTTACGGTGTCGACATAGTTTTCTTTAACCAACTTTAAAACTTTGCTGATCTTGCTGTTTCCGCGGAGCGAAAAACCAAGGCCGTGATCGGAAACATTGTTATTAGCTAAAAAAAAGCCAATAGCGATGCCTGCGAACACCAATATCATCGATCTGAAAATTATTGCCCCTGCACTTTTCATATAACCTTATACTGCAAAGTTAGTTAATTGTTGTTTAGATAGTATTCTGTTTGATACCTGTTTAGGTAAATTATTACATTATTTTTAAAATTTATTGGCCGGTTTTACGGTTCGGCCTTACAAATGCCAGTGCTATTTCTCAACATTTTTACCGATTTTTGCTGAAAATTATTTTTTCCTCAATGGATAGGACTACAGAAAAGGACTCCAGGTTTAACAATCTCGAAAAAATGACCATAAGCGAGATCCTGCAACATATAAATGAAGAGGATCAGTCAGTCCCGTTGGCGGTAGAAAAAGCTTTACCGCAAATTGAAGCGTTGGCAAAAGCAACAGCTGCAAAAATGAAGGAGGGCGGCAGGTTGTTTTATATCGGCGCCGGCACCAGCGGCCGCCTGGGGGTGGTTGATGCTTCGGAGTGCCCGCCCACTTTTGGCGTTCCGTTTGATATGGTAGTGGGGATCATAGCAGGAGGGGATGGCGCTATCCGCAAATCTGTCGAATTTGCGGAGGACGATACCGAACAGGCCTGGAGGGACGTTTTGGAATACAATATCAATGACAAAGATGTGCTGGTCGGCATTGCCGCGTCGGGGACGACTCCTTATGTCATCGGCGGGTTAAAAGCGGCCAATGCACACAATATAACCACCGGCTGCATAGTTTGTAACGCAGGAAGCCCGGTAGCAGCTGTGGCTAAGTATCCAATAGAAGTGATCACCGGGCCGGAATTTTTAACCGGGTCGACCCGGATGAAAGCCGGTACTGCACAAAAGCTGGTATTAAATATGCTGAGTACCTGCGTGATGATCCAATTAGGCAAGGTGAAGGGCAATAAAATGGTTGATATGCAATTATCCAACGATAAACTGGTTGACCGAGGCACCAAAATGGTGATGACGGCGACTGGGTTGGACGAAGAAAATGCCGCAACTTTGTTAACAAGATATGGCAGCGTGAGGAAAGCGATTGACCAATATTTACAAAATAAAATTTAGCAAGTCTCTCCGCTAACCAGCGGAGAAGATTTAGAGGGGCGATATGCACGAGATAGAACCATATTATAAATGGCGCGATGATTATATTGCAGCGGAAGACGAATACTCGCCTTTTTATGCAACGGAATATAACGAATTTGAGTTTGATAAGCAGGTGTACAATTATCTGCTGCACCCGCAATGGGATTCGTTCGGGTCCAGTACTTTGTACATGAAAGTATTATTTGTTGATTATGAACGTTCATATACCATAATCGAGTTCATCGGCGAGTGGAACGATGCGATAGGTAACGATATCATGATGCTGAAGCGCGAGATATTGGACCTGATGACCGATAGCGGCATTAAGTATTTTATCCTCATAGGCGAAAACGTGCTTAACTTTCACTCATCCGACGACTGTTATTATGAGGAATGGTTCCAGGATGTGGAAGACGGCTGGATAGCCGGCATTAATTTCCGCGAACATGTGATCGACGAGTTTAAACGCAACAATATCGACTACTATATCAACTTCGGCGGTATTTTGGATGACCTTGCCTGGCGTTCATTAAAACCCATCCAGGTATTCAAAAAAGTAGAGGAGCAGTTGGTGCGGCGATTGGGTTGATGTTAGGAGTCGGTGATTAGGGACCAGAGATCATCTGAATTTTTAACAATTACTGTAACTAATCTCTAACCTCCGGTCTCTAATCTCTAAATTAAACTTTTTCCTATTTTGTGCATCTAAAATCTCAATTCTATACGTAAATTTGTTTAAAATAAAATTTGAAATAAAAAATGGAAATTAATAGACCTGATTACGATTATAACAACGTAATCCAAATAAATGAAACTGATTCAACCCGTAGGTTTTTGGCCAATGTATTCATGTGGATGTTTGTGGCATTAGGTGTATCGGCGTTGGCCGCTTATACTTTTGCGAACACACCATCGCTTCTTGCAAGCCTTGTTGATGTTACAACCGGGCAGTTAACAGGCTTTGCTTACATTGCTATGTTTTCACCCCTGGCCTTTGTGCTGTTGATGAGATTCGGGCTTAATCGGATTTCATATCCGGTTTTGGCTTTACTGTTCGTTGCCTACGCAACTTTAACAGGTATCAGCTTAAGCTTTATACTGCTGATTTATACCGCTGCATCGGTAACAGGCGTATTCTTAACATCTTCGATAGTATTCGGAATTATGGCTATTGCAGGTTACACTACTAAGACTGATCTTACCAAGTTTGGTTCTATTTTAATCATGTTCCTTATTGGAATAGTTGTCGCCAGCCTTGTAAATATGTTTTTGCATAGCTCCGGCCTGCAAATGTTGATCAGTTACATTGGTGTAGCTGTATTTGTTGGTTTAACCGCTTACGATGTTCAAAAACTAAAGCAAATTGGTGCCGGAGTAACTTACGGTGATGCTACCGCTTCAAAAATGGCTTTAATGGGCGGATTAACCCTTTATCTTGATTTTATCAACCTGTTCCTGATGTTGCTGCGCATTTTCGGCAGAAGAAGGTAATAACGAATCTTTAAAACTTTGAAAGCCGCCGGTTAATTAAACAGGCGGCTTTTCCTTTTTTGTCGTGATTCCTTGCTCGTGATTCCTGGTTCTTTCTCATTTGCATTTTATCACTTTATTGCGCATCTTTGTGACGCTTATAGAGAAAGACGGAGGGATTAGACCCTGCGAAGTCTTGGCAACCTGTACTTACAAGGTGCCAAATTCTACTTGAGGGCCAATGCGGCGCCAGGAAAGATAAGCGAAAGTCATTATTTGTCTGACTTTTCGATATAAGCCCTTTTTTTAGTTTGCAGTTTTTTTAGCGGTTTGCAGTCTTACTGTCAACTTTTAAATTAATTATTTACTGCGAACTTATAATTGCGAACTGCAAACCGGCAACTGCCAACTGTAAAGAAATGGATATAAGAAAAGAGCTACAAAAACGCATACTCGTAATTGACGGGGCAATGGGCACGATGATACAGCGGTACGAATTGTCCGAAGAGGATTTTCGTGGCGAACGTTTCCGTGACCATGCCAGCGATCTTAAGGGTAATAACGACCTGCTGAATATTACGCGCCCGGATGTGATCAAAGCCATCCATGCGGAATACCTGGACGCAGGTGCCGATATTATTGAAACCAATACCTTCAGCACCCAACGCATTTCGCTGGCCGACTATCACCTGGAAGAACTGGCTTATGAACTCAGCTATGAAGGTGCACGCATTGCGCGCGAAGTTGCTGACGAGTACAATAAAAAAGATCCAACCAAGCCCCGTTTTGTAGCCGGCGCTGTAGGCCCTACAAATCGTACAGCCTCACTTTCACCCGATGTAAACGACCCAGGGTATCGTGCCGTTACGTTTGACGATCTTGCCGAAGCTTATTATGACCAGGTTCGGGGGCTTGTTGACGGCGGCTCGGATCTGCTTATTATCGAAACCATATTTGACACGCTTAATGCAAAAGCTGCGCTGTTTGCAATAGACAGATATAGAAACGAAAGCAAAGCTGCAGGCAAAGATTTTGCCCCATTCCGCGGACCGGGTGCTATCATGATATCCGGCACTATTACCGATGCATCGGGCCGTACGCTTTCCGGGCAAACTGTTGAGGCATTCTGGGACTCCGTACGCCATGCTAATTTGCTCTCTGTTGGCTTAAACTGCGCCTTGGGGGCAAAGGAAATGCGCCCGCATATTGAAGAACTTTCGCAAAAGGCAGATGTATTTATCTCCGCCTATCCTAATGCCGGCCTGCCTAATGAGTTTGGCCAGTACGACGAAACGGCACACGAAACCGCCCACCTGGTTGATGATTTTATGAAAGCCGGGCTGGTAAATATCGTTGGCGGCTGCTGCGGCACAACGCCCGACCATATTAAGTGCATTGCCGAAAAGGCTGCTAAACATTCGCCGAGAATAAAGCCGGAGATCGATCCATATCTGCGCTTAAGCGGTTTAGAAGCGGTAACCTTAACGCCCGAAACTAATTTTGTAAATATTGGCGAACGTACCAATATCACCGGGTCACCAAAATTTTCGAAACTCATTTTGGCCGAAGATTACGAAGCCGCATTAGCTATTGCACTGCAACAGGTTGAAGGCGGGGCGCAGGTGATCGATATCAATATGGACGAAGGGATGATCGATTCGGAAGCGGTGATGGTTAAGTTCCTTAACCTTGTAGCTTCGGAACCCGATATTGCCAAACTGCCCATCATGATCGATTCATCCAAATGGACAGTGATCGAGGCCGGCTTAAAATGCTTACAGGGGAAAGGGATCGTTAACTCGATCTCACTTAAAGAAGGCGAAGAGAAATTTAAGGAATACGCCCATAAAATATTAAGCTACGGCGCAGCAACCGTGGTTATGGCTTTTGACGAACGCGGCCAGGCCGATTCGCTGGAACGTAAAAAGGAGATCTGCCAAAGGTCGTATGACATATTGGTGAACGAAGTTGGTTTCCCGCCACAGGATATCATTTTCGACCCAAACATCCTAACCGTAGCAACAGGACTAGAGGAACACAACAACTACGCGGTTGATTTTATTGAAGCCACCCGCTGGATAAAAGCCAATTTGCCATACGCCAAGGTTAGTGGCGGGGTAAGTAATATATCTTTCTCTTTCAGAGGGAATAACGTAGTACGCGAAGCCATGCATTCCGCATTTTTATACCATGCTATAAAGGCTGGGATGGATATGGGTATAGTAAACGCCGGTATGCTGGAAGTTTACGAACAAATACCAAAGGATTTGCTGGAATTGGTTGAAGATGTTTTGCTTAACCGCAGGGATGATGCCACTGAAAGGCTGGTTGAATTCGCCGACACGATCAAGTCAAAAGGTAAAGAAGTGGTGAGGGATGAAGAATGGCGCAAAGCACCCGTTGCCGAACGTTTATCCCATGCTTTGGTAAAGGGCATTATTGAGTACCTGGATGATGATGTAGAAGAAGCACGCCAGGCTTATGCCAAACCTTTGGAGATAATTGAAGGCCCGCTGATGGACGGGATGAACGTGGTGGGCGACCTTTTTGGTTCCGGCAAGATGTTTTTGCCGCAGGTGGTAAAGTCGGCCCGTGTAATGAAAAAAGCGGTTGCCTATTTATTGCCATTTATTGAACTGGAAAAACAAAGAGTGATTGATGCCGGGGAAGATAGCAGCGGGAGCAGGGCTAACGCCGGTAAGGTATTAATGGCTACGGTAAAAGGCGACGTACACGATATCGGTAAAAATATTGTGGGTGTTGTATTGGCCTGCAATAATTTTGAGGTGATAGATTTGGGTGTGATGGTACCTGCGCAAAGGATCATAGAGGAGGCTAAAAAACAAAATGTGGATATCATAGGCCTTAGCGGTTTGATCACCCCGTCACTGGATGAAATGGTGCATTTTGCAAAAGAAATGGAACGCGAAGGGTTTACTATTCCGTTAATTATCGGCGGTGCAACAACATCCCGTATCCACGCTGCTGTTAAGGTTGATCCGCATTATTCGGGCCCGGCCATACATGTGCTGGATGCTTCGCGCAGTGTTACTGTTTGCAGTAGCCTGATGAATAAAGACCAGCGCGAACCATATGTTAAGGGTATAAAAGAGGAGTATGCCAAAGCACGCGAAGCACATCTGAATAAAAAGTCGGATAAAAGGTTTATCAGTATCGGCGATGCCCGCAATTCAAAATTACAGATCAACCTGAACGGCGCTATTGCCAATAAGCCGACCTTTACCGGTACTAAGGTTTTTGAAGGCTTCCCGTTGGATGAATTGGTGCCGTATATCGACTGGACGCCGTTCTTTCATACCTGGGAACTTCGCGGCAGCTATCCTAAAATATTTGATGATAAATATGTAGGGGTCGAAGCCAAAAAGCTTTATGATGATGCCCGGGTGTTATTAAAGAAAATAGTGGATGAAAAACTGCTGCAGGCAAACGGCGTGATCGGTTTCTGGCCGGCCAACAGTGTGGGCGACGACATTGAATTGTATACCGACGAAACGCGCAAAACGCGATTGACCACCATACATACCCTGCGCCAGCAAAGCGAAAAGGTTAAAGGCGAATCATACTATGCGCTGTCCGACTTTATCGCTCCAAAAGAAAGTGGTGTACCCGATTATTTTGGCGGATTTGCAGTAACTACCGGCATTGGCTGCGACGAACTCGTAGCTAAATTTGAACGCGACTACGACGATTACAACAGCATCATGGCGAAAGCCCTTGCCGACCGTTTAGCAGAAGCCTTCGCCGAGAAAATGCACGAACTGGTAAGGAAAGAGCATTGGGGCTATTCGAAAGGAGAAGATTTAGGGACGGATGAATTGATAAAAGAAGAATACCAGGGCATCCGCCCGGCGCCGGGATATCCCGCCTGCCCGGATCATACGGAGAAAACAACCCTGTTTGAATTGCTGAAAGCCGAAGACAATGCCAAAATGCACCTGACAGAAAGCCTGGCCATGACGCCTGCTGCATCCGTAAGCGGATTTTATTTCGCACATCCGCAGGCAAGATATTTTGGTTTGGGAAAGATCAGTAAAGACCAGGTAGAGGATTATGCTGTGCGTAAGAATTTACCGGTTGAAGATATAGAACGTTGGTTAGGGCCAAATCTTGCCTATTAGTTAGTGGCAGTAGCAGTAAGTAGTAGCAGTTGGACGATTAATAATTTATTTAAATATGTTTAACGTATGACAGGAAGTTTTAGAGAGCTTAAGGTTTATCAGATGGCATTCCAGGCTGCTCGCGAAGTTCGCCTTGCAAGTTTAAAGTTTCCCAGAGAGGAAACCTATTCATTAACCGATCAAATAAGAAGGTCGTCGCGTTCGGTTTGCATAAATATTGGCGAAGGATATCGAAAAAGAGTTTACCCTAAACATTTTACGTCTAAGATGACTGATGCGGATGGCGAGGCCACGGAGACATCTATTTGGTTGGATTTTGCCTTAGATTGCGAATACATAAATTCAGATACTCATAAAACTTTACAGGATAAATACAACGAAATTGGCCGGATGTTATACTCAATGGCTCAAAATCCTGAGAAATTTGTACCCAAGCCCAAAAACTAACTGCTACTACTTACTGCTACTACTTACTGCTACTGCCACTATTTGCATATGAAGATAACCGAACACATACAAAACGCCAAAAGCAAAACTCTTTTTTCTTTTGAACTGATACCGCCATTAAAGGGGCGCAGCATCCAGGGACTTTACGATGCCATTGATCCTTTAATGGAATTTAAGCCGCCGTTTATCGATGTAACCTCGCTGCGGGAAGATTATATTTATAAGCAGCATGAGAATGGATTGTTGGAAAAGCTGAGCTACCGTAAACGCCCTGGTACAATTGCTATTTGTGCAGCTATCATGAATAAATACAAGGTAGACACGGTACCGCATTTGCTTTGCGGCGGATTTACCAAAGATGAAACCGAAAACGGCCTGGTTGACCTTCAATTTTTGGGGATCGAAAATGTATTGGTGCTTCGCGGAGATGCCCGTTCGGCCGACTCTTCTTTTGTCCCTACGCCTAACGGCCATTGCTATGCAACAGATTTACTGCAGCAGGTAACCAATATGAACAAAGGGATTTACCTGCACGAAAATAGCTCGGATAATTTAAAAACCGACTTCTGCATAGGTGTAGCAGGATACCCGGAAAAGCATTTTGAAGCGCCAAATTTAAAATCTGATTTCAAATATCTGAAGCAAAAGGTTGATATGGGCGCGGGCTTCATCGTTACTCAAATGTTTTTTGACAACCAGAAATATTTTGATTTTGTAAATAGTTGCCGGGCCAACGGCATCAATGTGCCCATTATTCCCGGCCTAAAGCCGATCACTACTTCCAAACAACTGGTTGGCCTTTCCAAAACTTTCCATATCGATATGCCTGATGACCTCTGCGACCTGATAACCGGCTGCAAATCCGAAAAGGAGGTTAAAGATGCCGGGATTGAGTGGATGATCAACCAATGTAAAGAGTTAATGGCTTTTGGTGTTCCGGTATTACATTTTTACACCATGAGCAACGCCGGGCCTACAAGAAGAATTGCGGAAGCGATTTTTTAAGTATACCTTCCGCTCCGGAAACCTGAATTAGTACTATTGAAACCTAAAACAATCATTGTTCATCAGATGAGATCACTATTTATTGCCCTGTTGCTGGCGCTGCCGGCAGTGGCTCTTGCGCAGGCAAATTACCAGGAAGGTTATATCGTTAAAAATAATGGCGATACCATAAAGGGCTATATCAATTACCAGGAATGGGCATATTCCCCGCAAAAGGTTGAATTTAAAACAAACCGTACCGATAACCAGCCGCAGGACTGCAATCCCGGCAACATCAAGGGATTTGGGGTAAAAGGTGCCGAAACGTATGCCAGTTTTGTTGGCTTGATCAGTATGAACAAAAATATCTTTCCTGATGTTCCTTCAAATCTGGATACTACACGCAAGCAGGGGGCCATATTTCTAAAGCAGCTTGATAGCGGCGACCGTTTAACCCTTTATTACAACAGTGAGATACACAAAAACAGATTTTTTATTGCGGAGAAAGGCCAACCACCTGTTGAGTTAAAATATTATGAGTACTACGATCAGTCGAATACTGAGGTGGTTTTCCGTAATCTATATCGGGGCCAATTGTTGTTGTATGCATACAAGTTCAGCAGTGGAGATCAAAACTTAAAAAACAAAATCGAACAAGCGAAATTTGAGCAGCCGGATCTGGAAGAAATAGTTGATGAAATAAATGGCACGGGTATTTTAAAAGAGGGAAGCACTTCAACTCATAAAGCTGAAAAATCGCCTACCCGGCTATTTGGCGGCGTTGGTTTAAATAGCATTTCAACGACTTATTATTACTCCGGATTGGTTACTACTACTACAACCGGCGGGCAAACAATGGTCTCTGCATCGTTTGGTTCGCGCAATTCGAGTACCCAGGCGCTTAAATTTGATTTTGGTATGGATGTATTCATAAATCCCGACATCCAGCAATTTGTTTTCAGGACTGAGTTATCCTTTTCATCGTTCAGTGGTCACTTTAGTCTGCCCGCAACGGCAACCACTTCCATTGCCGGCAGTGATTTATCATTCACCGAAAGTTCGTTAACCGTTACGCCTCAGTTTTTGTTCAGTGTTTACAATAAGGACAAAGTTAAAGTGTATATCGATGCCGGTTTTGGGCTTAACCGATCATCTTTTTCGAATAATTCGGACGGAACTGGGGAGAGCGCCAGTGGCGGCTATATGTTTAGAGCCTATTTTCCTATAGAGGCAGGCATAATTTTAAATAAAAGATTCGACATCTCTTTTACTTATGCAAGTTTTACTACTTCCTGGGATTATTCAGCGGCTGCGGTTTTTAATAAGCTATCAACAACCCTGGGTGTAAAAGTTTTTTTAAACTAAGGTAAACATCCGTTAGCCAGGTGTAGCTATGCTGCACTTTTATACGATGAGCAACGCGTGGCTACGAAAAGAATTGTGGAGGTGATATTTTAACGATACCTTCCGCTTTGAGTAAGCCGGGCTCACGTTAAACTTAAAATAATCGTAACTCATCGAATGAAATTTCTATTTATTGCTTTACTGACAGCATTGCCGGCTATTGTTTTCGGGCAAACCAACTTCCACGAAGGATACGTCCTGAAAAATAACGGAGACACTTTAAAAGGATATATTAATTACCGGGAGTGGGCATATTCTCCCACATCAATTGAATTCAAGCGCGGCAATGCTGGCGATGTTACGAAGTTTGGCCCCGGGGATATTAAGAGCTTCCAAATCAACGGTTTTGAAAATTACGTTAGTTACCTTGGCCTGGCAAGCGTGAACAAAAATATTTTTCCAGATCTGCCTTCCAACCTTGACACTGCGAGGAAGCAAATGGTTATTTTTCTAAAAGAGGTGGTTAGCGGTAATAATGTTACGCTTTACTATAATAACGAACAAAATAAAAAACGATTTTTTATAGCTGAAACAAACCAGCCGCCGGCTGAATTAAAATATTATGAGTATTACGCTATTGCGGGAAGCGAGGAAATATTTGACAATTTATTTAGAGGGCAGTTGATACTGTTAACTAACAAATTTAAAAATGGGAATCAAAAGCTGCTAAACTCGATAGCCAAAGCCAGGTACGAGGAAACGGACCTTAGGTCTATTACCACTCTATTAAACGATGAAAATGTGGGCAAATCAGCAATAAGCGCAAATATGAATATCCGACCGAGATCAGTCAGGGTTTTTGCAGGCTTGGGCGCCAATGATATCACAACTACCTATAAATATAATCAATCTGTAGTAAGCACAATTAATGATAATGGAACGTCTACTGTTTATAACGAGGCCGTTTATCATTCTACTACTATCGCTCCTAAGATCAATTTTGGATTGGACATATTTATAAACCCCAACGTTCAGCAATTTATATTCAGGAGTGAACTGTCGTTCTCATATTCCAATGGATACTTTAATCGCCCTGTAGAATCGATAACTGGAAACTATACTACCTATAATTTAAAATTCACACAGTATACGACTTCGTTAACGCCCCAACTTTTGTTTAATCTTTACAATACGGATAAATTGAAATTTTATATTGACGGCGGGATAACGTTGAATTTATCATCATACGGAAATAGGAATTCTGCCGAAAATAACCAAAGCCCGCTTGAGCTTCAATCTTTTTGGGCCTATTTTCCTTTTCAGGCGGGTGTTGTTTTTAATAAAAGAACGGAAATTTATTTTACATACACCACCGGCGCAAGCTTTTCTAACTACACTGATTTCTCAGTGTCTAATCAGTTCATGTGCCTGGGCCTGAAGGTTTTATTTCATTGATGAATGAATAGTCGCAGTTAAAAGGGGCTTTATGGATTAATTCAAACGGAAGAGGTAATATTTATAAGCTTCAAAGCCAGTTTCTGAGGATGTCTTCCTTTTTTTGTCTATCGTCTCAGACGCAACAGTAATTAATATAGTAAACGTCAAAGCCCGGCTCATCACCAGGCTTTGATTTAGTACATATAATTTTATACTCGGGACTACCAAACCCTGATCCTGTCCTCCGGCTTCTTATACATTTTATCACCAGGCTGCACATTAAAGGCTGTGTACCAGGCATCAATATTGGTAACGGGTGCATTGGCGCGGTATTGTTCAGGTGAGTGCGGATCGGTCAGCAGCCGCTGTGCAGCTGATTCCGGGCGTTGCGAACTTCTCCAAACTTGTGCCCACGACAGGAAGAAACGCTGGTCGGGCGTAAACCCATTAACTTTTTTATGTGAATGGCCTTCTTTGGTCTTTTTAAATGCGGCGTAGGCTACGTTTAATCCGCCAAGGTCGGCCAGGTTTTCGCCAAGGGTTAACTTTCCGTTCACATGCAGCGTATCCAATATGGTAAAACCATTGTACTGGGCCACCACCTGGTCGGCACGGGTTTTAAATTTATCTGCATCGGTTTTTGTCCACCAATCGCGCAGCGTACCATCGGCATCATACTGGCGGCCCTCATCATCAAAACCATGCGTCATTTCGTGACCGATAACAGCACCTATGCCGCCATAGTTTACCGCATCATCGGCGCCAAAATCAAAGAAGGGGAATTGCAAGATCCCCGCAGGGAAAGTGATCTCGTTATGGGTAGGGTTATAGGAAGCATTAACAGTTGGCGGTGTCATTCCCCAGCGTTTTTTATCAACGGGTTTATTGATCTGGCTTACGCCGTAGTTATAACGCCATTTTGATATCCGTTTTAAGTTACCGTAATAATCGTTGCGATCTATCTCGAGACCGGCATAGGTTTGCCATTTATCAGGATAACCAATTTTAACACTGAACGCCG
>Ga0206964_10028_pt1 | contig 44421 bp, 35 predicted proteins | sample Alteio_BWOrgHeat_25_FD_152980 | JGI IMG/M metagenome (GOLD analysis project Ga0206964, IMG submission 152980) | Enriched cells from forest soil in Barre Woods Harvard Forest LTER site, Petersham, Massachusetts, United States -... | ecosystem: Environmental > Terrestrial > Soil > Temperate forest >...
GAGGCGCGGATATTTTACCGCTAACGCTAAAAGAAACCATGAATATGCAAAGTTCAATATCGAACACCCAATATCGAATGTCGAATATTGAAGTGACAAACTTCGAAATTCGACATTCAACATTCATTATTCGATATTTAATTCCTTCCTTTTTTTCTTGGGCCTAACTACATCACCACCTTAACCTTCAGCTGTCCGTTGGATAAGGTGCGGATCACCAGCTTATCAGCCGTTGGGTAAATGGCCTGGATATCCATATCCTGTATGGTTACTACCGAACTGATATTGTTGCCATAATCGCGGCTCATTTCTTTTTGGATCCTCAGTTTGCTGTCGCCTAAAAACTTGGTAAAGTTGTAGGTAGACCGCTGACGGATAATGTCGGTTATTTTACCGTTAAACATCCATTTGGCAGCCTTCAGCATCCAGGCCCGTGTTTGCAGGTCGAAACTGAGATCGGGGAACGAGAGCACGTGCGTAACGGGATCGTAAACAGGGGTGCCCACCAGGTAAATTGTACCGGTAGAAGAGCCGCTAAAATCAACCTGCATTACGATCTGCTTGCCGATACCGAACACGCGGGTTTTATCAACAATAAATTCATTACCGGCCACTTTAATGTTCTGGCCGGCCACTTGCTGGTTTACCATATTGGTTAGGTGGTCGTAGTTCTCTACCAGGTCGAGGTAAACATTAAAGCCTTTTGCAGGCACATAGGTAGTCAGGTTGGGCAAGGGTTTTGGCGGCGTGGCGACACTAACGGTAGTTACCACAGGCTTTGCCGAAAGCCCAACCGAAAAACTCAACTGCGACCCGTTTAAGCTAAAGCTGCTTAACCGTACCGACTGCGGATTTATGGAAAGATAGCCGATATCTTCCATTTTTATTTCGGTAGCGATGTTCGTCCACAACTGCTCCACCATCGGCCGGATATTGTATACCGCAATTTTACGGTCGACTTCCTTACCCAGATCACCCAATGGCCCACTTAAAAATTGGATCAGCCTATCTGTAACGTCAATGTTGCCTAAGAGTATGTTGCAGCGGTCGATAGGTTTGGGCGCAGGGAATAAAATAGTTTTTGACCGAAGCCGGTAATCGGGCATAACGCTTATGGTTGATTGGTACGAGATCTCCATCCGGCGTGGTTTCTCATCACCCCAACCGCAGGATGCAGAAAGCGTAGGCACTATACACCCGGGCGCCGATCCAAAAACAGTTGAACATTTTGCGCAATAAGACGCATTGATGCCGTAGTTGCCAATAAATTTAAGGCCCACCACATTATTGCTGCCCGTAATTACAAACGGCGAACGGGTAAAGGTATACGCATAACTCAGTCCCTGGCAAGGCTGCTGGCTATCGGTAAATTTAATAGGAACCGAGTTCTCTGCCTGAACGATATAACTCTTCAGGTCGACAACCACAGGTACCTCCACATTCGAAACCGGCTGAATGATGGCTGGGATATCAGCCTCGCTGCGCACCGGCTCGGGTGGCTTTACGGTCGCACATGAATAAAGTATAAATGGCAGTAACATTACTGCATAAAATTGTTTCAGGTTAAGCTTCATATTCAATGGGGGATTTCTTTTGAACCGTCGTAAAAGATCAGTGGTTCAATGGCGGCAAAAATAATAAAGGATTCTGTATTCCATTGAATATTCCGGGCCTTTTTCGTTGTGTTTTTTCAATTTATTTCGGAGAATACGACGATAAAACAAGTACCCGTGGAAAGCCCGATCTGAAAATCAGCAGCTTTAAACAATCCGGTTCTTCAAGGCTTTTGCAACTGCTTCCGACTGGCTGTGTACGTGCAGTTTTTCGTAGATATTACGGATATGGCTCTTTACCGTCTCGAAACTGATATCGAGCGAGGATGCGATCATTTTGTAACTATAGCCTTTTACAAGGTCGCTTAAAATATCTTTTTCCCTCGCGGTTAAGTCAAATTTCTCCGTCGCGCTAAAACTGCCACCGGCTATATGCTCTATTACCATCCTGGCGATGTTGGCGCTCATGGGTGCGCCGCCGTCAAGTACTTCAGCAATTGAGGTGAACAGTTTTTCGAAACAATATTTTTTTAGCAAATAACCCGATGCTCCTGCGCAAATGGCGTTGATCACATTTTTGTTGTCATCAAAAACAGTGAGGATAATAATTTTCACATCGGTGTCAAACCTGCGGATCACGCTAACGGCTTCGATACCGGTCATCCCGTTCATGTCAATATCCATCAAAATAACCTGCGGTTTTAGCAGCTTGATATCCTGGGCAACGTTGTTACAATTATTAAATGCGCCGATACAGGTTAAATGTTCCGATGTATTGATAAGTTGAACCAGCGCTTCACGAAAATCGCCATTATCTTCATATATCACCACGCTTGTTTTCATGTTACCGGGAGTCACGATTAAATTTACGCATTGATAAATGTATAAGATATTTGCATATTTATGTCTAACGAATTCGGGGGGTATGGAAAGTTAATATGATCGACGTCCCCTCGCCTAACCTGCTGACGATCTCCAATGTGGCATTCATTTTTTGGGCCCTGTGCTGCATGTTTTGCAACCCATTTCCCGGTGCAATTTTATTGATATCGAAACCTTTGCCGTTATCACGAATAGTTAAGGAGAAAAGGTCCTTCTCTTTTGTTAAGCAGATCTCAACAAGCGTACACTGCGCGTATTTTGATGCGTTGCAAATGGCTTCCTTAAAAATAAGGTAAAACTCTTTGGTCAGTTCCATCCCCAGCTTTAAATGGCTTATATCTTCAGCAATATGCATATCGTACCGGATGCCCTGGGACTCCAGCGTTTCGGCCAGATATTCTCTCGCTTTTACCAAAAAATTATCAATGAGATCGTTCTTCGTGCTGATGGACCATACGATGTCGGATAAAGCATCCATCGTCCGCTCCGACCGGTCGCTTATTTTCTCCAATAATTCGGTGCTGCCCGCCTCGTTACGCCTTAACTTTTGTAAAGCAATTTTTGTAAATATGTTTATGCCGCTAAGGGTTGAGCCAATGTCGTCGTGCAGGTCGCGGGCTATTTTGTTGCGCAATTGCACCCGCATTTTCAATTGGTTCATGTTATACCAATAAATAAAGTAGATGCTGCATACAATCAACAAAATAAACAGGGTATAAAACCACCACCGGTGCCAAAACGGGGGAACGATGATCAACACGAGCTTTGCAGGTACATTATTCCAAACGCCTTCGTTATTGCAGGCTCTTACCTTGAAAGTGTACGTTCCTTCATCCAAATTAGCATATGAAACAGACCTGTTCGAGCCGGCGTCAATCCATTTGTTATCAAGGCCATCCATTTTGTAGGCATATCTATTGAAGGCAGATTGCGTGTAATTTAGCGCCACATAGCCAAGTGTAAAATAATTCTGATTGTAGCTGAGCTTGATCGCTTCTCCTTTGCGCACATTATAGGCCTTATCGAATATTTTCAGGTCGGTTATCAGCACCTTTGGTGGTTGTATGTTTTTAATAATATGCAAGGGGTTAAAGTTGTACACACAGCCGCGCCCGCCAATAAAAATATTGCCACCATCATCCATTATCATGGCGTATAGTTGATTTAAATCGTGAAGTCCGTCTTTTTTATCAAAAACAGTGATCTTTTTTCCCGACAATCCAAAGTTAACCAGGCCCGAGTTGCTTAATAACCAAAGATCATTTTGCCTGCCGGGCATGATGGACCCCACATTCATCGAAGGAAGGCCATCGTTAACCGTTTCAATTATGGGAGGCTTAAATTGCACATCGGTTCGCCATAAGCCGTTGCTTTCGGTTCCCAGCCATATATTCTTAATGTTTCGGTAAATTGAGTTGATCGATATTGCGTTATCATACCCTTTCCGTTGAATTTTTTCGATCGTGCCAGAACCTATGTGCATTAAAAGCAGCCCAGTGGTGTAGCCCCCAATCAATAAACTATCCTTTGATAATTCCCGGAAAGCGTCGATCTCCTTTAGCTTATTAAAAATATTCCGCTGGGTAAAATGATATGAAATAAATTTTTTTTGCGCGGGATCAAATCTAAAAACGCCATCACTGTGTGTGCCTATCCACATCCGGTTCTCTTTATCGGTATACAATGCCGTTATGGTGCTTTTAATATCCGGCGACGTGTATATTTCGGCTTTGACCGAGGCAGGGTTGCGCCCATCCTCACCGGAAACTTTCACCAATAAATTTCTTGAAGTTAACCATATCGCTCCATCATTGTCCCTGACAATATTGAAGACAGGATAACTTTCAGGCAGCCCTAAAACTTTGTTATAATCAATTAAGGTACTCTTTTTCTGATCGTAAACAAATATCCCCTCGTACATCCCCATCCACCACAGGCCATTCTTCTCTTTAAGCATCGAAAGCGGCGAAATATGCGAAGGCACGAATCCTGAATCAGTTTTTAACAACACGTCTGTTTTGGATAAGTTAGCGTGGTGAGGGTCCGATTTAAAAACGCCATTTTCAGTACCTATCCAAACAATACCTGATCTATCCCGAAATAAAGCCACTACAGACCCCGATATTTTGTTTTCGCTCCGCCAGTCCACGGGGTAATTGATGAATTTATTTTTTGCCGGATTAAAAATAGTCAGCCCGCCTTCTTTGTTGGCCAGCCAGATATCGCCCGATGCGTCGGGCAATAAGGCGCTTACTATTTTGTAGGGCAAAAGGTGTACATCGTTCGTCGGATGTGACCACACATCAATCTTTTCCGTTTTGATATTGAAACGCACAAGCCCCGAACCCCAGGTACCTAACCAAAGATTACCCCGACCATCTAATACCGATCTGTAAAAGTTACCTGACCGGTTTTTGTCAAAATCAGGGAACCGGGCGATTGGGGGATCGTAATGTTTAAAAACACCCGTTGCCACGGTAAAACAATAAAAGCCGTTGGGGCTGGTCAAATATAAGTGCCCATTTGTGTCGTCTGTGATCGATCCGATGACCATGCTTTCCGGCAGCCCGGGCACCCTGGTGAGTTTGGCGACCCGTTTATCAAATTGGAACAAGCCGCCTGCTGCCGCTAACCAAAAGCTCGAACTGTCCCTTGGCGCAATGCTCAGCACGTGAAGGCCCTTAGGTAGAAAATTCAATATTTTTTGCGAATCGATATCGATACAACTTAAGTTGCCTTTGGTTGCTATCCATAATTTTCGTCCATCAGGATAAAGAAATTCGATACTGTTATGCGCTAAAGTAGTCGTGTCTCCCGGGATATTTCTAAATGCTTTGTAACCGTACCCATCAAACCTGAAAAGCCCCTCGCCTGTGCCAAACCAAATAAAGCCGTCAGCATCCTGTTGTATGCAATAAACATAATTATTTGAGAGTCCTTCCTCCTGCACTTTCTCCAGGTAAAGGTTATTGATGTCCTGCGCGAAGGCAGTTAATGAACAACTCGTTAAAAAAAGAATGAAAATAAAAAGAGAGACCGCTTTCCTGCGACAGAAAAAATAGTTGTCATCAGCCATATTTCTTTTCAGCGACATAGAGGTACTAATGTAACAAATAATTGAATATGAACCGAGTATAGCCGACCACAACGCACTACCCGCCAATTTGTTAAGCGCTAAGCTGTAAAGCCCTGCAATAAATATATATTTGTGCTCATGAGTCACCGCCCTAACCAGTTTAAAGCTGCGCTTACCATATCCAGGTACAGTTTACTGGCCACCTTACGAAGCCCCACCTCCATCGTTTTCTCGCTGTTGTTCCCGCTGATATTTATAACGGTTTTCGGGTCGATAAACGTTGGCGAGCCACCCGCATTGAAGTTAGCGGTTGCTGCAGGCACCGATACTACCAGCGTTATTTATAAATCATTTAAAAAGATCCCCAAACTAAAACTGGTAACCGGGCTGTCAGAGGCAGATCAGGTTGAACAATTAAAGAAGGGGAAAATAATAGCAGTACTTAATATTACAGCTGATCATATTTTCAGCCTGATGCCGCACTATAACGTGCACCTGGAAGCCTCAGGCTCATCCGGCGAAAACCTCAACCTGCTCGAAACCGAGTTAAACGGTGCTATAAGCAAAATTGATAAAAAGGTTTTTCCAAAAAACGAGTCGATAGCATTTTTACAGGTCACCAAAATACCCGAGCGCATTTACCGGAATATCGATTTTATTTTGCCGGGACAGCTTGGGTTCTCGCTGCTGATGGCAGGCGTGTACGGCTCGTCGTTCCTGCTGTTTAGCCTGCGCCAAAACATGGTACTTAAACGTTTAAGATGCGCGCCGGTAAAACGACGTGCGATCATAGCAGGAGAAATGCTGAGCCGGTTGTTTTTTCATGTGCTCAGCTTTTTGGTGATGGTAGGCGTAGGCTATTTTGTTTTTAAGTTTACGCTGATCAATGGCGTTTTCACCTTAACGGAAATGCTGGTATTTTCGCTGTTTGGGTTAAGTATCTTTATGGGGATAGGTTTTATCATTAGCGGCCTGGTGCAAAACGAAAACTCTATCACCCCTATTTCCAATACGGTTGTGCTGCCGCAGATCCTGCTTTGCGGTTTATTTTTCCCTATAAATAATTATCCGCATTGGATGGAACAATTCTGCAGCGCCTTACCCCTTACCTTGTTTGTAGATGGTTTACGCAAAATAGCTTTTGAAGGCGCCCATATCTGGCAAATACCTTTAACTGTCGGCGGCCTTTTGCTTTGGACATTGGTTATAATTCCCTTATCCATCAGGTCTTTCAAGTGGGAATAAACAATCCGACCAACGGGCTGTGATTTTACTGTTAACTTGATTATAAAATAGCAATGGAAATAGTTGTGATTCAATTATATTGCTGATATTTATATTCTACTTAAACTCACGCAGTTAATCATCAACGTCATGCCGAACCATCTTTCAATTTTGGGAATTATCCACACCGCCATCAGTATCATTGCTATTTTAATTGCCCTTTATGCCTTATTTAAAGAAGGCAGGATCAACCCTAAAAGCAACCCCGGAAAACTGTACATCTTATTCACCGTAGTTACTTGTATAACAGGTTTGCCGATCATGCGATTCGGGCATCCCACTCCGGGGCATTACCTGGCCATCATCATATTTGTGCTGTTATTAGTGGGGATATACGCCGGGCGTATTTTTGGGAAAGCCGGCGATTATGTCCAGGTCATCGCTATGTCGACAACAGTGTTTCTATCGTTTATCCCTGCAATAGTTGAAACATTAACCCGGCTGCCAATAGCGCACCCTTTAGCCGCAGGGCCTGCCGACCCGCCTGTGAAAGAGGTACAATTTGTATTGATCGCCTTATTTTTGGCCGGCGTAATTTACCAGTTGATAAAGTTGAAGAGAGCGAAAAAGGCTGTTTAGGTCAAGCACGAATAAATTAACCTTATAATTGGCGCCAATACTCATAAAGTTGCAATAGTTATCAAATTAAAAGTTTGCCACTAAAAAACAAAAGCCTTCGAAAATTCATCCGGAGGCTTTTGTTTTTAACCAGCTGGATTTAATTCACTAGTGTCCGATCAAAGTATGCTCAATATCTTCCAACGATTTCCCTTTTGTTTCGGGCATCATTTTCCAAACGAACAATAACTGAAAAACCATCATGATGGTAAAAAACAAAAAGGTTGGGCCGCCTCCCAATTTTTCGGTAAAATAAGGGAAAATAAAAGTGATAGCTGCTGCCATAAACCAATGCGTAAAACTGCCAAGAGTTTGTCCTTTTGCCCTCACCTGGGTTGGAAATATTTCGGAGATAAATACCCAAATAACCGCACCCTGGGAAAAGGCAAAGAAGCCAATAAAGGCACACAAATAACCTGTCACATAAAAACCGCTAAAACTTTTGGTAAAAAAGGAGTAGGCAACAAGGCCCAATGCTAAAATTAGGCCAACCGACCCTATGAACATCATCTTCCTACGTCCGATCTTATCGATGACGCTAATGGCCAAGAGCGTAAAAACAAGATTTACGATTCCTATGCCAAGTGATTGATCAAGCGAGGACAGTGTGCTTAGACCGGTCATTTGAAAAATACGGGGCGCATAATATAATATGGCATTGATGCCGGATGTTTGGTTAAAAAAAGCGATCAAAATGGCCAGCCAAACCGGAAACTTGTACCGCCCACTAAATAGCACATTACTGCGTTGCTCGGCAGCATCGTCTTTATTGGTCTTATTTATAACGACCATCTCTTGCTCATAGCCACCTGGGTTCATTATTTTAAAAATAGGTGTCGCTTCGTCGGCCCTGCCTCGTAATAACAGCCACCGTGGGCTTTCAGGAACTAAGGGCAGCAATATCAAAAAGATCAATGACGGCACAGCCATTACACCGAGCATATAACGCCATGCGTCGGTATGAGCCGGACCAAGTGTATGAACTATAACACGATTAGACAAATAGGCGATGACTATACCGACAACAATATTGGTTTGAAAAAGGATGACCAACCTGCCCCGGGCGGCAGCCGGTGAAATCTCGGAAATATAGATAGGAGCAATAACAGATGACGCCCCAACACCCAGTCCGCCTATAAAGCGCAGCACCATAAACAAATACCAATTTGTTACTACCGCTGTGCCTAAGGCCGAGAACAAAAACAGGCAAGCAATGATTAGGAGCGATTTTTTACGGCCAATCTTATCGGCCGGTATACTTCCGAAAAGCGCCCCGAAAATAGTACCGACTATAGCGATGGACGTAGTAAGCCCATGCGCCAGTGAACCAAGCTGCCAGTACTTCTGAATAGCCTGCTCTCCGCCTGATATTACAACGGTGTCGAATCCGAAAATAAAGCCGCCAATGGCGACTATGACGGACCATAGAATAACTTTTCTCTGAATCATAATAAAGGTTAATAATTGAAGGTTGTTCAAATATAGTTTTTTATTAGTCGATTAGGTTGAAATAGTTTACTCGGTTGATGATGTATTAAAATTTTGTATGTGTGATAATTAAGCTATATTTTTATTCGAATATTATGATCCCTTAAAAGAAGTTCCATGCCATTATAATGTTTGATTCCAGGTAATTTAAGGGGGTTAAATAATAAGCAGGATAAATTTTATATCCGGCTTGTAGCGATTTATAGGCAAAACCCGTATTATCAATATAATGGTTTAAAACTTTCAGTATTATGAAGATGAATTTAAAGAATTCAAAAATAATGATGGCGGGAACTGGCGTGTTGGGTTTATTATCCTTATTGCTGAGTTCCTGTCTTAAGGACACCTCTCCTAACTCCACTCCGCCGACCGCACTGGTTACTTTTTACCAGGCGTCGCCCGATGAACCAGCGATGGACCTGGATTTTAGCACAAATAAGGTCAACCAAAGTCCGCTCAACTACGGTGATGGTATTGATTATTTTAGTGTTTTCGCGGGCCAGCGAACCGTTAGCTTTTATAACACCGGTACATTGAATACCATCAAATCCATAACAATTACTGTGGCACCAAACAATGCTTATTCGCTTTTCCTGGCAAATATCCCTGTAGACCCCCAGGTGGTTTTATTAACCGATACGCTTAACAAGCCTGCTGCCGGTAAGGGAAGTATACGCCTGGTAGACCTTAGCCCGGATGCCCCTTCAGTCGACCTGGCTGTACAGGGCGGGGCAACATTGGTTACCAACAGAGGTTTTAAAGGATATTCATCCTTTATGCCAATTACTGGCAACACCACTTATACATTCAAAATATTGCAAGCCGGCACCAGTACAGTGCTGGCTACGTTGCCTAACATTAATATTAAAAGCGGGTTTATTTACACCATTTTGTTTGATGGCCTTGTTACAACAGCAAACCCGGCCGACAATCTAAACGCAACGATCATTACCAACGCTTATTTTTATTAAATAAAACAGGAAAAAAAGAGAACTGGCTCCGCATTATCATAAAAACCCGGGTTACGCGAATGTACCGGGTTTTATTTTTTAATTTGGTGGGATAATCCACAAAAATGCTAAATAAACAGGCGCAAAAAGATCATGAAAAATTAAGCATACTGATCATCAGAATAACCTGTTTGTGCTGGCTGCCTGCAAAGTTATTGGGCTGGCGGATGTTTACTACCTACCGGGCGTTTCCCACTGCTCCTGTTTTTAAAATTTTTGATCAATTCCCGTCTGTCGTACACACCCTGATTTTCGTGGCGTCCATTTTATTTATGGCCAGCCTTCTTATCATACCCAAATATAAACCTGTTTTATATGGCTTGCTGATCATCGAATTCATATCCTGCCTGCTCGATCAAAATCGGCTTCAGCCCTGGAACTATCTATACTGTTTTATCCTTTTAACAACCATCATAAATGCGGATAAACAAAAGCTGGGTACTATAGCCTTTACTTTCATTTTAGCCGCTACTTATTTTTACAGTGGTTTGGGCAAACTTAACTTTGGTTTTTTGCACGCCATCTGGGGCAATATGTTGCTGCATTCGTTTCTAAACATACCCGTGGCAACCGGCCGCGAAACATGGCTGCAATATTGCGGGCTGTTGATTGGTTTTTTTGAGTTGACAGCCGGCGTTGGCCTGCTTTTTTTAAAAACCAGGAAAATAGCAGCCGCTCTTCTAATATTAATGCATCTTTTTATCCTCGTATTTTTAGGCCCGTTTGGATTAAACTACAACCGCATAGTTTGGCCATGGAATTTTGCCATGATCATTTATTTATATCTCATCTTTTTAAAATTTGAGCAGGTACCATTTTCTTTTAGGACTGTTTTCACAAGCTGGAACAACCTGGTGTTTGTTTTTTTGGGTATTTTACCCGCGCTGAATTTTGCCGGCTGGTGGGATAATTACTTATCGTCGGGCGTTTATTCAGGCAAGCTGCCTCAAATGATCATCTGCGTTAAGGATACCAGCAAATGCAGGGAGTTAAAGCGATTTTGCAAAACAGGTACGCATCAATTTTGTGATGGCAGTAATGCAATCAATCTTCAATATTGGTCGATGGCCGAAACACAGATGGCGCCGTATCCCGAAATACGGGCATACGAAATATTGCAGCATAAATTGGAAGCTAAGTATCCGGCAGCCGGATTAACTTTTGTTTACATCAACCCAGGGCAGTAAACAAAATAATTTTTAGCGTTCAGCAACAGACCTTCAACAGATTTGCCGGCACCCGACAAACAACACTACCGGTATGGTGTTATCTTGTGAAATTCGGTCTCAAATGAAAGCATTGATAATTAATTGCACGCTTAAACAATCACCCGCATTTTCCAATACAGGCGCATTGATCAAAAAGGCGGAGCATCTTTTTAAAGAAAACAAAATTACTACAGAAGTCATCCGCCTGGTGGATTACGATGTTAAACCCGGCAATGAAACCGATATGGGTAAAGGTGATGAGTGGCCTAAGATTTTGGATAAAATAAAAAAGTGTGATATCCTGATCATCGGCGCGCCTATTTGGATGGGGCACCTGGCATCAACAGCACAACGTGTTATTGAACGGCTGGATGCCATCTTCCATGAAGAAGGTTTTACCGACGAAAAAACCGGCCAATACATTACTTATAACAAAGTAGCAGGATGTTTAATAACCGGTAACGAAGATGGCGCACATTCGTGCGCTGCACAGGTTTTATGGTCCATGCAGGAACTTGGCTTTACCATCCCGCCAAATGTAAACGCATATTGGGTTGGCATGGCAGGCGCCGGAAAAGACTACGTGGAAGCTGGCGGCGAAAAGTATTTTTATACTAATTATACCTTGCGCTGGATGGTGGCTAACCTAATTTATTTTGCCCGGCTGTTACGCGACAACCCGATAGATACCGATTTGAATGAAATAAAAAAGCTGGCAAAAAAAGAGAGCGATAAAAAATCCGCGTGATCACCGGTTGAATGAGAAGAGATCAGCGTTTTGATTTTTTTTTGTAGGGGATCATATCACCGGTGATTCCCCAGCTATTACGCTAAATGTAATACCGGCCTAAACTAATAAGTCAATTCAGTGCATTTGTTTGGAGAGGCGATCGGCTTATTGATTTGCCTTTATTGAAAGCATATCACCTATCGCACGCGAAGTGCGGATCAGATTTTCCCTGGTATTTTTCAATGCTTCCGGCAGTTCAACAGGTCCGTTTCCGATAGCCATTAAAACATCAAAGTATTTTCGCAACGCTGTGTCTTCTTCGAGCGGAACCATCCCCGCTAAACCAATTACCGGTAAACTTTTCACCTTGGCTTGTTTGGCAACACCGAAAGGCCCTTTGCCTTGCAGGGTTTGGCTGTCAATGCTGCCCTCCCCGGTTATCACGAGGTCGCAGTTTTGCAATTCCTTTTCAAAACCAGTTACTCCGAGGAAATATTCGATCCCGTTAACCAGTTTTGCATTTAAAAACGCGCACAAACCAGCAGCTGCGCCGCCTGCCGTGCCGCCATATTTCATCGCCGAAATTTTCTTTCCCAATTGCTTTTGAACAACTTCGTCAAAACGGCACAGAAAATTTTCAAGCCTGGTAACATCATCCGGATTTGCTCCCTTTTGCGGACCGAATACAGCTGCCGATCCCCGGGGCCCTAACAACAGGTTGTTCACATCGCACAAAACAACCACTTCACAATTCAATATACGTTGATCAAGTTGTGAGGTATCTATCCGGGCAAGATCAGTTAAACTTTGCGGAACTGCCGGCAAAAGGATTCCATCAGCTTTAAAAAAACGAATTCCTAATGCGCTTAATATCCCACAGCCGCCATCCACGGTTGCCGAGCCACCCATAGCTATAATGACCTTGCTTACGCCTTCATCCAGGGCAAACCGGATCAGTTGCCCGGTTCCGGCAGATGAAGCTGCCAGTGGGTTTAATTCCTCCCGCTTCAAAAGCCTTAAACCCGAAGCGTCTGCCATTTCAATAACTGCAGTTTTTCCATTATCGATGAGTCCAATTTTAGCGGTGATCTTTCTTCCTAATGGGTCATCAACTTCTTTTGTTACGATCTTTCCTTTGCATTTTTTTATGATCAATAACCCTGTGCCGTCTCCGCCATCAGCAATGGGAAAGCATGCGGTGGAACATTTCAGCTTGCTCAGCTTCAAGCCATTCTGTATCGCGATAGCAGTATCCTCAGCCGAAAGGCTATTTTTAAAGGCATTCGGGGCGATCAAAATCCTCATATTAAATTATTTTTGAAAGGATATAAACCATGATGATCGATGTTAAGCCCATGAAAATGGTAGCAACGGAGTATACTCTCAGCATTGCCTTCATTTCGAGGCCTGAAAATTTGGCGATCACCCAAAAATACGCATCATTAGCGTGCGAGATCATCATCGACCCGGCACCCATAGATAACACACAAAGTATCCTCCCGGATTCTGAGGCCAGGCCAAGATTTGCCAGTAAGGGATGTATAATGGTTGCCGCCGTTATAATGGCCACAGTTGACGAACCCTGGGCCGTTTTTAAAACAAAGGTTAACAGAAACGGAAAAAACAATCCCAGATACCTAAGATCCAGCACTTCGCTAAAATGGACACCTATTTTTGTTTCGGCCAGTATTGCACCGAAAGCGCCGCCTGCTCCAATGATGATCAAAATGCCGCCCGCCTTTTCAACCGAATCCTGTAATAAATTGCTCAACTCAATTTTTTTCCAACCCGCTTTGCAATTCAATGCCAGTAGTATGCCGATCATCAACGCAATCACAGGATCGCCCAGGGAAAGAAACGGGGAAATCCATTTTAAATTCACCAAAGTATCCACTGTGAAAAATGATCTTAGGCCGATCAGTACCAGTGGGATGAGGATAGGTAAAAATGCCTTTATAACGGGCGGCCCTTCAACTATCCTCTCCTCGCTTATTTCATTTTCGGGTTGAGAATCCGGGAATTTTTTACCGGCATATTTTGCCCAAAGGTTACCAACAATCATACCTGGCAGGGCTATCGCAGCACCATAAAGCATTAACTTGCCAATATCCGTGCCGATAATGCCGGCGGCGGCAGTGATGCCCGGATGAGGCGGCGCCAGGCAATGGATGGCGTAAAGACCTGTAGCCAGGGAAACAGATATTATCGTTATCGGCACCCCGGAACGTTTAGCTAAATTTTTATTTAAACCGCTCAGCACAATAAAGCCGGAATCGCAAAATATAGGAAAGCCTACAATAAATCCAGTTATACTCATGGCCCAGGACGCATGCCTTTCACCTGCCTTTTTTAAAATATATGCGGCCATCACAGCGGTGCTGCCGGTATACTCCAACACCACGCCTAAGGTTGTGCCCAACACGATAACCAGTCCCAAAGATTTAAGAATATTGCCAAAACCATCTTTAAGTGTAGTGATCATTAAACCAAATGGCATTTGCACACTCAAACCAACCAGTATGCCCGATAATAGCAACGCAAAAAAAGCCGGCACTTTATATTTTGTTGTAAGCAGCACAATAAGCGCTATACCGGCAATAAGGCATGCTAAAAGATATAAAAAAGAATCAGTCATGTGCCTGGCTTAATGTCGACAATCGGGTAATAGTAAAAATCAAATTTATTATATAATCACGAAGTTGAACATTAATTAAGGCTGAAAGGAGAAAAATATAAAACTATCGATCAATAATACTATTAGTTGTTAAGACGATAAAAAAATCAATATTATTAACAAGCAGTTAAGGCCAAATTTTGTTATTAATACGGTTCTTTGAAAAAAATACTTTTTCTTTGACAAAACATAAATATCATTACATTTATAATACCCCGCCAGTTTACTAAAATCACATTTTAAACAACCGCTTTATCGGTTCTTATTTAATTTAAATTATCAATTTATGAAACACTTTTTTCTTGCCCTTTTTATTTTCGCCTTCTATAGCATCAGCTATGGGCAAAACCCGGTTGTGGATACCCACCCCGGGGCACAAATTTATGTCATCGACCCGCAATCGGGCCAGGAAACCCCAACAAACAGCGACCTGGCGATACTTTTCAAAAATTCATTGATCGACCTGGTTAGAAACACTTATAATGCACGGGCAGTTTTGTCAAGGGTAGCCGGGCAGGACAGGAACAGATCTTTCACTGTTACACAAATGGGTGTGGAAACCAATGTAAATGGCTTCCAGATCACTTTAGACGAGTTGCAGCAAAATCAACAAAATATCAATATTTATACTTTTGTGTATCACGTTGATAACAATACCTTATATTTTTATGAGCCGGGCTTGCAAACCTGGCAGCCGGAAAGAATAGCCGCAAATAATGTATTTAACCTGAGAAAGACCGCATCGTACGCGCAAAAATTTACTGAGGAGCTTGGTAACCAACAGCCCGGTCAAAACGACCAGGTTGCCGTTGACGCATCGGTTGATCTGAGTCAGCCGGTAGATGCGGATGTATCCGCTAATATCGCTCCTCCGGCAATGCCCGAATATGTGCAGCCCGAATGCCCAACTGATGGCTATTTATGGCAACCAGGCTATTGGGCATATGCCCCAGGCAGAGCCGATTATTATTGGGTACCAGGAGCATGGGTTGCCCCGCCAAGACAGGGCGTATTATGGACACCTCCATATTGGGGATATGAAGGGGACCGCTATATTTTCCATGTTGGCTATTGGGGAGATCATATAGGTTTCTACGGTGGTATTAACTATGGGTATGGCTATTCAGGTCGTGGTTATTATGGCGGCGAGTGGAACGGCGGCCATTTCCGTTACAACACAGCTGTTGTGCGCGTAAACGTAACAGTGGTGCATAATACTTATATAAACCGCACCGTAATAAACAACACTGTGATAAATAACCACAACAGCTTTAACGGGCGCGGTGGCGTTGACGTGAGGCCTACCTCTCAAGAAATAGTGGCAACACGTGAACAGCATATTAAACCAACCGCCGAGCAAAACAGCAACCAGTTACAGGCAAGGGGGAATCCAAGCCAGTTTACAAAAAACAATCCCGGAGGCAAACCGGCAAATTTAGCCACTCCAAAAGTTCAACCCTTTCATCCGCAAAATGATGGCGGAAATAAGGGGCGTCCAGCTGGTCTCGGAAACAATCCTAATCAACATGGAGTTAATCCGGGCGGACCAATAAACCCGGCGAAACCTATTGCAGTTCCCGGTAAACCAGGTGCAAATCCTGATAAACCGGTCAACGTACAGCCGCATCCATTGGTAAACCCGGATAAACCGGCTAACACCCCGGTTAAACAAGTAAACCCCAATAAGCCGGCTAACGTGCAGCCTAATCCATTGGTAAACCCGGATAAACCTGCAAACACACCGGTTAAACAAGTGAATCCTGATAAGCCGGCTAACGTGCAGCCCCATCCGCTGGTAAACCCGGATAAACCTGCAACACAGACTACCAAACCGGTTGTGGCGCCTGTTAGACCTGTGGCAAACCCAGGGATACCCGGCACTAATACAAATAAACCGAAGGATAAAAAACCAAAGGATACCAAGCCGAAACCAAAGGACAAACCAAAGGATCAGCCGGTAACCCAATAAACATAAAAGTAATTATAAATAAAAAGGCTGCACTGATCAACTTTCAGTGCAGCCTTTTTTATTGGGAATCTGTTATAAAATTAGTGTGCTTCGGCTTCCTCTGCAGCGTGATCGTTTAAAAACACAAACTGGTTATCAAACATATCTAACCTTATTTTGCTTTCTTTATCAACTTTACCGGCCAATATCTGTTTTGATAATTCGTTCAAGATCTTTTTCTGGATCACACGTTTTAAGGGTCTCGCGCCAAACTGGGGGTCATAACCTAACTGGGCCAGCCAATCAAGGGCTTCATCCGAAGCGGATATGGTAATCCCCATTTCAGCCAGTGTTTGCTGCACCTGGTTAAACTGCATTTTTACAATATCTGTTATTTCATCACGGCTAAGCGGGGTAAACATAATAATCTCGTCAATCCTGTTCAAAAACTCAGGACGGATGGTTTTCCGCAGCAATTCAAATAACTGGTTTTTGGTTTTGGCCATTATCTCGTCCTTTTCAAACTCATTATAATCCTGGAAGTTGTCCTGAATAATATTAGATCCGATGTTTGATGTCATGATGATGATGGTGTTTTTAAAATTCACCACACGGCCTTTGTTGTCCGTTAAACGGCCATCGTCCAAAACCTGCAGTAAGATATTAAACACGTCGGGGTGTGCCTTTTCGATCTCATCAAGCAACACCACGCTATAGGGCTTACGCCGTACGGCTTCGGTTAATTGCCCGCCTTCATCGTAACCTACATAGCCCGGAGGCGCACCCACCAATCGCGAAACCGAGTGGCGTTCCTGGTATTCGGACATATCTATCCTGATCAAAGCGCCCTCATCATTAAACAGGTATTCTGCTAATGCTTTTGCCAGCTCGGTTTTACCCACGCCGGTTGTTCCTAAAAATATGAACGATCCGATAGGTTTCTTTTTATCCTGCAAGCCCGCACGGCTGCGGCGTATCGCGTCGCTTATCGCTTCAATAGCTTCCCCCTGCCCTGCCACACGTTTGTGCAGTTCATCCTCAAGGCTAAGCAGCTTTTCGCGTTCGCTTTGGATCATTTTTGAAACCGGTATACCTGTCCACCTTGAAACAACACCGGCTATATCATCTGCCGTAACTTCTTCCTTAAGCATCCGGCTGTCGCTCTGGTTTTCGAGCAGGGCAGTTTTTAACTGTTCAACTTCCTGTTGTGCTTTTACTATCGTTCCGTAACGTAGTTCGGCTACTTTGCCGTAATCACCGGCACGTTCGGCCTGTTCGGCTTCCAGCTTATAGTTTTCTATCTGCTCAACTTTCAGGTTTATACCGTCAACGATGTCTTTTTCGCCCTGCCATTTAGCACGCAGGGAGTCTCTTTCGGCAGATAGATTAGCGATCTCTTCGCTCAGTTCTTTTACCTTTTTATCGTCCTTTTCGCGCTTAATGGCTTCGCGTTCAATCTCAAGCTGCATAATACGGCGTTCCAGTTCGTCCACAACTTCGGGTACCGAATCCATTTCCAAACGAAGTTTAGAAGCGGCTTCATCCATCAGGTCAATCGCCTTATCCGGTAAAAACCTGTCGGAAATATAGCGTTGCGACATTTCAACAGCAGCAATAATAGCTTCGTCCTTAATCCGCACCTTGTGGTGTGTTTCGTAACGTTCTTTCAATCCGCGCAAAATAGAAATAGCATCGGCAGTATCCGGTTCGTCCACTAAAACCATCTGGAAACGACGTTCCAAAGCCTTATCTTTTTCAAGGTACTTTTGATATTCGTTTAAAGTAGTAGCGCCTATTGCCCTTAATTCGCCGCGCGCCAAGGCTGGTTTTAATATGTTGGCCGCATCCATGGCGCCCTCGCCGCCCCCGGCGCCTACAAGAGTGTGGATCTCATCAATAAATAATATAATTTCGCCATCGGCCTGGGTAACTTCTTTTATAACTGCTTTCAAGCGTTCTTCAAACTCACCTTTGTATTTGGCGCCAGCAATAAGTGCCCCCATATCTAACGAGTAAACAGTTTTTGATTTGAGGCTCTCAGGAACATCCCCTTTAATGATACGGAACGCAATACCTTCGGCAATAGCGGTTTTACCCACGCCGGGTTCACCCACTAAAATGGGATTATTTTTGGTACGACGTGATAAGATCTGGATCACCCTCCTGATCTCTTCATCGCGGCCGATCACCGGATCAAGCTTGCCCGACTCGGCAAATTCATTCAGGTTACGAGCGTATTTGTTCAGCGCATTGTAGGTCGCTTCGGCATTTTGATCTGTAACTTTATTGTCGCCGCGCAGACTTACGATGGCGGTTTTCAGATCCTTTTCATTTACGCCATAGTCTTTTAAAGCCGTGCTCGTTTTATCGTTTACGGATAAAATCCCCAGTAAAATATGCTCAACCGATACAAATTCATCCTTAAATTCCTTTAAATACGATTGCGCTTTTTGTAAAGCTGAGTTGACCCCGGAGGATAGATAAATATTACTGCCGCTCACCTTCGGAAATGCAGCGATCTGCTCATCGAGTGTTTCATTCAGGCGGTTAACATTAACGTTTAATTTTTTTAACAAGTAGCTGATCACATTCTCATCAACCGTTAATAATCCTTTCAGCAGGTGTGCTGTCTCGATAGCTTGTTGCTGGTTTCCCGCTGCTATTTCAGAAGCTTTTTGTACCGCTTCCTGTGCTTTTATGGTAAAGTTGTTAAAATTCATGGTGTTTATTTGCTTACGACCGGGTATATAAAATTCAGTTATCGCTTTCAGGTAATAAATAATGCGCTATCCATCGCAAAAAACCGCAAAGGCTGCCCATTTTAACCGATCAACATTAACCGCTCAAATCACTTGCCACAACACCCTTTCTGCTAAAATGTCGCTTAAAAATAAATTTATAAGTTATTTTGTCACAGCATCTTTTGATAGCATGGGTAACTTTTAAAATGCCTACTTTTGTGTCCTTGCTTAAAAAAGAAAAACTTTGAACAAAGCCCAGCTAAAAAGTTTGAGCCATAAATACCGCGCGGATTGGCGCAATTATTATACAGGGCAAAACCTGGCAGCCGTGCACATCGCGGCGCTTGTTTTTTTATTATTGAACGGTGTTATCCGAGTGCTTTACGAGGTGTTCCCATTAAGCCTGACCAGGGCAGAAAACTTCCCCGAGTTTAACCTTACCAATTGGGTATTTTTAGCCTCCAGCCTTATATACTACCTGTTAAGTTATGTATTGATAGATAACTATAAGAGAAATAAAAAAGCAACTGCCATAATGTCGTTGTTTATTTTTTCTTTCGCACTGTATCTGATTTGCTGCGGAATGTTCTCGAGTTTTATCGCTACCGCTGATCCGAAAAATGGGCTTATCCTCTACCTGATCGCGTTAACAACCGTGAGTATATTGTGGGTATTTGAATATTACGAAACGATTTTACTTATCGTCGCCGCAGAATTGCTGTTCACCTCGCTATTGATCTGGGGGCAAACTGACCCGACCGAAATAGTTTATAACCAGATCGTATCTTTTGTGCTGTTAGGCGGTTTTTATCTCATATCGCGGTACTTTTTTTCGTACAAGGCCAATTACTACCTGCAGGTGATAGAGATCAAAGAAAAAAATATAGAAATTGAGCGCGGCAGCGACTTTAAGAGCCAATTATTGGGCACCGTTGCCCATGATCTCCGTAACCCCATAGCAGCAGTTGAAACATTGGCCATGATGATGGAAATGGATGAAATAGATGAAGATCTGCAGGACAATCTGAACATGATAAAAGCATCATGCGAGCAGGCCCGCTTAATAATTGACGAGTTGCTCGAATCGGCCCGTAACCAGAATACTGATGAGTTTACTACCGTGAGGACAGATTTGAACCAGTTTATGCAAGGCATTATTGAGAAATGGGAAAATCAAAAAGGCAGTAAAACAATAGAACTGGTTAGCCGCGTATTGCCGGCTTACGCTGAACTAAACCACGAAAAGTTTCAACGGGTAATGGATAACCTGATCGGTAACGCGTTAAAATTTTCGAGGGAAAGAAGTAAAATTGAGATCGTCCTGCTTAAAAACAGCCCTCATATTATTATTGAAGTTATAGACCACGGCATCGGCATCCCCAAGGAAAAACTACCGGTAATTTTTGAAGCCTTTACCAAAGCCGGCCGGCCTGGCCTGAAAGGCGAACAATCCACAGGGCTGGGCCTCAGCATTGTAAAACAAATAGTCGAAAAACACAACGGCACAATTGAGGTTGAAAGCGAAGAAGGAAAAGGGTCGGTGTTCAGGATTTTCTTGCCAGAGAGTTGATAAAGACCATGGTCGATAGTCCATGGTCCATAGTAGAAGGAGTCCTCCGGTTTATTAGCCATTGGCTTTATTTTAACAAATATATTGTCCGGCCATGGTCCATCGACTATGGTCCATGGACTTAAACAGAATTATTCGCAAAAAAAGCCATCGTTAGCGCCCATGCCTCTTTTGTAGCTTTTTCATTATACGAAGGGCGTTCGTCGCAGGCAAAAGCATGGTCGGCATAGGATATTTTTACGTTGATATATTCCTTTCCGGCTTTGTCCATCGCGTCGATCACTGTATCAATCTGATCCTGGCCAATGTGTTTATCCAAACCACCCCAGAAAAACAAATGCCTGCCACTGATATGGAGAGCTTTATCAGCTACGGATTTGATATTACCGCCATAATAACTCACAGCCGCGCTTAACGGCAGCGTGGCATTTGCCAAAAACGAAACCCTGCCGCCCATGCAATAACCAATACTGAAAATATTGGCAGGATTAACCAGTTCGTGGTGTTTTAACCAATGGTAAGCGGCTTTCAGGTCGGCCTCGTTTCCCTCGATGGTCAGGGCATTCATATGCGGCATAATTGATGGGAAATCGGAATAGCTACCCTCGAAGTATGGTGGCGCCGAGCGATGAAATAACTCAGGAGCAATAACGACAAATCCCTGTGCGGCAAAACGGTCGGCAACATCGCGGATATGATGATTAACACCAAAAGCTTCTTGCAATAGAATTAATCCCGGTGCATTTCTACCCATCGCATCAGCGGGGATGGCGGTATAGGCTTCCATTTCGGTGCCGTCATCAACTTTTAGGTGTACGTATTTTTCCATCATCAATTTTAAACATTGTATTTGATGATTGGTTTATGGTATTTTAAATTTTACAAAGTTGAATTCCCTGGATTTAATTAGAGATTAATTGAGGGCCGCAAAATCCGGACGGGATTATCCTTTTTTTTCGGGTTTCCTTGTTTTACGGACTTTCGGACCGATTAAACCCTAATCTCCAATCAACTAACCTCTAATCTCTAACACGCAGTTCCCTTTTCAATATCTTGCCCGTAGCATTCATCGGCAGGGCCCCAATAAACTCAACGCTTCGGGGGTATTTGTATGATGCTATCCGTTCTTTGGTCCAGGCGATCAGTTCAGCTTCCGAAATAGTATAGCCACCTTTTAACACCACAAATGCCTTAACTTCCTCGCCCATTTCTTCATGGTGTACGCCGACGACAGCCACCAATGATACCGCGTCGTGTTTGATCATCAACTCCTCTACCTCCCGCGGATAAATTTTCATTCCCCCGCGGCTGATCATATCCTTGGTTCTGTCTACAATAAAATAAAAGCCATCTTCATCTTTTACGGCAATATCGCCTGAGTGCATCCAGCCGTTCTTCAGCGCTTTTTGTGTTTCTTCAGGCTTTTTGTAATAACCTTTCATCACATTGTGCCCGCGATAAAGCAATTCACCTTTTTCGCCGACAGGTACCTCCGCACCATCAGCATCAACCAATTTTACCTCCACACCCCAAAAGGGTTTGCCGATCGATCCTGGTTTTCTGATCGTTTTCAATTGGTTAAAAGTAACCACCGGGGAACCCTCCGACATGCCGTACCCTTCAATTATGGGCACATTAAAACGTTTTTCGAAATCCTGCAACACCTTAACCGGCAAAGAAGCACCGCCTGAACAGCATACTTTTAATGTTTTTGCAATACTTTCATAGTCAAATTTTGTGTCGGTATAATTCAACAGGCCCCAGTACATAGTAGGTACCCCTGCAAAAAGTGTTACTTTATGCTTTTGCATAGCATCAAAAACCATTTCGGCATCAAAACGGGGAAGCATAACGCTCGAACGCCCTTTGTAAACACCTGCATTCATCATTACCGTCATTCCAAAAATGTGGAACAGCGGTAAAACAATCAGCGCGATATCATCATCGTCATTGTGCATCAGGTCACAAATGGCAATGGAGTTTAAAAGCAGGTTGGAGTGGGTCAGCTCCGCCCCTTTCGGCTGCCCGGTGGTTCCTGAAGTATAAATAATTACACAGGTGTCGTCAGCATTGGTTTGGTGCATTTCACATGAAGCGGATTGCTCTGCAATAAAGTCACTCAAAGTCACAATCCCTTCAATACTTGAAGACATGCCGGGTTGAGGCATTATCATTATAAAGTTTTCGCAGCTGCCTACTGTTTTAAACGCGGCATAGCCGGCTTCACCCATTGGAAACTCATTCGTTCCGGCAAAACAGAAATAAGCCTTTGAATCGCTATCTCTTAGGTGATAAGCAATTTCGTCCTTTTTGAGCAGCACATTAAGCGGAACGACCACAGCCCCCGCCTTTATGATTCCGAAATAAATAATGGGAAAATAGGGCAAATTCGGGCATCCCAGTGCGACTTTGTCCCCGGCTTTAATCCCTATTGCCTTTAAACCATTGGCTACGCGGTTAGCATAGTCATTAACCTGACTATAAGTGAGCGTAGTGTCCATAAAGGTAAAGGCCGGTTTTGCCGGGTACCTGTTGGCGCTGTCTTCCAGAACTACGGATAGGTTTAACATAAATTTCTTCTTTAGGGATGATAGTTGAATCCAGCGCACCAGGCGATTTACTGCCAAATCGCTAAATCTGCATAGGATAACCCAAGCCCAGGAAATAATTGGTTGTACCAAATATATTCAAAAAGAAAAGGAGACGAGAAATATTTGTTGGGCCAAAGACAAAAAAAAGATCCCCGCAAAAAATTTGCAGGGATCTTTTTAAACCTATTAATTATTAAAATTTCCAGAACAGCCTAAAAGTTTTTAGGTACTGCCTGTCCTTTATTGGTATCCCACCATACTGGTGTCCCGCCATTATCCGGGCCGCCAAGTAAAGTTACACCACCCTGAACGCCTGAAGCGTTGCTGGTGTATTCGCTTGCGGGGTATTGGATCCTGCGGATCTGTAAAGCTGTGCTGATTGTACCGCCGCTGTTATTTACAACAACCGGGAACAATCTTGGATAACCAGTGCGGCGATAATCCGTCCACGATTCCCAACCACCGCAAGGGAAATTGGCGATCCACTTTTGGGTGATGATACGCTCCAGGTTTTGCTCGTTAGTGGCTGCATTATCCCAGGCAATGGTAATGGTCGACATCGCTTTGATACTAGCATTGGCCACACCTGCCTGAGGTGTTAAAGGATCCACATAGTCGGCCTGGGTGCTGGTTTTGTCGCTCAAATAACCACCGGCTGAAACACCCCACTGCGACATAGATGTATTTACGCCTGTCTCGTAATCTGTTTGGGCGCTTTCAGTTGTCCAGCCTCTTAAAGCGGCTTCGGCTTTTAAGAACCAAACTTCGGATGCGTTCATCAGTATCATTGGTGTATACTCACTTATTACCGAAAAATTGGGAGAAGAATAACCATTATACATCGGTTTGCCGCCAACAGGAGTACCTGCACGGATACCCACATATTGCCCTGTTATCCCTGCCGGGCTTGTTGCAGGTGAAAGCATCTTTGAGATTCGCGGATCGTTATATCCATTTAGATACGATGTTAAAGATGCACCAACAGAAAGGTCGGTCCAACTGGTACCGATCCACCAGATCGGATTGTGGTAACCAAAGCCCGTAAGCTGCGCATTGTCGCCATTGGTAGTAATTAATCCACCGGTGTTGTTAATGGCTTTTAATGCTTGCGTTTTAGCGGTTGCGGGGTCAGCATTTACAATGTGCATAGCCAGTCTCAATCGCAACGAATTGGCATATTTCAGCCACTCGGGGTAGCTTCCTGCATAAACCATATCGAATTTTGCAAAAGGTGTTGCATTTGGATTTGCAGCAATATAAGCCTGCAGGTTAGTTACCGCGGTATCTAACTGCAAAAAGAATTGATTGTAAACTTGTTGTTGCGAATCATACGGCGTTGTTGCCGCTGCACCAACTTTGCTGTAAGGGATCGGGCCGTAATAATCGGTAACACGGCTCATGGCCTGCACCTGTAATATTAATGCAATTGCCCAAAAGTGGGGTGATGCCGTGCGGGCATGCCTTAAGTTAGCAAGGTGACCAACCGGGCCCATTACGTTTACATAACCCATGTTATAAACATCAGAGTTCCAGCCATCCACTAACGAGTAATCCTGGTTGTTGATATTCCCTCTGAACGGATCGGGCGACATATAATATCCCGAGTAACAATCAGAGTTCAGATTTTGACAAAGCTGGTAATCACCTTCCTCGCCAAAAATGTTCTGTTGAATACCCGGGTAATATCCACCCAGATTGTTAAAATCGGCTTGGGTTTGCGCGTCCGTTATACCGGTCGGATCGGTATTTATCGCGTTAAAATTCTTGGTACATCCGCCCAGCAGAAGTGCACCCGCAGCAATCAGGACACACTTACCTAAAGTATTAATCCCAATTAATTTCTTTTTTAAAAAAGTTATTTTTTTCATGACAATTATTTTAAAGATCAATCATTTATTAAAATGTAACATTCAGTGAGGCGCCTAACCTGCGTGTTGTAGGTTGGTTGAAAACATCCACACCAGAAAGACCTATGCCGGTAGACATGGTAATTTCAGGATCGAAAGGCGCTTTTTTGTAAAAATAGATCAGGTTGCTGCCAATAAGCGAAAGCCTGAGATTTTTAACAAAGCTGTTCTCAACAGGGAAATTGTAGCCTATTGATGCCGTACGAAGCCTTACCACAGTCGCGCTAAACATATAGTTTTCTGCTACACCCGAACGACCACCCACAGTGCCATACCAGGTTTGTGCGTTTACTTTTGTTACTGCATTGCCGCTAGGATCAACACCGTTTACAGTTACGCCGCCGTTGTCGCGTGCTTGTCCGCTCGCTACCGATACGCCATAACTATCCATCAGCATTTGCGTCATTGATAATACTTGTCCGCCAAATTTTCCGTCAACCAAAAAATTCAGGGTAAACTTTCCGTAGTTAAAAGTGTTTTCCCATCCTAATTGAAATTTTGGATTTGGGTTGCCAACTTTTTCATAATCAGTAGTCTTAGGGGTACCATCTGCATTCAACAGGATTTGACCGCTCGAATTCCTCTGAAATTTAACACCATAAATATCATCATACGATCCGCCTACTGCTAATACCGATTCATAAGCATTTGCTCCGTTACCGGTTAACTGTATTTGTTCGTTTGGTACACCTGGCTGAAGCTGGATAACCTTATTTTGATTGTCTGAATAATTAATAGCAGTGTTCCAGCTAAATTTATTACTTTTTACAACATCATAAGCCAATTTAAGCTCAACACCTGTATTCTGTATGTTGCCCGCGTTCAGGTACCCGGTTGAATATCCGGATGAAATTGCAGGGGTGTATTGGATAAACTGGTTGTAGCTATTTGATTTATACCATGTAAAATTAAAACTTAAACGGTTATCAAACAACTTTAAATCAACACCCGCCTCGTCTGATTTTGTATCAGTAGGCTTCAAAATTGGGTTAGGTTCGTAAATGTTAAAAGTAAATGATCCGCCTGCTGCGCTTAAGTTTTGCGGATTGGTAATATAAGTAGAAACAGGTGTAGCTACTTCAGCATACGAACCACGCACTTTAGCGTAAGTAATAAACTGCGGTAATTTAACCATATCGCTTATGATAAAAGATAAACCAACCGAAGGGTACGAATAAGATTCGTTATTGGTATAAGCCAATGCGGAAGACCAGTCGTTACGTTCGGTAAGTGTAAGGTATGCCCAACCGTGGTACGACACGTTCAAACTTCCAAAAACGGATTGAACCTGGTTATGTCCCGGAGAAACAGTGGATGCGTTGCTGGTAATAGCAGTAAGCACGTTTTGTTCGGTAAACACGTTAGGAATAGCCAGACCTAAACCAGGGCTAAAGTTCGTTCCCACCGTATTGTTATCGGTTATACTAGCGCCCAACAGACCGTCTATTTTAAATGCGCCCTTCATTGGTATTTTGAAATTGGCGATCAAGTCTCCATAAGTTTGTGTCAGCGTTTGATCGGTGCGCGAAAATGAACCATTCAGCCCTGGTGTTAGCACCGGATTTGTTCCTGCGTACAAGTTCTGTTGCGTAATATCAGCTACACGGTCAACATTGCCACGTGCTGTCAGGCTAAACCAATCGGCAAAATCATATTTTACGCTCGCATTGATCAACGCACGGTTACGGGTTGAATAATTCGGGTTTTTGTAAAGTATCCACCATGGGTTCTGCTGTACGTCTTCGTTAGCGATCCAGTTTTGCGTAGGCAAGCCATTTCGCGCAGGCTGCGCTACCGCGTAATCGTTTTTATAAGGCAATATGTCGACACCAACGGGGAATAAATACAAGCCAGGCAGGGTATTATAGTAAAAACCTTCACCGGGGGTGTTTTGTATTTTCTGGTTAATGTAGTTGGTGTTTACGTCAACTGTCATCTTATTATTTAGGAAATGACCGATTTCCCGGAATGTAAAGTTATTGCGATGCAGATCATTAGTTGGCTGCACGCCATTGGCAGACGTATTTGCATACGAGAAATAGGTTTGAGCCAGTTCGTTACCTGATGAGAAATTAAATGCGTTGGTAACGTTGTTGCCATTCACAAAATAATCCTTCAGGTTATCAGCAGTTGCAGGGCTCGATAATTTTGGCCCCCAACTTTGATTACCGCCAGGTGTTACGCCGTATTCGGTTTGGAACTTTGGCTTGTAGCTGATCGCATCGTTTGTATATGAGGATGAAAAATTAATTTGCGGTGTACCGGCTTTTCCCTTTTTGGTAGTGATCAATATTACACCATTGGCAGCCTGGTAGCCGTAAAGGGCCGAAGCCGCAGCGCCTTCCAAAACAGTGATGCTTTCAACATCGTCGGGGTTCAGGTTGGAGATACCGTCACCTCCATCAGGCGAACCACCATAAGTGCTGTTTGGCTGGCCATTTGCGTTTGAGGAGTTGGTGATAGGCACACCGTCAATTACATATAGCGGCTGATTTGATCCCAGCGCATTTTTGCTACCGCGCAAGATTACTTTTACTGATCCACCAACGCCCGAAGTACTTGGCGATACGTCCATACCGGCTACTTTGCCATTTAACGAGTTCATTAAATTGTCGGTCTTAACCGTATTCAGTTCGTTGCCGCCAACTACCTGGTTAGCATAAACTAGCGATTTTTCGGAGCGTTTAACACCTAAGGCTGTTACAACAACTTCGGTTAATTGTCTCGAGTCATCGGCAAGTACAACGCTTAGCGGATTGGTGCTGGTAATTGCTACCTCGGTTTTAGTAAAACCAACGTAAGAAAACACCAATACGTCGCCAACATTGGCCTGCAACGTAAAGTTACCGTTTACATCGGATTGTGTTCCCTTGGTTGTCCCTTTTATGGTGACGCTAACGCCGGCTAAAGGTTCGCCTTTGGAATCCTTTACAGTTCCTTTGATGGTTTCAATCGCCTTAATCGATTTTACAGTATAATTTTCCTTATACCGGGCGTTGACATCCCCGTTTGTTGCTTTTAACCTGGCTTCTGCGCCAAGTGCCAAACAGGGCATAATTAATGTGAGTAGTAGTGATTTTTTCATTGTTATGAGTTTAGTTTGTTGTTTTTGTTTGTTGTTTTTCGTGGTCGATTTTTTTACTGTGTTTTTTCCATAGTTTTTTGATTTACGTTAATAGTTAATTTTTCATTGTCAAAGTGTTCCATCACCAGGGCCGATGAGCCGATAATTGCGCCATCGAAGCCTAGTTTTGATATCAATAGTTCAGTATTAACCGCCAGGCGGGGTATGCAGTATTTATTTAAGGCTTGTTGAATAGGCGCCAGCAGTATTTTCCCGGCCTTAGCGCCCCTGCCGCTTAACACGATGGTTTGCGGGTTCATGATATGGATAAGGATAGCCAGTGCTTTACCGATCTTATAACCGGCATCCGACAACAGGTCGATCACAAACTGATCGCCTTTATTTGCAGCTTCAAAAAGGGCATCGCCCATTAATTTTAAAGGATCGTCGATAAAGGAATTAAGGGTTGTTATACGCCCTTGCTTAATCCCCTCAATTGCCTTCTCCGTTACTACCAGCATCGAAGCCTCGGCTTCCAGGCAGCCTTTTTTTCCGCAGCTGCATAAGGCGCCTTCATCAAACAGCGGGATATGGCTAAACTCGCCGGCAAAACCGTTGTTCCCCCGATAAATATTCCCGTTAACGATCATGCCGAGGCCGATGCCCCAGCCCAGGTTGATCACCATTACATCCTGTTGCGATTTTGCCACACCAAACCGTTGTTCGGCCAATGCAATTAAACTGGAGTCGTTATCAATATAGGTAGGTAAACCGGTAGCGCTAAAAATATATGCAGTAAGATCTTGCCCGCTGGCGTCCAGGTACGAGTAATTGATATTTTCGGTCAGGCTAACAAAGCCGGGCATGCCTATGCCGATACCCAATATTTTACGCCTGTCGACGCCACTTTTTATAATATAATTATTTATATAACTAACCAATTGCGTAAGGGCGCCCGGGTTGTTGTTTAGGGGTAACTCCACCAATTCAATGTCAGCAAGCGGATCATTATTCAAATCAACAATTGCAATGCGCGTTGAAAGCTGATCCATCGCGATCGCCATAATATATAGCGCATCCGGTTTTATGGCATACATTAATGGCCGCCGACCACCTGAGGAAGATGCATAGCCTACCTCGGTTACAAATTCTTCAGCAATTAATTCGTTGATGGTTTTTGTGATCACAGGCACACTCTTATTTAATTCCTGGCTCAACTCGGCACATGAAAGCGACTTTTCGAAATACAGCAGCCTGATGATGCTGCTCTTTAAATTAGGACTATTGCTTGTTTTGCGTCTTGCTTTCATTAATATTTGGACTAACATAACAAACATATTAAATAAACTTTAAAAACATTAAATCTTTTTAAATTTATTTATAAAGAACCAATACTTAAATAAAATAGCATACAAAGTGTCAAACAGACACTAAAGAAGGCTTCGATTCGCTAATGAATGTCCCAACAGGAAACAAATCATATATAGCTGATTATCAGCACGGTTAAAAATCTAACTTTTTAATAGTTACAGGAATAAATGGTGATTTTGACTCTTGGAAACGCGTTTAGTGGTGACGCCTGATTTTGAATGACCGCCAACATATTAATGTAGAATTGCCAATTTTTATTGCGGCAACCCCGTAAATCAGCAAGTCAATCATTTTAACAACCCAATAATCGAGCGTTAAAATACTGTTACGGGAACAATAATTTCAAAACGGCTGCGGCCGGTGCCGCCAAATATGTCAGGGTCGACAAGGTAACTGTACCGGAAGCCAAAAGAAATGGATGCCTGGTTAAATAATTGGGCATCAAAGAAAATTTCGGCTCCGGTTGATCGGAAGGTGCCTTTAAACTTGCTGCCATCTGTATAAAAATCTGTGGCGTACGTATAATCGTAAAAGGCATTGGCTCTTATCCTTGATAAATAAAAGGTATTGGCAAAACCTGCGTCAGGGTAAGCGATAGGGAAAGCATAGTTTGCCCCTACCTTATTCATATCGTACAGGTTTTCGGCGGTATATCCGCGCGAAAAGGGAAAATCATTCGAAAAATCGATCACATCGTTTTTATTCTTTTGCTGGTGCGCCGCATTGATCACGAAATTGTGGTTGACGGCGAAACCCGGCAAATACAAAAATCCATTGGCCAGGAATTGTTCTGAAGCCATGCCGGAAATAGACGATTTATAATCGAGGTATAAGGCTTCCCCAAAACGCGGATAGATATTTTGCCTGGCCTGCTGGATAGTATTACTAAAATTAAGGTAATAATTGAGATAGGTATACGAGCGATCGGCAAACTGGCTGCGGTAAGGCTGCTGAAAATTTACGCCGCTGTAATACACATCGGTCCCCGCCTGCAGGTAGGTAAGGTTTTTGCCGCTGCTGAGGTTTAGCGGTAATTCAAAACCACCATGCACATCCGTCTCGTTCCAGTAAATGTTTTGGCCGTTATGATATCCCCGCCTCCCTATAAAATAATCCGTCCCGCCGGAAATATAGGGGAACAATGCACCATAGATCGCATCGAAACCAAATTCCTTATACCCTTCGTCGCGGTTATAAGTGAAAGATAATTGCGTTTGCAGGGTATTCAGCACATTTTCGCCGGCAAGGCTTAACGTATAGTTAGGATCGACGAAATTGGGGATCAGGCTGTGAAAATTGATCAAATGGTGCGATTTGAGATATTTGGTAACGGGGAGCGAGTCGTTCTTAACTTTTGCAAGCAGATCAGTCGAACTGTCCCTTGTCAATGCGCTGATACCAAAATCATGCAAGCCATTCCGCGTTGCCTCCGGGACTACAGGCGTCCATTCAAGCCTACTTTTGTCCAGTTCATTCAATTGGTAACCAAAAGCGGTAAAGCCCACCCAAGTCAATTTTTTATTGCTTATGGCAGGCTGATAATTCCCCACACTGCCATTAATATTATAATTCTTTAACTGAGCCAATTGCCCGGTTTTTAAACTTAAAGCAAACAAACGATCGTCAATACCATGGGTGGCCGAATAGTAAACTGTATCGTTCTTAACCACCGGGAACGCAATAGGCTGATAGGAAAATGGCAGCAAATACTTGTTTTTGCCCGTTTTAATATCGATCAGGTCGAGCGACATTTTTCCATTTGGCATACGAATCGCCGCGATCAGTTGATCGTCGCCATAAAACTTTGGGTAGGTATAAAACAGGTTTTCCCTGTTCGGAATGATCGAAATGAGTTTGCCGTCTTCAGCATCGATCAAATGGATCTCACATTTTCCGTTGGTTCCTTCGTTAACGGTTACAATAGTCTTACCGTCGGAACTAAAATCGGGCGAAAAATACTTGGTTCCCCTGGTCAGGCGCCGCTCCTGCCGGGTATTAATATCTAATAACATCAGTTCGCTGTAATCGCGGTAGTTCCAGCGCACATCCGGCCGGTAGGCGGCGTAAACCACTTTACCATCATGATAGGCAAAGTAATTATCGAGTGATACACTTCGTGCAGCGATCTTACGTTCGACGTTACCTTTTTTTACCACAAATACCGGGATATGGTTGTAGGTGCTTTTCATGTAAATCAACGTGTATTCATTTACATAAACGGGGTATTCCCTGTCGGCATCAAAATGGCGCTTAGTTAGTGAATTGCTGGCCGTTTGCTGAAGGCCGAATTGTTTTTTATAAAAATCAAACCCGTCATTTCTGAACTGGTCAAAATCTTTGCCCGAATACCGCCTGATAGCTTTATCCAGCGGGAAGAAAACACCTTTATAGGCAGCGGCATCCTGCGTTACTTTTTTCCAAAAATCATCGCCATATTTTTCGCGGCCGTAGCTCACCATCATATACCCCAGCGGGTACCAGTCGGGCGTATAATCCCGGTACGAACCGTTACGGAGTTTCATATAGCTATAATTAGTCCCGTCGGCCCACAAGGCACGGTACCCATTAAAAAAGTAGGGTAACCTGCCCCTGCCTTGCTCGCTTACGTGGGTTTCGTTAAAAACGGCATCGCCTTCAAAAAACCAATTGGGGATGGCAATGTCGTTAGCCACCGCTTGCCCGCCCTCGCCAAAAAGAACTTTCAGCACATGCGAAAACCCTACATTGAAGTTATTGTATTGCTGCACATGCCTGAATTCGTGGATAGCCAATTGCTCGGGCCACGAAAGGCTGCCAATATCGAAGCTGTTTTGCTCCGGAGTTAAAAAAAACTCACTCCTAAACGGCGCAAGGCCAACGTAAGCATTGGCTATGGTGGTTTGATTCTGTAAAATAACGCTGATCTGACGCTGCTTAAACCCGATGGTAGGCTGTATCGATCCGTTCATCCGCCTGATGATATTGGCCACCCGCAAGCCTGCTGAATCCAGTCCGTAAGGGAAGATCACTTTGGCCGCAGGCATGTCTATTTGTTTCCATTTAATAGATGGTGGGTTGCCGCCGAACTCCTGGCCTTTGGTGATAGAGGCAGTAGCAGTAAGGAGGAGCAGTAATGCAAGCAGTTTAAGGGGAATTTTGGCAGGTGTTATCATTAAGTGTGAAAGTAAGTACAAAATTCCGAATTCAAAATTCGCAACCATGCAAATCAAAATATCCCGTAGGGGCGCCCCTTGTGGGTGCCCTCTTTGGTTGCGGACAGTGCCGGACTGGCTTGCACCGGATTTGGGTTGCCACCGGCGCGGGTTTAGGGCACCCACAAGGGGTGCCCCTACGGCTGCGGACACTGCCGGATTGGCCTACACCTGACTTGGGTTGCCACCGGCGCGGGTTTAGGGCACCCACAAGGGGTGCCCCTACGGCTCGTGAAAACGCGGCTATTTAATTTACATCCTTACATAATCCGAAATCAATCTAAAACACTCGCATGACACGCCATCCCTTAAAACTTTATACATTTGCCCATTGTTATTTCTATCATGGCTAAAGTTTCCATCAACCTGGCAACAGGTACTATACAAAAAGAAGAATTAATTGTCGGCATCGACCTGGGCACCACCAACTCCCTGGTAGCTTTCATCAATCCTGATAATAATCCGCAGGTAATTAACGATACCGGCAAAGGTGTGTTGGTTCCATCTGTAGTGCATTTTGGCCCAAGCGGAGATATATCTGTGGGCAACGAAGCGAAAGACTATTTGATAACCGACCCGCAAAACACCGTTTTTTCGGTAAAACGTTTACTGGGCCGCAGCTATAAGGATATTGAGAATTATAAGGACTTTTTCTCGTACAAAGTTATTGACGACGACAGCGAGAGCCTGGTGAAAATAAAGGTCGGCGATAAGTTTTATACGCCAATTGAACTTTCAGGCCTGATATTAAAAGAACTAAAAGCCCGCGCGGAACATGCATTGAAAACGCCGGTTAACCGCGCGGTGATCACCGTTCCGGCTTATTTTAACGATTCGCAGCGCCAGGCTACACGCGATGCGGGGAAACTGGCAGGGCTTGATGTTTTACGTATTGTAAACGAACCCACGGCGGCCAGCCTGGCTTATGGCATCGGTTTAAATCCTGAAGAAACAAAAACCATTGCAGTTTACGATCTGGGCGGAGGCACATTTGACGTTTCGATCCTGCAGATCCAAAACGGTATTTTCGAGGTGCTTTCAACAAACGGCAATACCTTTTTAGGGGGCGATGATTTCGACCGGGCAATTGTGGATTACTGGATCGAGAAAAATCAACTGAACAAGGCTGAAGTATTAGCCGATAATAAACTGGCCCAAAAGCTTCGCCTGAAAGCCGAAGAAGCCAAAAAAGCATTTGCCCATCAAAGCATGGTGAACGATAAGATCGGCGAGATCTGGTGCACCCTAACCCGGGATGCTTTCAATGAATTGATTTTGCCAAAGGTGGAGGAAACCATCACCTGCTGCAAAAACGCATTGAAAGACGCCAAACTGGATATCAGCCAGATAGACGAAGTAATTATGGTGGGCGGCTCAACCCGTACGGCTTTGGTTAAAAAAATGGTGGCTGAGTTTTTTGGCCGCCCGGTACATGATGAACTGAATCCGGATGAAGTGGTTGCTCTTGGCGCAGCCATACAGGCGGATATTTTAGCCGGTAACCGTAAGGATATTTTGTTGCTGGATGTTACGCCGCTTTCGCTGGGTATCGAGACGATGGGCGGGCTGATGGATGTCATTATTCCCCGCAATTCCAAAGTGCCAACCAAAGCGGGCCGGCAGTATACAACCAGCATTGACGGGCAGGTGAATATGAAAATTGCCGTTTACCAGGGCGAACGCGACCTGATCAAAGAAAACCGGAAACTGGCCGAATTTGATCTGAAGGGAATACCCTCCATGCCTGCAGGTTTCCCTAAAGTGGATATTAACTTTTTGCTGAATGCCGATGGGATCTTAAAGATCCAGGCTATGGAATTACGCTCGGGTGTAAAACAGGAAGTGGAAGTAAAACCAACCTACGGCATAACCGACGACCAGGTGGAGCAAATGCTGATGGACAGCATTACCCACGCCAAAGCCGATGTGAGCCAGCGCATGTTGATAGAAGCACGGGTAGAAGGCGAACAAATGGTGAAAACCATTGAAGGCTTTTTGCGGAAAAACGGCAGCTTTTTATCCGAAGACGAGATCGGCAAAACAAATAGCCTTACCAATGCTTTAAAAAAAATACTTGCCGGCGGCGATAAAGACAAGATCCATAAAGCCATTGACGAGTTAAATGAATTTACCCGCCCCTTTGCCGAACGCCTGATGGATCATGCGATTGGCGTGGCGATGAGGGGGAAGAGTATAGAATAACCAATTGTCATTTCGACCGATAGGGAGAAATCTTTTGCGCCATACATTACCCCTCTGCATGGCGCAGTTGCTGGGCGTAAAAGATTTCTCGCTCCGCTCGAAATGACAAACGGCGTAGTAACAGTAATTGAAAAATACATCCAATTTGAAAAACATCCTGTTTGCCCTTGCTTTGCTTTTGTGTTGCTACCAACCGGCAAAAGCTTTTGACCTCCCCAAATTTACTGATACCCTTGTCCGTAAGCCGATAGACACCGTACGTTACGATTCGCTGATGCGGAAACTGGCCAACGGCGATAAAACCGGAAAATGGCCGGTGAAAAATACGCCGAGGCCTTTACCGGGCGCCTTGTTACCGTTTAACCGCATTGTGGCCTATTATGGCAATATGTATTCCAAAAACATGGGCGTTTTGGGCCAATACCCACCCAAAATAATGTTGGCGAAATTGCAGGCTGAGGTTAAAGTATGGGAAAAAGCTGATACTACCACCCCGGTTATACCCGCCCTGCATTATATTTGTGTTACCGCCCAAGCCGAAGCCGGTAGCAAAGGGCTGCATAACTTGCGGATGCCTTTTAAGCAAATCGACAGCGTGATCCATATGGCGCGTTCGATCCATGCGATCATCTTTTTGGATGTGCAGGATGGTTTCAGCACGGTGCAAACGGAGATCCCCCGGCTGGAAAAATATTTACAGATGCCGGATGTTCACCTGGGCATCGACCCGGAATTTTCGATGAAGGAAGGCAGCGTGCCCGGTAAACGCATCGGCACGCTTGATGCTGAAGACATCAATTTTGTAAGCAAGTACCTGGCCGACCTGGTTAAAAAATACAACCTGCCACCGAAAATATTTATCATCCACCGTTTTACCGAGCGCATGGTAACCAATTACCAGAAAATAAAATTGTATCCTGAAGTTCAGTTTGTGATGGATATGGATGGCTGGGGCGGCGTAAAACTAAAACAGGACACGTATCACTATGCTGTTCACAATGAGCCGGTGCAGTTTACCGGTTTTAAGCTGTTTTACAAAAATGATATTAAAAAGGATACTAAACGGATGATGACGCCGAAGGAGATTTTGGCGTTGAAGCCGATACCTGTTTATATACAGTACCAGTAAAGAGAAGACTTACGAAGTTTTCTAAACTTCGTAAGTCTGAAAAATCATCCTTATAACTTATCGATCGCTTCCTGTTCGCGTAAGGCGGTAATATTATTCTTATCGCTGTATTGATCGGTCTTTATAGCAAAATCTTCAAGTATGCCCGCGATCGTATCCAGGTTGTCCGTAACCCGCTGATGCATATCCGGCAGGTCTTTTTCCAGCCTTTTGTCGCCCAGCTCTATATTGTCAACTTCCACTTTTGCAAGTTTTACAATGATGGCCTGCTGACTATTTCTTAAATCTTCCAATTCATGGACAATTTTTTCCATTAACCCGAATTTCTTTAACTTATCCATAATTTTTTGTGTGTTTGTTTATAGGGATAGAACATCATTTTCCCTAAAATGTTTGAAAATTTGGATTTATGATTAATAACTAATAATTTAGTTATATGAAATCTATCCTAACACTCCTTATAACAATTTGGTTTATTCCGGCAGCGCTGGGGCAGCAAAGCACAAAAGCTGATGATGCCCTGCTGCTGGAATACTATCAAAATCAACGCTTTGCAGACGCGGCCGACTACCTGAAAAAAACCTACCCCGAGCCGGTAACTGATTCAAAAATATTGGCCAGCCTGGCCTATTCCTCGCAAATGGCGGGCAGATTACCTGATGCCGAAGGCTATTACCAGCGGATTTACAGCAGCGATACCACCAATACGGCGGTAATATTTAGCCTGGGCAATATCATGGTACGGCGGGGCGATAATGTAAAAGCGCTGTTTTATTATAAAAAACTACTGTTAAAAGACAGCACCAACTTCAGCGTGTACAAACAAATGGCGCGGATGTCGCAAAATTCCGGGAAGCCGCAGGATGCCTTAAAATACTACCAAAAAGCAAATAAAATAAATCCGCAGGAACCGGACGTAGCGTTCGACCTGTCGGCATATTATATCAACAACAAGCAATATAACGTGGCGGATACCATTGTGACAACGGCATTAAAGGCTGATACCAGCAATTTATTATTACTGGAAAGCAAGGCCCAGGTTGATTACCACCTGGAAAAATACCCGGAGACCGTTTCGGAGTGTACAAAAATGATCAATTACGGCGACGCACAAACACAGGTGATCAATACACTGGGGACGTCCTACTTTAAGTTAAAAGATTACCAAAACTGCATTAAAACTTTTAAACTGCTGGAACAAGCCAATATGGCGACAGATATTTCGTACTACTGCACGGCGATGAGCTACAAGGCTTTAAGTGATCAGCAAATGGCTATCACCTATTTTGAAAAAGCGATAAGGGTAGCGATATCCGGTAACGTTAACTCTTATTATGGAGAAATGGCTGATTCCTTCAGTCAAATTCACCAGTTAAAGAACGCGGCAAGCGCCTACCAAAAAAGTTTGCTATACGGTGTGCTCCCCCTAACCTATTATGACCTGGCCAGTTTGTATGATGTGCAATTGAAAAAGCATGACCTGGCATTACAGTACTACAAAAAATATCTAAAAAGTGATCCGCCCGAAGACCAGAAAGCTTACGCAACTTATAGTAAAAGAAGGGTGAAAGAACTATCGAAGTGAATCAGTTTCGGGTGTCATTTTGCCAAAAAAGCGGCAAAAAGTGATTCAAAGTGATTCACGAGTTTTTTGTAAATAATTGTTTATTAGTATTTTATAAAAAATCGTGATTCATGTGATTCAACTGGTACACCCTTTCGTGAATCACCACTACTTTGTGATTTGCTAGCGCTGCATCAATCGCGCCACGTACTTACCGATGATATCAAACTCCAGGTTGACAACCGAACCCTCTCGAACCTGCTGCAGGTTAGTATGCTCAAAAGTATAAGGGATAATAGCTACCGAAAAACTATTGGCTTTTGAATTAACCACAGTGAGGCTGATACCGTTAACGCAAATGGATCCTTTTTCGACGGTTACGTTTCCGGCAGCGGCGTCATATTCAAAAGTGTACTCCCAGCTGCCGTCGAGTTCTTTAAAATCTATGCAAGTAGCGGTTTGGTCCACGTGGCCCTGTACGATGTGGCCGTCCAGGCGGGCGTTCATTTGCATGCAGCGCTCCAGGTTAACCAGGTCGCCGGTTTTTAGCTGGCCGAGGTTGGTTTTATTCAGGGTTTCTTCAATGGCAGTCACCGTATGTGCGCCGTCGGTTATAGCTATAACGGTTAAACAAACCCCGTTATGGGCCACCGATTGGTCGATCTTTAATTCGCTTGCGATAGACGATTCAACGGTAATATGCAGATTGCCCTGCTCGTGACGCAGGTTGATGATTTTTCCTAAAGTTTCGATGATTCCTGTAAACATTAGCCCCCCAGCCCCCTAAAGGGGGAGCCAAAGCGAAGCAAAATTAGCTATTCGCGACCAGTTTAAAGTCATGTTAAAGTGGTTTTGGAAAAGATAAAATATATTTGCGCATGCCCACATTAACTTTCGACATCCAAAAGGATTCCATAATAAATCTTATTGACACGAAAATTGGCCTAAAAGGCTTTTTGGATAGCGTTTTGTTTGACCAAAATGGCGCTGACATAAATGAAATAGGCCAGTGGCTTTTGGCGTTTCATAAAGATAATGGCGGCGCGCCAGTTATATCAGAATTAGACATTGCCGACGGTGATTACGATGCCGCACAAAACACAGGCAAGGTAAAATTTACTTATCAGGTTTCCGTCTCCTTTGGCTGCGCCGATATTTTCAGGACGGATGACCATACAGAAACCTGTAAATTTCAAATCGATACAGAAAGCAACAAATTAATCCTATTCATAACTGACCACATTACGCGCGATACCGTAGACGAGTTTTAGATAATCACCACGTTAAGCCCCCGTTAGGGGGTTGGGGGCTCTTCTACTTAAAGTTACTGCTTACCTCCAACTTTTTATTACGCAGGTCCAGGCTGCCTTCCAATACCGATTTCAGGTTTGCCAAATAAAAGGTCCACCCCACCTGGCATTGTACAAACAGGCTTTTTGTAGGGTCTTCTTCAATGGCTATATTCTCCTGGGTTAACTCAACAATGGATACGCCGTTACGGCTGCTGATATTGACGGTTACAATACTATTATTTGCGAAAGTGAATTTGACAAGGTCGGTACCATTTGCTTCCAGTATTTGTCCTTTTTCGGACGTCTCGTCGCCCCAGCCATGCCAGTACCATTCGTAGGTATCTTCCTTTAAGATAAACTCTTCAGGTTCGCGCAGGCGGCGCGGGATGGTATAAAAGTCAGCGCGTCTTAAAAACCATTTTTCCAGCCCGGCCGGTGTGGCCCAGGCCTCGTACAGGGTGCGGATATCCGTATTATAGTCGCCGGTTACTTTAAACCGGGTCCATTTATCGTCCATAATGTGTGCTTAGTTATTTATAATTATGAAAGTAAAACTAACGATAATAGTTTTGTATTTCGTTAACTTGCCTTTAAATCTTCGTGATGCCCAAACACAGTGCAGGTATATTATTATACAGGAAAGTCAACAACGAATTGCAGTTTTTCCTGGTTCACCCGGGAGGCCCGTTCTTTAAAAATAAGGATGCCGGTGTGTGGTCGATCCCTAAAGGTGAATATCTGGAGGATGAGGAACCATTGGCGGCAGCCAAACGCGAATTCCTGGAAGAGACCGGGCAGGTCGTAAATGGCGATTTTATTCCACTGGCACCTGTAACCTTAAAAAGTGGAAAGATCATCCACGCCTGGGCGGTTGAGGGGGATATCAATCATGAAACCATAGTCAGCAACCTTTTTGAAATGGAATGGCCGCCAAAATCCGGCAAAAAACAGTCATTCCCTGAAATTGACCGGGCAGGGTGGTTTGAAGCAGGTGAAGCGAGGATAAAAATGAACGGAGCACAAGCCGGGCTGATCGATGACTTTTTAGCTAACCATGTCGACAATGAATAAGATGACTTTAAAACTGACCCAGGCGCTTTGCCTGTTATGCATTTTGGTTTCGTGCAATCGTCAGTCGAATAAAAAAAAGACCGGCGTCCCTTTTATACCGCAGAAGGTCACCTTCTTTGATAGTATTATGAACAAAGAAGAGATACCGTTGACACAATTGCATAGTCACTTGCTTGATACCGGGTATTTTTCAGGTCGTTCTCAATTTAGGGGCGATACCGTTTACTATCCTAATTCTGCTTATCCCATTGTTGTTTTGTCCATGGGCTTCCACGGGGTATGTCTGGAAAAGTATTTGCTTGTCTACAAAAAAAATAGTCAAAAAAATACTGCATGCATGGAGGTTGAAACTGATTGCGATATAGACTATGGTACAAATTATGATAAGTTGGACTATAAGTTATTCAACCAACACCAGTTTTATACCCGCGAGGCGTGGTACGAAGTAGATAGTGCTAAAAAAGTTAAGATCACAACAACTGATAGATTTTACCAGATAAATGCAGCCGGTAAAATTGATTCGCTAAAGAAAAAACCCGAAGGATTGGCTTTACCTAAATTCATTCCGATGGATGTTACCGATACCGACTAAACGCCAGCTATATAAATCTCCCACAGGCTGCAACAAACTCAATCGCGGCGATTTTTCGCCCAATTGGAAACTTGCGCTGTAACAGCCTCTGCTTTATTTCGGGGAGCTCCTTCTAACAGTCTTTCCATTACCAGTGCCGCTATCATGGCCTCGCCATCGTTACTTTGCTGCAATGACCCGGCCGTAAAATATTTCTTTACAAAATGCGTATCAAAATTTCCGGATGTAAATGCCTCGTGCTTCATTACAAATTTACCAAAACCCAATGTGGTGGTAATTCCGGTAATGATATATTCGTCAATAGCCCGGATCATCCGTTCAATGGCTTCTCCCCTGTCCTTACCGTAGGTTACCAGTTTGGCTATCATCGGATCGTAATAAATAGGGATCTCCATGCCCTGTTCAAAACCGTCATCAACCCTAACCCCGGGACCTTTTGGGGTAATATAAGTTTGCAGGGTACCAATGTCGGGTAAAAAGTTATTGTCCGGGTCCTCTGCGTAAACACGCAGTTCAATGGCGTGCCCTCTTATTTCCAGGTCCTCTTGTTTAAAACTGATTGCCTCGCCCCTGGCAATACGGATCTGTTCTTTCACCAGGTCGATGCCCGTTATTAATTCCGTTACCGGATGTTCCACCTGCAGGCGGGTATTCATTTCTAAAAAGTAAAAGTTCAGTTGTTCGTCCATAATAAACTCTACCGTACCTGCGCCGGTATAATTTACCGATCGCGCAACATCTACGGCACATTTGCCCATTTGCTGCCGTATTTCGGGTGTTAGAACCGATGAGGGAGCTTCCTCAATTACTTTCTGGTGCCGCCGTTGAACCGAACAATCCCGTTCAAAAAGGTGAAGGATATTGCCGTGCGTATCGCCCAGCACCTGTATTTCTATGTGCCGTGGCGATGAAACATAGCGTTCAATAAAAACCGAACCATCGCCAAAAGCCGAGGTAGCTTCAGATACAGCCAAAGCCATTTGCTCGTCAAAATCGGCCACTGTTTCAACAATGCGCATGCCTTTGCCGCCACCACCTGCGGCTGCTTTTATCAGGATGGGAAAACCTACTTCTACTGCCCGCCTTTTTGCTTCCTCCAGGTCCGTAATAGCTTCTTCTGTGCCCGGCACCATAGGAATATTGTATTTTAAGGCTGCCGCTTTCGCCGACAACTTGTTGCCCATAATTTCCATGGCTTCGGGTGATGGGCCTATCAATATTAAGCCAGCATCTTTTACCTGCTGCGCAAAAGACGCATTCTCGCTTAAAAACCCGTAACCGGGGTGAATGGCTTCGGCTCCGGTTGCCTTACATGCCGCAATTATTTTCCCGCCGACGAGGTATGATTTTGACGAAGGCGCTTCGCCGATATGCACCGCTTCATCGGCATAGCGTACGTGAAGGGCATCGCGGTCGGCATCTGAATATACCGCAACAGTTTTAATACCCATTTCGCGCGCAGAGCGCATTACCCTTAACGCTATTTCGCCCCGGTTGGCAACAAGAATCTTTTGCATAGAAACAAATGTAACAGATTAGTCCGAAAGTCTGTAATCCCGATAGCTATCGGCACCGTAAGTCCGACCGCGTGCCGCCGTAGCTGTGGCAGTTGCACAAAGAGGCTGCAACTGATATGTAAAATCGGGCTTTTGAAGTAGCGATATAAACCAACTAATTGACGATGTTTAAAACGCAGGCTGTTTCTTTTTAGTTAAATCATCGTTGATTATCAAGCGTTTACATCGCGTATATTATTTAATAGCTAATCATTCACAAAAAAAACGAAAAAACTGCAACTTAAAGGTACAGCGCACCGTAAAACATTCAAAAATCAAATAGGCATGGATACTTTAATTTTCTTCGTCAAAATTCTTTTCTCTCTGGCAGTAATTTTATTTGTTGGCGTTTTATTCTTCAGCTACATAAAATACCTGAAAAGGACTTACTTCCCGAACTGGAAATTCCCTGACTATATCAGTGTTGGATATGCTGAGTATTTATACAACAAATACTTAAAAAAAGTGATCAAGAAATAGGTTCCGGCTTATTATCAATCAATAACTCAAGGAATTTAAGGTCGAGCCAACGGCCAAATTTATACCCAACTTCTTTAAAGTGAGCTACCTCCTTAAATCCAAAGGATTGATGGAGTTTAATGCTGATCTCATTGTCAGCGCTTATGCCGGCTATCACCGCATGCATATCCATTTCCATCGCACGCTCAATTAATAATTGCAGCAGCAACTTGCTGATCCCCATTCCCCTGAAAGTCCGTTCAACATAAACTGATACTTCAACTGTATAACGATAACAAGGCCACACCCTGAAGTGGCCGAAGCTGCTAAAGCCAGCTACTTTCCCGTCAACTTCGGCAACATAAACGGGAAAATTATTATTCACCCTGTCGTTGTACCAATCCCTCCGCATTTGCAGCGTGTGCGGTTTTTCGCTGTAAACCGCAGTGGTGTTTAAGATCACATCATTATAAATTGCTAATATAGATTCCAGGTCATGCTCAAGGGCATCCCTCGTTGTTACTGAATGAGTAGTCATAAGGAATTAAAGCGAAAACACCCTGCAATTTGGTTACAGGGTGTTTTATATTTTAATAATTATTGTTTCTGCGGAGCGCCGGGACCGCCAGGGGCTGGACTTCCTGGAGGAGGGCCACCCGGACCGCCGGGAGCAGGTCCGCCAGGTCGTTTCATTTCAGGAAGTTTGGTTTCAGGATGAGAGTCGCCTCTGTGGCAGGTATAACAATTTACCCCCGAACGCATCACCATACCTAATGAATCCTTTTGTGCCTCGAAATATTTTGAATTTATTTTGTTCATCATCTTATACATATGACGCGCAATAGTCTTTTCCGGTTTGGCGTCACTCGGGAAATCAAGGCCTTTACCGTCGGCGCTAGGTGCATGGCAAAAATTGCATCGTACACCTAATGAAATAGACCATTCGCGCATTACCATGTGCAATTGCTGATCGGTAAGGCTTTTTGGTAATTCTTTAACGTTTTTGAAGCCTTCCTCTTTTTCCTGTTGAGGCGCCATCGAGGTTAGGGCAACAATGGTTACCACTGAGGATATGGCCATTGTAATGAGAATTTTTCGGTTGATTAACATAGTGTCATGATTAAGTCATCTAATGTAAAATATAATATTGAATGTTCCAAAACCAATCGACCAACGGCCCAAATACCATGACGAATCGGCCATGATTGTAACAATAATTATACTAAATGAAAATAAATTTGTTTTATTACGAACTATTCGTAGATTTACGAAACAATCGTAACAAATATGGAGAAGTTATCAAAACAAGAAGAAGAAGCCATGCAGGCGGTATGGCAAACGGGCACAGGTTTTATAAAAGATTTTCTCGACCAACTGGCTGAACCTAAGCCCCCTTATACCACCCTTGCATCAACCATAAAAAATCTGGAAAAGAAGGGTTTTGTAACTGGCGAAAAAATGGGCAATTCGTTTAGGTACGCTCCGGCTATTGACGAGCAGGAGTATAAAAAGAAATTTATGAGCGGTTTTGTAAGCGATTATTTTCAAAACTCCTATAAAGACCTGGTGACTTTTTTCGCCAATGAAAAAAAGATCAGCGCGGGCGATCTAAAAGAGATCATTAACCTTATTGAAAACCATAAATCCTAA
>Ga0206964_10029_pt1 | contig 42893 bp, 34 predicted proteins | sample Alteio_BWOrgHeat_25_FD_152980 | JGI IMG/M metagenome (GOLD analysis project Ga0206964, IMG submission 152980) | Enriched cells from forest soil in Barre Woods Harvard Forest LTER site, Petersham, Massachusetts, United States -... | ecosystem: Environmental > Terrestrial > Soil > Temperate forest >...
GGAGAACGGCCAGTCTCGGATCTTCGCGATTCGCGACGGCAACGGCAAGGTCGTTCGCATTGCATTCGACTTTCCGGGCGTGCAGGCACAACGAGTAGCGTGGTACGACAATGGCTTTTTCGTCTCATGCGCCGCCGGCGTAGCTGTGGCGGTGCTCGCGTCCGTTTTTCTTGCAGTCTTTATACGGGGTTTTCGGAGTATTCTCTTTCGCAAACGTCCTCGCCTGTCGCCGCAACCCGGAACCATCTGGCTCACATTTGCTCCGCGTCTTGCAGCGCTCTGGTGGATATTCTTCATCTCCGCACTGCTGATGTTTTTTGCCATTGCCGGCGATGACATGCCGCCTCCCGATCCGAGCTGGTTCAAGTGGTTTCTCGCCGCCAACTGGGTGACGGCCCTGGCGATTCTGTGGAGCTTCTTTGCGGTGATTTCCGGTATCCGCATCTGGTGGCGTGCTGATCTCCGCTGGATCACAAAGATCAAGTTCGCGCTGGTAGGCCTCTCTTGCCTGATCCTGAGCTGGGTTGCCGTGCACTGGAACCTGATTGGGCCATCGCACCGCATATAGCATTTCGGCCTGAGTTTGGCGCAAGACTGAAGAATTCGCGGCCATGCAATCTCAGGCCGCGAATCGATTGATCGTCAGGCAGTACAAGTTATAGGTGAGTTATGTCAGTTAGCCGGTTAACTTGATTGCATTTGGTTTTCGATTTCGAAGGTGGTTAAGATGAATTTGATGAATCGTCCAATTGTCTTCTTCATTTGCGCACTGATCGTGCTGTGGCTGTCGACACGTGCTGGAGTCATCCTGAGTAGGAGAAAGGGAGAGCTCGACGAGCGTAGCTGGCAGGACTTCGACCTCTTGATGACTGCGACTTCGACGCTGCTCGGTCTCATCATCGGGTTCAGCTTTTCCATGGCGATCAGCAGATATGATCAGCGCAAGAACCTCGAAGAGGAAGAAGCCAACGCCATCGGGACGGAGAATCTCCGCGTGGAACTGCTACCGGCTGCCGATACGGCAAAAGCAAAACAATTGCTGGTCCATTATCTTGACGAGCGCATTCGCTTCTACACCTCGAGGAGCGAAAACGATATCCGTCAGATCAATGCAGAGACAACTCAGACGCAGGCCCAGTTATGGTCGGCAGTGCGAACCCCGGCCAGCGCGCAACCGACGGCTGTGACTTCGGTCGCAGTAATCGGGATGAACGACGTTTTGAATTCTCAGGGTTACACCCAAGCCGCGTGGTGGAACAGGATCCCACTGGAGGCATGGGCGCTGCTGGGGTTGCTGGCCATCTGCAACAACATGCAGGCGGGTTACCGCTTTCGCACGAAGAATCGCTATTTGCTCATCGCGCTCCCTCTCATCATTTCAGTATCCTTCCTCCTCATAGCTGACATCGACAGTCCGCGCAGCGGTATTGTTCGCGTGCGCCCAATCAATCTTGTTAGCCTGTCCGATTCTCTTCATCAGCCATAGCGGAACCCAGCCCCAGCCTCCGGGATGTTTCAGAATTCGGCAAGAGCTGCGATATCATACGCATCAGTGGCCCCGTAGCTCAGCTGGATAGAGCAGCGGTTTCCTAAACCGGAGGTCGCAGGTTCAAATCCTGCCGGGGTCACCATCAACCTAAGAAAATGAACGCCTGATTCGTGTTCAGTCCATAAGAGCGCGCCGCCTGCGCCACGCTCGAACCGGTTCCAAAGTCAGCTTTACAATCTGGCGCTTCGCTGAAACCTATCGCCATCTGCGAACGCGACGTTACCCTCCGTCTGCCCGATCCATAACCACATCGTCAGGCCCGGTCCCGAAGGACGCCAGAGGGGAGGACAGCACGCTTACGAAACAGGTACAAGCTCAATCGCGCAGCACACTGATTGCGGCTACACCGAGTGCCAGTTGTGAGAAGATTTGCGTCCAATCCAACACTCCGCGCAACGACGATGGACGAAGTATCTTATCTGGAACGACGATCGTGTCGCCCGGCTTCAAATGCATCTCGTCGAATTTGTTACCCCAAAGCCCTTTCACGCTCGACTTGGCGACCACAGACCCATCGGCGCGAATTAAAAAGATATGGCCTTTGTCAGCATCGCGATCTGCTCCACCCGCCATGAGCAGATATTCGCCGGCCGTTCCCTGCCGATGGTATGCGAATGAATTTTGGGCATTCACCGCTCCCACTACGTTGATCGTCGCGGGTTCAGGGGGAACAATAAAACGGTCACCATTTTCGAGGCGAAGATCAGGCAAGTCGTCGATACTGTTGCTGTCGGCCGGTATTCGCAGCACAATCCTGCCCGTAGCCCGAATCAGTCTGAGGCGGGCGATCAAACCCTGCACGGCGGCACGCGCTCCCGGGGCGCCTGCAAGGGAGGCGGCAGAGGCGGTGGCGGACGAACTCAGGGCCAGAGTCCCCCGCTCAGATTCCAGAGCAACACGGTCTACATACTCGTCAATACGTTCCTGCTGTAAAACGCGTGTGGATTCACGTTCAAATTCTGACCCATAGAGATATGCCCGACCTGCGAACCCACCCGCGCGACGCACCAAATCCCGCAACGTCTCACCCGGCAACGCACTGTAGACGCCCGAGTGAAGGAATTCTCCTTCCAGGGTTACGTACTTTGTCTGCTGCTCGAGAGGAACGCGAATGTCGCCTTGGGAAAAGACGGTAATCGTGTCACCCGCTTCAAGCGCCAGGTTCTGACTGGCGTCATGCTGGAGCACAAGCTGTCCAAGATCGAAAGGAATCAGCGACGTCTTGAGAGTCTCCCGATCCAGGCGTTCAATCACCGCATATTTCCAGTCGATCTCGGGAGCAGCTATCCGAACCTCGGTGCGGGTCGAAGAGGCTGTCTCACCCGGTCTAGACATCTGACTAACCTGTGAGCCGACCGAACTGCCCGCGCTAGTCGCCATCTGCTGCTGATCCGATCTTGTACGATCGCTCTGCTCTGGTGAACCGGGTTCCGTCTTTGGTTCGCCTGGGGTTTGGGCTTTCCTGGGGGTCAGGGCAGAGGTGAGAGTGTCCTGTGAAACAGCTGAGGTAAATCCTTCGCGATTGAATTCAGGTGTGCGGGGATCGCGCCCTATCGTTGAGATGATGGGCTCAAACTCTGGCCCGGGCAGACCAAGATGGCTGCGCTTCCACCAGTAGTCGCGGCTCGTCAGAGAGTCCTTGTCAGGAATCAGATCGCTAAGATGCATTCCCGCATGCCAACCGAATCGACCAGGGTTGGCTACATTTCCTCGCAATGTGACGGTCTTTTGATAAGCCGGCAGGATGGAGTAAACGCGTAAAATATCTCCTTCGGCCAGCGGAAGAGCCTTCCCGTCCCGGTCGAGTGCGACTTCCATCGCTTGGCGAAATTGACGATCGGAGGCGCGCTCGATTGAGACCCGAGAACTGGAAGCTAATGCTGTAATTCCGCCTGCCAACTCAATCAAATCGCTAACGGTTTCGTTCCCACTCAACTCATATATGGCTGGATTATGGATGCTTCCGGCAATCGCGACCTGTCTTCCGACAGCCGGAATATACAAGACGTCCTCGGGTAACAGGCGAATATCTTTAGATTTATCGCCGTGAATCAGGAGCGCATACAAGTCAAAATCAGAGACCGTCTTCCCGTTCCGATTTAATTGAATATGTCGCAGAGAACCTTGGACAGAAGGCCCGCCGCTCGAGAAGATTGCATCTACCAGAGAGCTGAGAGAGCTGATCGTGTAGGCTCCTGGACGCCTTGCCTGACCGGTCACATACACCTGGATGGAACGTATGCGTCCCATATCGACGGAAAGATCAAAATTGCGATATACCCGGCTCACTGCTGAGCGCAAACGTTGATCGAGGGCGGAGAACTGCAGCCCCGCGACGTGCACAGCACCCACTCCCTCAAGATAAATATCACCTGATCGATCGACCCGGAGATTTCCGCTGTACGTAACCTGACCCCATATGCGAATGCGCAACTCGTCGTCTGGGCCAATGACGTAGTCGGCGGTTACAGGCGCTAGATCGTTTGGAGAAAATGTCGAAGGAACGTCTCGAAAGAGGTTCGCCCCATAGATCGGAAGGAACTGACCTGCGCTGGCAGCTACAAATCGTTGAAACTCTGTTGGCGGTTCTGGGGGTAGCGGGATTCTTTGTTGGGTTCTGGTGCCCGTCGTTGGGTTATTCAGGTTCATGTCTTCTGCGGTGCCGGCACGCGAAGGACGACGGTCCTGGAGTTGAGGCGACCCGGGCTGTGTCTCGTACTGGCCCCGTGGCAGGTTACTCGCACAGTCCCCGATTGTGGCGCCGGAGGCATCCGTGCACGGACAGGCTCCAGTAGAGGTGCCAGAGGCGTCGGTGCAGGGAACCTGCGAGTTTCGCTGGAAATTCGCCGGGTCACTCTCTGGAGGGTTCGCAGGATAGCTCTGAGAATGAAGCACCGCGCTTCCTGCGACAAGCAGGAACGCAAAGGTCACGCACAAACGACTTTTCATATGTTTGATTCATTCTTACAAGAATTTGATTTTCGCCGATCCGTCCGGCGGTGGATCTCCTGCCATCCACCGCAGTAGCTCATAGGGATCCTGGCGTTTGGCCGTGGCCCTGCAATAGAGCTCACGGCACGGCAACAACTGCCAATCGCATCCTTACCAGTCGACAACTGCACTTTATAACAATAATCGAATCAGCGGGCTCCGACACGATGTAATACGGCTGGAATTGTCCGGGCAAGGATAATGAAGTCCTTGTGCAAACTCCACGAGCGAACATACGAAGCATCCAACTTGGCCCTTTTCGAAAAACTCACATCGCTTCTCCCAGACACTTGCCAAAGCCCTGACAGTCCAGGAGTGGCGCTTAGATAGAAGTCCAGCAGGTGCTCGTACAGAGGTAACTCAGTTTCCACGACGGGGCGTGGTCCAACCAGAGACATGTCTCCACGGAGAACGTTAAAGAGCTGAGGAAGCTCATCCAGGCTCCACCTGCGCAGAAACCTGCCAACAGGCGTAATTCTCGGATCGTGGATATCCTTGTGGGTGCGCCATCGCGAATGTACCTCAAAGTGAGGCATGGCATCTGACCGCATATGCTCAATATTCTTGAGCATGGACCTGAACTTCCAGATGCGAAAAGGTCGCCCATCTTTGCCTACCCTCTCCTCGTGGTAAAAAATCGATCCCTGAGAAGTGAGGGCAACTGCGGTAGCAATCACTATTCCCGGAACCAGGCAAGTCGCGATCATCAGCGTCGAGCCGACGATATCAATCCCGCGCTTCACTCCCACGTACTGCCACGACTGCATTCTCAACTTCGCCGGGACTAAGGCGAGTCGTGGGGCAGCGTCTTCATAAATCGCGGCAATTGAATCTAATTCTTCTGGAGTGTAGACAAAATTTGACGGAGAGTTTACAGATCCCATGAGTCCTCAAATGGAGTGGCAGTTATTGGCACATTGAAGCTGGTTATGATGCGTCACAGATCTTACCGGGGGAATATGTGCCATCTTCTCAAAAACTTCCGTGATGTCTCATCCCTCCAAAAAAGGTAACACAACTCCTTGGCTCAAGCTATGTCATGAACCTTGAATAAAACTAGGAATGGTGTTTATTTTCCCCAGTGAACCTATCGCACGGTAGGACGCTGAAGCCGCAAGAAGGGTTTCTTGTCTCACGTTCAAAAAGAGACATTTATGAATATTTGATGTCACGCAGCTAAGTGTTTATTACTCTCTAAATACACAAATTCAGTCTTCAATTACGAAGCCAAGTGTTAGATCAGTTTATAGGTCGTGCGATCGTCCGGATCCGGTGCTGTGGCCTTTTCGAATGAGACGGATATAGAAGGGATCTAGGCTCATCTGCGGTTTGCCAAAACCCTCATTAGCAAGTTTGGGGCCAAGAGGCGCCGTAGCCGGTTCTAACTCTGCTCTACCGGCCTGTGCCCGCTCGCCGCATGACGTCAGCAGCTTACGGGGAAGGAGATAGAGAGTTTGCTGCGTCAGATTGGGTAGAAGTGCCAATCAGGAAGTCAGATGACGGCATTTGGGCCAGTTTTGGAACACTATTGGGATAGGCTCCGATACACTATGCAGAACCGGTCGCAGTCTGAAGACTGCAACTGGAACGGATCGAATAGTGTGGGAGAGAGTCCAGCGTGCGGTCGGCAACGAGCAGCGAAGAGATTCAGGAGATCGAGAAACAAGGCGCATCCGTCAAAGACGTGCATTTGTTGGACCTCTTGATCGCTCTCTCCAATCGCCGGAGGTTCATCGTTTCCTTCACCATCGGTGCTGCAATTCTGACCATCATCGCGGTGCTCTTGATTCCGAGCCAGTACACAGCGGAAACGGTTATTATGCCTCCCGGCCAGAACTCCTCCATGAGTTCCGCCCTGCTGAGTCAGGTTGGCGGTTCGGCAGCTCTCGCCTCCGCTGCTGGAGCAAGCCTGGGCATCAAGAACCCCGGCGATATGTATGTTTCGCTTTTTCGAAGCCGCACTGTCGAAGATTCTTTGATCCATCGCTTTGGACTGATGGCCAGATACCGCACGAAGCGGATGACTGACACACGGAAAGCATTTGAGGCGCATTCGACCGTGCTCCTCGGCGCCAAGGACGGACTGATCCGCATTACCGTCCGGGATCGCGATCCGAAATTGGCGGCTGAGATTGCCAACGGCTACGTCGACGAGTTTCGCAAGTTGTCGGCAGGACTGGCCATCACCGAGGCATCGCAGCGCCGCACTTTTTTCCAGCAGCAGTTGCTCGAAGCACACGGAAGCCTCACAACTGCTGAAGAAGCCTTGAAGCAAACCCAGCAGTCGACAGGGGTGCTTCAAATCGATAGCCAGGCGCGGTCTCTCATTGAATCCGCCGCGGCCCTCCGCGCCCAGGTTACAGCCAAAGAAGTACAGCTTCAGTCCATGCGTGGCTATGCTACTGAAGACAATCCGGATGTGGTCCGAGCCAAGGACCAGCTTGTCGCACTGCAGGGCCAACTCGCCAAACTTGCCGGGGATGATTCAGAGACTGGCCTGATCGTACCAAAAGGCAAGGTTCCCGAAGCAGGTATGGAATACCTCCGCAAACTCCGCGATGTTAGATATTACGAGACTATGGCGGAACTCATATCCAAACAGTTTGAAATCGCCAAGTTGGACGAGGCGCGCCAAGGGGCTGTAATTCAGGTAGTCGATACCGCTGTGACTCCGGAAGTCAGGTCTTTTCCCAAGCGCACGATAACGGTCATCGTAGCGACGCTTCTCGGCTTCCTTTGCGCCTGTGGCTGGTCTCTCTTCTCAAACCGAATCGAGCGCAAGAACCAGGATCCGAGCGCCCGCGCACGCCTGGATGCTCTACGGGCTACGTTACGAAGCTAGATTCCTCTCCTGATCGGTTGCAATCTCAGTTTCCAACGCAGACAAAGTAGACCCCGATATATGGTTGACCGAAGATGGTGATATCAACCGGACTGGGATTAGATGACAGAGCTACGAGAGTTGGGAAGGGCGTACCAGTTTGATAGCTGACTGTACAGGCAGGCGTCTGCGTGAATTGTGCACTCTGCTGAAATGGCACGAGAGCGTGTCCGCTGGCGGGCAAGATCACTTTGGCTGTGGTTATATGCGGGTTTTGAATCTGCGCGCCGGAGGGAGCAAATGTAGCGGGCCACGCATTTAGATTGCCTGGTGGTGTGTGGCTGGATACCTGAAGCGGAGCAGTTCCATCGGGCACTGTGCTCTTGAATACGCCGTTTACTATTCCAGCATTGCAGATGTAATTGCCAGCTCCAAGTGCCGCCGAACCATTGGAGCAAAAATCAAGCTCATTCGGTCCGGTTTCCTTGATTTCCATTCCGAAGTATGAGGATCCCGTCCCAGTCCAGAGGTCGAATCCAATGGTGGGCTGGTAGTCGGTACCGCCTATCTGAACTACCGGCGACTGGCTATTAGAATAATCATAGGTTTGCGTGTACAACATGGGAGTTTGTGAAACGATCTTATTGCTGGAATCTTGCCCTCCCATAACCCACAAATGAGGGTTTCCGGACGCGACTATGTATTGCTGTTGCGTCGCCCGTAAGGGCGCATCTCCGAGTAAAGTAACATTTGCGTCGCCCGCAATAAGAAGGTTCGTAGGTACATTCGCGGAGCCATCCAAATTCACCGAACGCATTTGTGATATCACCACGGTTGGACCTCCATCGATCTCGATGAACGATGGCGGATACGGATTACTCTGATCATTATAGAAATCAGGCCCGTCCATGATCACGTCGGTAGCGACGGTATAAGCGAGGATGCGCACGAAAGGTTGATCGCCGGAAAGCCCCCCGGGGTTTTCAAAATGAGGAGAATACATCCTAACTGATCCAGATCCGTTGTCTATTACGAGCTGAGCGTTGTCGAAATTACAAGACACGAACGTGAGACTGTTCATGTTGCTAAAACTACCGCCAATATCTTGATTGAAGTGGAGGGAGTCAGCGAATGTAGCACCTACAAATGTGACGCTGTCAAACTCAAGGTTCTCTCCACCAAAGTTGAGATCAGATGGCCATAGGACACTCTGACCGTTGTATCCAAAGATCGAATGCTCAATCTTGAAATTCCAAACACCACGATTAAATTTAAGCCCCAGGCCAAAGTTACCGATGGTTACACCAACCGCGTAGAAACCAACTGAATTACTCGTTCCGCCCAAAACCAGGCCGGTCTGACCGCTTGTTGGCCCTGCCCCCAGCAGGACCAGATCTCGCAGGCCAAAGCCGTCGAGAGGGCTATTCGGAGGCGCATAGGAGGGATTGTTGCCATAGAAGCTGATCGCAGCACCCGAACCTGCAAACTTCAGACAGGTTGAAGGCCCTTCGCCTTCCATGATGATTGCTTTCGTAATTACGATAGGAACGCTAAAGGAGTAGCATCCACCATTTGCCAGAGTTTGTAGCCTTAATTGGCCACCGCTGGCGGGCAGCGCAGCTGCCGCCGCATTTATCTGAGCGCCAATATCTCCGTTGCCAGAAACTATTGTCTGCGAGTTGGCAAAGCCCGGTATCAGCAATAGGAAAAAGGTGAACGTTACAAAACGAAGACTCTTCATGACTCTCCAGCGTTAAGATTTGTAGTCAACCCAACGGACGCAAAGAGACCATCGGGGTGGCCTGCGAACCTCACTGATTCTACAATGACCAATCAATGCATGTGAGCACTTCTGAGCGGATCAAGAAGGTTTCATAAGTTCAGGTGTTTGCATCTGTTCATATAGGACGCAGGTGCGCCGATTGATGCTTTGCGTGCGATAGCCCCAAATGGATTTAGCCCATCAGCGAAGCTCTATCTCTTAGACCCCTTACAGAGCTACATCAAGTTCCCGATACATTCTTAGGTGTAACTCAGCGATTTGTTCCCAAGCGAATTGTCGCGAATACTCATAAGCCCTTTCCGATAGTCGTGCCTTCGCGTCCTTAGTAGCCATTAGATGCACAGCCGCATCTGCAGCCTGATGCGGAGCTGCAGCCAGCATCACCGATTTCGCCAGCTCACGGGGAGTTTGTTCACCGCATGTCGTGATGCAAGGGAGTCCAGCTGCAAGAACTGCCTTCAAAGAGCCTCGTCGCTCAGAGGCTCCATCAGGAAAAGGCAAATATGCGAGTCCTGTTCGCGCGAGGAGTTCTGAAACTTCTTCGGCGCTACGATCAAGAATCAATCGCACCCTATATAAGGCCAAAATATCCATCAAACTCTTCGCATAGGCCTCGTGCCTGGGAACGATCTTTCCGATGATAAGCAATTCCCAATCGAGATTTCTCGCCCGCACTAGCCGCGCAAACTCGATAAAGTCTTCAATCCCTTTTCCAGGCGTAACCAATCCAAAGTAGGCAACACTCTCTTCGCGTTCCTTTGGATGGATCCGATACGGATGGATATTGCTTCCAATTGGAATTACGCGAACTCGACTGCTGATCCATGGCATTTTCTGAACAATAACTCGCCTTTCAAACTCGGACGTCATCACGAGAGATGGAGAGCGCAGTGTAAAGGGTAATAATGAAAGTTTCCTGAGAGGGTGGGCCAGACTGAATTCATGTATGGTTACTATGCTGCGCTTGATCAAGAGAGAAATCTGAGGCCCTAAGCTGTAGCCGTAACCCAATGTTGGATACTGCATGTGTACTAGAGCATCGCCGGCTGTCAGTAATTTTCGGAGAGCTTGGGACGTGCCGGCGACCGACCATTCGCGGTGACAGAGGACTTCGACATGTTGGCCGGCCTTCTCTAGGGCTGATGCTAACGCAACAGTATAATCTCCGATGCCGCACGCATCTGGTGGAACTGATCCAGTAACTAAAATCACTTTGGGAGTCATGCCGGTTCCGAGCCGAGCGCCAAAACTCGCGCCCCGTCAGCCTGCCAACTCGTGGCAATCGCCATGCCGAGAATAAGCCAAAAATTGCCGAAGGCTAACGGAAAACCGGTTAGGACGCTGGTCAAGAGAAAAATGGCGAAGCTCAGAGTCCACACGAAGCGAGAGAGGCCCATAGGATTGATCAGAGGGCCCAAAGTGCGCCAGTTGGAACGTATCACACACCACATGGCTCCGAGGTAAGTAAACGTACCGATGAACCCCACATTGGACAGGAGTTTGACAATCAAGTCATGCGAGGTCGCGCTGCCCCAGCCAATTCCGAGGACCGGAAACTGCTGAAAATAACCATAAGCCAGCGCGACTGTCCTCACGCGCTCAAGGGCTGAGGCAGAACTGGACTTGTCAAGGAGAACTGCAGTGGCTACATCGCGCGCTATTGGCATCGAAGAAACGGCCGCACCAATAACCACGGCAGCGATGCTTGTTGCTGAAACTGCAATCTTGGTTGCTTTTGCCATCGAAAGCGTTCGTGTTCGCAACAGCGCCGCCAACAACATTACAGCGAACATTAGCAGGCCCAGGTAAGCCGTAGATGAGGTGCAAAGGATTAGCAGGGTGATGAACAACACCGCAGCGGAACGGTCGATGAAACTCGATAGGATGTAGCCCCTCTTAAGCCATGCAGGAAGCGTAAGTGGCAGTACAGTGATCAGACTCTGGGCCAGCACGGATGGTTCAACTGCAGCCGAAGTGATTCGGCTCACTCCCGAATCAAGCGTTTGCAGAAATCCCTTCGCCGAGGCGGAACCCGAATTATTGAAGATCGCGTCGGGATAAGGAAGCCCCGTCACATTGCAAAGGAATTGAAATAGGCCCCAGACTGAGATAAAGATCGCTGAAAGCAAAATGATCTTCTCAGTCTCATGCCTCTGCTCGTCTTGAAGATTGGACTGAGCGACACATATTGCTATGACCACTCCAAAGACGAGATAAAGAATTTGCGTGACATTATGAGCCGTGAGATATAGCGGGATCTCGGAAGTATCCCCGAGGATGGGTGATGTGATTGCCAACGCGCCATTGATGTACATGGGCATGATCAGCGAAATGAGGGCAACGAGGAGGAACGCTATAAGCCAAAGACTGGGACGGAGGATTCTATGATCAAGAGCAAATGAGATGGTTGACACTTTCTCAAGAATCAAGCGCAATATCCATAGAGACCCAAAAAGCATCCACACCTGCAATGCAGATGCGTTTTCCCCTTCGCCGAAATTAATTACCGAGGTTGCAGAAAATAATGTCCAGAAAACAAAAATCCGGTATAAGTACTTCCTCGATAGAAGCAGACAGGCCAATCCAACCGGCAACATTAAGTATCCGAGAAGTGTCATGTGCTCCCCGTTTTGTGAGGATGCAACTTTAGACCCTGTAGCATGAACGCCAGCATCGCTTTTGCGCGCTCCGGATCTCCACTTAAAAGTCGGTGGACGGCGGCGAGAGAAACAGAGATCAAAACTGACGGCAGTGCCCAGGGGAAAAATCTTCTCGTGAACAATACTCGATTGCGTGACAGATAGCTGTCCGAAACCAAGCTGCGCTTCCTGCGATCAGGGTGGGAGCCGATGGAAGCACCTTCTTTGTGATAGACAATGCTCTCGCGGGCATATCCGAGTGTGAATCTTCCTTTGGCGCGCGCTGCCCAGTCCAGTTCTTCGAAGTAGAGGAAATAAGACTCCTCCATTAGGCCGACCGCCTCCAGGAAAGTGCGACTGACCAGCGTCGAGGCTCCACTGACAAAATCTAACTTCATTGGAGGGCAATCCAATTCTGCAACCGTGATCGATGGCGACGCGCACACCCGACCTGTCCACCGATTGTATCTTTTGCCGCCTTCTGCCTGAACTTCTGTCGGATAGTGATAGGAGAGATTCAATGATCCACAAAGACCGACTTCGGGCCGCAGTTGCATGAGGCGCACCAAGGCCGAAAGCGCATCCGGTTCCACAACCGTGTCGTTGTTCAACAGCCAAAAGAATTCGCAACTGGAATTGCCGAGAGCGTAGCGCAACCCTACGTTATTCCCCCCGGCGAATCCAAGATTCGCGCCGTTCTGGATGACGGTAAGCGGAGTCTTGAATCCTTCGGTATGTAGTTCTGCCTCTTTGCGAGTCAATTCAAGATAACGAATTGGCTTTGGGACCGGCGGAGAATTGAGGTGGGACAGCTGCGGGTTGGTGGACTCTGCGTGAAGCTCGCCCCGCGCCCACTGCTTGATCTTTTCGAGAGAACCATCCCCGGAACCGTTATCGCAGACGACAACGCTAATGCCCTGACCGGCTAAGCGGAATACGGATTCCAGGCATTCGATGGTGTCCTTCCAACCGTTCCAGTTGAGAAGGATCACGCAACTGCTCATTTTCCGGTCTCCTCGAATAGATAGTTGTCCGCATACAGGATAAGTGATCACCGGAGCCTCGCATCGTCTCCAGCCTGATTGAATACGTGCAGAGATTGTGCGCAACAATCAGTAATCTGGAGAAAGTCGGCTATTCCCCGCTTGAGGGACTTATGGAGGTAAACAACATGTCCTTTAACATGCTGATCGGCCCACGTGCATAAAGCCAGTATTCTCGCCAAGATCTTAGAATCCACCAAGTCCGCTGAAGGGATGAACTTGGTAGCAAAGCTCTATGTTGGAGGTGACAAATCTTTGCGTCAACTTTTGCAATCAAACCTGTCGAGCGGCCATTACTCTCTTGCTCTTCCAAGTATCGCCTGATGTGCTGGAGTTGCTCAATAAGGGATGAGTAACCGGCGATGGCATTCCGTCTGGCGAACTCTAGTCGCTTCGCAAACGATGATTGGCCTAGCCCAACCTGCTGTTGGGAATGAATACGGTATCGCATCTTTGATTTTGGAAGTACCGCCAACCCGCCCTGGAGGGCTGCGATCCACGCAATCCATCCGTCGTGCATCCAGGAGTTTGGTATGGGAGTGAACTCATCTCGCAGTCGAGTGCGGAAGACCATTGTAGCGCCGGTTGCAACGTGATTGAGCCTGAGAAATACGGACAGGATCCCAGTATCGAGATAAGGAGACTTGTCCACGGGCGAGAAGTGTACTCTGCTCCATAGGTCCCTGCCCGTTAGAGCTGAGTGCTCGTCGAACAGGTCAGCGTTGCCAAATGCAGCGAGAGCATTAGGGAACGCTTCAAAGAGACGATGAAATTCAGCAAGCTTGTCTGGATACCATTCATCATCCTGATCCGATAAAGCAATCAGATCTCCCTCGCATAGTCCTATTACTTTCTCAAAGTTTCTGGTTGAACCCAGGTTGCGCTCGTTTACAAAGATTCGCACTGGGAAATTCGCCTTCTCAGCAAACCCCGCGAGCAGATTCACGGTATTGTCTGTTGATCCGTCATCGCAAACCACCAATTCGAATACGGGAAATGTCTGACTGCTAAAGCTCTCGAATTGCCGTTGCAAGTACTGCGCTCCGTTATAGGTGCACATTGCGATTGAGATTCTCATCGAATTAAAGCAACTTCACTTTCTGGCTACGTTCCTGAATTGGATTCAATCGCATCCGAACAGGCCAGATATGCGAGCGAATGATCAAGCAGTCCCGCGCGAAAGTTTACGTATTTTCAGTTTGTGTTCGAGACTGGATGTCGCGGGGTCCTTTCATGAAACCGTAAATCCCAACATAGCCGTGGGCAATGACGTAACAAAAGCTAGAGGCAAAGGTAAAAAAAACAGCCTGTTGGGTTGTATGAACTCCAACAATGGTAATGAATCCAACTTGAACGGCGAGCAAGAGGACTATTTCGAGGATCGTTCCGCTCCAGAAGAGCCATCTTCTAGAGCGATTCATGATCCACATCAATCCGCCGAGATGATTGATGCACGCTGCAAGAACCACCCAGCCAACTGCGCTACCCAGGCTCTTATAGTTTCCGCCTAGCAGCCAGAGGAGCGGCGCCGGGAACGTAAATGCGAACAACACGACGGGTATGCAAAACACAGCCGTCGCCGCAATGATCCCCAAATAAATGGACAGAAGCCGCCCTCGGCTCAATCGTGCAATATATGGCTCAACGACCACAACGTTGAAAGTCATAAGGACGGCGAAGAGCTGCCCAAGTCTACCGAGTGCTGCGACCTCGGCAATATTCGTCGTTCGTCCGAATATGCTGATCAGAAAAAGCGAAATCTGCGATTGAAATGCGGCGAAAATGATCGCCGGTGCGGCCGGGAGAATGTATCGAAATACTTCTCGATTTGTTGATGGATCATCATCCTTTGGCCACTCCATGTAGAGACGGGCTTTCTTCTCAAGTAGAGTCCCGTTTGTGGCCACAGTGAGCGCATAGAGCCCTGCGGCAATCCATGCATTCAACACTCCTGCGAGGCTACAGACAACGTACGCGATCAGACGTCCAAGTGCGGTCGCCGTTTGCGGGGCATAGAAATCCCGTAACTTTCCAAAAAGAAACAGGGGAGCAGAGAAATAGGAGGCTCGCCCGCTGAAGTAAAGGGTCAGGAGCACCGACAGCACAAGAATGATCTGGATGCTCCAGCTCCAGTGATGCTTGTACATGATGGCCAGGAAAGCTATGGCAGCAACGGGGGCGAGAATCCAGAAAGTACGATCTCTCAGGTGCTTTGCGGCACGTACATATCTGCCAACAAGCTGGCGATTATCGCGGTGCTCTCCGACCAACGGAACAATCGTGCTGGTGAACCCGAGGTCCATGAGGGTACCCATGGTGATCTGGAATCCGTAAGCCAGGCCAAATTGTGCGTAGGCTTCAACTGAAAGTCTGCGGACGAGAAGAAGACCGATAAGGATCTGAAGTCCCTGTAGCGCCCCTTGCCCAAGAAAAAAGCTGCCAACGATCCCAAATGCGCGGCGTGCGCGAGCCAGTGGTCTATGTTCCGACGCGGTAAGTTTTGAGGATGGCGAAGCTTGGATGTTTTCCGTCTCCAGCTCATCCGAACGCACAAACATATCTCGATGATAATTCATCGTTTACGGATGCAGAATTTGTCGTGGCCGCCATCGATTTCCGAATAAAAAGGATAATTTCAGCCCTTAATAGCAGCGATGCGACTGAGGCCATGTTTGATCAGACGGATTTGCTCAACACAAATATCTGGCGATAATAGGGTGCCTTGTCGGCCCGACGCAGCAAAGGTTCGAGGAGCCGAGGTGCGAATTTCCGTAACGCACTTGTCACGCGCACGAAGAAGGCACTCATTTCTCGCCGCATCATCCAGGAGTGAAATGCAATGTTCTCGTTCCCGAACTGAATCATATTCCAGCCTGCAAGATTGCTGAAAAGTGACGCCTCTGGAAATAGCGCAAGCATGTGTTCCTCCAGCCATACCGGAACTTCGCAGTGTTTACTCAAGTACCACTCGCGCAGAGCTGTGTCGGCTTCATAAGCAGGTGCGCCACATGGAAAGCCGAATATCACCAACTGGCGAGCAACGCGTAAAGCTTCCGAAATTACTGTGGCGCGCAGCTCCGGAGGAATGTGTTCGAGGACGTCAGAGGCAATCACAGCATCAAAAGAGCCGTCATCGAATGGGAGGTCTGTTGCCGACGCAACTACGGGGGTCATGGGCCACTTTGGCGTCCACGTAAATTCGAGGTCACAACCGACGAAGGGAACTTTGCGAAAGGTTCCCAGTCCCGCCGGCCCAGAGCCAATTTCTAATATGGAACCCTCGGAGAGCAGGCTGTGCTGCTTCAAAACTCGAAGAATTGGGTAATATCGGGCCGCCCAGTTAAGCATGCAATCCTTCAAAAGGAGTCAGAGTCTAAGAACGTACCATCCGTACCGGAATTATCTGATACAGCTTAGCAGGCCAGATTAGTGCGGTGCCCCGGGTCCGACCCGGCTGACGAGAGAGAATGCGCCTCAGGACGTGCGAATCAAGCCATATCTCAAGAAGAGCGCTTTGCCTGAGGTGCATCGCAATCGAGACTATTCAAATAGTACAATCAGTTGAGCATGAATAGCCCTATTCCAGTAAGAAACTATTCATTGCCCGTATCGCCATATCCGATCGGTGTCATTATACCTACATACAATCGGTCCGAGGCGCTCCTAACCTGTCTTCGCCATCTGGAGCGCCAGACCTGGACGGATTTTGAGGTAGTTATAGTCGATGATGGCTCGACGGATTCCACACCCCGGCTGCTGGAGGAATACCAGCATCAAACAGTTCTGCATCTTTGCTGTATCCGACAAGACAACGGTGGCCCTGCGCGCGCGCGGAATACTGCTATCGCCGCGCTTCAGGCATCCATATGTGTAATGATCGGGGATGACATTTTTGCCTCGCCGGACTTTGTCTCCAAACACCTTGAGCTACATCGGCAACGGCCGGAAATCCACGTAGCGGGTCTGGGATTAACGCGCTGGAGTGATACGGGACAGCGAGTTACAAACTTCATGCGCTGGCTCGATGAAAGCGGAGTTCAGTTTGCCTACAATGACTTGTTGCGCGGAACCACTCCAGATTGGAAATACTTCTACACCAGCAATCTGTCTTTAAAATCGCAGCTCTTGCGAGAAAACCCATTTAACGAGTTGTTCCCGAAAGCAGCTGCAGAGGATATTGAACTGGGATACCGTCTTGAACGGCAAGGCGCTCTTGAAGTCGCCTTTATTCCGGACGCACTCGCTCATCATCTTCACCCCACCAGTTTTCGGCAGGCCTGCAGGCGGCAGTTTAATGTGGGCATGTCAATGCGAATATTTCATGATCTGTGGCCAGATTCTGCGAGGCCGCCTGGAAATTTTGCGTTCCGGCGCAGCCTCCGAAAACTGATTCTGAGGCATCCTGTGCTCCTCCCGCCTCTTACGTTTTTGGCCGATATTGTCACCAAAGCCTGGTGCCCAAATTTGCTTATGCTTGGCGCACTCAGTTGCTACTACAATCTCGGATACCAAAGCTCTGCATCGTCCGATCACAAATCAGGTGCTGCTCGGTTATAGATTCGATTGCTGCTGCATCGTTATGCGAATGCTCCTAGGTGCTTATCAGTATCTTTTGGTTGCGTGGTCTGACAGCTGATGTTGTCGTCCTGGACTACGATTTTGGAAGTCCTTCAGCGCGCATTGAATGAAGTCCACAATTCTTGCTTGAAAATCCTCTTTGTTGAATTGCAGAGAATGCTCCCGGATCTTTCGCGGATCGAATTTACGCTCCTTGGATTCAAAATGCGAGATTGCCTGCTCGACGTCGAGGGATGTCTGCCTACGGAAAAAAATGCCAGTCGGGTTTTCGATTGTTTCCTCGTCTGGCCAAATGCCACGGACAGTCTCCAATACACCGCCAGAGCCATAGGCAATTACCGGACGTCCAAAGCTTTGCGCTTCTATTGGAACCATCCCGAAATCCTCTTCCCCAGGAAAAAGCAGAGCCCGGCAGCTGGCCATATTCTTACGCAGCTCCAGATCGCTCACCTTTCCTAGGAATCTCACCGTAGGCCCCGCCATCCGTCGAAGGCGCTTATATTCAGGCCCATCCCCGATCACCCTCAGGCTCCTGCCCATCGTGGTACAGGCGCTAACCGCGAGGTCAAACCGCTTGTAATCCACTAGACGCCCCACCGCAAGGTAAAAGTCTTCCAGAGATGCGTTGGTACTTCCTTCGTTGACCTCAATCGGAGGATGGATGACTGTACTTTCACGCCCGTAATATTTTCGAATGCGCGAGGCGATGAATTGGGAATTTGCGATGAAATAGTCCACCCGCCCCGCCGAGGCGTAGTCCCAAAGCCGCATGTAATGCGCGGTCAGGGAAAAGATTGCGCTCACCACGGGGTTCATCTTTTGTTTGTATAGCGGGTACATCTCCCAGATGTAACGCATGGGTGAATGGCAATAGCAGATGTGGCAAGTCTTTGAGGAAGTAATCACACCCTTTGCAGGGCCTGATTCCGAACTGATGACGAGGTCGTACTCGCTAAGATCAAATTGTTCTAAGGCGATGGCTTGCAGGAACAGAAAGTGTCGATGAAATCGCTTCGCCCCCGGAACTCTCTGCAGAAAAGAAGTATGCAGTCTTCTTCCTTTCAAAACGGGAGCAAGCACTCTCCGGTCCGCGACCAGTGAGAACAAATCAGCCTGCGGGAACACCTCAGCAATCGCTTCGACAACCCTTTCGCCGCCAGCACGCCCGACAAACCAGTAGTGAATGATAGCCACGCGCAGGTTCGAAAATGCACTCTCCGCTGAGGTGGGAAGCTCCATTGTCCGTCGATTTCCTCTCGTGAGATTTCCCACCAAGTGTAGGATAGCAAGCGCCTTCGCGCGCCCTGGAAAGAGGTGACCGACCTCATCGATCTTAATAACGCCTGATTGGAGATCACGAGGGGGGCAGATCCCAGAAACTCTTCTGAACAAGAGAGTGAGTCAATTCTACGTATTTCAAGACATTCATGATGGTTGATACGGCGGAATTAGTTCTGCTCGCGTACGGATTCACTAACGATCGAAGAGAGTTGCGAAATTCATTGGATGCCGCCTTCCGAATTGCACCTAGAATATCTGCCCGATGGCAGCCAACGTCGATTACATTTGCTGCGCGTATTCGACCTGCCTGACGGATTCCGACATTGACCACTGGGATCTTAAAGGATGGTGCTTCGATAAGTCCGCTGGAAGAATTGCCTACAAGAGCTACGGCGTGATGCAGCACGCTATGGTATCCAGCCGGTCCAAAGTTATCGACCATCTGACCTCTACCCGGTTGCTCTTCGACCCATTGCCGGATTTTCGTGGCGATAATTCGTCCTGCAGTATCGGCATTTGGCATCGTGAAGACAATAGAGAGGCCGGCCTGATCGAGCGCCGCCAAAAGCTCGTCAATCTGCGATTCGACCTGTTCGTATTCGAGGGTTACCGGGTGAAATGTCACAAGAAGAAATGGCCGTTCAACATCAACGCCAAATCGTTGCCGCAACTCCTGAGGGGCGAGTTGCGGGGCGGTCAATACGTGATCGAGCGCCGGTTCGCCTGATACAAAAACACGGTCCGGACTTTCCCCTAATTGAACGACGCGGCGTGCATAGGCCTCGGTTGAGGTAAAGTGCAGATGACTCAACTTGGTGATACTGTGGCGGATCGCGTCGTCGATGGCGCCTTGCGTTAGCTCGCCTCCGCAGAGATGAGCGACAGGAATCGTGAAGGGCAGCGCGGCCAGTGTTGCGGCGAGCATCTCGAATCGGTCGCCCAGCACGAGAAGGATATCGGGTCGGTACCTACTGAAGGCCTGACCAAAGCCGATGAGCCCAAGGCCGATCGACTTCGCAATCGCCTCGGCGGTATCGGAAGAAAGCAACATCTCGATGCGTTCGGCTATCTCGAAGCCATCCTCTTCAATGATTCGGACAGTCGATCCAAATTCCGGAGATAGATGCATGCCCGAGACATATAACTTGGTCGATATCTCTGCATCGGCCTCGAATGCTTTCAAAAGCGGACGATAGGCACTATAATCTGCTCGCGATGTAGTAACTACTCCGATAGATCTCAATAGCGTCTGTTCCCTGGTGAGAGATTTTTGAACTGGGAGCTACTCTTCATTCATGCGATACGGCCACGGGGCATTCGGTAGTCGGCAAAGCTGCTCGAAACGTCCCGGATCAGCGACGTATATCACATATGCATAACGATAGGAATGTCCTCCGAAGCTGCACTTGAAATCTGCAAGCGAATCTGCCGGCTTCATCCCTCCGCCAAGATGCAGCAGCTTGCATCCCTGCTGCCGTGCCCACTTAGAACCCTCCACGATGAGCAGTGTAGCGGCGCCAAATTTCATTCCAATATCATTCACGGCAGAAAGGTGGTAGTGGGCAAACTCGTGTCCTGCCAGGAAGACACTTGCTCCCGTAAGCTGATCGTTCAACCATGTAAACGCTATCCCAAGGCTCGGACCCAACGAGGCCAGACGAGAGAAATAAGAACGAGGAAACCTTAAGAAATCATCAGCCCGATGACGCTCCATCGTCCGTTCATAAATCGCATAAAAAAGATCGAGACTTGACTCCGCGTCAGCGTCGTGACCGCTCGTGCATGTCACGCGCAACGTGCGCCGCGCAGAATTCAAATCATATCGCCGGCCTTTTCGCATGCCGAATGGTTGATCCCGGGCATTGTCCCAGTTCTCGATGTCGATTGCGGTGGTCGGGCCCCGAGACCTTATCCTGACAAGCTCTGGCCACGGTTCTCCTGGCAGGAACCATTCTTCCTGCCGCATCAGCGGATGCAGGCGAAGCACGCAGCACACTACATCGCTTGCAGTGCACCAATCGTGAAGGTCGTCAAGAAAACAGACGAGGTCGCGGGGATCGGGTGATTCACTGCCTGAAAGATTTAGCAGACCTCCGTAGCCATAAGGAGAAGACGCGTCGGTCCAGTCAATTTTGGAGCCGTTTACAACAGCAGACATACGGCGAAGTAGGAGCGGGGCGAGGAACTTGCACGAATCCGGGCCAGCAACGATGGCCACCGGCTCGGAGTGCTCAAGTATCGACGTAGCTCGGGCGTAAGCGGGCGAGTAGTATACGTCATCCATTGGGGAGGCAGAGACCAAGGTGCTCCAGCGCTCCGAATCAGCGGGATTCGCAGCTAGCAACATCTCCGGTGCGGTCCTTGGCATGATTCAAATCCCGATAACTGAAGATCGATTGTATTCGCCTGCATGGTGAACAGAATATGTACGGGCCGGTTCTTGCATCGCAATTCGCGCCAAAAGGCCTGGTTCTCGATTGAAAAGGCACTCATAAGGATGAGTAATTGCGGATCTCTGGCTTGCGGCACGTGATTACCAATTGTTCTATGAAATGCCGCTCCAGGTCGATTGTCCGGCATATTCGTTCGACACCGAGGTCGATGAAATTGCGAAAGAGCTCGGGCACTCGCGCTCGCTTAAGAAAGAGGCAGAATCCGGTACCTTCGAGCGGGCCTTCACGGATGTTAACAAATCCATCGGGTTCAACCATTTCACCCAGGCCATAGCCCCACGTCCCGTCAGTGAAGAAAGAGGAAAGAAAGGGTGCGCCAGGTTTGAGTACGCGGTGCACTTCGCATAACGCGCGCTGAACGCTGACCCATGGATTCGCATACAGACTGACGTTTTCGACTACTCCGTCAAAACTGTCATCTGGCCAAGGCAGCTGCCTGAAGTCGCCAACCTGTAAGTCAGCTGTGAATCCTTCGCCCATCAGCCGTTCGTGGGCCCTTTGAATGGCAGTTGGTGAACCGTCGATGCCTGAGACTGCAAAGCCTTCACGGGCCATGAACCAGAGATTCGCGCCAGGGCCACAGCCAATTTCCATCAGTCGGATCTTACTGCGATCCTTCACGCTGTAGAACTTACGCGCGACAAAACGAATCACGTGCTCGGGGGGATACTTACCCCACTCCCTGGCCTGGAATATCTGCTCCCACACAGGGTCCCAGGTAATCTCATTGACCCCTTCCCGCATTCGGACCTCCGAAATTTACACCAAACCCGATCTCTATAAGAAAGAGGCAGTACTTATGGGCCTCGATTACATGACATTATCCAGAACGCTGCAAGAAGGCTTTTGCTCTGCCGGCAACAATGCATTTATCTGAACCAGGCCACGGAAAGGTGGGGTGTTTTTTTTGAGATGCATGTTTGCAGAAGGGATTCCGGTCCTCGCGAATGACTTTTCGCAATCCTGCATCGAGGGGCCGCGCATGTTGCCTTCGAGATACGCCAGGCCCGGGCAGCGGGAGCAGGAGCCGACATGGCTGCATGTGGAACATACCGGAAGATCCTGCAAGGTAATGGATCGCACCTGGTTGAGTTGGTCCGAGTAGCGCCAGATGTCCATGAATTTTTGCCGGCGCACATTGCCGCTGGGCAGAGGGAACTGCACGCAGGGAAACAGATCGCCGTATGGAGAGATGTAACAGGCCGTGTGGCCCGCGCTGCACGGAAGCTCCTTCAGGACATCGCCGCTTGCACCGATTGGAGGGGCGCAGAAGGAGTCGACGTCGCCTACCAGATCAGAGTTACGGAATACGCTTTGCAGCTGAGGCACGCCAAGGCCCAGGCGAAGGACGTTGCGGTCGCCGTCCATCATTGGCGTGATGGTGGGGTCGATAGTGTATCCAGCGCCCAACTCTGCGGCGAGCGCCTTAACACTGGTGTGGTCGCCGAGATTCTGCATCATGAGGACGTTGGCGATGATGACCTTTACGCCGTGCGACCGGAGCAGGCGTATTCCTGCGACGGAGCGCTTGAGCGACCCGGGCAGCAAGGTGATGGCGTCGTGCACTTCGGGCCGATGGGAGTAGATGCTGACCTGAACGTCCTGCACCTCGAGATCGCGCAAACGCAGCGCCTCTTTTTCACGGATCATGAATGCGTTGGTCTTGACCTTTACGCAGAACATGAGGGAGCGGGCGTATTCGAGGATGTCGAAGAAGTCCATGCGCATGAAGACTTCGCCGCCGCTCAGGGTGAGAAAGAAGACTCCCGCATCGGCAAGCTGGTCGAGCAGATCGCGAATCTCGGCGGTCGTCATTTCGCCGTGGTCGTTGTGATCAAGGTAGCAATGGACGCAGCGTTCGTTGCAGCGATAGGTGACGTCGAGCTGCACGCTCAACGGAATCCCGCGATCAAGGGCGCGTTGCCCGAGCTCCTGCATCAGACTCATGAGGCTGTCCCCTGCGTTGGTTTTGCGGGAACGATGGGTGAGCCGGAGACGAGGAGGATGCCGTGATCAGCCAGATCATTGACGAAGCCCTGGGCGTCTGTAAGCGCCTCAGATGGACCGATATCAAATTCAGCGCAGATTTTCTGTTCCACGATCTCGTTGAGCGGGGTTGTGCCGTCTGCGGATTGCCAGATCAGAGTGCCGACCTCGTTCAGCGTGAAGAGGGTCGAGTCCTTTGCGGACATGATCATCATCTCGCCGTCAAGCGAGCGAGCGGCTACCTGGGTTGCTTTGGCAAAGTAGACAGGAGTCATTGAATCAGCTCCCAAACGCGTTCATCGGGATAGAAGGTCAGCTGGTAGACGGGGATCTGACGAATGAGGTCGCAGACCAATTCAAAAACCTGACCTACCAGGTGCTCGTCGTTGGCAAAGAAGAGGACGTTTTCGAGCAGCAGGCGAACGGCTTCGCTCTCGCGCAGCGGCTCGATGGAATTCTGAGGTCCTTGTTTGAGAAGGTACAGAGCCGCGAGAGGTGCCTGAATGTTCTCACCGGGTTCGGCCAGTTCTCCTGCGAAGGGTGTGCCGTAAGCGACGTAGTCATTCTCATTGCGGCGGAGATAGGAAATCTCGTCGGTGAGCAACGTCGCATCGGGGGGAGCCAGGCGCGAGATGGTCGTCTTGCCGGCACCCGAAATACCGGCGAAAAGAAACGCATTGCCGTTGCGCACAGCACTTGCAGCGTGAACGAGCAATCCGCCTTCCTGCGCGAGGATGAGGCTGTGAATGATTCGCAGAGCCGCATCGATGGAGTAGGGGTTGGCCGACTGGGTAATACGGCCAAGGCGGGAGATCGGTTCCCACTCCGCACGGAGGTCGCCACGCTCGATGAGCCATCGGCCGGACTTGAAGCTCACTGCGATATCCGCCTGCTCGGTGATTTTGCCGGGTGGGACTAAGTCGATGTCGATTTCGGCGATAGGATGAGCGGAAGGGCTTACATATCCTGAATAGCGCGCTTCGAGCATGCACAGGAACTCAGGGCTTTCAGAGTGGACCTGGACTGGCATGCGGCCGATATCAATGATGATTTCCTGTGCCGCGACTGCGGCTAGTTTGCTCATGTGATCCCCACGTTTCGATAACGCTGGATTCGTCGACCAAAACGCAACACCATGCGTGTGCAGAAATCGGAGCGCTGAAGAAGGAATGAGACGGTGCGACGCCGTAGGAGTCGAGCGGGGGGGACGCAGTGGCCATTGCGAACTACGCTGACAACCTGCCCTACAATGTCGGATTCTCTGACAGGCGGATCGTCAGACGGCAGCGAGTCTCCGCGGGTGGTCAGGAGATCACGGCGAATTCGTGTGATGCGATGAGCTACCAGCTGATTCTGCCGTCGATATAAGGCGATATCTCCCGGTTTCAGCTCGACTGTCTCCCGGTGACGAACGATTATGATGTCTCCCGGCCAGAGTGCAGGTATCATGCTGGCCCCAGTCACCGCGAGGCAAACCTCGCCAAAATCGCGAGCTACGTCGGCGACCAGTTCGCAGGCCAGGATCGAACGCGACTGTAACTCCACATCCATAGCAGGCAGTCAGGAACTCTTCAGGTTGTGGGCGCACTGCCCTTGGGTGGTAGACACTTTGCCGCAGCTCAGTGCGCGAGTCTCGAAGACGCGCTCGAAGCGAAACTCGGGCTTATGGTAGACTTTCTTCCCGGCGCGCTGTGCCTCTTGGCGGACAACGCTCCGATCTGCCTGTTCCGGCTCGCTCATCTTGACCTCATTGCAGCGCAGACTGCGAAGCTTGTACGGCGCTGTTGATCTGCAGGTTTGTAAAATAAATCTGCGATGCCCCGCTTGTGCCTGAGGCGTTGTCGATAATTGGCGCACTCGCCCCATCGACTCCGAGATTACCAGTGTATGTTGACCGGGCGCCGGTGGGAAAAGTGAATGGAGACGTCTGCGGCAGGACAAAGCTCATGAGGCAGGGCTGATTGCTGCAGTTGGGAGTGCCCGTCGAGAAGCCATGGTTTTTTACGCTCAGAAAGAGGTAATCGATGTTCTGAACACTGTTGTAGTACTCAGTGAGCGGCGAGCAGTCGACGCTAGGACCGGTATTGCCGCTCGCCACGAGCTGGAAAGAGCCGGTATCAAGCCCGGTCATTGTGCCGGCGCCATTAAATAGAACCCGGTAAAGTGTTGGCGTTGCAGCACCCGCAGAGTTTCCGCAGACGTACATGTGACCGTTGTTCAGGTTCGGGCTGGCGCTCGTGAGATACGCGTTGTCGAACGCTCCATCATAGAAATCATTCCCGCCCCCCCCCTATAGGGACAGCGACCCGCGAGGCTAACGAAGTCGTCGCCTGCACTAGAACCGCGTTAGTGGTCGAGTCAGCCACCGCAAAGACGGTTTGGTTGGTGCTGTCGAGGATCGGCGAAGCGATGATGGGAGTGCCCCCCACGCCCCCGACCGGAATTGAGGCGTTAGAGCATGCAACTCCCGCCTTTGTGATGCACCAGAGATTGCTACCGCTGCCCCCGACGAAGATGTTCTGGCTGGTTCCCTGATCGAAGACGGGGCTAGTGAGGATTACGCCGGCTTTGACAGTGACGGGCCATGGAGAGCCGGCCTCTGCCGGGGTGCCCATGAATACCCCCGTAAATTTGTGAAGCTTGCCGGAGTCGTCCCCAACGTATGCGATGTCGCCGCTGTAATCGACATACGGCGCTGAACGCGTATCCGAGACGCCGCCGCTCATCGTTATTTTCGTATCTACGGCGTTGTTGATTGAGCACGACCTCGTCCCGTTCACGGTGCAGGCAACCGCAGGAGGGCCATTAAATGAAGTTCCGTTGCAAGGGGATGAGTTCGGGCAACCTGAGTTCCCCCTCTTGTCCATTGTGAGCACATGAAATATCGAGCCGCCTGTGACGCTCTCCACAAAGGCTACTTTGGTGCCGTCGAGAGAAAGAACCGGAGAAGTCTGTATCGTTCCGGTACCCAGGAAATAGGCAAACATTGTAGTTGGTGCCAGGGTGCATGTACCGGCATACAGGTTGTTGAAACCGAATATATTTGCCGCTTGAGTGCTGTTGCCGGCGACTCCGGTGGGAAAAACAACAAAGTCGTTTGTACAACTCGGGCTCGCGATGGGAGAAAACGTAAATTTTGCCGCATACACATTGAGAGCGGTGAGACCCGCTCCTCCTGCAATCTGTACGGACCAATCCGCGTGAAGAGACTGCCGCTGAGGGTGGTAGATCGGCAACGGGGACAGCGGATGATGGATTCTTAGAACACTGCCGCCGCCATCTTCCGGCTGTGCGGCCATTGGAAGGGGCACGCCCGTTACCGGCTGCCCTGCGGGAGGAGCGCTCCCACGAGTGATCGTCGATTCTGCAAATGGGCCGTATCTTCTGGCTTGCTGCATTCGATAGCGGGTATCGCTTACGATGTTCTGCCACTCACCCAGTTTGCCCCTCTTGATCGCTTCCTCTTCAGTGCCTGGGTTGGAGAAGATCACATGATGAGTGGTCCAGTCGTCGACAATCCCATCGACGTAGGGTTGACTCTGAGCGAACGCAGAGGGCATTAGCCACGTCACCACAAGAGCCATAGCCACTAACTGGAAACTACGTATCGTGAAATCGCTATGCCGTTTCACTGAACGCTCCCTTCGATCGACCGGATCAGATAGCTCTGAGAAACTAACCGATTTGGCTGGTGTTAGGAAATATGCTGCTTTGGCGTGAATTCTCCCAAAAGCGTTCCAATGTAAAAACCGAGGCTATTCCAGGCAAGCACTCAATTCAATACGGTTGGGGCGCCGGATTTCGTAGCTACCGATGGCGTTCAGTCCGCATCTGTTACTGGGCCGTGGGAAATGAAGCCTGTCCATCCCATCTCCGCGCGATCATAGTGCCTCATTCTACGCTCCGGAAACTGGCTCTTCTACCAGTTCGAAGCGGCCGTAGCGTCTCAATTTGCCGTGCACGGGCTTGAATCCTTCAACTGGCGACGGCCAATCTCGGGGTTGCACAGAATTACCTTTCAAAAGCGCACAATGGAGAAAAGCAGTCTTCTGCCCTTGCCTTTGCTTTTCTGTTTGTCAAAGGGATCTTCTGTTGTGTGTAATTTGTGCGCAAGGAGCCTTGGATGTAACATATTTCACTTCAACGGGTTAAGCATCAAATAAGGGAAAAATGATACCCCTCCCCCCTGGGGTACGTTCACTCTTTCTTCGCCTCCGTAGTTCTGACTCGTACGGGCCTTCCAAGGGCCCCGTACTGCAGAATGAGGCCACGTTTGGCGAGAAGGTAGAATTGGCCTCAGTTATGCAGACCTTGAGCTCTTGTCGGCACGGGGTCGGTTGCCGCGAGATGAATCTCGTTGTGCTGGCTGCCCGAGCGTTCCTCTCCGGCGGAGAAGATGGCTGCCTTCAGGTGGCCTTGGCGCAGCCCGTCGACTGGGCAGCCGTCGAGCGCATGGCGGAACAACACTCGATGATGCCACCCTTCGCTTACGCGCTCACGCGGTATGGGGGCGATCTGGTTCCGCGAGAGATCCGCGAACGCCTGCAGCAGCGACTGCTCCTCAACTCCCGAACAAATCTGACATGGTTACAAGAGTGGCGACGCATTTTGCTGGCATTCGAGGCTGCAGGTATTCCAGTCATTTCATTGAAGGGCCCGGCTCTTGCGTCACAGGCTTACCGGAACATAGCTCTGAGGGAATTCTGCGACCTGGACTTGCTGATCCGTCCCGGCGAGGTGCGGGCAGCACACGATACTTTGGTTCGCGAGGGCTACGAATTACGCTTTTCTCAGGCTCCCGGTGCTGATGCGGCGTCGCTGCTCTCCAGAAATCGCCAATTGGAATTCGTGAATCATGAACGAGGCACCCTGATCGACCTGCATTGGGGTGCGTTGCATGAGATGTTTTCATTCCAACTCTCGGTTGATCGGCTTTTCAGAGCGGCGCAAGTTGCGGAATGCGAGGGAATCACATTTCTTTCCCTCTCGCCCGAACACCTGATGCTTTATCTCTGCGCCCACGGAACAAAACATTGCTGGCTTACCTTGCGAGATCTATGTGACGGCGCCAGCTATATGCGGACGGCGACACGGGAACTGAACTGGGAGCTATGCATTCGAGAGGCAGAGGCGGCGAATTGTGAGCTCGTGCTGAAGCACAGCTTGCTTCTGGCACAGCGGGTATTCGGACTGGAGTTGCCGTCGGTAATGAGGAACTATTGTGAGGATGCGAAGGCACAAATGGTCGCCGATGCGGCATCGTCACTTCTCTTCCGTAAGGATGGCGGCTTCGGTTACCGCGAGGCCTTACTCTACCATCTGGCCTTCATCAAAGACTGGCGGGGTCGCGCCAGCTTTATCTGCAAGCGGGTGTTTTTTCCCGAAGAGCCGGACTGGCAGGAACTACGCTTGCCGCGCTCGCTGTACTTCCTGTATTACGCCGTCAGACCAGTGCGGCTTCTCGTTGAACTCTTCTCATAGCCAACTGCAGGTCTTGGTTCGGAACGGTTTGCGAAAGAAACCCTGCAAATGCAGACCGGAAGAGCATTCGTCTCTTCTCTTGCCGGGCTGCAGCCGGCAGAAACGGCTCGGCCATCCTTTAAGGCACGCTGGGCGTTACTGGGGGCGGCGACGACCCGCCGAATCCCCCTGTCAATCCGACACCAAGAAGTGTTCCTCCAACCGACACCAGGATCAGGATCGGGATTAAACCTCTCGATACGATCGCTGCGGGAGCCGCGCCAGCGCCCTGCACGCACGGATGGCCGAGGTTCTTCACACTGGACACCAAAACCACCTGCAATGGGGAGCCGGCTACGAGTGTCCCATTCACCCGAATCGATTTGCCAACGAGCTTTTCGAGGCCAGTGCCCTGCACCTGATATTTAACGTTGGTTTCCACGTCGGTGAGAGTAAAGTCCGGTTGGAGATCACCGCAGAGCTTAGTGTCGCCTACTCTGGTACCAGAAGGGCTCGGACCATTCGTCTGGCCTGGGCCCTGGGTCGGAGCCTGGGTGATTGTAAAACTCAGAATCCTCCCAGGTTCAACCCGGGCCACCAGACCTCCCGATGAGGTCGTGACACTCGATTCACCCTGTTGTGTAGCAACCTCGATATGCGAGTCATCTCTTACGCCAACGATGACAATCGTATCGGCGGCAGTTCCGGAGATTTGCAGTCCATCAGCGAGCATTGGGTGCTTATCGGCCCGGGTTTGCAACATCACGCCCTTTTGCAGCACAGAATGTTCGCGATAGACGGTTATCGTCGCGTCGGGCTTCATCACCGCGCTTGTACCATCTGAAAACTGGAGGCTCAAGCTCCTGTCTCCCGATGCAATTAGATTTCCAGGAAAAATCGCAGAGTTGCCTGGAACTCGCGCTCCGTCAACCTGCACGTCGCCGGTCGTCATTACAATTCCGATGGCGGAGGATCCCGCTGAGGTCGTATCGATCAAGCTAATACATGTAATCAGTGAGATAACTGACTGCAACCGCAGTATCATTGAAGTCCTCCAGATGGAGACCAAAGCGGCTGCATGCTGCCAAATACATCAGACTTCGACCAGAAAAAGAGTACCGCGGTTAATCCAAGGTAGGAGACTAATATGGCTTCTCAACAGGAACGTTGTCAATATCAATTGCGAGGCCATTCGCGGACAAGTATCTTGGTTTCTGTACTCTGTATGCGATAGGTGTATTTTCCGTTCCGGTTTCTATCATCTCCTAACCCTCCAGCAAAATAATCCGGTAAATATTGCTAATCGACTGGCGCGGATATAAGGTGTTGGTGAAGGTCGAAGGTAGCCGCAACTAATTTTCGGCTCCTGAAATATTGAACCGCGGAACTATGCGCCGGCACTGGAGCATTGCTTACTCTTTTCAGGTTCCCTGTAGTGGGAGTGACCAACAGTTCGCCGCTGTATGAACTAGCAGCCTTGGTCGGGATCAACCAGAAATGCATCAGTTTGGTAGTCGACAAACTAAGCTTTTAGCGCATGCGCAGAGCAGAACACGATCTTTCTCAGGAGGAACGGTGGAGAACCTTCACGAGTTGCAGGCTGTCCCCGATCGACGACATGAGAGATACGCGGACCTCATCCCACCTTGGCTACTTCATGGATATGTTCGCGTACTCCTGGACGGTCTCACCGCAGCCTTGGCGATGATCGATGCGTATGTGCTTCGCTTTGATTTCCATGTCGAGCCGAAGATGCAACACAGCATGTGGACATGGCTTTGTGTTGTCGCTGTTCTGAGACCCCTGTCCCTGCACCTTACTGTTGGCAGGCACCAGTCGACTTGGCGCTTCTTTGATATGCGGGACGGACTCTCTCTGGCTCTTCATTCGCTACCGGTGACTTTTTTTGTCCTGCTGGTGCGTTGGTGTGTTCCTGGTGTTCCTATCGTTCCCTATAGCGTGCTCATCCTCGAGTTCGGCATCTTTCTCATCTTTGCCTCTGCGTTGCGTGTAACGCGGCGCCTAGCAAACGAAGCTATATACCGCCCAACTGAGCGGCCGCGTGCACTCATCGTCGGATGTGAGACGACGTTGGCTACGGCGGTTCATCATTTTCATGATTGCAAAGAGGCTCAGGTAATAGGCTTGGTGAGTGAAGATGAGCATCTGGCCAGCATAAACATAGCGGGCCGTCCTGTCTTGGGCCCTCCAGAGTCTTTGATGAGCCTTCTGGTGAGTCATCAGATAGAAGTTGTTGTTCTCTCGGGCGCGAATTTGAAGTGTGCCGCGCAAGTAATTCGCGATGCGAGCAGTTTAGACGTTCAGGTTCGCATCCTGCCTTCGAGCAGCGATCTAATGGATGGGAAAGTCAAAGTGCATCGACCTGTTTCCATCGATCAGTTGGTTCAAGGTCACGTTGAGGCGCGGAAAGAGGTGCATCAGACGGTAGTTCGTTGTTTCAAAGGAAGGACGGTTTTGATTACAGGGGCTGGTGGCTCCATAGGATCGGAGATCGTGCGGCAGGTCTCAGCATTAAACGTTGATCGCCTGGTGATGTTGGATCAAGATGAGAATTCGATCTTCGAACTGATAAGTGAGGTAAGGAAACCGCTTGTCAAAGAAATCGTGCCGATCGTGGGTAATATTCGCGATCATCAGACAGTTCGGAGAACATTCGAACGGTATTGTCCAGAAATCATTCTTCATGCTGCGGCTTATAAACACGTTCCAGTGATGGAAGAGAACTGCTGTGAAGCGGTTCTGAATAATATATCCGGAACGCACGAACTGATCGATGCCGCAATTGAATTTGATTGCCATCGTTTTGTAATGGTTTCCACTGACAAAGCCGTGAATCCGTCAAGCGTAATGGGGGCTACAAAGCGGATCGCAGAGCTGTTAATACAGCAGCGCTCCAGCGCATGCGGCCACAGGACACACTTTACCTGTGTGCGATTCGGCAATGTTCTCGGCAGCCGTGGCAGTGTGGTTCCCATCTTTCTTCGTCAGATTGCTGCAGGTGGTCCAATCACGATCACACATGAAGAAATGACTCGCTACTTCATGACGATTCCGCAAGCAGTACGGCTCGTGCTGCAAGCTGCGGCGATTGGATCGCAGGGAGATATCTATCTTCTAGATATGGGAGATCCCATAAAAATCATCGATTTTGCGAAGGAAATCGTCCGCTTGGCAGGCCTGACGCCCGGGAAGGACATCGAAATCAAGGTCGTGGGTATGCGTCCCGGAGAGAAAATTCATGAGAGGCTGTGGGGAAAAGATGCGTTGGTGATGAACACACCGTTTCGCGACGTCTTCCAGCTGAAAGCTATTCGGGTACCCGACGATTTCTCGCAACTGTTAACGGAACTGGAAGCTGCGGCTCACGCGCGAGAATCAGACACGATAATTCAGGAATTGCTTTGCAGGCTTCCCATTGATTATCGCCAGGACCGTATGGAACTGACTCCGATGGCGATCGCCAATTAAGCGGGTTTTGGCTCTTCGAGAAAATACGCTTGGAAAGATACGGATGAGCATGAGTTATCAAAAGCTATTAGAGCCTATACCCGGACCGTTTGACCCGTTCATTCAGAACGACCCGATAAGCACGTCGTTCAGTTTGACTGTCCTGGTGCCGGTCTATAACGAGCGATATCTCGTGGAAGCTAGCCTTCGTCGTATGCTCGCATTGAGAGATGACATCATCCACAGTCTGGAAGTCATCGTCGTCGATGACTGCAGCACGGATGGTAGCTGGGAAATACTGCAGAGGATTGCTCGAGAGGACGCACGCATAGTGTTGCTGCGACATCTGCGCAACCTGGGCAAAGGGGCTGCGGTACGTACTGCACTGGAGCGCGCTACTGGCGAAATAAGTATCGTGCACGATGCTGATCTTGAGTACAATCCTGCGGACATTCCTTCGCTGTTGCGGCCATTTGCGACCGAGGCGGCTGATGCTGTCTTTGGGTCTCGCTATCTCTTTGCGCATTACCGCAGGGCGCTGATGTTCCGGCACACCTGGTTGAACAAAATGCTCACCTTCGTGGCAAATATCTTCACAGACCTGAATCTTAGCGACATCGAGACTTGCTACAAGGCAATCCGAACGCCTCTGTTCCGCTCCATCCCGCTTCGCCACAGCGATTTTCGTTTCGAAATCGAGATCTCGTTCAAACTAGCGAAGCGGCGCGCCCGCATCTTCGAGGTACCTATCAGTTATCTTGCGCGTAGCTACCAGGAAGGAAAGAAAATCAAGCCCCAAGACTTGATGCTTGCGTTAGCTGCGATTCTGCGTTTCTGGTTCATTGACGACATCTACAAAGACGACGAATACGGTTCGCATATCCTCGCGAGCCTCGAGAAAGCTCGCCGGTTCAATCTGTGGATGGGGAGGACGCTTGCGCCCTACGTTGGAGATAGGGTACTGGAGATCGGCGCAGGTATTGGTACGCTGACTACGCAATTTATCCCACGTGAGTTCTATCTCGCCTCTGATATCAATCCTTCGTATCTTTCCTATCTGCGAGCGTATTCCGTTGGGAAGCCATATCTTCGAGTGCGGCATATCGACGCTGGAGTTCTGGGAGATTTTGTCGGACTGGACGGAAAGTTTGACACGGTACTGATGATCAATGTGTTGGAACATGTGCCCGACGAACAAGTGGCGCTCCGAAACGTCCGGTCGTCACTGATGCCGGGTGGCCGGGCGGTCATCCTTGTTCCGCAGCATCCGGCGCTGTACGGCACGCTTGATAGCGCGCTCAATCATCGCGAGCGATATACGCGAGAGTCGTTGCGACGAGGCCTTGAGCAAGCCGGCTTTCGCGTAGAGCAAGTCTTCGACTTCAACCGTTTTTCCGTTCCTGGTTGGTGGTTCAACGGAATGGCGCTGCGGCGCAAAACATTCTCACGGATCCAATTGAAGGTATTGCAAATGTCAATGCCATTGCTGCGGCGCTTAGATGGCATTCTGCCCTGGGGCGGTCTAAGCCTTATTGCAGTGGCGACGAAACAGCAGGGCGACTAAGATGTTACGACCGTCAAGTTCCGCTTCATTTGCAGAAAAATAGCTTTCTCGTGTGCTTCTGAGAGGAAAGTTGATGACCAACGTCGATTTGCAGTTGGCAGAGGCACCGGCTGATCCGATTACGCGTGTTGACATACGCGGACTCCAGACAAGTTGCTGGGTTGTCCTTATCGTTATTGCCATTGTGAGAGCCTGGTTAACGCGCTATTTCATTCACGGAGACGCAATATCTTATCTAGACCTCGGGAGGATGATTGCCGAGGGTCACTCAGGTAGCGCGATCCACGCCTATTGGTCGCCAGGTTATCCAATACTGCTGTCGTTATTCCTGCGGGTGTTTCATCCTGATGCATACTGGGAGTCTCCTCTGGCCCATTTCGTTAATGTAGTGGTTTTCATAGGAGCGCTGGCATGCTTTCAACTGTTCTGGAGAGAGCTACGCCAATGGCACGAGAACTATGCCAAACGGTGCGGGACTGAAATCTCGGAGCGTGCATTTTGGATACTTGGCTACTCGGCCTATGCCATTGCTGCCCTGAATGTTATCGGTGTGGCGCTGGTGTGTCCCGACCTATTGGTGGCAGCGTTGTGCTGTCTGGCTGGATGGGCAGCGTTGCGCTTTCGGCGCTCTCCAAGCACGGGTCGCGCTCTTGTGCTGGGCCTTGTATTGGCGTTAGGTTATTATGCCAAATCGCCGTTCTTTCCAATGGGTTTTGTCTTCATTGTGTGCGCAGGTTTAGGGTGGCCCCCACCGCGGCGAACGATTCTTCTGGGCGGAACGGCGCTGGCGACGTACTTACTTATGTGTGCTCCTTACATCGCTGCAATCTCATTATCCAAGGGACATTTCACCTTTGGAGAATCTGCTCGACTGGCCCAAGCCTTCTATATCAATGGTGTTCAGTATTATCAGCATTGGCAGGGAGGTCCCCCTGGTTCGGGCATTCCAGTTCACCCCACTCGCAAGCTGAATGATTTCCCGGCGATTTATGAATTCGCTGCCATGGACATGGGAACATATCCGCCATGGTTTGATCCGACTTACTGGTACCAGGGGGTTACGCCGCACCCGAACTGGAAGCTCCAGACGAAGATTTTCGTCGCCAACCTGCTTCTGGAATTTCAAATCATCATGGAGTTCTGTGCGATGCTGGTTGCTGCCGTGATCGTCCTGGCATTGTTAACGGGTTCTCGCAGGCGGTGGATGAAGGGTTTCTGGGATCTATGGTATATCTGGGCTCCGGCCGCTATTGCGCTGCCGATGTTCGCACTTGTTCATGTCGAGTCACGCTTTCTCGGAGGATGGCTGATTTTACTTTTTGCCGGCGCCATCTGCGCTTGTCCACAACCCGCTGGAGGCAGCACCGGGCGAGTTGTTAGTTGCGTTGCTTTTGCAGCGGTTCTCACGGCAACGGCGAGTCTGGCATCGCAGGCAAGCCAGGAGGTGTTGGGAAGAGATCACACGACCGATAGGAACCCAAGCAGTGCCGTAATTGCTACATTCTTGCTCAACAATGGTCTGCATCCGGGTGAACAGGTGGCAGTCATTGGTGACGGCGCTGACGGAGCATACTGGGCTCACCTCGCGCGATTGCGTGTAGTATCCGAGATCCCTGCCGGCTACTGGCCACCGGAGGCTCATCCTTCACTCGATTTCTGGGAATCCGGGCCTGAACGACAGCAAAGGTCATTAAGAATACTTGAACAGACCGGCGCGAAAGCTGTTGTCGCGGGATCGCAGACCTCGATGCCGGGGATGGTTCCATCAGTCGTTCCGTCATCGTGGAAGAAAATCGACGGAACCTGGGCATATGTCTATTTCTTTCACGCTAATCCCTAGTACAGCTTGACGACAAAGACACCAGAGGGATCCCTTTGACGAATGGACGGATGATCAACAAACTAAAGCCACGGATGGCAAACGCTCAGCCGAATGCGACCGCAAACAAAGCAGCGGGAAGTCTTCAGATACGAAAGTGGTTCGGCTGCTCAAATCTTGGCCTGTTCCTTTACGTGAGCTTCTGTGTGATCCTGACTGCTATAGCTTACCTTAGGCCATTACCGACTTTTGACCGGTACTTGTACGCAGGGGCCGTCGCTTCGTTACGCTACTCCGATCCGGTAATAATCCACCGCATCGCGCGCACCGAATTCGATGCTCAGCCATCCCCCTTTCTGTTTGAAAGCGTGGCCTCCGAGCCATATTTCGCAGATGTACGTGACAATCCGTACCATTTCGTGCAGCAGTTAGGGTTCTATCGAGTAAAGCTCGGATACGTGGCAATCGGGTATCTGCTTTGGCGCATGGGCCTACCGATCCTCGTTGGTCTGCGCCTGATTTCGGCCTGTTGTCTCTTGATCGTCGGGCTAGCAGTTCTCACCTGGACACATGACGCCGCCTTGTCTGTAGTGTTGCTGCTCACGCCGTCCGTGATGAGCATGGGACGAATGGTTACGGCAGATCCGCCTTCAACGACAATAATTTTTCTTGCATTGTTTGCGATTGCTAAAGAGAAAGAATTGATCGCGGCCATCCTTTTGACGGCCAGTGTCCTGTTGAGATTCGACAACACCGTCGTTATCGTGATCATATTGGCTTGGATGGTCTGGAGGAGGTGTATAGGCCTCTCGCTCGGAATATTGTTTGGGGCGCTTGCAGTGATCGCCGCGGTTTGGGCTACCCGAATTACAGGCTATTACGGATGGCGTGTCCTCATGCAGCACTCCTTTATCAAGCCGGAGATTGAGCCGGTCACTCATCCCATTCTGATCAACTTTGCCGGCTATGTACATGCAATGGCGGGATTGAGGGTGATTCCCTACACTTTCATGACGATCTGGATTTTGGTGGCTGCGGCAACATGGAAGAGGCTTCCATCAGGAGCGATCTTTCGCGAGCTATTGCCACTTGCCGGCATCTGTATCTTAGTGCGCCTCGCGATATATCCGAACGTCGAAGACCGGTATTTCTTGTGGGAATACCTGCTTGCGGGTGTTGCGCTCGTTCAGACGGCTCAATCTTCGATTCCGGAAAATAAAGAAGACACGATTTGTCAACCTTTGTAGGCAACCACAGAGGCCGCGTGTTCGGGTCGTCCCAAGACATAGGTTCTAGGGCCTATTAACGCTACCGGCTGCGACTTGGCAATGGAGGTTCGTCATATCGCACCGGCTTCGGATCCATTTCTCGCCTGCCCATTTTGTTCTTCATCTGCAGAAAAAACTCCTCATACGTAGTCCGCGAGATATAGGCCACCGTTGTCGCGAGAATGAGTGTTAGAAATAGCCGGAGGAGGCATTTTTCAAAACTGTGCCCGACAGAAAAAGAGGGTACGTACTTCATAGACATGTCATTGTAAATGTGGATAATCAGCGGATGAATCAGATACAGTCCGTAACTGATGAAGCCGTAGAAAGACAAAATCCTCAGATTGACCACCCGCCGATATCCGCCCGTCCCGAGCCATAAGGCGGCCGAAAGCAGACTCAATGAACCGTAGTTAACACAAGTGGCTCGCAAGCTTATTGCCATAGGCATGGGAACCGTCAGGCTCGCACCCAGGGCAGCCGTGCCAACAAGAGCGCTCAGGCCAGCGAATCTCAGGAAGTTGGTCCGTGACCCTCGGGTGGAGCGGGCAAACATGGCGAGCAGCGCACCGAGGGCCAATCCATCGGCCGAAAGCCATGTATAAGGGCCCCACCATAGCCCCCCGCAAGCTACGGCAAAGACTCGCAAGACTGGCTCGCAGGCACACATCAGGGCAACCGCTGTGACGAGACTGCGCCTTTTCAAAATTCTGACGGCCGTGGGCCATATCAGGTAAAAGTGCTCCTCGACGGCCAGTGACCAGAAAGGCGAATAGTCCCTCGGTACTCCAAGTAACGGTGTAATGTTGGAGAGGTAGATAACGCTTAGGCCTGCAAAGGACCAGGACGTATGCTCTCCAACGAGGCCGATTCTTCCTAGTAAAACAAGCACAGCAATCAGCAAATAATAAGCAGGCAAAATGCGTAACGCGCGGCGAAAGTAAAACGACGAATAGTAATGCGGCTTGTTGGCGCTGTCCAGGAGAATGCCGGTGATCAGGAAGCCGGAAAGAACAAAGAAGAGATTGACTCCTGTCCACCCTAAGCGCACGGTAGATAAGAAGAGGCGCTCCCAAATCGGGACGTTTGGACCGGCGAGGATGAGATCTTCGAAACCGTGAAAGAGGAACACCATCAAGATGGCGATTCCTCGGACGCTATCCAATTCCGGCATAATTGGTCGCAGGATTCCGTCTTGATCGCAACGTTTTTCGGCCGTTGACATAAGCGCGCCCTCGACTTGAACAGCATCTCTTCAATTTTCGCTGTTTTAGATCGCGAATCAGGATTTATAGTGAGCATCGATCATACTCTTTTAGTCTGAGGCACAATAACCCGTTCGTTACACTCGGTTGGACAGATGCAAGCGACGACTTAGCCTGAAAGGGCCAGTTTCAAACAAGAACAAGATGAGAATCGCATTGTTGGTTCCTACTTTGGAGATTGGTGGAGTGGAACGAGTATTCGCGAATCTGGCCAATGGCCTGCTCCAATGCGGAGTCGAAGTCGACCTCGTCGTGGGTCGAGCCGGTGGAGAGATGGGACGGATTCTTGAGAAGGATATCCGAGTGTTTGATCTCGAGTCTGGCCGCATGATGGGGAGCGTACCGACAGCAGCAAAGTATCTTCGAGCAAGGAGACCTGCGGCGATGATCGCTGCCATGACACATTGCACTGCGACTGCAGTGCTCGCTCGCGCAGTCGTCCGCCAGAAGATCAAGATCGTAGCAACAGAGCACAATACGATGTCGAAGATTATGGCAAATAGCTCAGGTATTAAGTACAGCCTGATGCCTCTATGGAGTCGTTGGGCTCTTAGCTCTTCTGATTCGATCGTGGCCGTCTCTCACGGAGTGGCGGACGATCTTTCAATGCAAACCGGAATCCGTCGCGAAAGATTTCGTGTTATTTACAATCCGGTAATTACTGATGGTTTCCACACCGCAGCAACAGCAAGCGTTGAGCATCCGTGGTTCCAGCCCGGAAAATATCCGGTGATATTGGCCGTCGGTAGACTGGATAAGCAAAAGGCATTCCCAATGCTGATTCGGGCATTTAGATTGGTTAGGAATCGTCGCCCAGCTCGTCTGGTTATCTTGGGTGACGGACCAGATAGAGGTAGGATTGAGCAAATCGTTCGTGACCTGGACCTCGCCGAAGACGTAGCTCTCCCCGGTTTCGAAAGCAATCCCTATCGATACATGTATCGTGCGGCAGCGTTTGCATCTTCGTCTGAGTGGGAAGGATTTGGCGTGGCGCTCGTAGAAGCTCTAGCGCTCGGGGTACCCGTGGTCTCGACAAACTGTATGTACGGTCCTGAAGAAATACTTTGTGGCGGAAAATTCGGCACACTTGTGCCTGTGGGAGATCACGAGGCTATGGCACGAGGCTTGCTAAATGCCATAGACAATCCAACGCAAAATGACAGCTCAATGCATGTGCAACAGTTTACGGTTCGTAGCGTTGCTCTGAAATATATGTCGGTTTTGAACGACTAGGCAACCATCATATCCGCGGCGCAGGACAGTGAAATCGAAATGACGTAGGCGCTTGCCGGTTTGTCAAGTGTTCTGCTGTCAAGACTCTCGGAATGAGGCTAGGACTTTGCAAAATCCCGGTGGATTTGTAATCAGTCTCGATTTTGAGTTGTACTGGGGAGTCAGGGATCATCGCACAGTTGATCAATATCGAAACAACCTACTCGGGGTTCGACAAGCTATTCCACGGATTCTTGATCTATTTGAGAGACATAAAATACACGCTACATGGGCTACGGTTGGATTTCTTTTTTTTAAGTGCCTCGACGATCTGAAGGCAGCACTACCTGATGAGTTACCCTTCTATCGCGACACCAATTTGAATCCTTACGCAGCGTTACCGGAAAGGGGTAACAGCGAAGATGAAGATCCATACCATTTTGCGCCGGATCTAATTCGAAAGATACTCGCGACTGTAGGACAGGAAGTCGGCACGCATACGTTCTCTCATTTCTATCCCCTGGCACCCGGACCCACACTGGAGTCATTTCGCGCAGATATCAGGAGCGCACAATCAGTCGCCCGTCAGTTTGATATTAAGCTTAAGAGCATCGTCTTTCCGCGCAATCAAATATCGCGGCAACATATCAGAATTTGTGCTGAAGAAGGACTCATTGCATATCGCAGCACAGAAGCAGACCCTTGGATTGAAAATGGAAACGACATCGTTGGCAGAGCCATGCGATTGGCTGACTCCTACCTTAGACTCAGTGGTTGCAACTGCGTAACGCCATGTCTCGACGCAGAAGCCCCAATCGTGAAAGTGTCTCAGTCACGATTTCTGCGTCCATGGAGTGCAGCGTTGAGTAAATTTGAAAACGTGCGAATGGGACGGATTTGTGCTTCGATGGACGTAGCAGCCAAATATGACAAGACCTTTCACTTATGGTGGCATCCACACAATTTTGGTGTGCACTTAGAGGAGAATATGGCAGCTCTAACACACATCGTGGAACACTTTGAAAAAATAAACCGCGAGATGGACTGGCCCTCTCTGAACATGGCCGAAGTCGCTGCAAATATTTTGCGCGTGGAGAAATCGCATTGGGTGGCATAGTGTTGCTAATTGATGGCAGCGACCTATCGCGAATCATCTACCATGCTCTTAGTGACGAGTTCAAAGTAGAGATGGTTGTCCGTGAAGCAAAGGCACCTCTGTTTGCGTTTCTCGCGCGGCGCTTGAAGAAACTCGGTTGGTGGACATTGTTTGGGCAGGTCATTTTTGTGGGGTGTGTTGTTCCTCTGCTGAGCCGAGAGGCGAGTCGGCGTAGATCGGACATCTTACGAGAATATGAATTGAACGACTCTCCCATCCCAGCGGGCAGCGTAATCGACGTGAGTTCGATCAACGATGTCCGGACTGCGGATCTATTGCTGAGCTTATCCACCGGTGTCACAGTGGTGAATGGAACACGCATATTGAAAGAGCAGCTGCTGGATACGATCGGTGGGGTATTCTTGAATACCCATGTCGGTATTACGCCTCTATACAGAGGAGTTCATGGTGGGTATTGGGCGCTAGCCTCTGGCGATGCAGAACATTTCGGTACGACGATCCACAAAATTGACAAGGGAATTGATACCGGAGAAATCGTCGCGCAGGCAACGATCAGGCCGTCGGAGGAAGACAACTTTTCTACATATCCCCTATTGCAGATCGCCATCGCGATTCCACTACTGAAGCAAGCTATTCGCGACGCGCTCAAAGGAAATTTGGAAACCGCTCCCACCCTCGCGAGAAAGTCAAAGTTATGGTCACACCCGACTGTCTTTCAATATCTAAAGAGCCGCTTCGTTCTTGGCATACGCTGAACACCGATACTACGATAGCGCGGCGTGGTTATTCTTCGAGACCATGCCAGATCCTACGATTCGGCGAATCCACCGGAACATCCCCTCAGCCCCTCCTCCTACCAAAAGCGCGTACATTGGCATCACCGGAACCCTGAATCTCGAATAACCCTCTGCCCCTGCAGAAATCGCCAGGAAATAAACGACGGTAAGAAAAAGAAGACAGCATAACTTTCGATCGTGGCGGTACCAGTACCAACATCCCGCAACTGCCAGGCACGCTTCCGGAAGTGTGAAACAAAGCACGATAGATTCTGCGATGTGAGAATTGAGGCCTGTGATCTTGGATAGAGCCTCTGCACCACCGCCAAAGATGATGTAGGCAAGCGCCACCAAAGTGGATTTGAAATAACTGGATAAATTTCTTCGGATTATGTCGATCCCTTTGCGCGTGGAGTAGGATGCCTTCTGTGATTCCGTTACTTGTGAACAGTCGATGTTATATTCGCGCTGTAAGTCAGGACACGTTTCCTGAATCAGTGCACGTCTGGACTTAAGAACGTTAGCAAAATAGTTTCCTGGTTGCTGAATGGCTAATGCCCCGGCTGCCCGATAGTACAAGATGCTTTCTGCACCTATGGAGCTAACGCCGAAGAAGTCGGCTTCTATGACATTCCGAGTTGTCCACAGCAAGGGAAGCAACAAGAAAGTTGCCACGAAGACAACGGCCGGACGGAGGGCGCGTCTCCGTAGCGCCACGAAGACGCAAATCGACAGCGGAACGAAGTACAGAATACCGACCGGCCGAACGAGCGCAGCGCAACCACCTATTAGACCGGCGATGGCACTCGCAAGCATTTGGCGTTTTGGCTGCGTCATCATGCCATACAGAGTCCAACAAGTCAGAGCGATGAGCGTTGTGAAAAGGATTTCTGTTAACAGTAGATTTGCGATTCGCACGGTCGCCACGTCTAAGGACAATACGGACGCAGCAATGAATGCGACCAATCGGCTGCCTGTAATTTGCAGAGCTATCACAGTTATCGCGACTATTAAGAAGACGCAGAGAGCATGTTGGAAAACCACCAGGAACGCCACCCTCATGGGAGCGACCATGAAGATGGCGAGAAGTAGCGGATAGCCAGGAGTTCGAAGCAATTCTGGCTGATGCAAGGCATTCGCAAATCCCTGTCCGTGCAAAAGATTGGAAGCCGAAACCAGGTAAGATGCGGTATCAACTCCGTAATGATCGTGATCCAGAGCTAAATATGCTGAATGGGTAAGAAGGCCAAGCGCTAGTGCAATCCAGACGGCTGGTAATCTGAGGAGGCTACCACTGGGCATCGGCTACGGTCCGATCTCTGCAACTGGGGTGAACGGATGTCGAATCGGTATTTGATCAACATCACTCGTCTTATCGCGACATCTGTACTTTGTTAGTCATTGTATCCTGCGCAATACAACCAACGTTTGATGCATTCACAATAAATAACCCCGCTTTCTGCGAGTTCAATAGGATGGCTGTCTCAAGTGGAAAGATTCGATCGTCATACACGAATCATGGCTGTTTACGGCACTTAAGAACGTTAACGATCAGGACGATCCATGCATACGATACCCAACCGCGCACCAACAGGGCGATTCGCTAAATGCAATCTGCTCTAAGCCGGCAATTTTCATCATGTGAGCAATTTCCTTGCGTGTGAATCGTTTTTCGAGCCGAGTTCCGAATCGATCAAGAGCATCGGTGCGCATCGAATAGAAGCGGCGGTTTCGATACGAAGAAAGAGGGAATCGGTCGACGGCGAAGCCCATTCTTTCCAGACCTTTTGAGATGCGTGCGAGTGGCCAATAAACGAGTG
>Ga0206964_10030_pt1 | contig 42498 bp, 28 predicted proteins | sample Alteio_BWOrgHeat_25_FD_152980 | JGI IMG/M metagenome (GOLD analysis project Ga0206964, IMG submission 152980) | Enriched cells from forest soil in Barre Woods Harvard Forest LTER site, Petersham, Massachusetts, United States -... | ecosystem: Environmental > Terrestrial > Soil > Temperate forest >...
GGCAGGCAGCTATCCATCGCTGTATCTTTCGTCGTTTAACCCGGTTGCCGTTTTAAAAGGCATTAAATTGAAAGATAGTGGTGCAGCATTGATCCGCAAGGGGTTGGTGGTATTGCAATTTTCGGTTTCCATCATGCTTATCATCAGCACCATCATCGTTTACCAACAAATCCAGCATATCAAAAGCAGGCCTCTGGGCTTTAATAAAAATAATGTGGTCGAAATGGATATGCAGGGCGATATGGCCAAAAATTATTTCGCCATAAAACAGGATCTCCTCAACACGGGCCTCATCAGCAATGTTGCACTTGCTGATCATGAGCTGATCTATGGCGGCAACAATACCGACGGCCTCACCTGGGATGGCAAACCTCCCGGCTCAAAAATACTGATCTCACAACGCTATGTGACCCCGGAGTTTATGCAAACCACCGGCTTGAAAATATTGGATGGCAGAAACCTCACCGTTGCCGATACTGCCCAACCGATCCGTATGGTCGTAACAGAGTCACTGGCAAAGATGCTGAGCAAAGGCAGCGCGATCGGCAAAACACTTCATTTTGAAGGTGATACAACTAAGGCGACCGTAGTTGGTGTAGTAAACGACTATGTATACGGCAACATGTATGGCAAACCGGACCCGGTAATGTTTTTTTCTTCGACCCCAAACCATACTACTGTAATGTACGTGCGTTTTAAGCCACAAAACAACATTGAAAGTGTACTTACTGCCATGCAGGCCGTGATGAAACGAGACAACCCGTCTTATCCCTTCGATTACAGGTTCACCGACACCATGTTTGACAATATGTTTCAAACCGAGGGGCTCGTAAGCAAGTTGTCCCGTGTATTTGCTTCGTTGGCTATTTTAATCTCCTGCCTCGGCCTGTTTGGTTTAGCCGCTTATACTGCAGAGAGAAGGACTAAAGAGATCGGCATCCGGAAAGTGCTTGGTGCAACCGTCCCGGGGCTTGCAGGTTTGTTGTCGAAAGAGTTTTTGCAATTGGTTATTATCTCATGCGCAATTGCTTTCCCGCTGGCCTGGCTAAAAATGTCTTCATGGCTTAATACCTATGAATACCGCATCGGGATCCAGTGGTGGGTGTTTATTGCGGCCGGGACGACGGCACTGGTCATTGCTTTGCTAACGGTCAGCTTTCAATCCGTTAAAGCAGCGCTGGCCAACCCGGTGGAGAGCCTTCGCTCAGAGTGAGCTACGGCTCTCGAAGAAAGTTTGAGAAGCGAGTAGGTTAGTTTGCAGTTAATAGTAGGCAGTGGGCAGTTTTAAAAGACTCACTGCAAACTACCAACTGTAAACTTTTTAAAAAATACTGTATCGAAAACGTACACCTGATGTGTCGTTTACGAACATATTCGTAAATTGATTTGTTATTTAATTGTCTTACAATCAATATATTAAGAAATTGGAATTAGCTTTATGGTAGATAATGATCCGTTGCAGGAAAGACCACATATTTTTCAAAAAAACTAAAAGCCATGATCAAAAATTATCTCAAAACCGCATTCCGGAACCTTTGGCGTACCAAAGCATTCTCCGTGATCAACATTGCCGGCCTTAGTGTTGCACTTGCATGCTGTATGCTTATCCTTTTGTACACGATGGACGAGGTAAGCTACGACCGTTTTAATGTACATGCTGATAAGACCTACCGCCTGGTAGTCAATAGTATTAACCCGGCTGGTGTAGCCAGCAAGATGGCCAGTACTGGAGCGATGCCAGGGCCTACTTTTAAACGATTGCTACCTGAAATAGAAGACTTTGTGCGAATACAGAGTGGCAATTTCACCGTTAAGCGCGGAACGGAGGTATTTAATGAAGACGCATTATACGCCGACAGTAATTTCTTTTCGGTATTTACGGCGCCCCTGGTAGCCGGCAATGCAAAAAATGCATTAAGCGGCGATAACACGATCGTTATCTCTGAAGATCTCGCAAAAAAATACTTCGGCGACCAAAACGCGGTAGGCAAAATACTCGAGTTAAAAGACGACACGACTTTTAAGCCTTATACAGTGACTGCCGTCACTAAAAGATCGCCCCAAAATTCATCTATCAAAATAAAAATGCTGGTGCCTTTCAAGGCTTCCGGTTCCTATAAGGATGATCAGTGGTTTAACTTTTACCTCAATACTTTTTTTACCGTGAGGCCAGGGGCTGATATAAAAAAGGTGGAAGCAAAAATTGCCGCTGTTTACAAAAATGAGGCAGCCGCGCAAATGAGGGAAATGACCCAAAAATATGGGATGAAAGACAAGATGCAATACCTTTTACAACCGATGCTTGCCATGCACACCAGTACCGACTGGCCGGCCGATAATGGATTAGTTGATAATACCAACCCCACTTATACATATATTTTAACCGGCATTGCTTTGTTTATCCTCCTGATCGCCTGCATTAATTTTGTTAACCTTACGGTGGCGCGGTCGCTAAAAAGGGCAAAAGAGATCGGTATCCGAAAAGTAATAGGCGGGCAGCGCAAGCAACTCATCATGCAGTTTCTCGGCGAATCGTATATCCTGAGTTTTATTGCATTTGTATTGGCCATAGCCCTGGTGCAACTTGCACTTCCTATATTTAATGAACTGTCGAACAAAGTGTTATCATTTTCGTACCTGCTTAGTTTTAAATTGGTTGCCGGGTACCTGGCGGTGTTCCTGTTTACCGGTATGTTGGCAGGGTTTTATCCAGCCCTGGTACTCTCCGGCTTTAACCCGGTGGATGCGCTGTATAACCGCCAAAAACATACCGGTAAAAATTACCTGTCGAAAAGCCTGGTGGTATTGCAGTTTACACTGGCCACCTTTTTTATCATCGCCACCATCACCATATATTCCCAGTTTAATTACCTGATGCATTTCGACCTGGGCTACAATGATCAGAATGTAGTATCGATAAAAACTTTTAACACCGATAGGAAACTGTTCCCGGTATTTAAAGCCGAAATGTTAAAGAATCCCAATATCAAAATGGTGTCTGCCGACCAGGGCGGCCGGTGGGGCACTATGGCGAAAATCAACAACGGCCAGCAAACTGGTTTCGATATCAAGCACATTGATGAAGATTATCTTCCCCTGTTTCAGATCCCCGTGATAAAGGGCCGCAATTTCTCAAAAGACATGGCAAGCGATAGCGGAAATTCCATCCTGGTGAACGAAACGTTTGCAAAACAGGCAGGATGGAAGAATCCGATCGGGCAGGTAGTCGATTTTTTTTACATGCACAAAAAATATACTGTGGTGGGCGTAGTAAAAGATTACCATTTCCTTGATCTGACCCAAAAAGTTTCGCCCGAAATGTTCAGAATGAAACCTACAGATCCCTGGGGTAATATTTTTGTAAAGATCAGAGGTGAAAACAAAGCCGCCACACTGCGTTATATTGAAAAGACCTTTAAGCAGCTTTACCTGTTTAAGCCTTACCAGTACAGCTTTAAGGATGCCGAGGTAGCCGAACAATATGACAAAGAAGCAAAATGGAAGCAGATCGTAACCTTTAGTGCGTTCCTGACCATCTTTATTTCGTGCATCGGGCTTTTCGGATTGGCCACCTTATCTGCCGAGCGCCGCAGGAAGGAAATTGGGATCCGCAAAGTATTGGGTGCATCGGTTGAAGGCATTGTCAAAAAGCTTTCTACTGATTTTCTGAAGCTGGTTGTCATTTCAGCATTGATCGCATCACCGGCAGCCTGGTGGGCCGTAAGCAAATGGTTGGAGAATTACCCGTACCGTATCGCTATCAATTCGTGGATCTTTATTCTGGCATCCGTTGGTGTGCTGCTCATCGCGCTGTTAACGGTGAGTTTTCATTCCATAAAAGCAGCAATTGCTAACCCTGTTAATAGCCTCAGGAGTGAGTAGGCAGTAGGCAGTTGGCGGTAGTAGTTGGCAGTTGTTAAAGTAGAGATTAGAGGCTGGAGACTAGAGATTAGGTGGCGTCCGAAAAAAAATGATATAATGACCCAGTGGTCAATTCAATAAATCAATAATTCAAAAATTAGCTTCCATGATATTCAACTACATAAAAATAGCCTTTCGTAACCTGGCGAAGCAAAAGCTTTATAGCTTTATTAATATATCCGGCCTTGCTGCCGGGTTGGCTGTTTGCATGATGATCATGATGTACGTGGCCCACGAAATGAGCTACGACCGTTTTCATAAAAATGCCGACCTGATATTTACCCCGCAGGGCCAGATAAAAGAGGGTGGGAGCGTGATGAATATGGAGTTTATGAGTTACACTGCCGGGCCGCTTATTCAGCAATCGCAGCCGACCGTAAAGGCTTATATGCGCACGCTGGCCTATTTCAACCAAAACCCTGTGGTAGTTAATGATCCGTCTTCGCCCTCAAAAAAGTTTATCGAAGATAAATTGCTGTTTGCCGACCCAGGCTTCTTTAGTTTCTTCTCTTTCAAGCTATTATCAGGGTCAGTTGGAGACGTGCTTAAAAGGCCGTTTACTGTTGTTTTATCAAGCGATATGGCCAAAAAGTATTTTGGCCAGCAAAATCCGGTAGGCAAAACGATAGTGATAAAAACTGATAGCGCTTATACTTACCAGGTTACCGGCGTGGCGGAAAATGCGCCGTCCAACTCGTCAATTGAATTTAATTTTGTAGCCAGCAATGCCAGCTTATTAGCGATGAAGGAAGCGCCAAGGTATATTGGCAATAAGCATATCAGCTATGGTTCGTTTGCGCTTTACGTGCAGGTAAAAAACGCGTCGGATACTGCAAAACTGGCGCGGGGGATGGATCTGATGGCCAAAAAGGACAAAGATTTCGATGATATAAAGTTCTCCTTCAACGCCCTTACCAGTGCCCATTTAAATAATAATTTCGGCAACCAGTCGAATACTAAATATCTTAAAATATTCCCAATGGTTGCGGTGCTGATCTTATTGCTGGCGTTGGTCAACTACATGAGCCTGTCTACAGCCCGGGCTACGCTAAGGGCTAAAGAAGTTGGCGTACGTAAAGTATCCGGCGCGAGCCGCAAAACCATAGCCATGCAGTTTTATGTGGAGTCCGCTGTGTTTACGTGTTTGTCTTTTGTACTGGGGTACGTTTTATGTTATGCAATTACGCCCTGGTTTTTAAATATCCTTCAGCTTAAAATAGATAGTTCGTTTTTATACAGCCCGATGGTGCTCACGCTTTTATTTAGTCTTTTAGTTGTAACTATTTTAATTGCAGGCTTTTATCCATCCATTGTGTTGTCATCATTTAACCCGGTAATTACACTAAAAGGTAAAATGAGCAAACAAGCCGGTGGTATCATTATCCGAAAAGTATTCACTACCCTGCAGTTTGCTATTTCGGTGGGGCTCATCGTTTGCGGTATCATCATTGATCGCCAGTTATATTATTTCAGGCATGCCGATACCGGAATAAATAAGGATAACGTGGTGACGGTACCCATAGGCAATAGCGTTGGGAAAAAGTATGGCGCCTTAAAACAGGAGATCCAATCACTGGGTGGAATAAGCAGTGTTGCCACGTCGCATTATGCTATGTTCGGTAGTTACGATATGAATTTTTTTGACGGAAAAGCAAAAGGGCAAAGTGTGGGCGTTGCATTTATTGTAGCCGATAAAAACTTCATGTCGACACTGGGCCTAAAATGGAAATACCCGCCCGCCCCTAATACCGAGCTGGTAGGCCGTAACAAGGCCATCATTAATGAGGAAACCATAGCTCAACTGGGCCTGCCGGCTAACCCGATAGGCACCATTATTAAATCAGGCGATCAAAAAATAGAAGTTACTGGCGTATTAAAAAACTTCAACTTTACAACAATGGCCAGCGCGGTAAAACCGTTGTCGTTATACGTTGTAAAGGATACAGATAGCTATTTTAACAAGTTTGGGTGCACCCTTTTTGCCCGGATAAGCCCCCATACCAACCTGCCGACCCTGTTAGCTAAGATCCAGGCCATCTACAAAAAATATGATCAGGATACCCCGTTCGATTATACGTTTATGGATGATGCCTTTAACGCGCAATATAAAGCGGAGGACAGGCTCGCATCCATTTTTAGTGTATTTACTTATGTGACCGTTATTTTGGCGGCCCTTGGCTTATTTGGGCTTGCTGCATTTACCATTGAGCAGCGCACCAAAGAGATCGGCATCCGGAAAGTATTGGGCGCCAGTGTAAGTTCCATTAATAATTTGTTGTCGAAAGATTTTTTAAAGCTGGTATTCCTCGCTATCGCGATCGCATCGCCGGTGGCATGGTACGCTATGCACAACTGGCTGCAAAATTTTGCTTACCGCATAACCATATCCTGGTGGGTATTTGCCGCGGCAGGGCTGGTGGCTATAATTACAGCTATAGTTACAGTAAGCTATCATGGCATACGGGCAGCGATAGCCAACCCGGTGGATAGTTTGAGATCGGAATAAAGATTACCGGTTTTTACCTGATGTTTTAAACACGGAGACCACTAAGGAGGCGCAAAGAGCACAGAGAAATAATAAATTAACAGCTGAAACTTTGCGATGTCTGTGCCTCCTTTGTTTCTCTGCGTTGAAATTTTAGGTTAGTGATTAGTTTTTTGATGTTTTTTTCTTTTTCGATGCAACCCATCATCAAAAAAAGTGGTCTATGGATGTAGATTGAATTGATTTTAAATCCGGATGCTATGTTTAAAAACTACTTAAAGATCGCCTGGCGCAACCTCCTTAAAAACCGCCTTTACAGCACAATCAATATCGGTGGCCTCGCTATCGGCATGGCGGTGAGCTTTATGCTGCTTATTTATGTTTATAACGAGTTTACGTTTGATAAATTCAACGCGAATAACGACAGGCTTTACCGCGTGATGCGGAACCAGCCCAGCAAAGGCGACCTGATCACCGGCTCATCTACACCCACGCAACTTGGGGCAGCAATGGAAAAGGATCTCCCTGATGTCGAAAAATTTGCCCGTACCAATGGCGGCGGTGATAACCTTGTAAATTACCAGGGCAAGTCGCTAAAAATAAATACGATGGGCGCCGACCCTGCGCTGCTGGATATGTTCAGTTTTGATTTTGTAAGCGGTAGTAAAAAAACGGCACTTGCCGATCAGTCATCCATCGTCCTTACGCAATCTGCGGTAAAATCAATTTTTGGCGACCGTGATCCGCTTGGGCAAACGCTGAAGCTGAACAATAAATTCCTGTTAAAGGTGAGCGCTGTGATAAAAGATAATCCGGCGAACTCCTCGTTCAACTTTAAAGCCCTTATTTCGTGGCAACAGCTGGAAGTTCAACAAAATTGGATCAAAACATCCGGATGGGGCAATTATTCTTTTACTACCTATGCATTGCTTAAACCGGCTGCAAACCTAACGGCAGTTAACGCAAAAGTGAAGGACATCATAGCGCATTATGATCCCGAGAACAAAGAGAATAAAATATTCTTGTACCCCTTTGCTAAAGCACATTTATACGGTCAATTTAAGAATGGCGTAAACACCGGCGGGGCGATAGAAACTGTAAGGCTATTTTTATTGCTGGCCATTTGCATCCTGCTGATCGCCTGCATTAACTTCATGAACTTATCTACCGCCCAATCCGAAAAACGGGCGCGCGAAGTTGGTGTCCGCAAGGCCATTGGTGCGCAGCGTTTTAGCCTGATACTGCAGTTCATGAGCGAATCGCTGCTGATGGCTTTCGTTGCTTTTGTATTCGCGCTGGCGTTGATCGCATCGCTTATCAATATGTTTGATAACCTGATCAACATCCGGCTGATCGTTCCGTACACAAACGTTTGGGCGTGGTTGGCTGCCATTGGCGTAACTATGCTTACCGGTTTAGTTGCCGGTAGTTATCCGGCGCTGTTCCTGTCGTCGTTTAAAGCTATTAAAGTGCTTAAAGGCCAGGTGGTAAATGCGCGTGCTGTTTTTACGCCACGGAAGGTTTTGGTTGTGCTGCAATTTTCGTTTGCTATCGGCCTTATCCTGTTCAGTATTTTTATTTATAAGCAAATAAATTACACCAAAGACCGACCGGTGGGGTACGACAAGGTAGGACTGATAGAAATGCCTTACGAAGGCGCCCTTTATAAACACTTCGACAGCTTCAGGCAGGATGCGATCAACGCCGGCGCCATTACCGATGGCGCACTTACTTCCATGAGCATCGCCAATAACTATAGCAACTCCTGGGGTATTACCTGGCAGGGACAATTGCCCGGCGAAGATAAAATTCCCATAGACCAAATGGCCACCACCTACCATATTGTGAATACTTACGGCTTAAAATTGGTTGAAGGACGCGACTTTTCCTCCGCCTATAAGTCTGACACAGCAGCCATCATGGTAAACCAGGCTGCTGTAGCGATGATGCGTTTTAAGCATCCATTGGGCCAAATTGTGAAATACCAGGGTAGAAACTGTACCGTGGTCGGAGTAGTTGAAAATTTTGTCTGGGGCTCGCCCTACGAACCGGTTAAACCGGCCATTATCGGTTGTATTGAAGATTGGGCGGGTAATATTGCTTTGCGTTTAAGTCCTGATCAATCTGTTTCAAAAAGCCTGGCAACATTGGGCGCGTTATATAGAAAATATAATCCCGACTATCCTTTTCAATATAAGTTTACGGACGATGCTTTCGCTCAAAAATTTAACCAGGAAAAATTATTAGGCACCATGGCAACTGGTTTTACCTGCCTGGCTATTGTTATTTCCTGTTTGGGTTTATTTGGCCTGGCCTCTTTCTCAGCCGAACAGCGTAAAAAAGAGATCGGTATCCGCAAGGTTTTGGGCGCTACCACAGGCAATTTATGGATGAACTTATCGGTGGAATTTGTGTGGCTGGTATTAATTTCGTTCGCTATTGGTTCCGCTATCAGTTTCTATTATGTGCATCAATGGCTCGGAAAATTCACTTATCGTACCGACATAAACCCCTGGGTATTTTTAGCAACCATGGTTTTAAGTTTAACCATTTGCCTGCTTACGGTAAGCTGGCAGGCTATAAAAGCAGCACTAAGCAACCCTGTACACAGTTTGAGGAGCGAGTAGGGAGTAAGTGGGCAGTTGTGAGTAGGCAGTGTGCAGTAAAATTAGCCATCATTCCACCTATGAACGAATGAACAATTGAACTAATGAACTAATAATGATAAAAAATTACCTGAAGATCGCCTGGCGCAACTTATGGAGAAATAAGTTTTTCTCCATCATCAATATATCCGGCCTTGCGCTGGGCATGGCCTGTAGTATCCTGATTATATTGTGGGTGCAAAATGAATTGAGTATCGATTCCTTTCATAAAAACGGGTCCCGCTTATTTGCTGTTTACGAAAGGCAATACTACGATAATAAAGCAGTTGGCCAATATGCCACCCCCGGCGTGCTTGCCAACGAGCTGAAAAAAGTGATCCCCGAAGTTGAGTACGCTAGCAATTTTGGCTTTAGTAATGATGCTACTTTTCAGCTTGGTGATAAGATCCTGAAGCTTAACGGCTCGTCCGCCGATTCGGACTATTTTAAGATGTTCACGTATCCCTTATTGGAGGGGACGGCGAAATCAGCCTTAAATACACCGGTGAGTATGGCCATTTCGCGTAAAATGGCCGAAGAATTTTTCGGCAGCGCACATGCCGCGATGGGCAAATCCCTCAGGTATCAAAACAATAAAAACTTTACCATTACTGCGGTATTTGAAAACGTGCCCGAAAACAGCGGCACTAAATTTGATTACCTCATCAACTGGACAAATTTTTTAAAGGAGAATGACTGGGCAAAACAGTGGGGCAATAACGGGCCTACCACTTTCGTAATGCTGCGTGCCAATGCCAACCCGGTGCTGGTGGATAAAAAGATCAAACTTTTCCTGGATACTTATAATAAAGAACAAAGCAAGGCTTTCAGGGAGCAGTTGGGATTACAAAAATTCGGAGATATTTACCTTCACAGCGATTTTGACAGTAGCGGGCACCCGGATGGCGGCCGCATTGAATATGTGCACCTGTTTAGTATAGTTGCGGTTTTTATTTTATTGATCGCCTGTATCAATTTTATGAATTTAACCACGGCACGGTCGGTAAAACGGGCGCGCGAGATCGGCGTGCGTAAGGTTGTGGGCGCGGTTCGCGGCGTTTTAATTCAGCAGTTCATGGGCGAGGCAATCGTGCTTACGTTTATGGCCGTTGCCATAGCCATTATTTTGATTTTGGTATTGCTGCCGGTGTTTAATTCGGTTACCCAAAAACAAATTGCATACCCATTCGCTCAGCTTGATTTTTGGCTGGGCTTGTTTGGTTTGACGCTTATAACCGGATTAATTTCAGGGAGTTACCCGGCTTTATTCCTGTCTTCCTTTAACCCAGTTAAAGTACTTAAGGGTGCTGTTAAATTGAGCACGGGTTCAACCTGGTTCAGGCAATCATTGGTGGTTCTCCAGTTTGGATTGTCCGTCGTATTGATCATCAGTACCATTGTAGTCTCAAAGCAAGTAGACTATATCCAGAATAAAAACCTGGGTTACGACCGCGAAAATCTCATTTATATTCCTTTAGAAGGAGACCTTCCTGCCAAATACGCCATATTTAAGGACGAGGCATTAAAGATGCCCGGCATATTGCAGGTTACGCGTTTGTCTGATGCGCCAATAAACTTTGGCAGCAGTACCGGCGGCGTTAACTGGGACGGTAAGGACCCCAATGTGAATATTGAATTCACGCAGATCTCTGTTGGCTACGATTTTACCAAAACCATGAAGCTGCAAATGGCATACGGTCGGGATTTTTCGCGCGATTTTGCAACTGACACTTCTGGTTATATGATCAACGAAACAGCCTTAAAACGAATTAAGTATGCCGATCCGATAGGCAAACCCTTTACCATGTGGGGCAAAAAAGGAACGATAGTTGGCGTACTGAAAGATTTTCATTTTAGTTCGCTGCACAGTCCAATTCAACCGCTGATCATTAGGCTGCGCGATAAGGAAGTGTATGGCAATCTCCTGATCAGGACGCAGGCAGGCAAAACCAAACAGGCCATCTCCACACTGGAAAAGCTTTGTAAAGAACTCAACCCCAATTTTACATTCACCTATGCCTTTACCGACGAAGAATATCAAAAGCTGTATAATAACGAACAGGTAGTGGGCAAACTCTCGAAGGCGTTTGCTTTCCTGGCTATCTTTATATCCTGCCTGGGCCTGTTAGGGCTGGCCATGTTTACTGCAGAGCAGCGTGTTAAAGAGATCGGCATCCGGAAAGTACTTGGTGCAAGTGTAACCTCTTTGTTTACCTTGTTGTCAAAGGAATTTGTGGTACTAGTGCTGGTCGCCCTCGGGCTGTTCTCGCCGATGGCCTGGTACGGGATGCACGTATGGCTGAAAGGATACACCTATCATACAAGTATTGATTGGTGGGTGTTTGCACTATCGGCATTGCTGGCTATTATGATCGCGTTGATCACTGTTAGCTTACAATCAGTAAAAGCTGCCTTGATGAACCCGGTTAAAAGCCTTAGAAGTGAGTAGCCAACCTGCCTGCCTGCCGGCGGGCAGGTTGGCAGTACAGTTTGCAGTAAAAACAAGTAAATAGCACAAATGGATATAAATCAATTCAACAACTCACCAATTCAATAATTCACTAATTGATTAACCATGATACGTAACTATTTTAAAACCGCGTGGCGTAACATTTTAAAAAATAAGTTTTACGCCGCTATCAATATTACGGGCCTTACCGTTGGGCTTACTGTTGGTTTGCTTATTTTATTGTGGGTAAGTGATGAGTTAAGTTTCGACAAGTTTAATACCAAAGCCCGTCAATTATACCAAATGGAGGCACAGATCGGCACAGGCGCCAGCAAACAGATCTGGGCGGGTGTGCAGGGACCGGTGGCTACCTATGCCCTTAAAGAAGTTCCGGGTGTGCAGAACGCTGTAAGGCTCGTATATTCTTACGAGTATTCAACTTTCCGGTACAAGGAGAGGCTGTTGGGAACCGGCGATAACGGCAACTGGATGGTCGACCCATCCTTCTTTAAGATCTTCGATTTCAAAATGTTAAAGGGTAATCCTAATGCGCCTTTTCCAAACGACAAGTCGATTGTTATTACGCAGGCTACTGCAAAACGCTTTTTTGGCGATGCCGACCCGATAGGTAAAACCATATTGGCAGATAACAAGGATAGCTACACCGTAACCGGCCTGATGGCTGATCCGCCTGAAAACTCATCCATCAAATTTGACATGTTGTTTTCGATAGAGGTACGTAAAAAACAATACAGCGGCAAAGACTATTGGAAATCGATGGATGAGGATTGGGGCAACTATTACACCACTACCTTCCTGCAACTGCAGCCCGGAACGTCAGTAAGCGCTGTAGCCGACAAATTAACGAAGATCCATATCCTGCACCAGCCGGGCCCGGACGCTGCGAAGGTGAAGTACCAGATGCAGGGCCTAACCCAAATACACCTTTATAACCCGGATGGCAGTGAATCAGGAATGCAAACAGTGCGCATATTTTTGATCGTCGCCATCTTTATATTGCTTATTGCATGTATCAACTACGTAAACCTGTCGACGGCCCGTGCCATGCTGCGGTCGAAGGAAGTCAGCGTGCGCAAAATAATAGGAGCGGAGCGGAAGCAACTTTTCGCACAGTTTGTGATTGAAACAACCTTGTTTTTCGCTATCGCCCTGGCACTGGCGTTTGGGGCAATTGAATTGCTGATGCCGGTATACAATAATATCTCCGGCAAGCAGATGGTATTTAACCTGTTGGATGGAGGTGTTTGGGAGGTGATCGGCTTAACCTTATTGGCTACGCTTACTATATCAAGCATTTACCCCGCTTTACTGCTTTCATCCTTTAAGCCTATCAGCGCCTTAAAAGGAAAGATCTCATTGGGTATTGGAAATGCGGCTTTCCGCAAAGTATTGGTGGTAACGCAGTTTATCTTCTCCATTGGTCTGATAGTCGGCACACTTGTAATTAACAACCAATTAAAATATATCCGCGAAAAAGAATTGGGGTACGATAAATCCTATGTTTTTTCATTCGGCATGCGCGATATGCAAAAGAATTACGAGGCTGTTCGCGCTGAACTACTAACCCAGCCCGGGGTCCATGGGGTAACCAGTTCCAGCGACAATATCATCAGCATAGGCAACAACACCAGCGACACGGATTGGGATGGCAAAGGCCCCAATACAATGTTCCTGATCCATCCGATGTATATCGATAAGTACTACATGGATTTTTTTAAGGTAAAACTTGCTGCCGGATCGGGATTCCCCGGATATAAAACGGATACGGGCCATTATATCCTGAATGAGACTGCTGTACGTGGAATGGGTATCACCAATCCAGTAGGGAAACGGTTTAAATTGCACGAAATTAACGGAACAATTATCGGGGTTGTAAAAGACTTTCATTTTGCATCGCTGAAACAAAAAATTGAACCGGCAATATTCGCTTACCAGCCAGGTAATAACTGGCGCATATCTATCCGGACAACCGGCAAAGATGCGCCAAAGGCTATTGCGGCAGCCCGTAAATTATGGAACCAATACAATGCTGCGTTCCCATTTGAATATACATTCCTCGATTCGGATTACGACGACATGTACAAGTCGGATCAACGCTCAGGTACGCTTTTCAGCGCATTTGCGGCAATTGCGATCCTCGTTTCGTGTTTGGGCTTGTTTGGCCTGGCAACATACACGGCACAAGTGAGGATAAAGGAAATCGGCATCCGCAAAGTGCTTGGCGCCAGTGTGATCAATATCACCGGCATGCTGTCGAAGGATTTTTTAATACTGGTATTGGTTTCGTTAGCGATAGCAACGCCGGTGGCCTGGTACGCAATGGATAAATGGCTGCAAAACTACGCCTATCGCACCCATATCCAGTGGTGGATCTTCGCGATTGCCGGAACAGCGGCAATATTGGTTGCCTTTGCGACGATCAGTGTCCAGGCCGTAAAAGCAGCTTTAACGAACCCGGTGAAGAGTTTGAGGAGTGAGTAGGCAGCCTGCTTGCCGGCAGGCAGGTTAGCAGTAAGCAGTAGCAGTTTTTGATAATCGGATTATAAACTAAAATAGCCGTGGTGCTAATCATCACGGCTATTTTTCTAATCTCTAATTAACTAGTCTCTAGTCTCTAACCCCCTAAATATACTTCACCCCAAATTGCTGCTTCACATCGGCAACCACTTTTTTAACGTTTTGTTCCTGGTCGCGGGGGCAGATCAGTAGCGTATTGTTTGATTCAACCACGATAAAATCATGCAGGCCCTGTAAAATAACCAGCTTTTCGCCGGGGACATTCACCATACAGTTTGATGAATCGTACATGATCACCTTTTCTGAGGGGATCACGGCATTACCTACGTAATCCTTATCTGCAAGCTCGTAAATGGACGCCCAGGTTCCCAGGTCGCTCCAGCCGAATTCCGAAGGCAGCACGTAAACGTTATTGGCTTTTTCCATTATCCCATAATCGATAGAGATATTGGTGCACTGCAGGTAGGCTTTATGCAGCAGGTTTTTTTCATCAGTGGTGTTATAAACTTGCCTGGCATCCGCAAATATCTCGTGCATCTCGGGTAAATACTGGCTAAACGCATTTACAATTGCTTTTGCCGACCATACAAAGATCCCGGCGTTCCACAAGAAGTCGCCGCTTTGGATAAATGTTTTGGCAATCTCCAGCGTTGGCTTTTCGGTAAAGGTTTTTACCTTGTAAAAATCATTTTTCAGGCTTTTGTCGGTATATTGAATATATCCGTAACCTGTATCGGGCCGCGAAGGCTTTATACCTAAAGTTATCAGGCAATTATTCTCCGATGCTACTTTTAACGATTTTTCAATTGAGCTAACAAATGCCGCCTCATCTAAAATCAAGTGATCTGAGGGCGCAACTACAATTGCCGCATTCGGATCAAGGCTTTCAATTTTAAAAGATCCATAGGCAATACAGGGGGCCGTATTACGCATAACCGGTTCCGTCAGTATCTGGTTGTCGCCTATATCCGGCAATTGCTTTTTTACCAGGTCGGCGTATATTTCGTTTGTAACAATGTAGATATTTTCCTTCGGGCAGATCTTTAAAAATCGGTCGTAGGTGTTTTGTATCAGTGTTTTTCCGGTTCCTAAAATATCTATGAATTGTTTAGGGTGAGAAGTGCGGCTAATGGGCCAAAAACGGCTTCCAATTCCGCCTGCCATAATAATGGCGTAGTAGCTTTTATTCATATGTTTTTAAACAATTTGCATTGCATTGATCAGTTTTTAATGTCGCTTAAGCTAACACAGGCAACTATTTTTTGTTTTTTTTACGAAAGATTGCCAGGGATAGTTTATTTGGTAAATGTGCGGCAAAATTCTATAATAATTTGTAATTTCAGTATTAAATAAAATTAAATAAACAAAACCGGGCAATGCCCTTGTTTAAATCCCGTAAATAAACAAATTGTTTTTATTCCGTTAATCATTTCATTATAAAATTTTAAAGTAAATCCATCGTTTATTGATAAATTTTTGTTACTTTAAACTTTTAAAATAAATAACGCGTAAGTAAAGAATGCTAGAAACTAAGAAGTCTCTTTTTGATAACCTCCAGAATTTTTTTGGATTCGACAACTTTAAGGGAGAACAGGAAGCGATAATAACGAATATACTGGCGGGTAACGATACATTTGTGATTATGCCTACCGGTGGTGGCAAATCTATGTGCTACCAATTACCTGCCCTGATGAGTGAGGGTACAGCAATAGTGATCTCCCCCCTGATCGCTTTAATGAAAAACCAGGTTGACCAGTTAAGAGCCTTTGGCGGCTCGGATAGTATAGCCCATTTTTTAAATTCATCATTAACAAAAGCCGATATAACAAGAGTTAAGGAAGATGTGCTGGCCGGGAAAACCAAATTACTTTATGTAGCCCCGGAATCATTAACGAAACAGGAAAATATTGATTTTTTACGTTTAAACAACGTATCCTTTGTGGCGGTTGATGAAGCCCATTGTATTTCGGAGTGGGGCCATGATTTCAGGCCCGAATACCGGAAGATCAGGCAGGTGATCAGCAATATTGGCGATAATATCCCCATTATCGCTTTAACTGCTACCGCTACTCCAAAAGTTCAGCAGGATATCCAAAAGAACCTGCAGATGAACAACGCTACTATCTACAAGTCGTCGTTTAACCGCTCCAATTTGTTTTACGAGGTAAGGGCGAAACGCAACGTGATCAAGGAGATTTGCAAGTTTGTTAAGCAAAATACCGGCAAATCGGGCATTATTTATTGCCTCAGCCGCAAAAAGGTGGAAGAAGTTGCCGAAGTCCTCAATTTGAATGGTGTAAAGGCCCTGCCATATCACGCCGGCCTCGATCCAAAAGTTCGTGCCGATACACAGGATAAGTTTTTGATGGAGGATGTGGACGTAATTGTAGCCACAATTGCCTTCGGCATGGGTATCGATAAACCCGACGTGCGCTATGTAATCCACCACGACGTGCCCAAAAGCATGGAAGGTTATTACCAGGAGACCGGCCGCTCTGGTCGCGATGGTGGTGAAGGGGTTTGTGTGGCTTTTTATTCGGAAAAGGACATTGATAAACTGCAAAAGTTTATGAAGGACAAACCGGTTTCGGAACGTGAGATCGGCACCCAGATATTAAAAGAAGTTATTGATTATGCCGAATCGTCAGTATGCCGCCGTAAACAGCTGCTGCATTACTTTGGCGAAAACTTTAACGAGGCCGGCTGCAATAACATGTGCGACAATTGCTGCGCACACAAAGAACACTTTGACGGCGAACTACACCTGCATAAGGCCTTAAGCCTGATCAAACAGATCGGCGAGAAGTTCGACGACCTGTACATTATCAGCATCCTGTTAGGAGAAGAGAATGCACAAATAAAGAGCTACGGGCACGATCAGCTGGATTATTTTGGCTCGGGTAGGGACGATGGCCGTAATTTATGGAACTCGCTGCTCAGGCAGGCGCTATTGAATAACTTTTTATCAAAGGATATCGACCAGTACGGTTTGCTTCGCCTAACCAAAACAGGCAATTCATTTATTGATAACCCATACAGCATCCGTTTTGTATTGAACAGGCCGATTGAAGCTACGGATGACGATGATAGCGAAGACGGGCCAAAAAATGGCGGCAGCGCATTAGACACCGAATTATTGCAGATGTTGAAAGACCTGCGCAGAAAGCTGGCTAAGCAAAAAGGATTGCCGCCGTTTGTGATCTTCCAGGATCCATCGCTGGAAGAAATGTGTACCCATTACCCCATCACAACCGACGAACTGAAACAGATCTCGGGCGTAGGAGCAGGGAAGGCCCTTAAATTTGGCAAGCCGTTTACCGACCTGATCCAGAAATATGTAGAGGATAATGATATTGACCGCCCGATTGACATGGTGATCAAAAGCGCGGCTAACAAATCGGCGCTGAAAGTTTTCATCATCCAAAATATCGACAGGCATTTAAACCTGGATGACATAGCAGCCTCAAAAGGGCTCACCTACGATGAGATATTAAAAGAAGTGGAGACCATTGTCAACTCGGGTACAAAGCTTAACCTGAACTACTATATCGACGAAGTAATTGATGAGGATAAACAGGATGAGGTGTTCGAATATTTCCGCACTGCCGAAGTTGATTCAATTGACGACGCACTGGTTGAATTGGGTACCGATGATTATACCCGCGAAGAAGTACAGTTGATGCGGATCAAGTTTTTATCGGAGATGGGGAACTGATTCGAGTCGAAAGTCTCGAGTCAAAAATGTTTTTTATAAGCCTTTGGATCAATTTCTGAAGGCTTTTTTGATAAATAACTGTCAGATATTAAAGACCGGCGAATGAGCAATATTAAATTATTCCAAAGCAAACAAATAAGAACTGTTTGGAACGAAGCTGACAAAAAATGGTATTTCGTTGTCGAAGATGTTATCTCGGTTTTAACGGAAAGCAAAGACCCGAAACAGTATGTAAAACGAATGCGCCAGCGCGACGTTGAACTTGCCAAAGGGTGGGTACAAATTGTACCCACCCTTTGGGTTGAGACCGCCGGCGGGAAACAACAAATGGGTTGCGCCAACGCAAAGGGGCTTTTGCGAATAATACAATCTATTCCTTCTCCTAACGCCGAGCCATTTAAACTTTGGCTTGCTCAGGTTGGATCTGACCGACTGGATGAAATAGAAAATCCGGAATTAGCAGCACAGCGAACGAGGGAGCTATATAAACTGAAAGGCTATCCAGATGAGTGGATTGAAAAAAGAATGCGAAGTATAGCCATTCGTGAAGAGTTGACTGGGGAATGGAAAAACAGGGGCGTAAAAGAACAAGTTGAATATTCAATATTAACTGCCGAGATTTCAAAAGCCACATTCGGTTTAACGCCTTCTGAATACAAAACCGTTAAAGGACTAAAACGAGAAAACCTTCGGGATCACATGACAGACCTCGAATTAATTTTTTCGATGCTTGGTGAAGCTTCTACCACAGCAATTGTAAAAACTCAAAATCCTAAAGGATTTATTGAAAACAAAGTTGTAGCAAAGCAAGGCGGCAAAATAGCTGGCGATGCCAGAAAGGCATTGGAAATAAAGACTGGCGAGAAAGTTGTTTCTAAAAGCAATTATTTACCAGAGACAAAGAAAAATAGAAGATTGAATAAAGGTAAAGGGGAGTGAGCTAATTTCAAACTCCATCGGGAATGAATTCTAATATATCGCCCGGCTGGCAGTATAAGACATTGCAAATTGCTTCGAGGGTCTCAAATCGGATGGCCTTTGCTTTACCGGTTTTTAGGATTGAAAGATTCGCCATGGTAATTCCAACCCTTTCGCTAAGTTCAGTTAATGACATTTTGCGCTTGGCCATAATTACATCAAGATTTACAATTATGGCCATGGTTATACGGTTAAATCTTGTTCATCTTTTAGTTTTTTTCCTTGTTTGAAGGCTTTGTATAGGAACCAAACAATAATACCTGCGATCATAACACCCCGCGAATCAAACCATATTTTATTGTTTAGCAGAACATCTTCGTTGAAATGGCTATTAAAAATCCACTTTAATAAAATATTAAAAACAAAAATCACTAAAGGATAAAACAATAGGGTGAATGCTAAAAGTTTAAGCCTCTTTACGTTATTCGTTGTAAACGCACGGCCCTTTGATAAATCAAGGATGAAATGCAAACAACTTCCAAACAACCATAGCACATATAGCGTGAAGGTAATTGCAAGAACTCCAGCTATAATCCTCACGATTTGCATAGTCGTCTCATCAACAGAGATCATAATGCAATTATCCCGTTCATTATACCAATATTTAACAGGCTCATCAATTAAACGAGCTATAAAGTGATTCGGTTTGTTTTTCAATGGAAATTCAGCTTCTTTGCGTAGGTAAGGTTGCCCTGAACGCACAAAATACTGAACGGAATCCGGGAATGCAAACTTGGTCGTACCCACTTCAATTTTCCAGGACAACAAATTTATAAAATACCGGTAATCGGCATCATTGTATTTAAAATCAGGTAATTCCAATGTTTTTAGCGTACAAGTATCACAGTAGCCAATCTTAGACGTACTTATAACCGGTCCCAAAGTTGCCGTAATTCCACGTTCAACATTCCTGTTTTGAAACCAACGAAGCCGCGCAATGCTGTCTTGTTTTTCGACATACACCCGGTGGCTTAAGCTATCCGGTATTACCGGGTAAATTGGCTTTAAATCATTTTCGAATGTGTCAATTATTCCGATAGTAACTTTGCGGGATGGCTCAAATCTCCAAACTGTGTTTACCAACAAAAAACCGGTATAACTGAGAATAATTAAAGTAATTAAGAGTCTAAGGTTGAATTTTATTTTCATAAATTTGATATGATTATGTAAACATACCCATATTGATTAACAATAACAAATTATTGATTTGCGATAAATTGAATGTTAACGGAAGTGCTTGGACGTGTTTTACCAGGATAGTCAGCGGACTACCTAAACTCCAAATAATCAAAATTCATATTCCCATTAGCCACAACGTGAAGTGTAAGGATATGAATGCCTTTTTTTAGTTTGACGGTGGTTAGCGAATCAGCTTTATTCCAATGGTGCCATTGCCGCCATTTTACGGTATCGCGGTCGTCGTGTGTTGAGGTCACTTTTAACGGACCAGTAACGTCTTTCCCATCAATGTCCAAAGAAATGGCGCCGTCGCCGTTGGCCGTGTACATTAAACCAATTTTATAATTGCGTGAACTGTTAACTTTTACTGTATAATTGATCCATTCGCCCGGCTTTGTCCAACCAACATATAACTGATCCATATTCCTTGGCACTTTGTTGTAGGGGTTATTATCAATATCATGCGATTTGGTATACGAAATATCCACCCCTTCATTCATCCTGAATTCATTCAGAAACGTGCCGTTTGCAGGGTTAAGTTTTCCGCTTCCATTGTTAACACTATCGGAGTCGTGATAAGCAACACCCTCGCCGCCCAAGTTGTAATACTCACATTCAATTCTCCCCGAGATTTGTTGGATCTTATTTTGCCAGGGTGTGCCCGCGTTCATTGTTTTATAAACAGGCGAACAGGAAATAACCAAAATGAATAAGAAAGCTAATGCCGCAAATTTCATGTCCCTAAATTAAAGAAAATAAACCCGAAGCATCTTCCGGACTTTCGGTCTTCCCGACTTTCGGACTACTTAGCAATTATCTTAAACTCTGTCCGGCGGTTCTTTTGGCGTCCTTCATCGGTGGTGTTTGGGGCGATGGGTTGTGTTTCGCCATAGCCTTTAAAAACCAGGCGCGAGGCGTCAACTTTATTGCTGATCAGGTACTGATAAACCGATTTGGCCCTGTTTTCTGAAAGTACCTGGTTCGATTGATCGTTACCCACGTTATCCGTATGGCCGGAGATCTCGATCTTTAAGGTTGGGTTTACCGTCATAAAATCAACCAGCTTATCCAATTCGGCAAGTGATTCTGTTTTTAGCTCAAAGCTATTCGTATCGAAAAATATGTTGTTCAGGATCACCGTATTGCCGATCTCAATGGGTTCCAGCAGCACGGCAATATCGTACGGGTTTTTAGATTCGTGCCCTATGAGCGAAAAATTTTGCGAATAAAACAGGTAACCACTTTTCGAGATATTTAAGCCATAATTTTTACCCGACTTAAGCGTAGCTAAGAAACTCCCGTTTTCTGCATCGCTGTTGTCCTCGTAAACCGGCTCATTTTTTTGCAGGTCTATTATTTCAACATCGGCTTCCAGCGGATGTTTATCTTTGGCATCGTTTACTTTTCCTTTAACATAAGTTACCAGGTTCGGCCTTAGGTTTTCGGGCAATTCAAAGGTATAAATATCATAACCGCCAAAGCCATCCAGGTTATTCGACGAAAAAAAGGCGTGGCTGCCTTCGGCTGTTAATGTCAGGCCGTTTTCGTCGCCACTGGTGTTGATAGGGTAACCCATGTTCACCGGTTTCTGCCATTTCCCATCTTTACCCAGGCGGCTTACAAATAAGTCCCGACCGCCTAGTCCGGGCCATCCGTTCGAACTAAAATATAGGGTACTGTCATCCGGGTGTATAAACGGCGATTGTTCGTCGTACATGGTATTGATATTTGGGCCCAGGTTTTCCGGTTCGCCCCAGCCCTTGTCGCCCAGCGTCGACTTCCATATATCGTACCCTCCGTATCCGCCTTTGCGGTTGCTCACAAAAAATAGCGTTTTTCCATCGGCACTGATGGAAGGCTGGGCCTCCCAGCCGGGTGTATTTATCGGCGGACTAAGGTCAAATGGTTTGCCCCAATCGTCGCCTTTCTTTTGGGCAATGTAAATATCACAATGCCCAAGTCCATCGGGGCGGTTGCAACCCGTAAAAAACAGGAATTTGCCGTCCTGGGTAATGGATTGCGCGCCTTCATTGTATTGCGGCGTATTGATCTGGTCGCTCAGGTAGGTGGCAGTTTGCCATTTGCCATCTACTTTAACACTTTTATAAAAATCCTCGTTGTTGTTTATTTTACGGGTAAATATCAGCATACTTTCATCAGCCGTGGCTACCGGCATATACTCATCATCAGCTGTGTTGATCTCTGGCCCCATATTAACCGGTTTAAAAGGCACCGGGTGCTGTATTGCTACAATACTGAATTTACAATCGGCCAGCAACTTTTCGGCAAGCGCATTGTTTTGAGCCGTAAGGTTAGGGTACGTTAAATATTTTTCGAGGTAATGTTCTGCCTGTTCGTAATGGGCCAGGATAATTTCTTCGTCGCCGGCCTTCAGATAAACTGAGCGGTTAAATTCGGGGTTTAAAGCAATAACTTTGTGGTATTGGGTAACTGCAGCGGCGTGTTGCCTCATCAACCGGTAAAGGTCGGCCAGTTGCGCATGGGCTTCAACAAAATTACTGTCGGCCTGCAAAGCTTTTTGCAGCAACGCCAGCGCTTCTTCATATGCGCTTTCGTCCAGGCTTTGGTTGGCCAGTGCAAATTCCTTTATGGCTTCACGGTTGGTAGTAGAGTATTGTCTTTCCTGGGCGAAGCTAAAAACCGGTAAAATAAAAATCAGAACTGTGATGAACAAAAACCTCATTTTGATTGATACGGTAATTTAACCTCTAAGTTACATTATTTAAATGAATGATTTGGGCATTGGTCACGGGTCATAAGTCATTGGGTTGCTTATCTAGCTCAAACACTACAACGTTTATCACACTTACAACCTTTATAACTTAGTCCAACCTAATCAACCTATTCAACTCAATCAACAGGATAATATTTCAACCAGCTACGGAATATTCAAATATTTATGCGTTTGCAGGGATATTTCCCATTGGGGGTTATTCATTACGTAATCTACGATCAGTGGTGTCATTTCTTTTGATTTAGACCATTCGGGCTGTAAATACAATTTGCATTGGGGAGTAACCAGTTTGGCATTTTCTTCGGCAAAGGCGAAATCCGATTTATTAAAAACGATCACCTTCAGTTCATCGGCGTGCTGTGCAACATTTAACGTCGGTGCCTTAAATTTTTTGGGCGATAAACAGATCCAGTCCCATTGGCCCGAAAGGGGGTAGGCACCTGAGGTCTCAATAAAAGTTTTGATCCCTTTTTTTTGCAGTTCGGCAGTCAAATAATCCAGGTTATAGATCAAAGGCTCGCCGCCGGTAACTACTACGGCTTTTGAGGGATGTTTGGATGCATTTTCCACAATCTGATCGGCAAAAGTGAGGGCGTGCAGTTCGGCATCCCAGCTTTCCTTTACGTCGCACCAGTGGCAGCCCACATCGCAGCCGCCCAGGCGGATAAAATAGGCAGCTTTGCCGGTGTGAAATCCCTCTCCCTGTATCGTATAAAATTCTTCCATTAAAGGAAGCTGCGTGCCATCTTCCGGAATTACATGTGCCATATTAAGGGGCAAAATTACCTTTTTAAGCTGAAAGCCGAAAGCTAAAAGGCGAAAGCACCAATTCAGGAAGCCAAAAGTGACAATCTGAACATAAAAAGCTTTCTTCTTTAGTCTTTTTGCTTTCAGCTTTTTTAACTAATATTACTTAAAATTTGCTCTATGAAAAAAATATACTATCTCCTGTTATTTTTCGTATTGCTTTGTATGTCTTCATGTTTCGACATTGAAGAACGCTACGATTTTAAAAACGACGGCTCATGTAATGTGCAGTATAATTTTGACATGGGTCGTGCGGTATCGGTATTGATGAACCTGATGTCCGACTCGGTAAAACAAACACCCCAGTTTTCATTGGTAAAAGATACCACGCTTAACTTTTATTCGGCTTTGCCGGATAGTACACAGCAGAAAATGACCCTGGACGAAGCCAATATGGCTAAAAGCAGCAACCTTTCAGTAAAAATGGACCTGAAGAAAAGCATCATGAAAGTGGGCATCACCCACACGGCAAAAAATGCAGCCGATCTGGAGTATTACTTAAAACATCTTTCGAAAATATCCCTCAACGGCCAGCTTAAAGCGGCAACCAATAATAAAAACAACACCGGCTTTGATGCCCAGCAACTGGTGGCCGGCGAAGACTACTACTCGTACGAGATTGGCCCGCATAAATTTTACCGCGTAATTGATAAGGCAAAGTTTAACGCCTTCCTTAAAAAAACACAATCCGCCTTTGCCATGGCTAAAGCGATGCTGATCGAGACGCCATATAAATTGGTGCTTAACTTTGCGAAGCCGGTAAAAAAGGTGAGCAATCCCAAGGCCATCGTATCTGCCGACAGAAAAAGGGTAACCCTGGTAACCAACATGGACGAAGTGATGAAAAACCCATCGCTGATGAATTTGAAGGTGGATTTCTGATTGATTGCCACGAATTTCACGAATTAGTTCGAATTTTCACGAATCATGTGTTGGGGTCGTGTGATGAAGTGCCCAAAAAAAATAATTCCGAACCCGATAGCTATCGGGTCGAACATCCGATATCCTAAATCCCTCACAATTGTTGATATCTGCGGTCAATTTATTTATCTTGGCTGCAATTCCCGTTTGGGATAGCTGAAAACAACTATTTGATTGATGAACAACAGAGCTATAGATTATATTACCGAAGATTTTTACGAATCGCTGAGCTTTATGGATGGCGAAATGCCCGACCTGGATGCGGTAAGGGATCTTTTTTACGAAGAAGGCACACTTTTTAATTTGAGTTTTGGCAAACCGATCATTTATTCCATATCGTCGTTCATTGGGTCCATCGAAGATTCCATCCAGGACGGCCAGCTGACACAATTTATGCAGCGCGAATTGTATTCAAAAACCGAGATCTTTGGCCGCGTGGCCCAGCGCACCAGCGTTTATGAATACAGTTTTGCTTATCACGAAATTGAAAACCTGCCCAAGGGAATAAACTACATCCAATTTATCCAGGTGGATGACCTATGGCGCATTACCTCCATGGCCTGGAACGATGAAAGTGCAAATTACAGGGTACCGGCGAAGTTGGTTGAAAGTTGATCCGATAGCTATCGGGTGAGTTAGATTGGGTTGATTAAGTTAAAGGATTGGTTGTTTTCAAGCTGAGCCAACCTAATAAACCACTCACTTAATCAACCTAATCAACTACTTATAAACCTCTTTATTCGCCGATGCCAAAGTATTCTTCAACAAGCCAATAATGGTCATTAGCCCTACACCTCCCGGCACGGGAGTGATCCACGATGCTTTAGGCGCCACACCTTCAAAATCAACATCGCCGAAAAGTTTGTAGCCCGATTTGGTTAGGGCGGAGGTTTCGCGGTTCATGCCCACGTCAATCACTACCACGCCGTCCTTTACCATATCGGCAGTAATAAAATTCTTCTTGCCAATGGCTACGATCAATATATCAGCATCCAGCGTGAATTTTTTAATATCAGGGGTGCGGCTATGGCAGATGGTGACCGTGCAATTGCCCGGGGTGGTATTACGTGCCATTAAAATGCTCATCGGCGAACCCACAATATTACTGCGACCCACTACCACGCAATGTTTGCCTGATGTTTCAATATTATATTCCTTCAGCATCAGGGTGATGCCATACGGGGTAGCCGGAATAAATGAGGGTAAATTGCGCTGCATGCGCCCGAGGTTAACAGGGTGGAAGCCATCCACATCCTTCCGGTAATCTATCTTTTCGGTTACTTTTTCGGGATCGATATGTTTGGGTAGGGGAAGCTGAACAATGATGCCATCAAGATCAGCATCGGCATTAAGCTCGGCTACTTTGTTCAGCAGTTCTTCTTCGGTTACGTCGCTTTCATAACGAACGAGTGACGACTTAAAACCCACCGCTTCACAATTCTTCATCTTGCTGGCTACATAGGTTTCGCTGCCGCCATCGTGGCCGACCAATACTGCCACCAAATGCGGCTTGCGGCCTGTTCTTTCCAGTATTTTAGCGGCTTCGGCCGCTATTTCAACCTTAACTTTTTCCGATACGTATTTTCCGTCGAGTAATTGCATTTTTATAAGAGTCAAGAGTCAAGAACCAAGAGTCAAGAAAAAGACTTATTAGCTTTTGCTTCTTGACTCTTGGTTCCTGGCTCTAAATTAATCTAATTTCAGTACCGCCATAAACGCACTCTGCGGGATCTCCACATTGCCAACCTGCCGCATGCGTTTTTTACCTTTTTTCTGTTTTTCAAGCAACTTGCGCTTACGCGAGATATCACCGCCATAGCATTTTGCTGTTACGTCTTTACGCAAAGCCTTCACGGTTTCGCGGGCAATGATCTTTGCGCCGATAGACGCCTGTATGATAATTTCAAATTGCTGGCGCGGTATTAATTCTTTTAATTTCTCGCAGATCTTTTTGCCGAAATCATATGAGTTGCCCCTGAATATTAAGGAAGACAAGGCATCCACAGGTTCGGCATTTAAGCGGATATCTAACCGTACCAAATCCGATTTGCGGTAGCCGATCTGGTGATAATCAAACGAAGCGTAGCCTTTGGAAATCGTTTTTAATTTATCATAAAAATCAAATACGATCTCGCCCATTGGCAGTTCGAATATTAGTTCAACCCGATCGGATGTAAGATAAGACTGGTTTTTAATAAACCCGCGTTTCTGGATGCAAAGCGACATGATCGGCCCAACATATTCCGATTTCGAAATGATGGTCGCTTTGATATAAGGTTCCTCAACGTAATCGATCCTGCTCGGGTCGGGCAGGTCTGATGGATTATTTACGGTGATCGGTTCGCCTTTGGTGGTATACGCAATGTATGATACGTTGGGCACCGTGGTGATCACGGTCATATTAAACTCACGTTCGAGGCGCTCCTGGATGATCTCCATGTGCAGCATCCCTAAAAACCCGCAACGGAAACCAAATCCTAATGCCGCTGATGATTCGGGTTCGAAAACCAACGATGCATCGTTCAGCTGCAGTTTGGCCATCGACTCGCGCAGTTCTTCAAAGTCATCGGTATCAACCGGGTAAATGCCGGCAAATACCATTGGTTTTACTTCTTCAAATCCCTGGATGCCGGTTGCACTGGGGCGGTCAACATGGGTGATGGTATCACCAACTTTAACTTCCCGCGCTTCTTTAATGCCAGATATGATATAGCCTACATCGCCGGTCTTGATCACATCCCGTGGTGATTGCTTTAATTTTAAAGTACCTACCTCATCCGCATTATACTGCTTTTCGGTAGCGAAGAATTTTACCTTATCGCCTTTGCGGATCTCGCCGTTAACCACTTTAAAGTAAGCAACAATGCCGCGGAAAGAGTTGAAAACCGAGTCGAAGATCAATGCCTGCAATGGGGCGGCCGGATCGCCGACAGGGTGGGGTACACGCTCAACGATGGCCTTCAGGATATCATGAACACCCATGCCTGTTTTGCCGGATGCGGCTATAATTTCTTCGCGTTTGCAGCCGATCAGTTCAACTATCTGGTCTTTTACTTCCTCGGGCATAGCGCCGGGAAGGTCCATTTTATTAAGGATAGGGATGATCTCCAGGTCATTCTCCAAAGCAAGGTACAGGTTCGATATGGTTTGCGCCTGGATGCCCTGGGCAGCGTCAACGATTAATAATGCACCTTCGCAAGCGGCGATCGAACGCGAAACTTCGTACGAGAAATCCACGTGCCCGGGGGTATCAATCAGGTTTAAAATATATTTCTGCCCATCAAGGATATAATCCATCTGGATAGCATGGCTTTTTATAGTGATGCCGCGTTCCCGTTCCAGGTCCATATCGTCAAGCAATTGGGCCTGCGATTCGCGCTGGGTGATGGTATTGGTATATTCAAGCAACCGGTCGGCAAGGGTGCTTTTGCCGTGGTCGATATGGGCTATGATACAAAAATTACGAATGTGTTCCATTGAGGCGCAAAAGTAGCATTTTTTAGCTGGATTTCATTGGTTTGTTAGGGTGATTTCATTGATTGGCTTATTTGGATTGCAAGGATTTTTATGAGCGTCAAGGGATTGATAAACTTCGAGTAAGGCTTAATCGCTGCAAAATGTCAGAAGTTGCAAATCCCATATGTAGAGACGCGATGCATCGCGTCTCCCGTTGATAGATAACGGTGCGTCGAAGCATGGGCCATTTAGTTTGTAATTCGCGCAGCACGGGCTGAGACGCGAGGCATCGCGTCTCTACAATACCCGATTCTGATCATTTGTCTATCCCCTCCACAAACACCGGCGTCTCCGTAACTTCAATTTTTAATTTTCCATTTAGCGTACTTGCCTGGCTTTTGCTCATTACATCGGCGCCGGCTTTCGGGTGGTAAATATTGGCGGTTTTTGCTTTGCCAAGATCGAGGGTATAGTTGGCTTTCCTGTTAGTTTCGTCGGGGATGGTGAGCACGTACATGGTTTTATTGCCCAGTTTATATTGATCAACCAATGGGTCCTTACTAATGGTTTTGATATAATTATAGTCGCCCATTAGTTTTGTGGTTTGCAAGATGTAATCAGCCGCGGGGCGCCTTTTTATACCCTCGTTAAGGCCCGATGTGGCATATTGGGTGGTTCCGCCGGCACGATCATCAAACAGCTGGTAAAAAAACACCCTTTTAATGCCGTAGCGGATGTATAACAATGAAGTGCGCAGGATCCAATCGGCCTGATCCTGCAAAACGGTCTTCACGCCAACAGCCTCAGCCTTTTGGTAACTTTCCTGGTTAATATCGTAGCCGGTTTCGGTAAGCCAAACTTCGGGATGCTGCGGCATGCTATTGGCCAATTTTACAAATGAGTTGGCAATGCTGCCATCGTTTGAAAGTTCGGGCGCTATGCCAGTGGTAGCGCGTTTATGTGTTCGCACATCGCCATTGTTTGAATACAGGTGATAATTGATCACATCAAAACAAAGGTTAATGCTGCCGTCTTTCTTTAACCCACGGTGTATTTTGCACCAATCAATCATTCGCTGCACATATTTAATATCTGCCGATGCCAGGCCGCCCATTACCACCAGCATATTGGGGTCGGCTGTTTTTACACCCGCATTTGGCCCCAATTTACCCATATTGCCATCATAAAAGGCCGAGAGGTTGGCCGCGTATTGTTCTGCTGTTTGATGTGTTTCGTCAGGCCCCCACCAGCGGTCGCGCTCGTTTCCGCATTCCATATATTTGACTAATCCCATGCCAATATTAGGAGCATTCGGAATATCATCGTTATAACGTTTTTTGGTTACTACCTTAACCAGCGCTTTGTCAATCTTTTTATTATAGCCATACCTTGCCGCAAACTGAAACGCCATTTTTGCCTGGTCGACATAGGAAGCGGGATCATTAAGATCCTTTCCATAAGGCACCGGCGCGTTGTCGTTATCCCGCGAACTGGCAGGGTAGGTGTCGATCATCCAATTGGGGATGTTTTTCAAGTCGGCTAAAACCAAAATACCATCCTGCTTGCATATTTCATAAATCACATCGTAATCCCAGCCACCGCTAAGGGCTGGGTTAAACGAATAATCGCCCTTATCGCCGCTTTCCATGCGGCCCCAGTTTAAGTAATGACGCACGGCACTGAAGCTTTTGATCAGCGCCATGTTGTCTTCGTAAATATGTTTACGATCGTTAGGGCTACCGGGATTTTCCAAAAAATTCCATTCGTAGGCATTGATGCCGAACATGTTTTTTAAAGGTACCGGGCTTCCGGGCCGCACGTAATTTATTGGCGGCTGATTGATAGGATCGATATGTGTGGTGTCGGGCGTTACTGCGGCTGTTATACTTTTTACGGCAATGCTATCGGCATCCGAGTTTGCATTATTACAATTGCACAGGAACACAACTGCCGAAATAATTAAAGCGGTTTTCAGGCGGAATATCATAGGTATAAATATGCGCATTTATACGTAACGTTTATTTGAAGAGTTATTGTCTGAACCGGGATTAAACGGATTTAGCGATTAGTGGGATTTAAATGCTGTTTTATCTAATAAATCCGACTAATCCGTTGAATCCCGGTTCAGACAACATTACTCTACCTCAAACTGCAAGCTGCTCAAATACCGGTACAGGCCACTTTCATTGCTGATCAGTTCAGTATGGCTACCCGATTCAATTATTTTTCCTTTTTCGAGCACGATGATCTTATCCGCTTCGCGGATGGTGGAAAGGCGGTGCGCGATGATAATGGAGGTACGGTCTTTCATCAGTTCTTCCAGCGCTTCCTGCACCAAACGTTCCGATTCTGAATCGAGCGAGGAGGTTGCTTCATCAAGAATGAGGATAGAGGGGTTTTTTAACAGGGCCCTGGCAATAGCTATCCGCTGCCGCTGGCCGCCGGATAATTTTACACCCCGTTCGCCAACAATGGTATCATAGCCTTCGGGGAAGCCATCGATAAAATGGTGCGCATTCGCCCGCTGGGCTGCCTGGATAATTTCTTCTTTGGTGGCGCTTAACTTGCCGTAAGCAATATTCTCCAATATCGATCCGCCAAATAGCATTACATCCTGCGGTACGATGGCTACCTGGTTGCGGATGTCGGTGAGCGAGTATTCGCTGGATGGTTTGCCATCAAATGAAATAGTGCCCGCCTGCGGATGATAAAACTGCAATATCAAAGCCGCCATGGTTGATTTACCCGAACCGCTTGGGCCAACTATGGCCACTTTTTGGCCGGCATCGGCTTTAAAAGATATGCCCTCCAGTACGGTGACCTCCTGGCGCGAAGGGTAAGCAAATACCACATCATCAAACGCCAGGTTTCCCTCAATTTTTTGTTTGATCACATTTTCGCTTTCGCGGATAGAGACTTCTTCGCCTTGTTCATCCAGGATCTCCAGCACCCGTTCGCTGGCGCCCACCGCTTTTTGAACATTGGCATATAGATCGGGGAAGCTGCCCATGGCGCTGCCTACATAAACCGCGAACATTGCAAACGTAAATAATTCACCAATTTTTAATTCATTATGGCTTACCAATATACATCCGTATCCAACTATTGCTACAATTGCGCCAAATAAACAGAATACGACAAATGATACAAAAATGCCTCTGTATTTAGCACCTTTTATTGCAATATTGGCAACCTCCCTGATGTTTTTACCATAGCGGCTGGCCTCAAACGCTTCATTTACAAAGGCCTTAACGCTGGCTATGCCTTGTAAGGTTTCTTCGATGATGGTATTGGACTCGGCCAGCTTATCCTGCGCCTGTTTGGATATTTTGCGGATAAAACGACCAAAGAAAATAGCGAATATAATTAAAGGCGGTAAAAGGATCAATAATGCGACGGCCAGTTTAACAGAGAGCACGGCCATGAACACTACGCCACCTACCATCAATACGGCTTGCCTGATCATTTCAGCAACGGTAGTAGTCAGGGTGTCCTGGATCTGCGAAAGATCGGCTGAAATCCGGCTGTTTAACTCCCCAACCCGCCGGTTGGAGAAGAAATTCATCGGCAAAGTGATCAGCTTAAAATAAGTATCGCGCCTAATATCAGCTAATGAACGCTCTGCTACATTAACAAACCAAAGGATCCTGAAGAACGATACGATGGCCTGGCAAAATAGCACAATCAGCGCTAAGGTTAATATCCCCCGTATGGTTGATGGCAGCATGCCATTATTAATATGTTTGACACCCGCAGTATCAATTAATGCACCAATGAACGTAGGAAATGCCAAACCCACCAAACTCGACAAAAACAAAAAACCCAGCGCAGCGAAAAACATGCCCCGGTAAGGTTTAATATACGATAACAGGCGGCTGACCTTGTGTAAAGTCTCCTTATTTATCTTTGCCTTTGGAAGCTCTGCTTCGGATTTATTACTGCTGTTTAGTCGACCTCTTGCCATTTATATTTTTTGATTGTAAGCGTTAAGACGATTGACACAAGTTAATATTTTAAAATTAACTCACAAAGCTTAGTGACGTGTCGTCAGGGCAGGTGCCTGAAATTATTTTATACAAGAAAGGAAATTCAATTTAACAGGTGTTGATTATCAGAAGTTTGGCAACCAGTTAAAATTTAAACAACTGATAATGAGCATGTTTCACAGCGTTCCGGGTGTTCCGCGTGCAAAAATGGAACGCTGGAACGCTTTGTTGCCCGGTTTTAATTAAGCCTTAGCTGTCCTTCTCCTGGTCAGCAAAAACAAAATCAACAGTGTCATGGCTGCAAGTGCGATAATAAATTTCTTCGTTGTTTTTTCTTCGCCCTGCTGTTGATTTGCGGCATCGGTTTTTAGCTTGTCAACCTCGCTTCGTAGTTTATTAATGGCATTCATATAGCCAATGGTATTATCCTCTACCTCTTTGGAATGCGTTTGTACCTGCGTCTGTTGAAATGCACGGAAATCAAGCAGGATCTTTATTTGCTTATAAATATCGTCGTCCGTTTTTACAATATCCATTAAAATGTCATTCGACCGGCGGATATCCTTTTTTGTTTGCAGGCCAAAGATGCCCGTATGCATGCTTAAACTCTCATCATATTGCCCAAACTGTTGTGCCCGCTTCGCCAGCATTGCGTTGATCTTCGCCCGTTGTAACTGGTAGGCAAGCGAATCGCTTTGACGCTGGGCACAAACACCCAATGCCGTTAAACAGAACATCAATAAAATAATTAATTGCTTCATCAATCCTGGAAATCAATAATCACACTATCGCCCAAATTAAGCCCCAGCAAACCACTGGCATTGCCTTTATTAATAGCAATTTCGAGGTGGTCGCTGATCCCGAAAAGACATAATTTCTCGCCCTCAGGTACCTCATTATAATGCCAGCTAAGATGGTTGATGGTCTCGTTCCGTTTGAATGATAACGTAAAACGCCGCCCTTGTTGTACCAAGGTAAAAAAGTCTTTTGTAATGTTGGTGATCACATTCTGAAAAGAGTCGATATAAATTACCATGCCTTTTATAAGGTTTTTTTCGATAACCGGCTGCAGGTTCATTTTCTTTTCAATTTCCTCAACGGGTAAGCCAATTTCTGAAAGTTTGCCATTTTTGGCCAGGTGGCAGGCGGCTTTAACAAAAATATCAGCCAGCGGAAAATGCAAAAATTTAAGGTCCTGCATAATATTTATCTCAAATATTTCCTCAGGGTCGCTGTCAAACATCAGCGAAAATATACCATTATCTGCACCCACAAAATAGTGGTTTTTGTACTTTACCGCCAGGTAACGGGTGTATTCATTATAAACCGTATCGATGCCAATCAAGTGAACGGTATTATCCGGAAAGTAGTAAAAGCTGTTTTTTAAAATGAATGCGGCTTGCTGGATATTATAGGCGGCAACACTGTTGGTGATGTCGACAATGTTTACCGAGGGCAATAATTTAAGGATACTTCCTTTAAGGGCAGCCTGATAAATGTCTTTATCGCCCAAATCAGTAGTTAAAGTTATTATTGCCATTAATTTTTTAAATATTTATCACTAATCTTGTGCAAGCATTTTTTAGATGTGAGACATGAGATATGAGCTGTGAGATTACGTGGTCTCAAATCTCATATCTAACATCTCATATCTTTTAAACAGCTACAAATATTCAATTTTTAATTCATAAAAATCTGCTACTAAAAATCAATTTGTATTGAACGAACTTAAATTATCAATTGAACAAATAAACCCCGCAGTTTTATGGGGACCTAACAATGATCATTTCGAGATCATTAAAAAGCAATATCCGAAACTCAAAATAGTAGCCAGGGGCAATGAAGTTAAGGTGCTGGGCGATGACCACGAGATCCATATTTTCCAGGAGAAATTTGCGCATTTACTGCAACATGTTGAGAAGTATGAGAACCTCAATATCACCGACCTGGAGCGGATTTTAGGACACAAAGCTTCTGATATACCGTTACCTGATAATTCCGCCGATAAATTTGCAAGCGGTGAGGTGATCGTATTCGGGCCAAACGGTGTTATGGTAAAGGCGCGTACCGCCAACCAAAGGCGTATGGTGGAATGTATCAATAAAAGCGACATCCTTTTTGCCATTGGCCCTGCCGGTACAGGCAAAACCTACACAGCGGTGGCATTGGCTGTTAGGGCGTTAAAGAATAAGGACATCAAACGCATTATTTTAACGCGGCCGGCTGTGGAAGCAGGGGAGAACCTTGGATTTTTACCGGGCGACCTTAAAGAAAAAATCGATCCGTACCTGCGCCCGCTTTACGATGCGCTGGACGATATGATCCCGGCTGAGAAACTGAAATTTTACCTCGAAAACAGAACAATTGAAATTGCACCACTTGCATTTATGCGTGGCCGTACATTAGATAACTGTTTTGTAATTTTGGACGAAGCGCAGAACGCCACCGATATGCAGTTAAAAATGTTTTTAACGCGTATGGGGCCATCGGCAAAGTTTATTGTTACCGGCGACGTGACACAGATAGACCTTCCAAAAAAACAACAATCCGGATTGCACACTGCTTTACGCATTTTAACAGACATCAGCGGAATTGAAATTGTTTACCTGAGCGGCGAAGACGTGGTACGGCATAAATTAGTAAGAAAGATATTAGCCGCATACGGGGATATTCAGTAGAGCAGTCCATAGTCCATGGTCGATAGTCCATGGACTGATTTGATAACAATAAGGATTAACAATTTTTTTGCCATGGACTATGGTCTATTGACCATGGACAAAACCATGAACCATGAACCATGAACTATGAACCATGAACTAAAAGCAATTAAAGAAACTCATTTCACGTTTCCCGGCCAGACCGCTTTTTACAAGGGTAAGGTTAGGGATGTGTATACTATTGACAATAAATACCTGGTGATGGTTGTCAGCGACCGGATCTCAGCTTTTGATGTGGTGCTTCCGGAGCCGATCCCTTTTAAAGGGCAGGTGCTTAACCAGATAGCGGCGAAGTTTTTACAGGCCACAGCGGATATTGTACCTAACTGGGTGGTAACTGTTCCTGATCCGAGCGTTACCATCGGGCGCATTTGCGATCCGTTTAAAGTTGAGATGGTGATCAGGGGCTACCTTGCCGGCCATGCGGCGCGCGAATACAGCGACGGTAAAAGGGAGGTTTGCGGCGTTAGCTTGCCTGAAGGATTAAAAGAAAACGATAAGTTGCCGGAGCCCATAATTACGCCAACGACTAAAGCTTCAGTTGGTCACGATGAAGATATATCCAGGGAACAAATTTTGGCACGCGGTATTGTTTCGGCTGAAGATTATGAGCAACTGGAAAAATACACCCGGGCATTATTTGCGCGGGGGACCGAAATTGCTGCAAAACAGGGCCTGATACTGGTAGATACCAAATATGAATTTGGCAAAGCCGATGGTAAAATATACCTGATAGATGAAATTCATACGCCGGATTCATCCCGTTATTTTTATAGCGAAGGATATGAGGAACGCCAGGCTAGCGGCGAAGCGCAGAAGCAACTCTCGAAGGAGTTTGTAAGAAAATGGCTGATAGAAAATGGTTTCCAGGGAAAAGACGGGCAAGTGGTGCCACTGATGACGAAGGAGATTGTAAAATCCATTTCTGAGCGCTATATTGAACTCTACGAACAGATAACAGGTGAAGCCTTTATTAAGCCGGCAGAAAGCAATGTATTAAGCCGGGTAGAAAATGCGATAAAGAATGCACTTACTGGATTGTAATTTTTATATTTGTACACAAAATTATATTATCTTAGCTTTTTAATTACTCTCAAAAAATGAAATTTACGGTTGATAAACACGAAAAGTATATTCTGTTAAAGCTAAACGAATCGAAATTAAATTCGTTGATATCCCCTCAGCTTAAATCTGAGTTGATATTAATGAATACTGAGGGTCAGCGGAATATAGTTTTTGATCTTTCGCAGGTAAAATTTGCCGATTCATCAGGATTGAGCAGTTTGCTTGTTGGGCATCGTTTATGCAAAAATGCTTCAGGAACTTTTATATTAACCGGTTTAAATGACGCAGTGGCCCGTTTGGTAACCATTTCGCAACTCGACAATGTGCTTACCATCGTTCCAACAACAGAAGAAGCTATCGACCTGGTTTTTATGGAAGAAATCGAGAAGGAATTAAAAAAAGAAGCAAAATAGGCAACCTGATCGTTTACCAGGTATGAAATTTGAAGTTACAATACTTGGAAGCAGTTCGGCAACTCCCATTTTTAACAGAAATCCCTCCGCACAGGCGCTTAATATTAACGAACGACTTTACTTAATTGATTGCGGTGAAGGCACGCAGCAGCAAATGTTGAAATTTGATGTTAAATCGCGCCGGATCGATCATATTTTTATCAGCCATCTCCACGGCGACCATTACCTCGGCCTTGTCGGCCTTCTTTCGTCGATGCAGTTAAATGGCCGCGACAAACCCTTAAGTATTTTTTGCCCCGCCAACCTGAAAGAAATCATCGACGTGCAGATGCAATTCTCGGAAACCAAATTAGAGTACCCGGTAACCTACAAATTTACAAATTCCGAAACCGCTGAAATAATTTTGGAGAATGCCGACGTTACGGTTGAATCGATCCCCCTTGATCATGGCATGGCGTGCACCGGTTTTTTGTTCAGAGAAAAAAAACGGATGCGGAAACTGATCAAAGAAAAAATAGAACAGCTGCAAATACCCGTTGAATACTATTCGCCATTGAAAAGAGGAGCGGACTATACTGCTCCGGACGGACAGGTATTTAAAAACGACGAACTGACTACCGATTCAAGTGACCCGAAAACCTACGTGTATTGTTCGGATACGTTACCCAACGAAAAATATTTTGAGCAGATCAGCAATGCCACCTTACTGTATCATGAGGCTACTTTTTTACACAATATGCTCGAAAGAGCCATTGAAACCCATCATACTACCGCGTTACAGGCTGCTGAAGTCGCTGTGAAGACAAACGCCGAACAACTACTAATAGGCCATTTTTCCGCCCGCTACAAAACGCTTAATGAATTACTGGACGAAGCACGCACTGTTTTCCCGGACACTGAGCTAGCCGTTGAGGGCCGGGTTTTTTCGATCGGGGAAGCTTGAGTTAGCAGTTTTTAGTTTGCAGTTTGCTATTGGCCCATAAGTAAGGCCGATTGTTGTCAATAGGCGCTAACTGTTAACTATTTGCCACTCGCCGTTCCTTGCAAACTTCCTACTGCAAACTCAGTCTTTCTTACCACCTCCAAAAACTGAAATACTTACATACTTTTTAGGGTGTGCTTTAATGTCAATAAACAAGCTGTTCAGATTGCTGGTGGCGTTTTGTAAATTATCGTACAATGTTTTGTCATTAAGCAGCATGCCTAACGAACCGTTGTTGGTACTTATTTTGCTGATAGTGGCCTGCAGATCAGCCATCGCTTTGTTGGCGTTGTCAAGGGTTTGTTTAATATTCGAACCAGCAATATCATTGCTCACTTTTTCAAAGTTACTGGTAATGCCGTTTAAATTTACCGAGCTGGTTTTTAAGTTGGCAGTTACGGTTTCGGTATTGGTTAAAATAGAATTGATATGTATGGTTTGCGTACTTACCAGGCCATCAATTTTTTTGGTTACCCCTTCAAGCGTTTGCAGGGAGTTGGCAATACTGGCGAAGCTTCTGTCGACATTCTTCTGAAAATTCGGGTTTAATATTTTATTTATCGCCGCGAGTGAAGAATCCAGTTTGCTGATCAGGTCTTCCGCTTTCCTTTGTATAGGCTGGAGGGTTTCGGCTAACCCACCCTGTATATCGGCTTTTAATGTATCCTTATCCTGGGCGGGTAAATTGCTGTTGCCATATACAAATATAATTGCTTTTGTGCCTAAAAGGTCGGTGCTCACTATCTTTGCAACAGTGTTCGCGGGTACTTTATACTGTTTGTCCACGCTAAATTCAACAAGCGTATTTCCATCTTCGCGAAATTTCATTTTTGAGATCCTGCCGATCTGGAACCCGTTAACCAAAACAGGTTTTGATACCGTTAAGCCGTCGACACTGCCATAAACTGAATAAAATTTATTGGTGCCCGAAAAAAGATCGTCACCCCGTAAAAAGCTATAACCCAATATGAGCATTGCTATTGCGATGGCTGTTAACGCGCCAATTTTTGTTTCGTTTGATATTTTCATCGTGTAGATCTGGGATTTGAGCCAATGTATTAAAACGGCCGCTAAAATAACAGGTGGTTTTCACAATTCCGACATTTAAATATCATATCTTAATTCCAATGGCAATAAAGTGTTCGTTTCTTTTTATTTTTCCCTAAGGCATCACACCTCTTTCACCACTCACCACTTCATTATGGCGATACCTGCTCAACTTCTGTTTTATAGTCCGATATTGCCCTCGTAATTGATGCCACTATCTCATCCTGTCCTTTTTCAGAGTTTAAATAAGCCTCATCATCCGGGTTATCAATATAGCCCGTTTCGACCAAAACGGCGGGCATAGCGCTATGGCACAACACATATATACCTTGTTCCCTGATCCCCTCGTTATGCCTGCCGTCAGTATCAACCAGTTCATGGTCGATCATCTCGGCCAGGTGGATGCTTTGCTTGCGGTATTTCCGTTTATATTCGTTCATCAGGATCATCGATTCAGGATCGTTAGGGTCGGGGTTTGCATTCATTTCCGAGTCGCCACCTTCAATAAGGTTTTGCTTGATCGCATTCTCGCCTTCCCTGCTCCGCCAAAAACCATAAACAAGCATCAGCACGCCCCGGCCCGAATGATCAGGAACGTCAACCGTACGGTAAACCGGCTTATGGTGTTTATGTCCCACAACTTCGCGTATATGCCTGTCGGGTAGTGAATTGCAGTGTAATGAAATAAAAAGGTCGCCTTTGTTTTCGTTCGCAATTTGCGCCCTTCGTTGAAAAGATATATCGTCCTCGGTGGTACGTGTCAGTACTACCTTAACATCAGGCAATTCTTTTTCTAATTCCTTTTGCAATTTAAATGCCAGCGCAAGCGTTACATTTCTCTCTGATGAATATGCGCCTGATGCCCCGTGAGAATAATTGCCCACAGAGCTTGATGGCTTACCACCGTGGCCCGGATCAATGATAATTGTCCGTAGCTTATAACCCGCAGTGGTAACCGTATCATGTTTAATATGAGTGCCTAATGCGAAAGATAACGTTGGAAGAGTTAGTAGTAATAACGATAAACCGTAAATCAATCTTTTCAATGCCTTATTTTTCATTATTTTTGAACGCTGTTAACTATATCTGCAAAAATACTATTCATTATCTATTTTGAAATTCATTAGTCTGTTTTTTCTGCTTGCAATTATTTTAATAGCCGATGCGAATGCCTATTCACATGAACGGAAATCTTATTCCTTTTTGTATAAGCCCTTAACCGATACTATAATTAAACTCGATACCATTAAGGACCGTAAACTTCTTAAAGGTAAAAAATCTAAGTCAACTACGCCAACAAAAAAAGCAGCTGCTTCAAATGACACAACAAAAAACAGCAGTAGCTTAAAATCCGAAGTAAAATCGCATGCTGATGATTCAACTTTCGTCGACCAGGAGCATCAGATAACTTATCTATACGGGCACGCCCGAGTTACTTACGAGGATTTTGAGTTAGATGCCGATTATATCAGGGTCGACCAAAAAAATCACCTGCTTTTTGCAAAAGGGAGTATTGATCCGATAACTAAACGATATGTTGGCAGGCCCATCTCCAAACAGGGAAAAGACAAGCCAATGGAGTCGGATTCATTGTTGTTTAATTACAAAACCAAAAAAGGGAAGATATATAATCCGGCGTCCGACCAGGATGGGAATTTTATTTCGGGCGGCCAGATCAAGAAACTCGATTCAGTTGAAGTTGCCTATAAGAACGTTCTTTTCAGTACCTGCGATCTCCCTTATCCCGATACGCATTTTGGCATCGTGATAACGAAAGGTATTGCCGAAAAAAACAGGATAATATCCGGGCCCGCTTATCTCGAGATCGAGGGGATCCCGCTTCCGCTGGCAATACCGTTTGGTTTTTTTCCAAAACCAGATACCAAAACATCGGGCATCATTATTCCGACCTTCGGCGAGGATCAGAAACTCGGTTTTTATCTCCGTAATTTCGGTTATTATTTTGCTATCAGCGATTATATCGACCTTACTACAACCGGTACTATTTATTCAAAAGGCGCTTACGAACTAAATAGCACCATACACTATTTAAAAAGATATAAATATTCCGGGGACCTCTCGCTAAGCTACGGCTCCCATAACTACGGGCTCGAGGGCGATCCGCCGGCAAAGGATTTTAATGTTACCTGGTCGCACAGCCAGGATCCAAATGCACATCCGGGAAGTACCTTTAGCGCTTCGGTAAATGCAGGTACGTCAACATTTTATTCAAATAATCCATCGTACAGCAATTATAACATACAGGCCCTTACGCAAAATAGCCTACGCTCAACAATCAACTACAGCAAAACCTGGGGAACGTTGTTTAATATGAGCATTGGCCTTGGGCACAGCCAGGATTTGACCAACAAAACGATATCATTGCAGTTGCCAACCTTAAGTTTTTCGATGGCCTCCCTTAGCCCGTTTGAGTCAAAGGATAGGGTTGGGGACCCTAAATGGTATCAAAAAATAACCATTAGTTATAGTTTGCAAGCGAGTAACGAAATCAATAACGCCCCCGAGGCTCAATTATTTAAAGGAAATACCTTTAGTAAAGACATGCAAACAAGCATAGTGCACAACATTCCGGTGGGGCTTAGTTTAAACCTGGGGCCCTATTTTCAATTTAGCACCAACGTAAATTATACCGAACATTGGTATTTGCAAACTATCCGGAAGAATTTTGCGAGGGGAAGTATATCTGGCCTCGATTCGATGGTAACCGATACACTTAACGGATTTAAGCGCGCAGGCATTTATAACTTAAGTACCAGCCTGTCGACAAAAGTTTATAGCACAGTTTCCTTTAAAAAGGGGAACCTGATAGCGATACGCCACGTAATGACGCCGTCTGTCAGTTTTAATTACAACCCCGATTTTTCGCAGCCAAGTTTTGGATATTACAAAACAGCTGTGAGCAATGCTGTGCTCCCGTATCCATATAGCAGTGAAAACTATTCCATCTTTGAGGATGGTTTTCCCTCAGCTGGTAAACAGGCGGGCATAGGGTTTAACCTCGACAATACAATAGAAGCGAAATTTAAACCAAAAGCCACAGATACATCCGGTAAACCCAAAAAAGTGGCCATTTTACAGGGTTTAACGTTTTCAACCTTCTATAACTTTGCACAGGATTCACTGAGGCTGTCGCCAATATCTTTTTCGGGGCATTCGGCTATTTTCAATCAAAAAGTAAATCTCAGCTTTTTTGGTTCGTTAAACCCATACGTTAACCAAGTGCTTGATTCCATTTCCAACAACCAAATATTAAAATATACGCACGAAATAAATCGCTATACCTGGCAAAATGGAAAGTTCCCGACACTTACGTCGTTTAGTTTTTCGATGAGCGGGAGCTTAAATTCCACAACATTTAACCCGCATAATCCGGTGCAGCCCGGCAGCACCTTGCAGGCAATTAATCCGCAGCAGGCGCAACGGTTAGCTGTTATTAATAGCGACCCAAGCGCCTATGTTGATTTTAATGTTCCCTGGAATATTTCATTCAATTATAGTTTTAGCTATAATAATAACATTGTTAATACCAATACCACCAACACGCTGATGCTGAGCGGCGACGTAAACCTCACCTCGAAGTGGAAAGTGCAGTACAATACCAACTTTGATATCAGGGCCGGGAGACTTGCTGTTACTTCTTTTGCCATATACCGCGACCTGCATTGCTGGGACCTGAATATTCAATGGGTGCCCTTTGGTGTATATAAATCATACAATATCACATTAAAGGTAAAAGCTTCTATATTGCAGGACTTAAAGTTGAGTAAACGAAGCGATTATACAGCCAACCAAAGCTTTACAAATTAATGCTTGCAGAAATAATTACCATAGGCGACGAAATACTTATTGGGCAAATTGTCGACACAAATTCAGCCTGGATTGCCCGCGAGTTAAACAATATTGGTATCCGCGTAAAACAAATATCGTCAGTGTCGGACGATCGTGAACATATTGTAAAAGCGCTGGACGAAGCTGCGGGCAGGGCCGATATTATTTTAATAACCGGCGGCTTGGGACCAACCAAGGATGACATCACTAAAAAAACTATCGCCGATTACTTTGAAGTAAAGCTGGTTGAAAATAAAGATGCCCTTGAAAACGTTACGAACATATTTGCCCGGTACAACCGGCCGCTGTTGGAGGTAAACCGGCAACAGGCCTGGGTGCCTGAAAACTGCGAAGTGATTTTGAACAAAAACGGCACGGCGCCGGGGATGTGGTTTAACGAGAAAGGGAAGATCTACATTTCGATGCCCGGGGTACCGCACGAGATGATGTATATGATGGAAGATACGGTGATTCCGAGACTTAAATCATCATTGAAACTGCCCACCATTATTCACAAAACTATTTTAACCGTGGGCGAGGGGGAGTCGTTTCTTGCTGAACGGATAGCCGATATCGAAGATTCGTTACCT
>Ga0206964_10031_pt1 | contig 42000 bp, 18 predicted proteins | sample Alteio_BWOrgHeat_25_FD_152980 | JGI IMG/M metagenome (GOLD analysis project Ga0206964, IMG submission 152980) | Enriched cells from forest soil in Barre Woods Harvard Forest LTER site, Petersham, Massachusetts, United States -... | ecosystem: Environmental > Terrestrial > Soil > Temperate forest >...
ATCCAATTCGATTACCTCCATTACCTTTACGCCAACGTTAGCAGATAAAACCGCCAAAGTAACCGTAAACGGCACTGCAACTGCATCGGGAACAGCCTCGGCGAGCCAACCATTAGCTGTTGGCAGCAATACCGAAAACATCAAGGTAACCGCCCAGGACGGCGTTACCACCATTACGTATACCGTAACCGTTACCAGGGCAATGGGATCAGGGGAGGTTGTTTATGAGCCAGTAAGTGTTGCGCCACCGACAGACAAAGCCCTGCTTGATGATGACGTTATTGTCGTTCACCAGGGCCTGTCGCCCAATGGCGATGGCATCAATGATTTTCTGCAGATTGACGGGATTCTCGCTCATCCCGATAACAAGCTAACGATCATGAACCGCAGCGGGCAACTGGTATTTGAGTCCAAAAATTATGACAATAGCACCAGGGTATTTGATGGGCACAGCAATAAGAATGGCCAGATGCAGTTGCCGGGCACTTATTTTTATTCGTTGGAGTATACGGTGAAGGGAGTTGTTAAACGGCAAACGGGGTTTATCGTGCTGAAGTATTAGGATTAGTTGATTAGTTGATTAGTTAATTGGAGGTTAGAGATTAGTTGACTAAAACATATCCATTTGCTGTCCATTTCACTGTCCATTTCGCACAACACCCCATGTGTACATCTGTATAGCGCTGACTTTCAAATATTTACATATTTATTAAAATTTTAAAAGTTATATCTAACTAATAATCAGTTAGTTGCTAACTGAAAAGATTTTCAAAACTCAGGTCTTCGTTCAAATGCTGCCAATGAACGCCAAAAAGGCGATGAGGCACAGGCTATCGGTATAACCATTCTGTAACCAAAGCCTACGGTCGGCGGACGGGTTGCCTTTCAAAGGAGCAGTCGCCTTTGCGCTTTTGGCCCGCCCGGCAGCGCGTATGGAGTGGTGAAACACAAAACCGGATTTATAGTCTTGAAATACTAAACCTATTGACGAAAAAAAAATAAAAAAAAATAATATCGGATAATGCTATAGAGCGAAACATCGGTTTCCTTACGCTATAGCCTTTTTTCGTAAAACGTTCCCAGTAAAGACTGCCGAGTTGGCGTGAGGCGCACTGTCAATGCAGATTTGCGTGATATGTTATATTTATAGTGCCATAAATATAACATATATAAAATAATTATATTATATTTAAAATTCCTTAAGAGACTCAAAGTAAGTATATTATAAACTTCAGAAAGATTGCTTACGGGGAAATCGCCAACAATCAATTGTGCTTTTTAGGCAAAAACTCAACCAAAACGAAATAACTCCATTTTATGAAAACACGCTTCTTTAAAACAATGTGCATTATTCTTAGCGCTGTCTTGTCCGTGCTTTTTTGCCGGCAGGCCAAAGCTGCAACGACTGCTGCACGTCTGCAACAACGATCTTCCGGGCAGGTTGACACCACGCGATTTCAAAAACCCGGAAAGCTGAAAAGGGGGAAAATAAAAAAGAAAGATGAGGACGCGGATGAAAACGAGGACGGCGTGGATGACGATATCCGTGCACGCGCGCACCAGGAATTTATACAAAAGCGCGACCCAAAACTAAACCGCGTACCGGTGGAGCGCTTGCTTGTTGCCCGCCAAAAAAGAAACGAATTTTTGAATAACATCAAGCACAGAATAAATAACAAACCGCAAAACAGCCCGGCAAATCCGTTGGGTAATTCGCTAGCGCCATCTTCGCCAACGCCGGGCGCATCGCCGGGTTCTATTAGCGGCTTGCAATGGCAGGAGCGCGGCCCCAATAACGTGGGTGGCCGTACCCGGGCATTGATGTTTGATATGGGCGACGCCGCAAATGGCTACAAAAGGGTTATTGCCGGCGGCGTGGGCGGCGGCTTGTGGATTACGGGTGATATTACCGCAAGCCCGGTGCAATGGACCAAAGTAAACGACTTTTTTGACAATATAGCCATCAGTTGTATTGCGCAAAACCCGGCTAACCCTTTGGAAATTTATGCGGGTACCGGCGAGGGTTTTTATAATGAAGATCAAATACAGGGTTTGGGCGTTTGGAAATCAAGTGATGGCGGCGCCACATGGGCACAACTACCCAGTTCGGCAGGGTTTAAGTATATCAATGCCATTTTGGTAGATAAAAACGGCAGCGTATATATAGCCGGCCTTTCTAATACTTTTGTTTATCCTTTTGGCAGCTTTGGAGTAGAACAGTCTACGGATGGGGGCAATACCTGGAACAATGTGGTTAATTCAGGTGAGGTTGGCGCTGACCTGCAAATGGCAGCCAACGGCGACGTATACGCCAGCACTGGCATTATTTATTCAAACGGGCATATCTATATGTCGGACTATACAGTAAATGGCGCCAATACCGGTAACGCAGGTACCTGGACCAATATTACACCTGCAGCCAACGGTGTGATAACCCCGGGAACAACCAACTGGGACAGGATAAAACTCGCTACTGCGCCAAGTGATGCCAATATAGTTTACGCCTTTTTTGAACCTGATAATACTGTTGTCAGCAGCACTAACCTAAAATCGGTGCAGCAATATAATAAATCTGCCAATACATGGACGGTAAAAACCGTGCCGACCGAGGCATTTGCCAATGGCCAGTCCTGGTATTCCATAGCGGCGGCAGTTGATCCCAATAACTCAGGTATCTTATACGCGGGCAGCCTTGATGCGGAAAAGTCAACCGATGGCGGTTCAACCTGGACGCAGGACACCCATTGGAATTATCCCACTAGCAATTCTTTGTATGTACACGCCGATCATCATGCGTATGTTTATTTCCCAGGATCATCCTCCCGATTAATGATGGGCACAGACGGGGGCGTATTTTACACTGCTAACGCTGATGCCACGCCATCATTCGCTGAAAAAAATGACGGGTATAATGTTACCCAATTCTATTCGGTAGCGCTGCACCCTACCAATTATAATTATGCGCTGGCTGGCGCCCAGGATAATGGCTCCGAAAAATTGCAGGGCGCGGGCATAGGGAGTTCAACTACGACTACAGGTGGCGATGGGGCGGATGTGTTTATCGATCAAACCAACGGCAATATCCAGGTAACCTCGTATGTGTACGACCAATATTATGTTTCTACTAATAACGGCGCATCGTTTTCGGGATTACAACATTATGGGAATGGACAGTTTATCAATCCAACCGCATACGATCCGTCGACAAAAAGCCTTTATGGCGGCAGCGCTTCCGGATATTTTTACCGGGCTGAGAATATTTTAAGCCCGACTTATGCCGAAGTAGCTGTTTCCGGTTTCGCCAGCGCCAATGTTATGGCTGTAACCGTGTCTCCGATTACAGCTAACCGCGTATATTTTGGTTTGGATAATGGCAGTGTGGTACGTGTCGACAATGCGCAAACAGGCACTTCGTTAACCGGCACCGTAATAGCGCCTGTCATATCGGGTTACGTAACTGTTTCGTGTATTGCTGTTGATACGACCAATGAAGACCATATATTGGTAACCTACTCCAACTATGGCGTAACGCATATTATCGAAACGAAAAATGCCAGCGCCGCCACGCCGACCTGGACCAATTTGGACGGTAACCTGCCGGATATGCCTGTCCGCTGGGCTATGTTTTATCCCGGCGACCCTACGCAGGCTATCATCGCCACTGAATTAGGCGTTTGGACCACAGACCTTATAAATGGGACATCAACAGTTTGGGACCCTACAAACACCGGGCTGGCCAATGTGGAAGTGGATATGCTTACCTACCGCGCATCAGACCGAACGCTGGCGGCTGCTACACACGGTCGGGGGGTTTTTACCTCAACATTACCAATTGCTTTCAAAAGCGATGCCAGCCTGGGCAACCTTACCCTGACCACCGGGTATTTAAAACATCCATTTTTTGCAAGCAGCGTATTTAATTATGCTTCATTTGTGGGTACCGCAATCAGTTCAGATATGATAACACCAACCAGTACCAATCCCAATGCAGTTATCACGGTGAACGGCACCCCGGTTTCTTCAGGCTCAGCTTCGCAGGCAATTACCCTGAACTTCGGGAAAAATTTAATTACCATTGGCGTCACCTCGCAGGATGGTACCGCAAGTACAACGTACACGGATACATTGTACAGGGCATTGTCAACCAATTCAAACCTGCTAAAGCTGGTTACCAGTAAAGGTGTACTTACGCCAACATTTAGTAATACAACACTTAGTTATGCCAAGGCAGTTGCCAATAACATATCGTCCATTACCCTCACCGGAACAACAGTAGATGCGAACGCAACAATAACCATCGGCGGAAGCGCCACAGCATCCGGAACGGCTTCGGTGCCGCAGCCGTTGAATGTCGGCGATAATGTGATCAATGTGTTAGTAACCGCACAGGACGGTAGCAGCAAAACTTTTGTGGTAACGGTTACGCGTGCCGCATCGATCAATGCAAACCTGCGGAGTTTAACCACCAGCAGCGGCGTAGTAAGCCCTGGCTTTACCAGCTCAGGAATCAGCTATACCCGGGCAGTGTCCAACGCCACAACATCCATTACTTTTAAACCCACTGCCGCGGATAATACGGCTACCATTACTGTAAACGGCAGCCCTACGGCGTCCGGCACATCTTCGGTTGCGCAGCCTTTAGTAGTGGGCAGCAATGTGGTAAATATAGTGGTGACCGCCCAGGATGGTGCAACGAGCATCACCTACAGTGTGACGGTTAACCGTGCGGCAGGCCCATTGAGTGTAACCGAACCTTTGGCAGCTAACCAACCTGCAGAGGATGGCGTTAACGTGCACCTCGGTTTATCGCCTAACGGCGACGGCGTAAACGATGCCTTAGTGATTGAAGGAATAACCAAATACCCGAATAACAGATTGCAGATCATGAGCCGGAGCGGTCAATTGATATTTGAAGCCAAAGGCTATGATAACGCTACCCGTGTATTCGATGGGCATTCGAACAAAACCGGGAAGATGCAGGTGTCGGGCACATACTTTTACTCGCTGGATTATATGGTAAACGGCACAGCCAAACACAAAACCGGGTTTATTGTACTGAAGTATTGAGGTTAGTTGATTAGTTAATTGGAGTCCCGATAGCTATCGGGAAGAGATTTGAAAAAATCCGAAGGGGCGGCCCTTGTGGCTGCCCTTTCTATAAGCGACGGGCAGCCTGACCCATACTCCCGGAATTGGAAATGAAAATTTAACAAACAACAATCTTTTACCAACCGACGTTTTAAGAAAAACGAATGCATAATTTTATCAATTATGATGAAAGTATTTCTGTTCGCCCTTTTGCTGCCAATGTGCTCTGTTCAGCAGGAATATCACCCTGAAAAAATATGGCTGTTTTCGAAAGTAGAATACACGGGTAATATACCGGCTGACAGGAACGGAAAGCATTTGCAAAACCGCCCGGTCAAACTTTTCTGCTACCTTAAGGTGAGCAAGAAGATCAAGGCGCCGGATTGGCAAACGGCGCTTATTTATGGGAATCAATATTCAGTAGAGGTAATGCCGGTAACCGAGGACTCTGTGGCGGTGGGAACCCTAAAAGACTCCCAGTCAGCTGTTACCATCAAAGCGGATTCAGGCAGTAAACTGGTTCAACTCGTTTTTACACTACAAGGCAAAATTGAAAAGCCCGAAGCCTGGCAATTCATATTAAACGGCACCCTGAACGGAAAATCCGTTTATATACGGTCAAACGAACCCATGGTCGAACTCTCGCCCGATATGATGCCGTAAAATATTAAGCCGTCATAGCTTTTACAACGATCCGCCCTTTACTAACAGCTTTTTCAATATTACCATAGCGTCGCCGGTAAGTTTGTTATATTGCAAGTTGAGTTTGGTAAAAGAACTGTCCGCTTCGGCTACTGCATTGCTTACCTGGGTAGTTACCGGCATGTCGCTTTCCTGCATCAAATTCATCAAAGTCAATAGCTTGTTTTTTAAACTTGCAAAACTATCCTGTTTACTGCCTGGCCCGGCATTTTGTAAGTTTGAAGCCTGGGTAGCGATACTTTTTAATTCAACGGATAAGTCACCGGTTGCTTTGGGCAATACTGTTTCTATCTGTTTTTGTAAAAGATGCAGTTTGTCTACCTCAATCGCCATTAGCCTATATTCCCGGTAACATTTATCCGAAAGATCATATTGTTTTTGAAGTTCGATGGCCGATGTTTTCACACGCGGATCCATTTTAATGGTGAGCGGCTGCGTATAGCTTTTTCCGTCAACCGTCAGTTTAACCGTGTAAACGCCCGGCATTACCCATGGCGAGGTAGGGTTTGGCGCCGTTTGCCCGTAAATGGCGGCTATGGCATAATCTGGCGGTAAATTGAGGGGTTGGGTGTGCATGTCCCAAATAAAACGGTGTGCGCCTTTGGCTGCCGAAAGTATTTGCTGCGGCCTGATCCAATATAGCGGAATATTCACCGGCGGCACTTCGTAAGGCTCATCATTGCTTTTATATACGCGCACAACGTTGCCTGCAACATCCAATATTTCCAGGCTGATCACGCCCTTAGCATCATCATTTAAATAATAATCAATAATCGCCCCATCAGGTGGGTTTTGCCCGGCAGGTTCTTCCTGCGGCAGGGGCGTATCGGTATTCATGTTCCAGCGCACCCTGTAGGCACGGCCGGTTTGGTATAAAGCAGTTTGATTGCCGTTTTTAAGTTTAGCCAGGTTGCGGAGCGCGGTGATATCATCCAAGATCCAGAACGAACGCCCATGCGTACCAACCAGCAGGTCGTTATCCTTAATAACCAGGTCGCGGATAGACGTTGCAGGCATATTCAACTTTAGAGGCTGCCATAGCTCCCCATCATTAAACGAAACATATACCGCCCGTTCAGTACCCGCAAAAAGCAAGCCTTTGCACATGGGGTCTTCCCGTACCGCGTTAACCGGGTCGGGAGGCAAGCCGGTTACGATCTTCTGCCAGCTTTTGCCGCCGTCGTGTGTTTTATAAATGTACGGGTTCATGTCATCCAGCTTGATCTTATTGATCGCAGCATAAGCCGTCTGGTCATCAAAGTGCCCGGCATCAATCAGGGATACTTTGTTCCACGAAGTAACTTCGGCAGGCGTTATATTTTTCCAGCTTTTACCACCGTCATTTGTCAGTTGGATCAGGCCATCATCGGTGCCTATCCAAATGGTATTTATATTTTTATGGGATGGGGCGACGGTATAGATCACACCCCTGCGCGGCATGGTCTTTAATTTATCGCTTGTATAAATGCCCACACTTTTGGGGATATCCCAGGTGCTCCTGGTCAGGTCGGTACTAAGCACCTGCCACGAGTTGCCGCCATTTATGGTTTTAAACAACACATTGCCCGCGTAAAATAAACTCTTTGGGTCGACGGTTGAGAAGATAACCGGGGCGGTCCGAAGAAAACGATAATTACCCCGACGGCCAACTTGCGGCGATATATTTTGTACCTGCGCCGTACGTTTATTAAACTTGGTGAGTTTACCGCCATATATAATATCCGGATCAAGCGGATCCGGCGCGATATAGCCATACTCTTCTGCGCCCACCGGGTGCCATTCCCTGAAGGTGATCTGTCCGTCGTTTCCGCGGCTGGCAATACCTACCGATCCGCTTTCCTGCTGCCCGCCGTAAACATTGTAAGGGAAAGCGTTATCAGCACTCACATGATAAAACTGCGCCGTTGGCTGGTTGTACCACGAGCTCCAGGTTTGGCCGCCGTTCACCGTAATTTCGGCGCCCTGGTCGCTTACCAGCAATATTATTTCCGGATGTTCAGGGTTTATCCATAGCCGGTGATAATCATCACCACCCGGTGCACCGCGGATAGCCAGCCAGGTTTTACCGCCATCCAATGATTTCCAGGTAACTACATTGGCAATATAAACTACGTCAGCATTTTTTGGGTCGACTTTGCACTCCGCAAAATCATCGCCGCGCTCCCAAAGCCGTTCATCGGTGCTTTGCTCTTTCCACGATTCCCCGCCGTCGTCCGACCGGTATAAGCCGCCGCCTTTTGTGGCATCTACGCAGGCATACATTCGTTTGGAGTTGCTTGCCGCTATACAAAATCCGATACGCCCCAGGCCATCGGCAGCAGATGGCAAGCCCTTGGTTAATTTAACCCAGGTAGTGCCGCCATCGGTCGATTTAAATAAGCCGCTTTCGGTACCTTCCCATTCGCCGTTTTCCCATGGCCCCTGCCGTCCGGCCCACAGGTCAGCATAAACAATATTTGAGTTTGTTGGATCGATAGTAACCTGGATGGCTCCTGTATTTTCATCTTTATACAATACCCTGTCCCATGTTTTGCCGCCGTTTGTAGTGCGGTAAACGCCTCTTTCAGTATTTGGGCCGTAGGGATGGCCAAGTGCAGCCACAAAAACTTTGTTTTCGTCATTGGGGTCGATAGCAAGGCCGCCTATTTGCTGCGCGTCTTTTAGTCCCGTATTTATCCATGTTTTGCCTGCATCGGTCGACTTATAAACCCCGTCGCCTACCGAAAGATCGGGCCTCTGAATACCCTCGCCGCTGCCTGCGTAAACCACGTTCGGGTTTGACGGCGCAACAGCCACATCACCGATAGAGCCGGTAGGCTGCTCATCAAAAACGGGCGCCCATGTTCGGCCGTAATCGGTAGTTTTCCAAACGCCGCCGTTGTTTACGCCGATATAAAAAACGTTGGGCTGTTGGATAGCGCCGCTCGCGCCAACCGTCCGTCCGCCGCGGTGCGGGCCGATCATCCGCCATTGCAGCATGTTAAAAGCCGACGGGTCTATCGTTTGCGCATTAACCGTTAAGCAAAAAAGCGCTAAAAATATGGAAGCGACAGCACCGGCAAAAGTTTTAAATGAATAGGGCGATCTCATGGTTGAAAAAATTAATCTGAAATTTGAATAGCGTATAAATATACCTCAATATTCAACTTGTTCAAATTCGAAAAAAAACCGATTCCCGACTGTAGGGATGTAATTCAAGTCGTTGGTAACACCATGTTTATTAACTTAGCGCGGGTAACACATGGAATTTGGCTAAAGCCCTCGGAACTTTGATTCCTAATTCCGTCGGTTAAAACCGACGGCAATGAATTTAATGCAGCTTGTGATTCATTATTACGGAATCAGGCTAAAGCCATAGCGCTTTGATACCGAAAACCGACGGCGATGAATACAGCATAACGCGAAATTTGGCTAAAACCCTACCCGATGCCTATTCATTGCCGTCCCTTTTAAGGGGCGGTTAAGTAAACAATGAGCACAGGGCTTTAGCCAAAATTAGCCGATCAGCAACAATATAATCTACGCTTATCTAACTCTTAAAATCCGAAATCGAAAATCCGAAGTCCGAAATTATTTACTCTCCGGTGTAAAATCCAGCGGGATCAGCAATTTTATACTTACGTTTCTTCCCATATTAAATACCCCAACCCTGCCGGTGGTATAATTTACCGGGTAATATTTAAACCGGCTCATGTAATCAATATAGGCGGTGTTAAACAGGTTGTTGCAGATGAGGTATAGTTTGCAAACGGTTTTTCCTTTAGCCACAATATCGCCGCCGGCGCCGATGTTAAATAAGGTGTAGCCTTTGGTGGCCGCCTTGCTTGCCGCGTATTCGTAGGGCGTTAATGCCGTATTTAGTCCGCTGTAAATGGCGTATTGCTGGTAAACGTTACTCTGCTGAAAGTCGCTTCGCATTCCAATTTTGAAGTAGGCATTTTTTATCGGTCCGCTTACCGGGTTGATCGGGAATTTAAGATCAGCCGTTACCCTGGTTGGCGGTACAAATGGCAAATATTTGGTGGAGTCCGGCGCGTTATTTAACCCGCCATTAACGTAGCTCAAACTGGTGTTCAATTGCACCCACGAAATGGCCGAGGGGTGTATATTAAAGCTAACCTCGCCGCCATATAACCGTGCACCGCCCTGCGTATATTTATAAACCGGCGCAGCGCCAAGCCCCACCGCATTTAGCGAATTATTTATAGAATCCTGTCCCATTGAATTTTTAAGGCCCTGCGCGTAAATAAAATCGTTGATGCTGTTGTTAAACAGGTCCACTTCAAAATCAACATCCTTAGCATTAATGCCGAAAGCGATATCTTCTTCTAAACTGGTCTCGGGTTTAAGGGTTGGCTCGCCAATTTCATAAACTACCGTACCATCGTGTACCCCGTTTGCAGCGGCTTCCGCCACGTTAGGCGCCCGCCATCCCCTGGCAATATTTGCTTTAACATAGGTGCTTTTTGTGATATCGTAAGTGCCGCCAAAACTGAACGACATACCGCTGAAATGAGAGGTAAATCCCGGAAATTCGTGGAATCCATTTGGCGCATTGGGCGCAACGGGCGCCTGAGTGGTCGAATCTACCCAATGATCAATGCCATTAAACGATCTTTCATCGTAACGGATGCCGCCGCTTAAATTAAGCTTGCCTATTTTTTTGTTTGCGATGGCGAAGGCCCCGATCTCGAAGAAATTATAGTTAGGGATCAGCAACAGCGTACCCAGGCTTTGCGACGACTGGTAGACCCCGTTGGTGCCTGCAGAAAAATTGAACCCGCCAATTTGCGGCGAAATATACCGCATATCGTATGTTGCCGCATTTGATGAATAATAAATGTCGGCGGTATTCGGTATAGTTGGGTCGTTTAATTCCTGCCGCTGGTTTTTTTGCCAGCTGAATATGGCCTTAATTCTTCCCTCGCCCACGGCCAGGCTATTGTCCCAAACAATTTTGGTATGGTGTATTTTTTGGTTGATGACGAATGGAGTATAGGTAGTTTGCTCCTGGTGAGTGGGTATTTCGTAGCTCGGTGCGCCGCCATTAAGGTCGGGATAGGCTACGGGCCGTACCAATTGTCCCGACACCGAATCGCGTGTACCATCTACGATACCGGTTTGCAGGTCGAAATAACTGGCGTGCAGCTGGCTGTATCCCCATTTGCGGTGGATCCCGATGGTACCATCCGCATTAAAGTTGCTGAACTGCGAATTGATAACATACCCGTCGTACTTATTTTGGTAAGCGTGAGCCGCGGTATTATCTATTCTTGCGCTCCAGGCGATGCCGTTTTTTGTGCCTGCCAGGTGGAACATCCCATTCATCAGCCCGTTATTGGTTTGGTAGTTGAACAAAACATCTCCTTTAACCTGTCCCTCGGGCAAGGGATCTTCGGGAATCAGGTTGATCACCCCGGCAATAGCGTCGGATCCATACGCTAACGAAGCAGGGCCTTTTAAAATCTCGTACCGGTTTACCGCATCAGGGTCAGCCTCAATGCCAAATTCATCAAACCAGGCCTGGTCAACCTGTTCAACGCCATCGTTCACCGTTAAAACCCGGTTGTAACCTAAGCCACGGATTACGGGTTTGGAGATACTTTGTCCATCGGTAATAGCCGAAACACCCGGCGCCTGTGCAATGGCGTCGATCACGTTGGTTGATGAGTTTTGAAGCAGCTGATCATAACTCATTGTTGTAATTGAAATCGGAGCTTGCCGTTTAGCTGTTGCGGTTACCACCCCGGTAACAATTACCTCGTTCAGTTGAATGGTGGAAGATTCGAGCTGGAAGTCTTTTTTGAGATCTCCCTTAATGTCCATCGATTCAATTTTTGTGGCATATCCTGTCGCAGATACTTTTACCAGGTAATACCCCGGAGGGATATTTTTGAGGTGATAGTTTCCCAACGAATCCGAACCCGCCGAGATAACAAGATCGGAAATACTGACGGTGGCGGCGGCAACACCGGAGTGATTTTTACCACCGGTTATTTTACCGCTAAAAGAAGCCTGTGCCTTTGCAGCAATACAGCCCACAAAAATAAGGACGAACAGCAGTATATATTTGACTAAAAGATGTAAACGTTTTTTCATAAAATTGGGATAGTTGCGTATAGCAAATTAATATTCAGCCAAGTGCACCATTAAAATGCGCTGGCTAAATAAAGATTGATGATTTAAATTCTTAAAAAATTCAGGAAAGCGAAAGATCCGGAGGCGGGGATAAAATATCTTTAAAATGCGCAGGGTGAAAAAAGGGCGTATTGATAACGCTAAAGTTGCTTGTATACTCGTATGAAAAGTTAACGGCGCTATGTTTTTCGGCCACAGCGACGTATTTTACCTCGTAAAGCTTAAGCATTTTTACAGGGAGCGAATTTGCCCCCGAATCGCCTTTTTCCACATCAGCAAGGTTATGGATGTAGGCATCCTCGTCGTCATCACCAACGGCATAGTAAAATATTACGCCTTTGCGTATGCGGGTTTTTACAATATCGTACATTTTTCCATCAACAAGCAGTTCCTTGCTGTTCACCTGTTGTATTGCCTTTTCTTTTGATGAAAATACAACAATTGTTTTTGACGCCTCCTCCTTTTCGGTTTCAGCATATTCGGCTTTTATTTTGCAAAGTTGAATTTTCGCCCAATAAAAAAAAGGTAAGCCAAACGAGTTGAACCCGAGCAACAGAACCAGCAATATGGAGATCGTTTTTTTGATAAAGTAAAATTGCAGAATGACTAAAAATTAACAAATACCCGGCAAAAATGAAGAAGAACAATAGCGGCAATATATTACTTATTTAATAAGTATAAGCCACTAAGCTAATAACTTTCGGATAAATTTATGCTGATTTCTATCGAAAATATCGAAATAAATAATTTAAAAGGATTATTTTTTTTCGCGAAAAAAACATTTATATTTAAAATCCTTTAAGCCCCTACTTAGAAGGATAGTGCTGACAATGAGAATATTAATTAAAAGTAAATCTCTGTCAGGTTAAATTCCAGCCGATCGCAATTAAAAATTAACCTTAAAGAAATTAAATTCACCTCTTATGAATACATTATACTTCAAGAATTTCTGCAAAATCTTTGTAGCTTTTTTGGTCGTCCTTCTTTGTCAGCGCGCGACAGCGGCAACAACAAGCGCTCATTTTCTAAAAACGTCGGTCGGCCCGGGCGATACTTCGCAAGTGCAAAAACCCGGACGATTTAAAAAACACCGAAAAATAAAGAAAGATGATGATGAGAACGAAGACGGAGTTGATGACGACATCCGCGCACGCGGGCACCAGGAATTTTTACAACAACGCGACCCTAAGTTAAACCGGGTGCCGGTTGAACGCCTGCTTACTGCCCGCAAAAAAAGGGACCAGTTTTTAAACGACGTTAAAGTTAGAGTAAAGAATATTAAGCCCCAGGGTAACGTTGTTAAACCTTCGGGCAGCCCGCTAAATGCCGCGCCAACTTCTTCGCCTGTTATCAGCGGACTGCAATGGAATGAACGCGGCCCCAATAATGTGGGCGGCCGTACCAGGGCATTGATATTTGATAGGGCCGATTCGTTGAATGGCTATAAGAGAGTTTTTGCCGGCGGTGTTGGCGGTGGCTTATGGGTTACCAGCGATATTACCGCAACCCCGGTGCAATGGACTAAAATAAACGACTTTTTTGACAACATTGCCATTAGTTGTATTGCCCAGAACCCGGTTAACCCGAAGGAAATTTATGCAGGGACAGGGGAAGGTTTTTTAAATGCCGATGCCATACAGGGCCTGGGTGTTTGGAAATCAAGTGATGGCGGCGCCACATGGGCGCAGCTTCCCAATACCGAGGGGTTTAAATTTATTAACGCCATTTTGGTTGACAGGAACGGCAGCGTTTACGTTGGAGGCGAAAGCGATGCGTTTGTGGGCTTTGGCGTTTATCAATCTACCGATGGCGGCAGTACATGGAACAATGTGATCAGCGCATCCGAGGCAGGCGCTGATTTGCAATTAGCAGCCAATGGCGATGTTTACGCCAGTACCGGGGTGATTTCATTAACAGGGCATATCTATATTTCCGACTATGCTGTTAACGGCGCCCATACCGGCAATTCAGGCAAGTGGACCAATATTACACCGTCAACTACAGGGGTAATAACCCCGGGAACAACCAGTTGGAACCGGATAAAACTAGCCATGGCGCCTGGTGATGCCAATATTGTTTACGCCTTTTTTGAATACGACTATTATTCAACCGGTGGTAAAACCAGTCTTGCCTCGGTCCAACAATATAACAAATCGACCAATACATGGACGGTAAAAACCGTCCCGACAGAGGCGTTTAGTAACGGGCAGGCATGGTATTCCATAGCGGCTGCAGTTGACCCCAATAATTCCAGCGTACTATACGCGGGCAGCCTGGATGCGGAACGATCAATTGATGGGGGCTCAACGTGGACACGCTACACTGTTTGGAGCGCAGCCACTACCGCTCCAACCTACGTGCATGCCGATCATCACGCTTATGTATACTTCCCTGGATCATCCTCCCGGTTACTGATGGGTACCGATGGCGGAGTTTTTTATACTACTAACGCCAATAATACACCGCCGTCGTTTGTGAATAAAAATAACGGCTATGATGTTACCCAGTTTTATTCGGTAGCACTGCATCCCACCAATACTAATTACGCTTTAGCCGGAGCCCAGGACAATGGTTCGGAGAAATTTTCGAGCGCTGGTATCGGGCCAACAACAGTAGCTACCGGCGGTGACGGCGCGGATGTGTTTATTGATCAAACCAATGGAAATATCCAGATCACATCGTATGTGTACGATAGTTATTACCTATCGACGGATAACGGGGTTACCTTTAATGGGTTAGGCAGCTATGGCAATGGCCAGTTTATCAACCCAACCGCCTACGATCCCTCAACAAAAAGCCTCTACGCCGGCAGTGCGTCGGGCTACTACTACCGGGCCAAGAACGTTTTGAGCCCGGCTTATAACGAGGTATTCGTTTCCAACTTCAACAGTGCCAATGTCACTACAGTGGCTGTAGCCCCGAAAACCGCGAACCGGGTTTACTTCGGGTTGGATAACGGTAGTGTGGTAATGGTTGACAGCGCACAAACAGGTACCTCATTAACCGGGGTAGTGATACTCCCGTCGTTGGGTAGCAATATTACAACCTCATGTATCGCGGTTGACCCGACGAACGAAGATCACATCCTGGTAACTTATTCCAATTATGGAGTGGCGCATGTTGCTGAATCTAAAAATGCCACTACAGCTACCCCCATATGGACCGATGTAAGCGGCAACCTGCCGGATATGCCGGTTCGCTGGGCTTTATTTTATCCGGGCGATCCTACTAAAGCTATTATTGCCACCGAATTAGGGGTTTGGACCACCGAACTGATCAACGGATCAACTACCACCTGGGACCCAACAAATACCGGTTTGGCAAATGTACAGGTGGATATGTTGACTTTCCGCGCAGCCGACCATGTGTTAGCCGCAGCAACACACGGCCGCGGGTTGTTTACCTGTACGCTTCCATCAACGGCAATTGACGATAAACTTACGGCGTTACAATTGAGCACCGGAACTTTAACGCCAACCTTTGCCCCGGGTACCACCGGTTATACATCTAATGTTGGTAGCGGTGTAAGTTCCATAACAGTTACGCCAACAACCGAAGATCCCTTCGCTACAGTTAAGGTAAACGGAACTACCGTTGCATCGGGCTCGGCATCGGGTAGTATTGCCCTAACTCCTGGCAACAATGTTATCAATACAGCAGTGACTGCCGGAGACGGCGTAACTACGCAAACATATGTGGTAACGGTAAAAAGGGCAGCATCAACAAATGCCAAATTGCTAAGCTTAAATACCAGCAGCGGCTCATTAACGCCTGCGTTTGTAAATACCACAACCAGTTATACCAAATCAGTAGCAAATACTATAACCAGCATTATCATTACGCCGACCGCGGTTGACCCAACAGCAACTATTACTGTAAACGGCACCGCCGTAGCGTCGGGCGCTGCATCTGGCGCTATTGCGCTAAACGTTGGCAGCAATGTGATCAACACAGTAGTAACTGCGGGGGATGGCGTAACTAAGATCACTTATACCATTACCGTAACACGCGCGGCATCGTCCGATGCAACACTCTCAAACCTGGCCATCAGCACAGGCACCCTGAAGCCTGTATTTGCAACCGGAACTACTTCCTATGCCGTAGCGGTTGGCAATGGCGTCACTTCGGTAACGGTAACCCCAACTGCAACTAATTCCGGAGCTACCCTGAAAATAGGCGGCGTTACGGTAACATCAGGCTCGGCATCGGGCCCTATTGCCCTGGCGGTAGGCGCCAATACCATTGCAACAGTTATTACGGCGCAAAACGGGGTTACTACTGCAAATTATAAGATCATCGTTACGCGTGCAAAATCAAACAATGCTAAACTGTTGAGTTTAACTACCAGCAGCGGGGCCGTAACGCCTACTTTTAACAATGCGGTAACCAGCTATACACGGGCGGTATCTAATGCAACAACCTCCATAACCTTTAAGCCAACGGTTGTAGATAAAACCGCTACGATCACTGTAAACGGCACGGCAACCGCTTCCGGTACATCCTCGGCTGCCCAACCATTGGTGGTGGGAAGCAACGTGGAAAACATAGTGGTGACCGCTCAGAATGGCACAACAACTATGACTTATACCGTTACGGTAAACCGGGCAACCGGACCATTGACTGTGGCTGACCCGTTAGTAGCGGAGCAACCCGCAGACGACGGCGTTAACGTGCACCTGGGCGTATCGCCCAATGGCGACGGTGTTAACGATGCTTTAATGATTGAAGGCATAACTAAATACCCCGATAATAAATTGCAGATAATGAGCAGGAGCGGCCAGTTAATATTTGAGGCCAAAGGGTATGATAACGCCACCAGGATGTTTGATGGCCATTCCAATAAAAACGGGAAGATGCAATTACCCGGTACGTATTTTTATTCGCTTGATTATACCGTAAACGGTGTAGCGAAACATAAAACCGGATTTATTGTGCTGAAGTATTAGGGTTAGTTGATTAATTAATTGGAGATTAGAGATTAGGAAAAAAACATGTAGGAGCGGCCCTTGTGGCCGCCCTATTGAAATGATTGTAAATTAGTAAAAGGAGATATTTCAGGAGGGCTTGTAAACTTGATTTACAGGCCCTTTTTTTTGCGCGGTTATGTTGGGGAAGGTGAATTTTAAACATGTGGAATTAAAAACCAAAATGGTAGGGCACCCCTTGTGGGTGCCCTATACGAATGCAAGGTGCCGCATCTGGTTTGACATTCCGCCATGGCTGTGGCAAATCAAAAAGGGCGGCCATAAACAAAGAGGCATCCTACACAAATGGGTGAATCACAAGCAAAAAGGGCGAACACAAGGGCCGCTCCTACGGTCTTTTTCTAAGCGCTAATCAACCAACCCTAATATTTCAATACCATAAATCCCGTCTTATGTTTGACGATCCCATTCACTACATACTCCAGCGAATAAAAATACGTACCCGGTAATTGCAGGACGCCTGTTTTACTGGAATGCCCGTCGAATACTTTTATATGGTTATTATAGCCTTTAGCCTCAAATATTAACTGGCCGGCACGGTTCATGATTTGTAGTTTATTGTCCGGGTATTTGGAGATGTCGTCTATCACCAAAAAATCGTTAATGCCATCCCCATTTGGCGACAATCCCTGGTGAACCAAAATATCGTCACCGGCTAATTCAATCGTATTCAACGGCTGGGCAACGCTTACCGGTTCGTAAAAAGCGTTTGCAGCAGCCATTGCACGGGTTACTTTTACGGTATAAGTGATAGTCGTTTTTCCATCCTGTGCGGTTACTTTTATGTTTTCGATATTGTCGCCCACAACCAGCGGCTGTGGAGATGACGAAACGCCCGACGCCGTCGCGGTGCCGTTTACCGTTATGTTTGCGGTATTGTTGACTACGGTCGGTTTAAAAGTGATGGACGTAACCGGGTTGGGCACCGCCCTGGTATAGCTGGTTATCGTATTATCAAACGCAGGGCTTAACGCACCATTGCTGGTAGTTAAGCTGAGCAGTTTTGCATTGGTTGAAGGAGCCCGCGTTACGGTTATTTTATAACTCCTGGTAGTGACTCCGTTTTGGGCAGTAATTGCCAACGCTATATTATTGGCCCCGACGGCCAATGGAATGGGGTTTGATGCCGTTCCGGGTGTTACAACCTTACCGCCTATTTTTACCGTTGCGCCGGCATTGCTGGTAGTTGGCGTAAGGGTTATCGATGTTAAGCCGTTGCCGGCAGCCACCGTATAAGCTGTGTTATCCGGGTTAAATGCAGGCTTAATCATTCCAGGACCGATGGTGAGGTTCGAGAGTGTTGCATCTGACGATGCCGCCCGGTTTACCGTTATGGTATAGGTGATCTTTGTTATCCCATCCTGTGCGGTTACCAATGTATTGATCACATTCGATCCAACAGCTAAAGCGATATTGCCCGATGTGGCGCCCGAAGCCAGGGTTGTGCCGTTCACAGTTATTATTGCGCTGCCATCAGCTACCATTGGCGTAACGTTAATTGCTGTTACGGTGTTGGCAACAGATCGCGTGTAGCTGGTTACCGTGTTACTGAATGCCGGCGTTAGCCCGCCGCAGCTGGTGGTTAAACTTGATAATTTAGCATTAGTGGATGCTGCACGATTGATGGTAAGAGTATACGTTTGCGTAGTTACGCCATCGGCGGCAGTGATGACGGTTTTGATCACATTCTGGCCCACATTTAACGCGATATTGCCCGAAGCCGTTCCCGAAACTGCCGCAGTGCCGTTTATTTTTACGCTGGCGCCCGCATCAGCGGTAATCGGCGTAAGGGTTAAGGAGGTGATGGTGTTACCCACTGCTACGGTATAAGCCGCAGTTGCTGTTGAAAATGTTGGCTTTATGGTGCCAATACTGATAATTAGGCCCGAAAGACCGGCATTGTTTGATTTAGTGCTGTTTACCGTAAGGTGGTAACTACCGGTAGTAACACCATCGCCGGCTGTTACAATAATATTGAAGTTGTTAAGCCCCGGCATTAATTTAACGTTGTTAAGCCCAGCGCCCCAGGCTACCGTTTTACCATTTACCGTTACGATGGAAGATGTATCCAAGGCCGGCGGAATAATTGTTGTGGTATCGCTGCCGACCGTTGCACTATAATTGCTTTGTGCAGGGTTAAAAGCCGGGGATAACGTACCGTTGCTTAAGGCGATGTTGGCCAGCTGCGCATTGTTTGCCGGAACATTAACCTGCACATTTTTGTACCCCGCCACCATATTTTCGGCGGCATTTATGCCGATTAGGTTATAGCCTGGCTGGCTGTAATGGTAATTATTAAACACCGGCACCGGGTTCATTAACCCCAATTGGACGAATGTTGAAGCAAGCCGGTCAATCATAATAACATAGCCGGCCTTCGCCAATTGTTCCTGCCGGTTGCGGATGGTGTCGAACCCGTAATGGCCCCGCATGGATGCGGCGCCAAGCCTTACCATATAAAAAGGCACGCGGGGCCCGTAATGCGCACGAAAATTATTGATCATTATAATGGCGCGCTGGTAGTAGTTTGCGCCGGTTGTCGTTCCGTTTTCTACACCAATGGCATCCTGTTCGCCCTGCATCCATAGCATCCCGCAGTTGTTTACATGAAAGCCCTGGGCTTTGAAGGCGGCTATCGAACTGTCGCTGCGCGCGATCATTGTATTGAATAAAGTGCCCCCCGTATCCCACGAACCGCCTGCGGCCGGCGCCGTTGATGCCACTTGCGACGATGCCCCAACGGCGGTTTGCACAAGCCCTACCATATGGCCGGTTAGCTGGTTATATCTTATTATAAAAGCCGGCCATGCGCTTCCCCTGTGTAAGCTATCAATGGGCTGCCCTATCGGGTTATTAGCCACCCTGATGGAGCCATCCCAATATTGCCGGCCGATAGCAATAGTCAGCTTTGGCGATAAGGTGGTATCGCCCCGGCCCACGGCATTGCTTTGGCCCCCTATAATAAAGTGATCAATTTGTACCGAATCTGCCATATGCCGCGTACCCCGGCTGGTAGTGTGCAGGTTTTTGCCGCCAACACCTGCAGTGCTATGCGATGCCGCGTGTAATAAAGCATTAGCAGCCAACAGCCGAAAAAACAAAAAGAAAACAACGGGTAGTGTTAATTTCACGGTGGAGTATCTCGAACAAACTCTTTTTACAAAAATATCCCCGGTTTTCGTTTTGCGATAGCGCATTTTAGTATTTCAGCACAATATACCCATTTTATGTTTTTCAACGTCATTTGCTATATAGTCAAGTGGATAAAAATAAGCATCGCCTTACTCCAACAAAAGCATCCGGCTCCGCCCCCGCCTCCATTTCCCCAAATAACTACCACTTATTGCCTGTTTGCCGCCACTTACTAAAAAGGCAAAATGAGCTTTCAAAACTTTGTCACTTTTATGTTACTATAAACATAATTATCAAAAAAGACGAGCCGCCTTGTAACCGGCTTTTGCTATCTGGGCCAAAATTCAACATCAAACAAAAAGAGATCATTCCCCTGCGATCGCTGAGACGAATTAAGCAAGTATAGCCCCGTACACCTTATGGAGATCACTTATAATTAATAATAGAAAAATAAACAAAAGCAATAAAGCATCCCGAAATGAAAACTTTATCCCCAACCCAGTCACCCAATCCGGCAGGCCCGGGCAGCAATAGTAAAGCTGCTCAACGTAGCCTGTTATCACGCATTCTTTTATCGGCGGCCTTAACGCTCTGCATTATAGCAGGCGTCTGTTTGCCCGGCAATGCGCAGCCAAACTTTAGCTATGCAGCTAAAAACCTGGTGGTTAATACGGCCATCACAGCATTTGGCCCCGCAACCAGCGGCGTAGGCACCCCGGCGTATAATGTTAACGCCGTTTCGTTAGCAACCGGGTTCCAAAGCCCCGCAGGGGTTGCAGTTAATGCAGCCGGCGACGTTTTTATTGCCGATACGGTAACCAGTAACATCACCAAAATACCTTTCGGCGGTGGCAATGCAACCGCAGTAATTGTAGGCTCGGGGTTTAATTCCCCGCATGGCCTGGCAGTGGATGTTAACGGCAATCTTTACATAGCGGACTATGGCAATAATGTGATAAAAAAATTAGCCGCAGGCACCAATACCATTACCACGGTAGCAACAGGATTTACCCATCCATACGGCGTGGCGGTCGACCTTGCCGGCAACCTTTATGTAACCGATCATTCTACGGTAAAAAAGGTACCTGTTGGCGGCGGCGCTGCGGTGAGCATCGGTTCGGGCTTTGTTTCGCCAACCGGAATAGCAGTCGATATTTACGGCAACGTATTTGTGGCCGATCAATCAAGCAATACTGTAAAGGAGATCCCCGCAGCCGGCGGCGCCCTGGTAAGCATAGGCTCAGGTTATAATAAGCCGCAAGGCTTGGCAGTAGATATTGAAGGCGACTTGTTTATAGCCGACGCAGGCAATGGCGCGGTAAAAGAAATAGTTGGGGGCACCACCACACCGGTAACCATAGGGTCGCAAATATTTGCGCCGGTGAGTGTGTGCATTGCCAACTCGGGTTATGTTTATGCCGGCGATCTTGGCGATGGCTATGTCAGAGAGGTAATACCTATCGGTGGTTATTTTGCTACTTCTATCCCTCCGGGTTTAAAATTTAACGGTACTACCGGTGCATTTAGCGGCACACCAACAAAGGTGAGCCCTGCTACCAATTATACCATTACCGCTTACGCCACCACCGGCGGCGGGTACAGCACAACGGCAAATATCCAGGTGAGCGGGCTTTCTTTTTACTACAATACACCGCTTACCTACTATGTGGGTACCCCGATAGACGCGCGGTCGCCGGTAACCACCGGCACTGCGGGCGCACCCGGGTTTACCAGCACACCGGTGTCTTTAGCAACTGGCTTTAATGCACCCAATGCTGTAACCTCTGACGCATCAGGCAATATTTATTTAGCCGATATGGGCAATAATGCGGTAAAAGAGATCCCTGCCGGCGGCGGGGTTACCACCACACTAGGCTCAGGTTTTAGCGCGCCTTCGGGGGTAGCTGTAGATCTTACCGGCAACATTTACGTGGCCGACAAAGCCAATAACCTGGTTAAAAAGATCCCGTTCGGCAGTAATACACCTGCAGCCGTGGGCACTGGTTTTACCACGCCGGTAGGAGTGGCGGTCGACTTTTTAGGCAATGTTTATGTAGCCGACCAGGGCAATCATGCAGTAAAGAAAATTGCGTTTAGCGGCGGGGCAACCACTACGCTGAGTACCGCATTTACCACGATAAACGCCATAGCATGCGATGCAGCAGGCAACGTTTATGTTTCGGACGCCTCCACCAAGCTCATCACTAAGTTGCCTGTCGGCGGCGGGGCGGCGGTCACCATTGGCTCGGGCTTTGTTTCCCCAACCGGCGTGGCTGTTGATGCACTCGGAAATGTTTTTGTAACAGAAGGCACCGCCGGCACGATAAAAGAAGTTCCGGGTGGAACAGGTACGCCTGTAGTAATTGCCACAGGGCTAAGTACGCCGCAGGGAATCGCGGTAGATATCGCCGGCGAAATATTGGTAGCCGACGCAGGCCACAATGCTGTTAAAAAAGTGGTGCCCAGCGGCGGTTATTATATCAGCCCTACGCTGCCTGCAGGTTTAAGTTTTGATCCGGCAACAGGTACGATCACCGGTACGCCAACTGCTGTAAGGCCTTCGCTTAATTACACTGCTTCGGCTTATAATGCCCAGGGGGGATTTTCATTTGTGGTAAATATTACGGTAGCGGCAGGGCAAGCTCCCGCGCTCATTTATAACAATAATGTCGCTTTATCCTACACCGCCGGAACGGCGATTGCCCCGCTTACGCCATCGTCATCGGGTGTTTTAGCGCCGGCATTTAACAGTACGGGCGTAGCGCTCGGCTCAAATTTCACCAACCCACGCGGGGTGGCTTTGAGTGTGCAGGGCGATTTATATGTGGCCGATTTTACTGCCAACGTGGTTAAGAAATTTCCCGTAGGCGGCGGAAGCCCGGTTACCATAGGCTCAGGCTTTAACGGCCCCACAGCTGTTGCGGTTGACATTTTGGGCGATATTTACATTGCCGATTACGGCAACAATTCCATCAAAAAGATCTTCACCGGTCAAACTACACCGGTGCCCGTGGTTTCAGGTTTAAATCACCCGACCAGCCTTGCGCTGGATGCTGCGGGGAACCTGTTTTTTGCCGACAGCGGCAACAACCTGGTTAAAGAGTTGATCTATGGTACCAACAACGTAGTTACCATTGGTAGCGGATATGGTACACCTTTAAGTGTAGCAGTTGATGCTTTCGACAATGTTTACGTGGGCAGCACAGGCACCGGATCGATCAAAGAGATCCCGGCAAACGGCGGGGCTGCAATTTCTATCGGATCAGGCTTTACCAATGCATACGGCGTGGCAGTAGACGGCACCGGCAACGTATTTGTAGCCGACGGGACTAACAATGCAATTAAAGAAGTAGCGTTTGGAACCGGAACGATAACTACAATCAGCACCAGTGTCAGCCAGCCATCGTGCATCATTGTGGCGCAACCAACTGCCACTTACGCAGCACCTGCAAGCGCTTTGTACGTTGCTGATTATAACAACGCTTCAGTAAAAGAATTTATACCTACCGGCGGCTTTTTCCTTGAATATGCGTTGCCTGCCGGCTTAACCATCAACAATACTACCGGCACCATTACCGGAACGCCAACTACCCCGGTTGCTGGCCAGGATTATATTGTGTGGGGATACAATACCGCGGGCAGTAACTATAACAGGGTAAACATTACGGTAAACGGGCCGGTAGTACCAACGGTTAGCTATACAACGCCGCAGGTTTACACCGTGGGCACGGCCATTACGGCATTGGCGCCAACCAGCAGTGGCGTTGCCTCACTTGGGTTTGGCGCGACACCTGTCGTAGCCGAACTGGCACTGAGTTCGCCAGAAGGATTGGCTTTGGATGCAAGCGGGAACATTTATGTAGCCAATAATCTGGGCAGCAGCGTATATAAATTTGCACCAGGTAATCAATCGCCAACTATCATGGGTTCCGGGTTTATTTCTCCGGTGGGGATAGCGGTTGATGCAGCCGGTGATGTATTTATTGGCGATAGCGGCAATAATGCTGTTAAAAAATTAGTTGGCGGTACAGGTACCGCGGTTACCATCGGCTCAGGTTTCGTGGCACCCGCAGGCGTAGCAGTTGATGCAGCCGGCAATGTTTATGTAGCCGATTATGGCAATAATGCCGTTAAAAAGATTTCCGTTACCAACGGCATAGTAAGCACCATAGGCAGCGGTTTTAGCCATCCGTTTGGAATTGCTGTTGACGGTGCAGGCACTGTATATGTTGGCGACTCGGGCAATAACGCGGTTAAAAAGATCGTTGGCGGCACAGGTACCCCGGTTGTTATCGGTTCGGGCTTTACATCCGTTTACGGAGTAGCGGTAGACAACCTCGGTAACGTTTTTGTAGCCGACCATACAGGCAATGCCGTTAAAGAAATTCCTGTCGCAGGTGGCGCTCCAATTACCATCGGCTCAGGCATTACCTATCCTTACGGTATTGCATTGGATATCGCGGGCAATGTTTACGCTACCGACGGAGGTAACAACAGCGCGAAGGAAATAAAATTGGTGGGTGGTTATTATGTAAACCCCGTATTGCCGGCAGGTTTAGTTATTAATGGCGTCTCGGGCGTTATAAGCGGGACGCCAACCGTGGCGAGCCCTGCTACAAACTACTCGGTTACCGGCTATAATGCCGGCGGACATACCACAACAACGGTAAACATCAAGGTAAACGGAGTAGCTTTATCAAGCAATGCCAGCCTAAGCAGCCTGGTATTAAGTGCGGGTACGCTAACGCCTGTTTTCGCGGCAGCAACATTAAGTTACACTGCCAGTGTGGGTAATTCAACCTCGTCTATCACCGTTACCCCAACGGTTACCGAATCGCATGCAACGGTGCAGGTAAACGGGATATCCGTGGCTTCGGGTGTAGCATCAGGCAGCATCCCGCTGGTGGTTGGACAAAACACCATCACTACTAAAGTTACCGCGCAAGATGGCACCACCATACGCAACTATTCCGTTGTGGTAACCCGTGCGGCAGGTGGCAGCGCTGCCTTGTCGGCATTAGCGATCAGTGCCGGCACCCTATCGCCTGTGTTTGCAGCTACAACTGCGGCATACACTGTTAGTGAGCTCAACACCGTAACCTCAATAACCATAACCCCAACTACCAGCGACGCATCGGCAACAGTGACCGTAAATGGTGCCGCGGTAGCAGATGGCGCAGCTTCGGGAAGCATTCCATTAAATGTGGGTAGTAATGTCATTACCGTAGTGGTAACTGCGGTTGGCGGCACGCCCACTCAAACTTATACCATCACTGCAACCAGGGCGGCATCATCCAACGCAAACCTTTCGCACCTGGTATTAAGCAGCGGTACTTTGTCGCCGGTTTTTGCTGCCGCGACAATCAGCTATTCGGCAACCGTGGCTAACACAGTATCGTCAATCACCGTTACCCCAACCGTTGGCGTAGCTACATCAACCGTAAAAGTAAATGGCGTTGCGGTAACATCCGGCACAGCTTCGGGCAGTATCGCCTTAAGTGTGGGCTCAAATGTTATTACTACCGTTGTAACCGCACAAAACGGCACCACTACCAAAACTTATACTGTAACGGTTACCCGGTCACTGCCAGCCGTAGCTACTCTTTCGGGCTTAACCATCAGCGCCGGCACTTTGTCGCCTGTATTTTCATCTTCCCATACCAGCTATACCGCAACTGTTGGGGGCTCGGTAAGTTCAATCAACATCACGCCAACCTCTACGGATGGAGCTGCTTTCACCACAGTAAACGGCATCGGCGTTAAGCCAGGCGCGGCGGCAGCGGTTGATTTGAATATGGGCCCAAACACTATCACCATAGTGGTAACCGCACAGGACGGCGTAACACAATTAACCTATACCGTAGTAATAACCAGGGCGACCTCAAGTAATTCGGCCTTATCGGCTCTCACAACCAGCAGCGGCGCACTTACGCCCGCGTTTTCGGCAACCACAACCAGTTATACCAGGGCCGTGGGCGCCACAGTAGCTTCAATTACCATTACGCCTACTGTTGCCGAAGGTACGGCAACGGTAACCGTAAACGGCACGGCAGTTGCCTCGGGCACAGCCTCGGGCAGTATCACTTTAGCTGTTGGGGCAAATGTTATCCACACCGTGGTAACCGCGGGAGATGGGGTTACAACAACCACTTACACCATTACCGTAAACAGGGCCGCGTCTACCGTGGCTACATTATCTGCATTGAGCGTAACCCCCGGTACTTTAAACCCGGCATTTGTAACAACAACTGCGGCTTATGCAGTAGCGGCAGGCAATGGCATTACCTCCATGACCGTTACCCCAACTGTAACCGACCCAACGTCGACTGTAAAGGTAAACGGCGTTGCTGTAACATCTGGTTCGGCATCAGGCGCCATAGCCTTAGTTGTTGGATCGAACATTATTAATGTGGTAGTTACCGCCCAAAACGGCACCACTACAAAAACTTATAAAATAACAGTAACCAGGGCGGCCTCAAGTAACGCTAAACTGCTAAGCTTAACCAGCACCGCAGGCGCCTTATCGCCAACCTTTAACAATACAGTTTACTTCTATACCCAGTCGGTTGCCAATACGGTGACATCAATGACGGTTACGCCGAAGGTGGTTGATGCAACAGCAACCATCATGGTAAATGGTGTGGCCAATGCATCCGGCGCGGCATCGGCAAGCCTGCCTCTGGTTGTCGGCAGCAATAAGATCGGCATCGTAGTAACGGCACAAAACGGAACCACGACGCTAACCTATAACATCACCGTAACCCGCGCGGCGGCGCCGGGCAATATTGCTGACGAACCGGCAAATGCAGCGGAACCGCAAAATAGTTTGCAGCTGGCAGACGACGGCGTTAAAGTTCACCCGGGTATCACACCCAACGGCGACGGATTAAACGACTTTTTGGTGATAGACGGGATTACCAATTATCCCGAAAATAAACTGCAGGTCATGAACCGCAGCGGGCAATTGGTATTCGAGGCCAAAAATTACGACAACAGCAGCAAGGTATTTGATGGCCACAGCAACAAGAATGGGGCCATGCAATTACCCGGAACGTATTTCTACTCGCTTGAATATACCGTTAATGGTGTGGTTAAGCATAAAACCGGGTTTATCATCGTGAAATATTAATGATTTGGGGTAAATAGTTAATATCGGGGACCGGGGCGTAATAGCCCTGGTCCCTTTTTTTGTTTATGAAGATCCTTTAGTTGTATTATACCGTTGATAGGAGGGATTTGGGTGTTTAGCGTTCCATTTTTACACGCGGAACACCCGGAACGCTGTGAAATATGCTGGTTATCAATTTGTTGCATTTATGTGGTCAGTAAATAGCTGATTATCAAATATTTCAATTCTGGCGTGATTATGCCAAAACCGGGGATGGAGATTTGGTATTGTGGTTAACTGGCAGCGGGGCACGAGTTCCTGCCCGCTTTTGGCTTGCACGTAAAGGCCGGGGGAAGCATCTATAACAAGGACGTGCGCCAACAATGTGGTAGGGCGGCCACAAGGGCCACCCCTACGGATTTCTATTTACCGTTCCGCACCTGATCTCTAATCTCCAATTAACTAATCAACTAACCTCAATATTTCAGCACAATAAATCCCGTTTGGTGCTTCATCTCGCCTTTAACAACATAATCCAGCGAATAAAAATAGGTGCCCGGCAATTGCATGGCGCCGGTTTTATTGCTATGCCCGTCGAATACTTTTGTACTGTTATCATAACCCTTGCTTTCAAATACCAACTGTCCGCTGCGGTTCATGATCGTTAGTTTATTATCCGGATGAGCCAATATCCCGTCTATTTGCAGGAAATCATTGATGCCGTCGCCATTGGGCGACAAACCCTGGTGAACAAGGATGATATCATCATTGAGATTTGGCTTTTCTTCAGGGCTTGTTACGCTAACGGGTTCGTATACGGTATTTAACGTTAATGGGCCCGTGGCCCTGTTAACGGTTACGGTGTAAGTTATTGAAGTTACCCCATCCTGCGCGGTTACTTTAATGGTTTCGGTATTGCTGCCCACCGCCAAAGGTTGACTGGCCGATGATGTGCCTGAAGCGGTGACTGCCCCATTCACGGTTATCGTTGCGTTTTTGTCAACAGCGACCGGTTTGAAGGTTATGGAGGTGGTAGCATTGGATGCCGCTCGGGTGTAGCTGGTTACCGTGTTACTAAACGCAGGGCTTAAGGCACCGCTGCTGCTGGTTAGGCCTGCCAGTTTTGCATTGTTGGATGGCGCACGGGTTACGGTGATCTTATAGTTTTTGGTAGTAACGCCATTTTGAGCGGTGATAACCGTAGCGATAGTATTGGCACCCACAGCCAATGCTATTGGCGCAGATGCGGTGCCTGAGAGTACCGCCTTACCGCCTATTTTTATAGTTGCATTGGGTTCATTGGTGGTCGGCGTTACCGTGACCGAAGTGATGCCATTTCCGACAGCAACAGAATAGGCAACATTGGTCGAAGTAAACGCCGGTTTTATAGTTCCGGGGCTTATGGCCAGGTTTGAAAGCGTAGCATCAGTGGATGCTGCGCGGGTCACAGTTATGGTATAAGTCATTTTCGTTACGCCATCCTGGGCGGTAACTACGATAGTGATCACATTGGCGCCCACGTTTAAGGCAATATTACCCGAGGTGGTGCCGGAAGTTACGGCTGTTCCGCTTACGGTTACGGTTGCTGTCGGATCTACAGTTGCCGGCGTAAGGGTAATGGTGGCAACCGAATTGGCAACCGCCCTGGTGTAACTGGTTACCGTGTTGTTGAATGCGGGGCTTAAGGCGCCCGCGCTGGTGGTTAAACTTAAGAGTTTGGCATTAGTGGATGCCGCCCTGGTAACGGTAACGGTGTACGTAATTTTTGTTACACCATCCCCCGCCGTTACGACGGTATTGATCACATTTGCACCAACATTTAAGGCGATAGCCCCCGAGGCCGCGCCGGAAAGCACCGGGTTTCCATTCACCGTTGTGCTGGCGGCGGCGTCACTGGTGGTTGGCGTTAGGGTGATAGAATTAACGCCGCTACCTACCGTTGCCGTATAGGCTGTTGTGCCGCCTGCAAAGGTTGGGCTTAGCGTACCTGAACTTATCTTTAAACCCGACAGGCTTGCATTATTTGATGCATTAACCTTGATATTTACCGTAGCCGAGCTGCTACCGGCAAGGTTGTAAGCCGTAACGGTATAAGTTGTTGCCGGACTGGCTGCCGCGGGTGTGCCGCTGATGGTGCCTGTGGTCGCGTCAAAACTTAAACCAGCGGGTAAAGCCGGTGCAATAGCATAACCGGTAGCGGTAATTTTGCGGATAAGATTATTAACCGCGTCGCCGGCATATATATTGCCAAATGCATCGGCGGTTATGCAGTAAAGACCGCTAAAGGTTGCCAGATTACCCACCCCGTTTGCCGACCCTGATGCGCCGCTCCCGGCTAGTGTGCTAACCACGCCCCCCGGGGTTATCTTTCTTATCAAATTGTTACTCAAATCGGCTACATATATATTGCCCAAGGCATCAGTTGCCAGGGCAGCCGGATAATTAAAGGTGGCAGCCACACCGTTGCCGTCGGCATGTCCGGTAACGCCGCTTCCTGCAAAGGTAGTTACCGCGCCCCCTGGAGTGATCTTGCGAATCAGGCTATTATAGGTATCGGCTACATATACATTGCCCGAAGCATCAGTTGCCACACCCCAGGGATGATTAAAGCTTGCCGCTGTGCCTGTGTTATTGGCAGCGCCCACGGCGCCACTTCCGGCTAAAGTACTTACTACACCCCCCGGCGTAATTTTGCGGATCATTTCGCCATCTTCAGATACGTAAACATTACCCGAGGCATCCGTTGCAACGCCCCTCGGATAATAAAAACTTGCCCCATTGCCCGTACCGTTGATAGAGGCTAATGTACCGCTACCGGCAAAAGTACTAACATCGCCAGCCGGGGTAATTTTGCGGATCAGGTTATTGCTTTCATCAGCTACATATAAATTGCCCGACGCATCAATGGCTAAACCCTCCGGGGCGCCAAAGCTTGCCGCGGCCCCGTTTCCATTAGTTGATCCGGCTATACCGCTGCCGGCAAAGGTACTAACATCCCCCGCAGGAGTAATTTTGCGGATCAGGTGGCCATTTGCGTCAGATACATATATATTCCCCGAAGCATCTGCAACCATGCCATCCGGAAAACTAAAACTGGCTCCAGAGCCGTTGCCATTTGTTGACCCTGCCTTACCACTACCCGCAAAAGTGCTTGCCTGCGCATAGGCAGTTGAAGGTACCGCACCACCAGTATTTGCAGGTAATAAAGCAGTTATAGCAGTACCTGCTGTATAAGGCTGCGGGGCTGTGTAAGCAATAACCGGTGGGGCAAGGGCTAACCTGGTTACGTTTACGGTATAAGTTAGCGTTGTTTTGCCATCGGCTGAGCTTACAATAGTGGTGATAACATTGTTGCCCACATTTAAAGCAATAGCTGCCGACGCCGAGCCGGAAGTTACCGTTATCCCATTTACTTTTATGGTTGACGTAGTGCCCGCGGCTGTTGGCGTTAATGTAATAGTACTAATGGCATTGTTAAGCGCGGTTGTATAGTTATAATTTGTAGTGCCAAACGCAGGGCTTAAAGTACCCGTGCTGATAGCCAAACCAGATAGGGCGGGCGATAAATTTACATCGCTGCTTACGATAAATGATATATTGCCAAGAGAAGTAACGTTTTGCTTAGGAGTTGTATAAAGTGAATTACTAAGCGTGGCTGCCCCTAATTTACCTGTTGACCATTGCGAACTGTAATTAGAAATATAACAGGAATTAGGGTTAAAGCCAGTTAATTGATCAGCGGTATTATTCCAGCTTAGCTGGACCCCGGCATTACCGCCTACCGGTGCATAAACAAACCATTTTTTATTGAGGATACCCGATGTGATCAATCCAGTCCCGTTTCCGCCGCGGTTTACAGAGTCGGCCAGTATAACATTAAAAGATCCGGCATCGAACTTATAGGTAAACGTTATAGGTGTATAGGAAGTGGCTGATGTGCCGATAGGGACAGTGAATAGCGAATCGGCAGTAGTAGCAGAACCAGCTCCTGTATAATTCACGCTGTTGTTATTCCCGGTTATTACATAGCTGGTGCTGCTATAGCCGGTGATGAACGGCTTTTTGCTAAATGTTAAGGTAGTGTAGGGTGCTGAAATTTTGTTAGGAGTTTGAAAATTAACTGCGGAATTAATAGTTTGATTTGGCTGCGCAAAACTCACATCAGCACCGTTAATATTTACATTGGCAACATCAAATAAACTTGTATTAAAAGGGTAAGCTGACGGGCTACCGTAAATTTTTACAGCAGTATTTTTTAAAGTTAACGACCCCGCGCCTTTTATAGTTCCTAAATACTTAGCAACATATCCGTTAATGTCCAGGTTGGCGCCAGTGTTAATAATGAGCGCGGCGTGGGCCATAGTTAAATTTTTACAGATAGCGTTCGCGCCTATAACCGGTACACTTGCTGCTTTTAAAGCGGGTATAACCACGTCGTCGGTGGCGGTGGGTACGCCTGCGGGCACCCAATTGCCTGCGGTGTTCCAATCGTTGGATACGGCTGCGGTGAAAAGTTTAAAAGTAGTTTTTAATATATGCGGCTCTTCGCCCGAGCTGAAGCTGCCGTCAATTGATGAAGCATAATCAATGTAGCTATTATTAACTACACTGCCCCGGTACAAAAAATTACAAGGATAAATGCTGAAGCAATTAGTGCCGGCAAGATCGGACGTTTGAATACAGTTACTGCCATACCCGGTTAAATACCAGGCCCGGTTGCCTATTTGCAGAACCCTGCTAATGTGCCTGCCGGTAAGCGAATCGGATACTATTTGATAGCTCGCAGCTGACGCGCCGTCCCACGAATATAATTTATCGTCATTGGCATAAAAGGTCATTTTATTATTGAGGATGCCTGTATATTGTCCGGCGCCAGCACCAGAAAAACCTGATATAGTGAAGGTGCCGGCAGTCTCTCCATTAGTAGCCGATAATATCCCGTTGGTACTATAGAAGTACAAGCTGCCGCTCGCATAATAAGAAGAATTAGAACTTTCACCACCGCCCATAATGTTTGTAAACAAACTCACAGCGTAGCCGCTTTGCAAAGTTACAGGTGTTGTTTCACCGGGTTTTAGTCTGTATAAGTTGGTAGGGCTGCCATTGGCCCCAAACTGGCCTAACATAAGCAGATAATTATCGTTTACATTTACCAACTGGGATGGATATGCACCGTAATACCCCCCCGGTGCATATAGTATGGTAGGGGCACTTGTCCCATCGCCGACTGACAAAACATATTGGGAGGGCCCGCCATTACTTTGTTGTATATAAGCGTTCGCTGTGGTATTATTTATGCCGAAAATATAGAGTTTGCCGCCCATTCCTATTATCCTGTTAATACTACCGTAGTCATTTGTCGCCCCCGCTGTACCCCATCCAAACAGCTCACCGGCATCATAGTAAACGCTTGTCCCGGCAACGGTTCCATCAGTTTTATAAATTCTATCATGAACGGGCTTATAAGTTCCGCCATTAAATGCTACCGGGGCTAAAGTATCCGCCACAATAAAATAATAATTACTACCCAGCATAGTAGCTAAATTGCTCATACCATTATTTAATTCATAAGCGTTCACCGCAAGGATGCCGTGGCCGCCGGCCGGTGTCATCACTACGAAAGTGCCGGCTACGGTACCATCGGTACGCCAAAGACTTGCTGATCCATCGGTTCCATCATTCTTTGAATAAACCGTAAAGTACAGCAAATTGCCGGCTTCGTAAAAACCGCCAAATACGGTTGAACCAGCGCCCGGGGTTATGTCGGCTAACATAAACGTACCGGCAGATGTTCCGTCGCTGCGCCATAATTCGCTGCCATGTATTACATCGTTTGAAGTGAAAAAGGCCACGCCGTTTGCCGTAAGGGTATAACCCCACCCATCGGCATACGCATTCTTTGGGTCGCCAAATGAACCGGCATCGCCAACCGGCCTGTTGGCGGTACCGTTGGGATTGATATCCTTGATCAGCCACGGGTGCTGCGCATAGGCATTCCCCATTAATATAACTGTAAGTAGTGTGGTTTGTAAAAATTTTGATCTCATTTTGGTTTTGGTGTAAAATTATTTAGGTACAGATTAAATAATAACATTGTGATTTACACAAACTAAAATAACTTTCTAAATACAATAAATTGGTGTAAATGAGCGGGCAACGTAAATAGGCGGTTAAACGGCGCGAATATTTAGTAAAGCAACTGATAGTTTGTTAAACATTGATCGAAAAGGATTTATTTAGATGGGGCTCAAAACTTGCTATTCAATGTGGCTCACAGCCATTTATACATCTCATTCAGTTTATCTTTTTGATTTCTCGCTACCACCAATTCGGCTTTGTTTACCATCGTTAGTACAGACCTGGTACGATCGAGGTGATGCACATGATTTAGGTTGATGATATATTGCCGGTGTATCCGTAAAAAATGGCTTTCTTCAAGCAAGTCCTGCAAATCCTTCAGCGTTTTGGAAATAACAAAGGTTTTGTTGCCGGTTAGCACCAGCGTACAGTAATTGCTGTCGGCCTCGGCATAAATAATATCATTTAATTCGATAAACGATACGCCCGTATGCGAAGCAATGGCTATTTTTTTTATAGGCTCACCCTGCATTTGTCGTTGCAGTGCGCTTAACTGACTGGCGGCAGGCGCCTGCCGCAATTGTGCACGTTCTACTGCGTTCACCAGGTCGGTAGTGTCAATGGGCTTAACCAGGTAGTCGAGCGCATTAAATTTAAACGCCCTGATGGCGTACTGGTTATAAGCTGTAACGAATATCACTGCGAAATTAACCGGCAAAAGGCTTTGTAAAACCTCAAAGCCGTTCATCAGCGGCATTTCAATATCCAGGAACAGCACATCGGGTTTATTCGCCTTCATTTCCTCCAGGGCAGCCACCGGGTTGGTATACGCGGATACACTGCCGATTTGGGGACAATGTTTAAATAGTTGTAATTGCAGCAGACTTACGGCATCGGCCTCGTCGTCAAGTATTACAGTCTTTAATGATCTCATGTGGTAAGGAGTTTAATGGTTACTGATGTCCCGCAGGGCTGGTTACTTACGTCATACAGATCAGTTATAGTTACTTCGGTATTGGTTTTGTATTTGGCGTTGAATATTTCTATGCGTTCGTTATTTAGTTTTGTGCCGTGAGATGCATGCTGCAAAAAGCTGTTGCTTTTAATTTCTGCAGATCTTTTCCTCCCTACGCCGTTATCCGTGATTTTGATTACCAGGTATTTTTGATCGGGTGCGGCCGATATCGTTAACTTTATAAATCCTCCTTCGCCTTTGTTCATGATGCCATGCCATATGGCGTTTTCAACATAAGGCTGTATCAAAAGGGGCGGGATCTCAATAAAATCGCATTCTATATTATCGTCTACCACCAATTCGTAACTTAACCGGTGTTTTAGGCGCATCCCTTCCATTTCGAGATATAGTTTTATCAGTTCAATTTCTTCCGACAGCATTATTTTTTCCGACCGGGCACTATCCAATATGCTGCGGATAAGTTTCGAAAACTTAGTAATATACAGGGAAGCCGCATCAGTTTCGTTATTTTCTACATAAAATTTGATAGAATTAAGGCAGTTAAAAATAAAGTGAGGATTCATTTGCGCCTTTAGCGAGGTAAGCGTAAGGTCATTTACCTTTTTTTCAAACAAGGCTTGTTTTAATTCCAGCTGCGCTTTTTCGTTAGCCAGTTGATTTTTGAAGCCTATTTTTTGAATTCGTGCCCTAAAAACGAAGTACGAGGCAATGAAAAGTAATAGCACAATCCCGACAATGACATACAGCGATTGTTGTTTTAACTTGTTAGCCGCCGCAGCTCTAACTTGTGCAATTTCTTTCCGTTGCAGTTTTTCGGCATAGTTTAGCGAGTCTTGTTTTTTGCTGTATTCAAAGGCCAGTTCATGTTGTTTATATTCCCTGTCTTTTTGTAAATTGTCGGCACTATCCCTATAAACAACATATTGTTTATAGGTCTTCAACGCGCTATCAAATCTGCCCAGGGCATTTTGGATATCCGAAATTTTTTTTAACGTTTTAGCTATATTTTCTATATATCCCTTCGAGTTAGCCAGGGCGAGCGACTTGTTGAAGTTTTTTTAAAGCGAGTTCGGCCAGGCTAATATTGATCGTGGCGTTCCGTGGGGATGATGCGCTGTCGCTTAATCCTGCCAGGCGTGAATAAGCATCTGCGAGATCGAAATAAAGATCGGCTTTTGAGCCGATGGTTGCAGTTCCCTTTGCGGTGCTGTTTCGTTGTTCATTTAGTAAAACCAATGCATTTTTATATTGCGATATAGCTTCAGGGTATTGCCCGAATTGGGCATAGGTGTCGCCTAAAGCATGTACAGCGCCGGCCCCGTCATCATAATCATTCAGTTTAATATACAATTGAATGCATGTTTTTTCCCATTGCAATGCTTCACGTAAATTACCAAGTGCAGCATATACATAACCAATCCGACCGCTGCAATAAGCAATAGTTCGTTTATTTTGAGATAGTTGCGCAATTCGCAACGTTTTTTTAAAGATCTGGAGGGCACTGTTGTATTTTAATTGGCTTATATACACATTTGCCAGTGACGACCAGTCATCTTCAATTTTATCTTTTTGGCCCAGTTGCTCATCAATGGCCAACTCCTTTTTATAGTATGCTATCGCTTGCGGAAGATTATTTTCGGCCTGGTAGCAAATCCCTATACAACGCAGGCAAACGCTCATCTTGCTTTTATTTCCAGACTCCCGGGCTATTTTGAGTGCCGATCCGTAATAATCCTGGGCTTGTATGAAGTCGTATTTCGCCCAGTAATTACTGCCCAATGCATAATAGGCGCTGAAGAGGCCATTTTTATACCCCAGCTTCCGGGCCATATTTAGTGCCTGGATACCCATGTCCACGCCTTTTTTATTGTCTATTGCGAAATAAACGGACGATAATTTGCTCAGCAACAAAATCTTAGCGGTATCTATTTTTGCAGTTAAAACTAAAGCCTGCAGCGAGTCGACGGCCCGCTGCCGGGGCAACTGACCCCGTACCAAAAAAGGCGCCAGGGAAATCAGTAAAATAGGAAATACCCGCTTAAACGCTTTAGCCATTTTTTTGAGAGGAAACAGTTACCAAGATAAAAAATAAAAGGATAAACTGTTAATCTCAAAGCTGTTAATGGGCTGTATTTATGCCAACGGTAGTTTATTTTTAGTGAGCGGCCGAAAAATCGATATGAGTTAAATAATAAGTGCCTGCTGGTTGCGGGGATGAAGCCTCCGCGTACGATCAGCGGCCTGAGACTTAGGCACTGCGTTCCATTTTTACATGCGGAACACCCGGAACGCTGTGAAACATTCTGATTGTCAGTGCGTTTCACATTTTACAATCAGGGGATAACTGATTATCAGCTATTTAAATTTGCGCGCGATTTTTCCGGGCGGGCGGTGGGCGGATCACGGCTACCTGTCAGCGGCGGATACGCCTGGCATACTTATCCGCAGATACAATCTACCGACAGCGGGGGCGGCCCTTGTGCCCGCCCCGCCATTTTCCTTTTATTGTTCCGCACCTAATCTCTAGTCTCCAATTAACTAATCAGCTAACCTCAATACTTCAGCACAATAAATCCCGTTTTGTGCTTTATCTCCCCTTTAACAGTATAATCCAGCGAATAAAAATAGGTGCCCGGCAATTGCATGGCGCCAGTTTTATTACTGTGCCCGTCGAATACTTTTGTGCTGTTATCGTAACCTTTACTTTCAAAGACCAACTGTCCGCTGCGGTTCATGATCGAGAGTTTGTTTTCCGGGTAGGCCAGTATCCCGTCTATCTGCAGGAAATCGTTGATGCCATCGCCATTGGGCGACAGTCCCTGGTGAACAAGGATGATATCATCATCAAGATTCGGCTTTTCATCAGGATTTGTAACGCTGACGGGTTCGTAAACGTTATTTAAAGGCCCGGTGGCTCTCTTCACGGTTACGGTGTAAGTTATTGAAGTTATTCCATCTTGCGCAGTTACTTTGATGGTTTCGGTATTGCTGCCCACAACCAAAGGCTGGCCGGCCGATGATGTGCCGGAGGCAACGGTAACTCCGTTTACCCTTATGGTTGCGGTTTTGTCAACAGCAATTGCTTTGAAGGTTATTGAGGTGGTAGCATTGGATACTGTCCGGGTGTAGCTGGTTACGGTGTTGCTAAACGCTGGGGTTAAAGCCCCGCTGCTGGTGGTTAGGCTTGCTAGTTTGGCATTGTTTGATGGGGCACGGGTTACGATGATCTTGTAGTTTTTAGAGGTTACTCCATTTTGAGCGGTGATGACATTGGCGATCGTATTGGCACCCACAGCTAATACTATCGGCGCAGATGCAGTGCCGGAGACCACGGCTTTACCGCCTATTTTTATAGTTGCGTTGGGTTCGTTGGTTGTTGGCGTTACGGTTACGGATGTTACGCCGTTTCCGACTGCGACTGAATAGGCGGAATTGGCGGAGGTAAACGCCGGTTTTATAGTTCCGGGGCTTATGGTAAGGTGTGAAAGCGTAGCGTCGGTGGATGCTGCACGGGTTACGGTTATGGTATAAGTCATTTTCGTTATGCCATCCTGGGCAGTTACTACGGTGTTGATGACGTTGGGGCCAACATTTAAAGCGATATTGCCGGATGCTGAACCTGAGGCTACAGGGGTGCCGTTTACGGTTACCGTTGCAGTTGGGTCGGCAGTTATTGGGGTAATCGTTATGTTAGTTATAGTGTTCCCTACCGATCTGGTATAACTGGTAGTTGCAGTCGCAAAAGCAGGGGTTAAAGCACCGATGCTGATTTTTAGGTTGGTGAGGTTGGCATTGATAGAACCGCGCACAACCAATATAGTGTAAGTCTTGGTTGTAGTTCCATCCTCGGCAGTTACAACAATGGTGACAGTATTTTTGCCTGGAGATAGGGGTATATTGGGTGATTGGGATCCGGATGCGACCGCTACGCCGTCAACGGTTATAGTAGCCGAAGGATTATTCGCCATTGGTTGTAGCGAAACAGACGTTGTTGCGTAACTTACGTTATCGATGTAGTTTGTTGCCGTTGGTGCAAATGCCGGACCCAGTGTACCGGTGCTGATGCTTAAGGCACTTAGAGTAGCATCCCCCGGCAAAGGTGTAGGGTTAACGGTAATGGTAAATGTTACCGGAGAACCGCTGCAGTTTCCGGGAGCTATAAAGTTGCCTAACACGCCAGCATTAGCAGCAGGGATATTAGCGAGCACCCTGTTAGCGGTACTGGTAACATCTAACACTGCTAAACTGTTTGAAAGGCCATTGGCTACATATAATAATTTTCCGTCTGAGCTAAGCGCAATATCTGTAGGCGAATTGAATAGCGAATTATAAGTTTGTATCACAGAATTAGTGGCAGTGCTTATTACAGCAACCGAGTTGGAAATAACGGTTGCTACGTATACCTTACTGCCATCCGGACTAATGCAAATCCCAGTGGGTTGCTGGCCGACATTAATTGTTGCCGCTACCGTATTGGTAGCCGTATTGATAGCAGAAACCGTTCCATTACCATTATTTGCAACATATATCCTGCTTACATCAGGGGTTACAACCATGATGTAGGGGCCTGTTGCCCCGTTTAAAGAATTCTCGACAATGGTGCCTACGACATCAGCAACCCCGGCACTAACACCCCCGCCTGATATAACTAAAGGGCTAACCGCGTTAGTTTGTTTAACGTTTATAACAGAGATAATATTTGAAGTATAATCTGACACATACAACAAAGTGCCATCAGGGTTAAAACATAAGCCACCTGGGTTTACACCCAAACTTATCATGCCAACATTGCCTGTCGCGGTATCTATTACATACAAAATATATACATTAGTTGCCCTGCCGAAACTGTCAATTATAGTGTATGCTATACCGTGATTTGCCACATACACGCTTTTGCCATCCGGGCTTATTGCAACAAAAGTAGGCTGGCCAGCCACAGGTACATAGTCTTGATCTGTGAGTACATAACCGGCACCGGTGGTAAAGTTAACTAAAGGTATCGTGGTAACCGTATTGGTTGCCGTGGTTATCACACTTACTGAATGGGATTTTATATTTGCAACATACACCTTGCTTCCATCGGGCGTTATCGCTTCTCCATAAGGAGTTTGCCCTACAAGGATTTTCGCTTTAGCAGTGTTTGTAGCCAAGTTGATCACCGAAACCGAATCATTAGCGCCATTTGGTATATAAGCATATCCAGCTGGTGCAGGGGTAGCGGTTATGTTAGCGGTGATAGGTGTGGTGCCGTTATTTACCGCCGTAAACGAGGCAATATTACCTATACCGCTTGCGGGGAGGCCTATATTGGGGTTGTCGTTTGTCCAATTATACCGGCAGCCAGCGCCTGTAAAATTAACAGGGGTAGTCGCCGTGCCATTGGTTACCGTTTGGTTTTGTCCCCCGGCTTTAGATGTTAAAATGAAAGTAAGCAACAATACGATCGCAATGCGTAAATATCCGTTCATAAGGTTTAAGTTAAATATTAATGTATCTAGCGCCTGTTTAAATTTTCCTAAAAGTCATCACCTGTTCATAAAAAAAAGCTTAACACTTTGAACTAGAAGCGTTGATAAGCTTTTATTTTATTGCTGAGAAAAAGGTGACATTAAATTTCCCACACAACTGATATGATGCAAGTTACGAATAGCGAAAAGAATATTACTTCTTTTGGCGATTTTTTTTTCGGGTGATGAAAAATTTAGACTACCTGCGTTTTCCAGATATACCAAACGCAGATTCATAAATAAATTCTTCGTGGCTGGCACCGTTGACTAACTTTTTAAGTTTAAGTTCGATCTCGTCCGCGCCGATACCGCGTTTTTCAAGTAAGGCCTTTACAGCGGGTACTGCCATATCCGAAGTACCCAAACCTTCGCCTTTTAAAATGCGGCGTTCTTTAATACCGGTACGGCTGGTTATCCACTCGTCATTGGTTTCTACCATTGTTTCCAGCTCGTGGTTGGTTAGTATGTAGTCGGGTACGTAACCATGTACGGCTGTAATAGCAGCGTGAATTTTACTCATTTTAGTTTTTTTTACTGGAAAGCCAGTTTTATTTTTTCAATTAAGGAACTCTCCACCATGTTTTTAGATAGCAGCACCATATTCTTGATCGCCTCGGGGGTCGAGATCCCATGACCTACCAAAACCGGGGCGTTTACCCCAAGCACAGGGCTTCCGCCGTATTGCTCGTAATTAAACATATCAATAAAGGCATCCTTGATGTTTCTTTTTACTGCAAGGTCGTAAAACGATTCGGCCAACTTCAGTATCACGTTGCCCGTAAAGCCGTCGCAAACTACAACATCTGCACGGTCCTCAAAAGTATCGCGACCCTCAATATTACCAACAAAATTAAATTGCTTGCTCACCTTCATCAGGGGGTAGGCCGCCTGGTACAAAACATTGCCTTTTTCTTCTTCTTCGCCAATATTCATCAGGGCAACCCGGGGGTTTTCAATGTGATAAACGTATTGGGCAAACAAGCTGCCGAGGATGGCAAACTGTGGGAAATATTCGGGTTTGCAATCGGCGTTAACGCCTGCATCCACCAAAATACCCAAACCGCCTTTTAACTGGGGAATAATACTGGTAATAGCCGGCCGCAAAACGCCGGGGATGGTTCTTATACTCAGCATAGCGCCAACCAGCATAGCGCCGCTGTTGCCAGCCGACGAAAAGGCCTGTATAGCGCCTTCCTTCAGGAGTTTAAAGCCAACAGAAATACTCGAGTCGGATTTTTGAATAATGGCCTTAGCCGGATGCTCGCCCATGCCGATCACCTGGGTGGTATGAACGAACTCGAAATTATCGGGACTAAAGTTATTTTCATGAAGGATGCCGACAGCGATATCTTTATCCCCTATCAGCACCAGTTTCTGATCGGCAGCCAGCATTTTAAAAGAAGCAATTGCCCCTAAGACTGTTGCCTGCGGAGCGAAATCGCCGCCCATAATATCTAAGCCAATCTTCATTTCAGAAAATTAAACTTAGGCTACGGCTGCTTTCTCTATCAGTAACTTACCGTTGTAGTAAACATTACCATCAACAGTATAAGCCCTGTGCGGTAAGTGCACTGCGCCTGTTGTTTTGCAGGTAGTTAAAGTTGGAAGCGGCGCATTATCGTGCGTTCTGCGCTTATCTCTCCTTGATTTGGATATTTTACGTTTTGGATGTGGCATGATCCTTTTATTTATTTAAATTTTTTGAGGGCGTCCCAACGCGGATCCACCTGCTCGTTTTGTTCGGTATTTGCTGTCAGCTTGTTTAAGTTGTCCAGCATTTCTTTATCACAATATGGGGTTTCCCCCTCGTCGTCGCAAACCGTTATCAGCGGCAAAGCAACGTTTATGTATTCGTATATCAACTTCGAGACATCAATCTCGTGGTCGTTTTTGGTAAGGATGATGATCTCCTCATCCTCGTCCATGGCCTCGTCGCTAAACTTGGCCACCTGCTGTTCGGTTATCGCCACTTCCTGCGGATAGGCTGACAAACAACGGTCGCAGTTTGCGTCAATTGTTCCGTTTATTTGAAAATTCAGGATGATCATCGTCTCCTGTTTTTCCAGTTCAACCTGGCATTTCAAATTTGCTTTTTTTACTAATGAATATTCAAATTCATCAAAAAAAGCGTCCGTTACCTCGAACTCAAACTGGTGCTTTCCCAGTTTAAGGCCGGTAAAAGGAATCGAAAAGTTTCTTAGCGATTTCAATGAGCAACAATTAGCCCGCAAATGTAAGGATAAATATGAGAATTGAAAAGGGTTTTTTTAAATAGGGATCGGGGGT
>Ga0206964_10033_pt1 | contig 41931 bp, 35 predicted proteins | sample Alteio_BWOrgHeat_25_FD_152980 | JGI IMG/M metagenome (GOLD analysis project Ga0206964, IMG submission 152980) | Enriched cells from forest soil in Barre Woods Harvard Forest LTER site, Petersham, Massachusetts, United States -... | ecosystem: Environmental > Terrestrial > Soil > Temperate forest >...
GACATTCCAGTTTCTGCACCTCTGGCCGGTTTTTTTCTCACGGAAAGCGCGGTCGCGCGCATTAACCAGATCCGCCGCGAGGAAGGCAATCCCGCTTTGCGGTTCCGTATTGCCGTCAATGGCGGCGGTTGTTCAGGATTCCAGTATAATTTTATGCTCGATGCTGCCGCGCCGGCGCCGGGCGATACGATTGTCGCAAGGGATGGTGCTGAGGTAGTGATCGACGAGGTGTCGCTGGGCATCCTCGCCGGCTCGACGCTTGATTATAGCGAAGACCTCGCCAGCGCTGGCTTTGCCATCAAAAACCCCAATGCCACCGCCCGTTGCGGCTGCGGCAATTCCTTTTCGGTTGCTTTATAATTGACTTTTGGCTACACGCAGCCTAGAAACGTGGCTCCTTATCTCAGGCCATCCCAAATAACAGTGCCAATAAGGGCTCGTAGCTCAGGTGGTTAGAGCGCACGCCTGATAAGCGTGAGGTCGGAAGTTCAACTCTTCCCGGGCCCACCACCCACGCCTTCGGCTTCGGGTGGCTTACGCTCTTAGTAAGCCGCGCGAAGGCGATCTTAGGCGCATTTTCCCTCTCCCCGCTTGCTGAGGTAGGCTTACCGTTTTGCAAGCCTATAGGAACTCCGTCAGGGGGGGCTGGCAGCGATGCAGCCAAGCCTCCGCCAGCCCCGCGTTGAGCCTTGCCGCTGCTGGCGATATCAGTAAACTGTTCATTCTAGAATTTGATACTGACACCGGCTTTGGCATTGTTCCGGGTTTCGCTGTGGCTGTAGGCGTTCTGGTAGGCGATGAATCCGGTGATGGACTCAGAGAAGTTGAAATCAAGCCCCACCCCGGTGTTGATGAAATTAGTATTCGAACGGTCAAAGGCGAGGGTCAGCGGGGTGCCGTCGCTGAAGCTGCCATGCACTGAGCCGCCGCCGGCGGCGAATTCCTGCGACAGACCGAGATTGAACTGTGGCATCACGGTCATGCCGAACAGGTTCACGCCCCGCTCACGCGAGAGGATTATTCCCTCGGATGTTTTCCATGCGCCAAAGCTGTAGCCGTTCAGGCTGATCCTGGCTAGCCCGCCGCCCTGTTCGGTAAAACCGCTGGCATTGATATGGGTGTAGGCGATACCGGCTTTGGGCAGGATCGACCAGCCGTTACCTATCGCGCTTCGCATGCCCAGTTGAGCGAAAGCACCGTCGGCATAGGCATCACTGTCAGATTTGGCGATGGCAGGCACGCCGCTGTTGCTGACGGTACGCTTTCCGTCGAGCGAATGGTAGCTGCCGGTGACCCCGAGCGTGGCGAACAGGTCAACTGGGCCAGCTGGCCGGAGGTAGGTGCCATACACCGAAGCGAAGGTACCGTTGCCCTGCGAGCTGCCGGCGTTGGAGGTTACATCGGTATTGTCTTCAAGCTGGCCGAGGGCAAAGCCCAGCTTCCACGCTTCGCCCCCGGCTTCGCGTGGTGCGTCACCTATCGTGGTTTCGCCGCCCATGGCAACACCGCCCATGGTGTCGTTGAAGCCGTTATAATTGCCGTTGGTGTCCCGACTGTTATGGGTATAGATGGCCTTGCCCCAGACATATTTTTCCTTTTGCATTGTCCCCAGCGCCGAGGCATCGGCCACCGTATCGCTGAACAGCAGGTTGCTTTCCTGCGTGGAGAGCGCCTGGGCATTGAGGGCGGAGGGGCTGGCGGCCAGCAACACGCCACCGCCGCCGAAGGAGGCAGAGGTGGCGTCATAAACAATGGTGGTAGCGACGCCGTTGAGGTTGACGGTGGTGAAGGTGCCAGTGAGCGCGCCGCCAGCGGTCAGGAATGGCGTGCTGCTGCCGGAAAATGATCCGAGCGGCACGACATCCAGCGTTGCGCCCGGCTGAATGGTGACGTTGCCGCTGGCGATGAGCCGGTCGGACGACGTGCCGCTCACCTGCACCAGGAAGATCGAGCCGCTGTTGAAGGTGACGTTGCCGGTGACGTTGGTGGTGGTGGGGTCGCCCGGCGCCAGCGTGCCGCCGCTTGCAATGATAAGATTGCCGATGAAGGTGATATTGCCGCCGAACACGCTGCCGCTGCCGACGGTTAAACTGGTCGCATTGAACAGCCCGTTGACCTGCAGGTTGCCGGAGCTCTGGTTGAGGGTATCGCCGGTGGCGTCGAGATTGCCGTTTATGACCGAGGTGCCGGTGACGTTGATGGTCTGGAAGCCGCTGATGGTCTTATGGCCGCTGTCGGGCAGGGTGATCGTGCCCGTGCCGAGATTTAGCGTATTGGCACCACCGCCACCGGTTACATCGCCGTGGAGAGTGACCGTGCCTTGCATGGTTAATGTATCGTTTCGGTTACCTAGGCTGATGGCGGTGCCGCCGGTGCCGGTGACAGTCACCGTGTGCAGATTACCGTCTAACGTGACATTCGACGGGGTGCCCACCGTAGTAATGCCGGTGACGCCGCTTACTGTGTTCGCAGTGCCTGCGCCGCTGATGGTGATATCAGCGGTATGAATGCTGTAAACGTAAATGCCGCTGTTAGCGGTGCTGGTAACGTCCCCATGGACGGTGATGGTAGTTGTACCGTTGCCGGCACTGATAGCGTGGATGCCTGCGGTCTGACCGGTGATGTGACTGGCTGAACCGGTGGTGATGATCAGGTCGCTGCCTGTGCCAAAGTTTTTAGCATAGATGCCATTGGCGATATAGCCGGCATTGGCGATAACATCGCCATTAGCCGTGATCGACAATGCCCCAGTGCCGTGGTTGACGGCATAGATGCCGACATTGCCGCTGACGTGGCTGCCGGGGTCAGTAGTGATGGTCAGACCGTTGCCATAGTTCACAGCTCTGATGCCGTTACCGTAAGTACCGGTGACAGTGGCATCACCGTTGACCGCGACCGACAGCGCCCCCGTGCCGTGGTTGGCGGCAAAAATGCCGCTGACCCCGATAACCTGGCTGCCGGCGCCGGTGGTGATGGTCAAATCGGTGCCATGGTTTATGGCATAAATACTGTAGTAGGTGTTGCCAGTGATGGTGGCATCGCCGTTGACCGCAATCGATAGCGCCCCCGCGCCGTTGTTGGTGGCATAGATGCCGACACTGCCGGTGATCTGGCTGCCAGTGCTGTCGATGGTGATAGAGCCGGGCGTTGGCCCGTCATTGGCCACTGTATTAATAAAAAGTCCATTCCCCGCCGTCGAGGCGATCGTCGAGGCGTTGGCATCGGTGAAGCTCAGTGCCCCGTCGCCGGTGATGGTGATGGCGGTGCCGGCGTTATTGTTGGCGCTGAAGCCTGCCGCCGTGGAAACCGAAGCTTCGTTGACGGGGCTGAAAATCAGCGCCCCGTTGGCACCGCTGCATAGATAGGTTGGAGGGCCGCCAGTACAGGCCGCGTAGGCCTGCCGCCCATAGCCGAAAAACGCCCCGACCATGGCGGTGGAAACGAATAGTCTGTGTTTTAATGATATATTTCGGTTCATTTAGCAACTTGGCAGGAGCAAGATTCACCAACTTATAAATCCCCCATTTTAATTTTTAGTTAACACATAGGCAAGTTGCTGTTTATTTATTTAGTTTTCTTTAAAGCTGTTGCATCTAGATCGCCATGCGTGACCAAGCCCTTGATGTCGTCGGAGGCGAAGCCCAGCGACATCGGGCACGCCACCTTTGCGATCACTGCCACATCGTAAATCTCGCTGATCGCGCCATCGATGCGGAACCATTCGACGCAGATTCCGGTTTCGAGGTCGATCACCTGCACGCCGCACCACGGCTCGGAGTCCGCTGCTTTCAATCTGTCATCTAGCGGCAATCCCTCAAAACGTTCATAACGCGGTTTCGACAGACCGACAAAGGCATAGCGTCCGGCAAACGCCAGCCCGCGAAGAAAGCCTGGACAAAAAGCCAGTGGCTGGAATTTGGCTTTTTTTCTATCCACCCAGCCCAGTTCCCCCGTGCCAGAATTGAGCACCCAGAGCTTTTCCTTGAACAGGCGAGGCGAATGCGGCATGGAGAGGTCGTTGCATACTATTTCGCCCGTTTCCACGTCGAGAACGATGCCGCCATTAGTCCGGCGGTCGCGCCAGCCGTCGATGGTGTCGGACCGGCTGACAGCAGTGACATAGCGCGGCCATCCCCGCTCCATGGCCAGGCCGTTTAAATGACAGCGGTCTTCGTTAATGATCTGCGAGATGAACGGTGGCTTCCATACCGGCGTGAAGCTATGACGGGGAGAGGTGGTTGCCAGACAATTATAACGCGTGTTGACAAAAATGATCTCGCCATTGGCTAGCAAGCCCACATCATGCGCATCCAGCACCCCGGTCGTATGGGTAATGCGCGGCACATAACAGGCATCGTACGTATGGTTGATGAATTGCCCTTTCTCCAGCACGTTTTCAAAACGCTGAATCTGGAACAATGTCGCCAGCAACAGCGTATTGCCCTCTACATGCAATCCCATGGCCTTGGGGAATAACCGCTCATGCAGCATCAGGCCGCCTTTGGGGTTGCGGCCCAAAAGGTAGAATTTCCCCGATTGATACGAGGTAGCGGCGACTGATATGTTCAGACGGGCCAACAGCGGAATAAACCCCGCCGATACCGAATAGGTAACGGACTGTTTGGGCGTCTGGTTAGGCGCTGTGTTTTCTACTAATGCTTCCATAGTGCTGACGTGCTTCATTAAACTGCCGAAGTGACACTGTTTATCATGGCCTACTCATAGCGGCGATACACTGTTATTCCAACCCTGATATTATAGGGAATCGAGCAAAAAAGATTAACAAGTAATTTATATTATGCTACTATTAACCGCGATTATGTAAAAGTGAGGATATGTGAATTTAGAGCACAATAACGGAGCGAATGGTAAAACCGACATCGTGTCGCTATTCGATCGGTGGCAAGAGACGAAAAGTCCCGAGAATTTGAACGATCTCGGAAAGGCAGTGCTAGAGGCTGCTAAAAAGCAGAGTGCCCCGTATCGCCGCACGATCGGCCAAGGCGCTAAATATGACATCGACGATATCGCTCAGGAGGCCGCTTTGCGATTCTTACTTAAAGCGAAGCAAGGGGGAATCGAGGATACGGGCACTCTTCTCGGCTTACTAAGAGTAATGGTGGCGCGGGCTGCAATTGATTTCCAAAGGGAGGAAACCGGGCGGGTCGAAAACAGCAAGAAACGGCGAGGGCCAACCCGTGATGATTACGATTTCGGTATGGTGGGTACTGACGGTGAATACCGGCCGACTGATTTAGCGGATACGACGAAGCACTTGAAAGATCGCCTTCAGGCCATACTCGGCAACCAACAAGGCCGCGTCATCTGTGCGGCGATAGACATGCTTCCGCAAGGCTACAAGCACAAAGAAATTGCTGAGTTGTTAGGAATGCAGTCGGCTATGTTCGATTCAATTTTACAACAAACCCGGCAAAAGCTCACGCATTACCCGGAGATAAAATCTGAGGTCACCGAATTGCTGGAGAATGGCCGCCACGGGGAAGGTTTCAAGCGCTTTTAGCTGCTGCAGTGGAGTTTACATAACGCCCTTTGTGCCCGCCAATTCCGAGAGGTTGTTAAGTAGCCCGTTTGCACGGAGCGCTCCTTAGAATCATGCGGAGGATGAGTGTTATTGGACTGATTGCGGCTTGATCTTAATTAGAACTCTACACCCCAAAACTCCCCATCACCGGCGCGTGGTCAGATGCTTTTTCCTGTTCGCGGATGTGTTTGAGGATGCAGCAATCGGTAAGTTTGTCCGCCGCCGGCGCCGACAGCAGCAAATGGTCGATGCGCAAGCCGTTATCCATGGCCAGCGCATTGCCGCGATAATCCCACCAGCTGTAATGGTTTACGTCCGGGTGGCGCAGCCGGTAAGCGTCATATATGCCCAGATGCAGCAGGCCACGCAGGCGGCGGCGGACTTCGTCGTGGGTGAGCACGCTGCCCTGCCATAATTTGGGATCATGCACGTCGCGGTCTTCGGGGGCGATATTATAGTCGCCGCCGATGACCAGCATTTCATGGTAGCTGAGCAGGGTTTTAACATGGGTGTGCAGCCGCTCGAGGAAGCGCAGCTTATAGGTAAATTTATCGGAGTCGGTGCTCTGGCCGTTAGGGACGTAGACCGAAGCAATGCGAATGGCTTTATGTGGCAAGCTCACTACCGCCTCGATATAACGCGCCTGCACATCATCGCCGGGTTCGGGTAATCCGCGCGTCACATCTTCCAATGGAAATCTGGAAAAGATGGCGACGCCGTTGTATGTCTTCTGGCCGTGCAGCGCGATGTTGTAGCCCAGCGCCTCGATCTCCATCGCCGGAAAAGCATCATCGGTGCATTTGATTTCCTGCAGCAGCACGATGTCGGGCGCATCGCGATGCAGCCATTCCAGCAGGTGGCATAAGCGCGATTTGATGGAATTAACATTCCATGTGGCGATTGTAATAGTCATGTATCTGCATATCCCCAAATTATTTCCCAAGTCTAGAGCATTTTTGATGTAATCCTACACCGTCATCACCCGAATCGCTTTAGCGATTTTCGGGTGATCTACTTGGATTTTGCTAGAATTTTTCCCTATAAAATTGAGGGCGAAATTCGGAAAATGGCGAGAATAAGATTAGGTGATTAAACCAAAAATGTTTTGGTCGCCACTTTTCATATTGAAAATTTATTCTTTTGGAAAACAGTGCAAGATATTGATAAAAATAATAAAATTATTGAAATAAAAAGCATCCCTACTACAATGCTTTTATAACCCCGTAAGGAGACCAGCGGGCATCCTCGTTGTGGTGTCGCTTGCCAATAGTCCCTGCTATTGGCTGCTCCGCCAGAACGACAAACGCAGTCTGCAAAACCTATGCTAACAATGTCTAAGGATATGTCATGCTGATGGATATGGATTCATTGCTTCCGCCGCTTCAGGAAGAGCCGCCTTATGCTGAAAAAACACAGGATGTGCTGAACCGCTATAAGCTGCCGGCCATTACTATTATCGTCGGTATCCTGGCGGCTATTTCCGTCTTTAGCGTGATGCTCAATTTCAGCATGAAGCAGCTGGAAAACAGTTTCACGGACGATGCCAAGCTGCACATGACTATGTTGGAAGACTGGCTTTCACTCAACATCGAGGAAGTGAGCGGCATGGCGCATTTCCTCGCCGCCAGCGACCTGCCGCAGCGCGAGGCATTTCACAGCGTGGCCGACCCGGTCGTTAAGCGCAATGCGTTTGAGGGGATTTACTGGGTAGTGCCTGATAGCTCGGTTGTGCGCAAATTCAGCATTCATGGCGCTGTGACGCGCGATAAGACTATCCTGAAGCTACCGGTTCATCCGGCACTGGAGGCGGATATCGCCCGTGCCTTCAGGACGCGTCAGCCCATAGCGACCGAAGCCATCGCCATTTCCGGAGGAAACAGCAGCAGTGTTAGGATAGGGCTTATTTTTCCGATTGTACGCAATGGCGTGGCCCGAGGCGCTATCATCGCATTGCTCAATCCGGAAACCTTGTTCGATCCCGTATTCAGTGGCAAGAGCAGCCCTGAGAATGCCGAAAGCTATATTTTTGAAAGGCGGGGAGACCAGGAAAAACTGATTTACAGTAGCATCAGTCCATTCAGGCACCTTGCGTTGCTGAATCCAGGCACCCCATCCGTGGCAGGGGTTCGGGAACATGCGGCTTTTTCTTATAGCCATCCACTGATACTGCTGTCGCGCCAATGGGATGTCGTCTTCGTGCCGACCAGCGCCTATATGTCGGAGGCCAGCCTGGTCGCGCCGTGGGCGATGATGGTCGCCTGCCTTGCCATCAGCGGCATGGCGGGCGTGTTTCTGTTTCACCTGATCGGACAGAATGCCCGTATCGAGCAGGTGGTGCGCGAAAGGACAGCCGAGCTGATCCATACCAGCGGCGAGCTGAAGGCACGCAGCTTCGATCTGGAGGCGGCCAAGGAAGCGGCGGAGGCGGCGAACCACGCCAAGAGCGATTTCCTTGCCAATGTCAGCCATGAAATACGCACGCCACTCAACAGCGTGATCGGCATGGGCGAGCTACTGCTCGAGACAGACCTTACCACACAGCAGGAAAACCACGTGCGCACCATGCTGAATTCGTCGGAAACGTTGCTGGAGATCATCAACGACATTCTCGATTTCTCCAAGATCGAGTACGGCAAGCTAGAACTAGCGCCCATTCCTTTTGACTTGCAGGAGGTGATTGAGGAAACGGCGGAATTGCTGATGCCTAAGGTGCGGGAAAAGGAACGGCTGGATCTGCTAGTGCATTTCGTGCCGAAAACGGTGCGCCAGGTAATCGGTGACCCGGTACGTGTGCGGCAGATATTGTCCAACCTGCTGTCCAACGCCGTCAAATTTACCAAAGAAGGCTACATACTGGTCAAGGTCGAGGAAGAACCCGGCGGCTTGCCGGCGCATCAGGCGCGCATCAAACTATCGGTGCGCGATACCGGCATCGGGATTGCCAATGATAAGCTGCAGGTGGTTTTCGATAAGTTTTCCCAGGCCGATGTCTCAACCACGCGCCGGTTTGGCGGCACCGGTTTGGGACTCTCCATCTGCCGGGAACTGGCGCATATGATGCAAGGTGACGTGACGGCCGCGAGCGTTCCCAGCCAGGGATCGGAGTTCACCGCTACGTTCGTGGTCGAACACCATACCGCTGCACAGGCAGAGCCTCTATCCCCTTACCATGCCCTGCTTGCGGGGAAAACCGTGCTGATCGTCGACCATCTTGAGCCGAGCAGGATCATATTGGAATCCTATCTCGCCAGTGCCGGCATGGCTACGGTTACTACGAAACATACCCCTTCTGTCTTGCGAATGCTGGATAATGCCAGGAAAAAAAGCAGGCCGTTCGATTTGATAGTCACCGATTACGTGGCAGTGGATCGCGGCAGCGAACTGCTGGTCACCCGTGTGAAAGAACTGTACCCAGTCATGCCGGCAGTCATCGTCACTGGTCTGGCGGAAAAAGGCTATGCGCAGCTTTTTGCCAGCGCCGGGTGCGACGCCTACCTGCCAAAACCCGTGCGAGCCGGACAATTACTCGACCTGATTGGTATGATTTTCGAAGCAAAACGGGCAGGCAAAAACTTAAGCATGCTGATGCCGCTGAACACTTTCCGCAAAACCAGCGCCGACCGAGGTGACGATCGCGACGATTTCATAAAAAGCGCAGAAATTCTTATTGTCGAAGATAACCAAGCCAACCGCGAGCTGGTGGTCAGGCTGATTGAGCTTCTGCATGGCCGGCCGACGGCAGTGCGCAATGGTGAAGAAGCCATTGACATCGTCAAGCGTCAGAAATTCGACCTCATCCTTATGGATTGCCAGATGCCGGAAATGGATGGATTCGAGGCCAGCCGCATTCTTTCGCGCATGAAACAACGTGGCGAGATGCATAATGTACCGATTATCGCTCTGACCGCCAATGCCATGAAAGGCGATCGTGAGCGCTGCCTGGAGTGCGGCATGAACGATTACATCACCAAGCCTTTGCGCAAAACCAAGCTGCGCAGCGCCCTGATGCAATGGCTGCCGCCAAGAGAAAAGCGGGTGGGCGCGGTGGCACGTCACCATGCGGCTTGATAATGGTGATTTTATATTTTTACCTGCATATTTTTACGTGTAATATATGGGAAATTTATATCGAGCATGGCACTTTCATAATACTTTAGACTTAAATCAGTAAGATAGGATAGAGAGGCTATGGACATTTTATTGGTCGAGGATAATGGTGCCGACGCCTACCTGCTGACAGAGATATTCACTCGCCACTCTCCGGGCGCTGAAATCCACTGGGTAACGGATGGTCATGCGGCGCTGGATTATGTTCTGCGGCAGGATAAGTATCGGGACGCCCCGCGCCCCGACCTGATCTTACTGGATCTCAACATGCCGCGCATCAGCGGTTATGAAGTGCTCAAGGAGATGAAGATGAATCCCTCCGTTGAGAATATCCCGGTTATTATCCTCACCACTTCCCGCGATCCGCTTGATCACACGCAATGCAAAACCCTGGGCGCTGATATCTGCCTTTCCAAGCCGCATGGCCTCAGGGAATATGAAGAGATTGTAAAGAGGATGATCAGCTGGGCAGCGCTTCGCCTCAGCAAACCCGTCAGTACCAGTGGCGCAATGCATTGAAAAAATGATTATTTTGTCTCATTTTGGGACGATTTTCCTGCCATTTTAACGCACAGTTATGATTTTTCGACTATAATAATTCAGGTGTCAGACGGCATGCCGCAAGAGGGGGAACCATGATTAACCACCGCACGCCCAACCCGCAATCTATTCTCCTCGTTGAAGATAGTGAGGATGATTTCGAGTCGACCATCCGCGCCTTTAAAAAGGCTAACCTGCATAATCCTGTCCACTGGTGCAAATCGGGGCGCGAGGCTCTGGATTTCCTGACGCATCAGGGCGAATATCTTAACGTCGCCAAAATGGAGGATCCTGGCCTGGTCCTGCTCGATCTCAACATGCCCGGCCTCGATGGGCGCAAGACGCTGCAGCTGATCAAGCAGAACCAGGAACTGAAACGCATCCCGGTGGTGATTCTTACCACCTCTTCGGACGAGCGGGATGTAGAAGCCTGCTACCAGATGGGTGCCAATACCTATGTCCAAAAGCCGGTCAGTTTTGAAGGGCTGATCGACGCTATCAAGCGCCTCAAGGAATACTGGTTCGAGATCGCCCTGTTGCCCAAGGATGGAGGATCGAGAGCCGACCTATGAATCACCCTGTGAAAATTCTTGTCATCGACGACAGCGAAGACGACCGGCTGCTTTACAGCCGCGCGCTGCGCAAAAACGCCGATGGCGGATTTGTTGTTTCCGAGGCCGACAATGGAGATGAGGGATTGCGGCGTATCGAGGAAAATCCGCCGGATTGCGTGCTGCTTGATTATTCCCTTCCGGGGCGCAACGGCATTGAGGTATTGAAGCGTATCCGCAGCACATATTCTTTCATACCGGTGGTGATGCTAACCGGGCAAGGCAATGAGAATGTCGCGGTTGCCGCCATGCAGGAGGGCGCGCAGAATTATATAGCCAAATCGACCATTACGCCGGAAACATTGGAGCATGTCATCCGTATGGCCATGCAGCATTGCGCCTTGCAAAAACGCATCCATGAGCAGCGCACGTCGCTGGAAATCTTCACCCGGGCGCTGGCGCATGATCTCAAGGAACCTTTGCGCACCATTCGTTCCTTTGTGGATATGCTCAGCGAATCGCAACAGTTTTCCGATAAAACGCAGCACTACTTTGACTATATTCAGAACGCCTCCAACCGGATGTATATGTTGATCGACATGGTGTTCCTCTATACGCGGCTGGACGATCCGGCGCAAATGGTGAAGGAACCGTGCGACATCAGCACCGTATTGCCTGAAGTACAGGAAAATCTTGATCGGCTGATCTGCGAGCGCGAAGCCTCGGTTACCGCCACCAGCCCGCTGCCTGCTGTTCAAGCCAATCGCACCCAGATGCAGCAATTGCTGCAGAACCTAATCGCCAACAGCATTCACCATAGCGATGCGCCGGTCGCTGTCCGCATTCATGCGGAAGCGCAGGGCGATCATTGGCTTTTTACAGTCAGCGACAACGGGCCGGGGATAGAAGAAAGCGCGTTGCAGAAAATTTTCGAGCCGTTCAAGCGCATGACGCGCCATGAGGAACAAGGGGCTGGGCTGGGCCTGGCCATCTGCCGCAAGATTGTCGAATCGCACGGCGGCAAAATCTGGTGTGAATCGAAGCCGGGCGAGGGGGCGACATTCCTATTCACTCTGCCGATGGCGGCGGCACCTGGTAAGCCTGCCAATGTTGCCGCATCGCTGCCGCCGGCTGAAGTTGCGTCGTCTGCTCCCATGAATGGCGCACTGCTCGCTAACGTCCTGCTGGTCGATGACAGCCGTGCCGATCTGGAAATTACGCGGTTCAGGCTGATGCGGTCGCGGCTGCACTGCAACCTGCTGGTGGCGCATGACGGCGAGGAAGCGTTGTCCCTATTGCGCGGCCAAGGGAATAAGCCGGTCGACCTCATGCTGCTTGACATCAACATGCCGGAGATGGACGGCTTCGAATTGCTGGAGCGCATCCGTGCTGACGAAAACCTGCGCCTGGTCACAGTAGTGATGTGCACCGGATCAATCTATGACAAGGATATGGAACGGGCGCGGGCGCTCGGCGTGGCGGGATATCTGCTCAAGCCCATTGAGTTCGCCAACCTGAAATCGGTGATCGAAATGAACCCCGCCCTCCGCCTGTCCAGGGAAAATAACGGCTACAGCCTGTTGCGCGCGGCGTGATTTCTCTCGGAAGAATAGTTCAATCTATAAGTTTGATGCGTGTATTCTCCGTCAATTTTAAGGATACTGCTACCATTAAAATGATATTTTCCTATGCGTGTGCTACCGCCTATTTAGTTAACTTCTTTATCCCGTTCTAGCAGTAAATAATATGCGTAGTAGGGATCAAAGGCGCGTATTAATACAATATGATAAGCACTAATAATTTTGGTATCTGCAAATAACATTCGTGGAACATATTGTACCACATGTGACAAGAGAAAATTATCAAGTCTTACTGGTGGGTTAGATAGATAATGTTGCATCAACTCAAAATTTTGCGGTTTCACATTAATTTGTAAAACAATATAACGTGGTTGTTGCCCAATAAAATAAGCTTTGACGGATTGATTGAATGCATCTTCTCTTTCGCGATGATCTAATTCCTGCTGAGATAAATAATTAAGCCAGGGGTTATAGCCGTTTTCATAGAGCGCATGCGCTATCGTACGATCGGTCAGGCCCAGCAGATCAATTACGTACAAGTTCATGGCGTAATAACTTGTAGCACCAACATCAGTTACAGACACTTTATCTTCCGGATGGGCATGGGTTTCGAGCCACCGTCCGATATAACCAAGAGAATTTTCGCTGCATGCTATCTTACCCCGATAAGGGGCCATGGTCAGCGTCGATGAGATTAAGTCGGCTGTGTAGAGCAGGCAAATCAAACCAATGGCGATGGTAACGGCTATACGCCTGGTCTGTGAGGATATCTTTTGCTGAAGGTGTACGGACATTTCACCAAAAACATCGACAGAAACGAGATATAGGAATGCGTAAGTGGGTTGATAAAGCCGGTTCATGGGAAGAAGGTCGGTGCCAATACGAAGATAATATATAGTATATGTGACTATGCTGATCAGGAGCCAGATTGCACCGAGGGATAACGTGTGCCTGAATAAAAGCAGCAACGGCACAACAAGAAGTATCATATTGAAATCGGTATTTAAGAAACGCCGCCCAAACTCTTTCATGCCATGGACCCATTGTATGGGGTCGGGACTTACTTTGGCGTAATAAGTATTGGGATAGAAATCCCCGTAATAGGTTAGTCGAAACCCATATAACGCGATGAGTGTCATCAGGCTAATGCCTGAAAATAATATCATGTCCATCCAGCGACGATCTCGCCACACGTTAATCAGGAATACCAGCATGGATACGCCTAAATAAATAATTGCTTCCGGCCGGGAAAGAATGGCCAGAGCCATGAATGTAGTCGTCATCCATAAGTGGTAACGTGTTGGATTATCGAAATAGCGAAGCAATTGGTAGAAATGTGCTACGATAAGAAAATCAAATAACATGGTACCGAGTCCACCCTGCGACCACAATACAAAAGAGGGACTTACTGCCAGAAAGAGCGAAGGAACGGCATTTGAAATTGGTCTGCGAATCTGTAAACGGGCGCATAACCATAATGTCACTAGGGTCAGCATGCCGAAAACCATAGATACCACTTTCATCAATCCAACCGGTGGCAGATGAAACGCTATTCCTCCGGTGACTAGCAACGTCCAAAGTAATTCCGTATATCCTTCTACCCGCTCCTTTGCGTTGAAGGTAAGTCCATTACCTTCCAAAAGGTTCTTGGCATAACGTAGGATTACGTAGGCGTCGTCCTGAAAAAATCCCCAATAGGAAAGACTTAGGATGATGAACAGTAATAATGACAAGCCGACGATGGCGGCTTCTAAAGGAAGAATTTTTTTACGCGATGTCAGTTGAAACAACTCGCACAATGGATTTTTTATATAAGTGATGCTGGGGGTAGGAATTTCCATGTCGTTCGAAATCATAATTCGATAGTTTTCATTGAGAAAAGGCGGTTGGTATTTCGTAAACCACCACTACATATTTATAAACGTTCTTCCGTATAAGTGATCTTCGGATTTACGCTTCCGCCGTCGCCGTCGCTAGCGTTTTGGCGTCTTCGGTGACGGTTTCCATGCGGTAGCCAATGCCGGGCTCGGTGATGATATAAGCCGGATGGTTGGCTCCAGATTCAATTTTCTCGCGCAACTGCTTCACATAGACGCGCAAATACTGCATGTCTTCCGTGTGGGCGTTTCCCCATACTTCCTTAAGGATCTGTTTGTGGGTAAGCATTTTACCGCGATTGATGAGGAAGTAGCGTAGCAATTCATATTCCTTGGGCGTAAAGGTTTTTTTGACGCCGTCCAGGAATACTTCATGGCGCACCAAGTCCATGCGGATGGAGCCATTGACCAGTTCCGGTTCGCCTGCCTCGTGGGTCGCAGCCTTACGCAAATTGGCATGGACGCGCGCCAGCAACACGTTGGGATTGAACGGTTTGGTGATGTAATCGTCGGCACCGGCATTGAAGGCACGCACTACTTCATCATCGTCGCTGCGCACCGAGCAGACGATGATGGGCACCTGTGACCATTCACGGATGCGGGCGATCACTTCCTTGCCGTCGATGTCGGGCAGGCCCAGATCAAGCAGGATCAGTTCGGGGTTGACCGAAGCGGCAAGGCGGGTGCCCTGACGGCCATTATCGCATTCCACCGTCTTATAGCCGGCGCTTTCCAGCGAAATGGTGAGCACCTTGCGGATCGGCGGCTCATCTTCGATAATCAGGACGATGTTTTTCTTCTGATTCATACTCTCTCTCATGAGCTAATGCAGATAGCGGAATGTCATGACATTATAAAGGATTCCGCCGTTGGTGCAAGCATGGCAGCGCCATTAACCGTTGGCCATTAACCCTGGCGGGCTTTGAAGCGCGGATTTTTTTTGTTGATGACGTAAACGCGGCCTTTGCGGCGGACGACGCGACAATCTTTATCGCGTTTTTTAGCGGATTTTAAAGAGCTTAGAACTTTCATACCCAGACGCTTCTCTTTGAAATGAGGCGCCCTTTTACCTTGGAAGACGGGTAGTGTCAACTGAATTCATAGCGCCGCAGGGGGAGAATAGCCTCTTCCTCGGCTCCCTGAGAGGGCGGCATGGTGGTGGGTATGGCCAGCAGGTCGTTTTCGACGGCGGAAAGCTCATCCTCGTCGGCTATGCCGTGCAGGGTTTTTTCCCATAAATGCGGTTTTGTCACCAGCTGCCACAGGGCTTTATAGCTGGCAATCGAATGCAGGAACAAATAGAAGGGATAGAGCAGGGCGGCTACCACGAATGACCCGGTATGCTTGCGATAGAAACGGGCGCAATACAGGGTAAAATACCAGTGCGCCAGCAAATTGAAGGCGAGATTGAGCAGGGTAATCCCGGTTAGCCAGGCCGGGAAATAGACATGATAGTGCTGCGCAATGCCGAACCACCATAAAAAAGACACGCCCCATACCAAAGGCGCGGTTAGAAAAGCGACACTCGACAGACCGACAAAAAACTGGAAGCCGATGAAACTTTTTAGTCCCAGCGCACGGCATAGTTTGGCTGGATCGCGCATGTGCACCAGCCAGGTCTGCATGTAACCCTTAATCCAGCGCGCGCGTTGCCGGATCCAGGGGAGGCAGGTGACGGTCGCTTCCTCCATGGTGAAGGAGTCGAGCATGGCGGTGCGAAAACCCTGCGCGGCAAGCCTCGCGCCGAGATCGGCGTCTTCGGTCACATTGTAGGGGTCCCAGGCGCCAAGCGCTTTTAGCCGGGCGAGGGCGATATGGTTGCTGGTGCCGCCTAGCGGAATGGGGATGCCAATGCGCTCCAGCCCGCAGAGCATGAAGCGGAACAGGATAGTATATTCCAGTGAGAAGAAATGCGTCAGCGCATTATAGCCGGCATTATAATAGTTGAGGCGCGCCTGCAGGCAGACGATGTCATTCGGTAGCGTGCGGAACATGTAGACGGCTTTCTTAAGTTGTGCGCGCTCCGGCCGGTCGTCGGCATCGAGGACGGTGACATATTCGCCGCGGGCGAAACGCAGCCCATAATTACAGGCGCGCGGCTTGGTGCGCGGCGCTCCTGGTGGCACACGGAGTATGTCGAAGCGGTAATCCGGCTTGCAGGCGCGGATTGCCTCCAGCGTTTCTGTATCGTCTTCTTCCAGCAGCAGCTTGATGTCGAGTTTGGATGCCGGATAATCGAGGGTCTTCATAGCCTCCAGCATGCCTGGCACGATGGCGGCTTCTTTATACATCGGCATTAGCACGGTATATACGGGCAAATGTCGCTCGTCGATCGAGGCCAGCCGTTTTGTCCAGTTTTTCGAAGCATTGACGCGTGTCCCGGTAGCAAACACCACACATTTGAATAGCATGGTAGCGCCGTAAGCGATATTGCACAGTATCATCAGGACGAGCGCGGCATAGAGCGGTTTTGCAGCCGTCAGCAGGATAGCAGCTGCGAGCAACGGATAGAGAAAACGCTTGTGGCGGGGCAGCAGGGTGATGCGCGCCGAATAGAGCGGCAGCCTTTGCCATAATGACAGACGGCTGGAGGTTTCAAGGTCGTCGCCAAACAGCTTTTCTACTGTGCGCCTGACATCGTACGGCGAAGTAATGGCAAGCGAAGCCTCGCTGCCGAAGCGCCGTTTAATCCATGCTACGGCATCATCCGTCGGGTCGCACAGGGCGATGACAGGGTTGCCGTCAAGGGTTTGCCACGGGATCAATTGCAAGCGCAGGTAATCTTCAGCCTCCTCGCGCAGCAGCAGTCTCGTTTCCGGCGGCTGCTTGAGCAGATCGATGAAGGGAAGGTTGTAATGCTCGGCAACGGCGCGGTAAAGCTCGTAATAGCCGATCATGCCGGTGCCGATCACTATGTCGCCCAGGCGGCTACCGTTACGTTGGTGCAGCATCAACGCATGCGTAAGCTGCGTTTCGCTGATGAGCCCGCGCTTAAGCAGGATTTCGCCGAGGGGAGTACGTTTCATCAGAATGTTTTCCACACGCTAAAGAGAACGCCGCCACCGGCACCGGTATTTTTGCCGTCTATAGTGGCAAATCCGCCGCCCTGCAGTGATACGCCGTTGTTAAGTTTATATACGGCCGATAATTGCAACTGGACAAGGTTATAGTCATCGGCGGGCGATTCAGTGAAAATGGCTACTTTGGGCGCTGAGGCGCGATAGGTGAGGAACATCTGCGGCATAAGCATGAAGCGCTCGGTCAGGCTGATTCCGGCGGTGGCGGCAAGATTGATCTGGTCGCGAGGGACACCAAAGCGATAGCGATAGTGCGTATCGAGATCGACAAAATGGTTAAGCCCAAAAGCGCCGAAACCATATCCGGCCAACAGGCCGAACCCGGCATCGAATGAATGGCCGCCTAATTTCGGCATGGCGCTGGCGCGCTCAGGGCTTGGCAGTTTGATCATCGGCTCGGCAGAGAGAACGAAGCCGTTCAATTGCCACAGGCGCTGTCGCAGGAAAAGCTCGCTGTCGCTGAGGCCCCAGTTGCTTTGCGTGAATGTTCCGTCTTGACGGGCATATTGCAGCGATAGGTTGGCGCCGATGGTCGTGCCGTCGCGCCAGCCGTATTCGAGGTAGGGACTTAGCGTGGTTTTGGTGTAAGCCGGCTGCGGCTGGCTATGACCAGAATTATCAAAAAACCGATCGGTACCATAATAGGAGGTAGTGATAATGGCCAGCCCGTCGCCTGGCGCCTGGGTCCACGCCCCGGCGAAGGCATTGCCGGAGAACACAAAAATTTCGAGCAGAATCAACAAATAACGCATGCCACCATCCGGCAAATAGATGCCGGACTGTAACGAATAGGGGTGGGTTGCTCAAGCAAATAAATTGAGACTATCTCAATTTATTTGCTTATTGTATTATTTTAGACACAGTTCTACTTTCGCGCGTGCTATCTACCGATTCCCTCTCTCCCAGGCGAGGGGAATTGTGGGAAAAGGCAAGGATTTACGCCGCTTTCTTGGCGCCGCCGGAGAAATCATTGAGGTCATCGATGATTCGACGCTTAATGGCATTGCGGTCGGAGGACGGGACGCCGTAGCGGATGGCAAGCAGGGCATAATCCTCGTCGGTCAGCGTGACCGGGATCTGCACCGATTCCGGATAGGCTACCGGCAATTCGATAATGCGGCGCACGATGTCGGTCAGGCGCATTTCGTTGCGAATCGCCTCGTCGATGATTTTGTTGGCGACGCGCAGGTCGCATTCGATCGAGTCGGCTTCAAAATTGTTGAGGGCTCCATTGGTCACGGCTTTTACCTCCTGTTTCATATAATTCTCAGGTGTTTTAGATTGGACGAACAGTTTCGGGCTATTGGCTTCTGCGGTATTCTGCATAGATTTCGTTGCTCCGTTGATGGCGTTTTCAATAGTTGGCATGGCGATTTTTTTCTCCTGAATGGGGGTGGATGGCTTGCTGGCCTGAACTGGCGCGGGTTTCGTTTCCGCCTGCGTGGCGGGCGTGGATAATTCCTGCAATTGGAGCGGCACCGGTTTCACCGGCTCCTGTTTCGGTGGCTCTGCCGCTTGCGGCGGCTGGGTTGCCTGCGGCGGCTGGGCGATGAAGCGTGGCGGCTGGGTGACGGCAGCTTGTGCCGACGTGGACGTGGCCGCAGCCGGCGCCGAGGCCAACTTAATGTCGGGGCGTTTTACTTCAGGCGTAGGATGGGCGATCTCCCCGATATCGTTCATGCGGCGGTAAATCGTCGCGTAGATTTCTGTATGGTCAGCGTATTTCTCGATCTCGATGGCGTGCTCGTTGCTTTCGCTCACTAGCAGCGTGTATTCGAATTCCTTGGCTTCGCCGGCGGCCGGCAGCAGCGCTTTGCGGAAATCACCCTTAAAGATGCGCCCTTTCAGCCCCTGAATCTCGCGGCGGTAAGACGGCACGACCCAGCCTTTGAAATCCGCATGGTTGTCCTTACAGGCGAGCTTGGTGATATCCGCCTTGTTCAGGACGTTGTCGAGGTCAGTGTTATCGAACAGTTTGGCGCGGTCGTTGCCGGGGATGCGGCGCGAAATAGCAAGATAATGCTCGCCTTCGGCCTCGGCGACGATCATCGATACGCCCGGGGCGCTCGCGTCTTTCTCCTGCGTCAGTGCGAACGAGGTCAGTTTTTCCTCGCCGAACTGGTAGGTGTTGATGGTATCGACATTGAGCCGCCGACCACTCAAAATCGCCTGCGGCACGAAGCCGAAGCCGATTGAACTTCCCACTTGCAGCTGGTCAGGATTCAGCTTTTCCTGCGTTTGCGCCTTCTTCACCGGCTTCCAGAAATCGGCTATGACGTCTAGCATAATACTATCTCCCGTTTGCGATTACCCATTTTTATTCCGCATGATCCTGGCCTTGTCGCGTTGCCAGTCACGCTTTTTTATCGTATCTCGTTTTTCGTACAGCTTTTTGCCCATCGCCAGCCCCAGTTTCACTTTCGCCAGACCGCGGCGGTTGAAATAGAGCGACAGAGGCACCAGCGTTACGCCCTTCGATTTCAGTCGCCCGACTAACTTGCCGATCTGCTTCTTATGCAGCAGCAACTTACGCGGACGGCGCGCCTCGTGGTTGAAGCGGTTACCATGCCCATATTCTTCGATATGGGCATTGATCAACCACAACTCCCCGTCTTTCGGCGCGGCGTAGGCATCGCTGATAGCGGCCTTGCCCGCACGCAGCGACTTGACTTCCGTTCCGGTGAGCACGATGCCGGCCTCGAATTCCTCTTCTATCGTATACTCGAAGCGCGCCTTGCGGTTCAGCGCTACGGTTTTACCGGAGGAATGTTCATTGCCGGACATATAAAACCTAAACGGAAATTGAATAAATAGGAAAAAAAACGTTAGAGCAAGCGCAATTTTTTTAACACTTGGGCGATGCGTTTTTTATTTTCTTCCTGCGCATCTACTAGCGGAAGGCGAATATCAGCCTGACATCGCCCCAGCAGCGAGGCGGCAAATTTAACCGGCACCGGACTGGTTTCGCAGAACATGACCTCATGCAGCGGCACCAGCACTTCATGCAGCTTCAGCGCCTTGGCATAATCGCCGGCGAGGCAGGCTTCCTGCACCTTGGCGCACGCCTTGGGTGCAATATTCGACGTAACGGAAATGCAGCCCTGCCCCCCCGAGGCGTTGAAGGCGACCGCCGTCATATCCTCGCCCGATAAAAGTTGCCACGGCTTCTTCAGTTTTTCACGTAGTGTGCAGACGCGCGCCAGGTCGCCGGTTGCATCTTTCAGTCCGACGATGTAGGCAACCTCGGCCAGCCGCGCCAGCGTCTCGTCGCTGATGTTGACCACGCTGCGCCCCGGGATGTTATAGACGATCAGCGGCAATTTCACTGCGGTTGCGATGGCTTTGAAATGCCGGTAGATGCCTTCCTGCGTCGGCTTATTATAATAGGGAGAGACGATCAGTACACCGTCGGCGCCGGCTTTTTTGGCATGTTTGCTCATCATGATGGCTTCATCGGTCGAGTTCGATCCGGTTCCCGCCAGCACAGGCACGCGGCCGCGCGCCACCTCGATGCATAAATCAATGACGCGGTTATGCTCCTGGTGCGACAGCGTCGGCGATTCGCCGGTCGTGCCGCAGGGCACCAGCCCATGCACGCCTTCGTTGATCTGCCATTCGACAAAGGACTGGAAGGCTTTTTCGTCGATCCTGCCGTTTTTAAACGGGGTGAGGAGGGCAGTGTAGATGCCTTTGAAAATCATAGGGCTTACATAGAAAACATTGATATAACCCGGAACCATACGCGCTGCGCCGGGCGAGTCAACACGATTTTAAGGTTTTGGATTGCGCTGGTGTAATATAGACTGTGAGGTTATAAATAGGCTGTTTTCAAAGGGGGATACCTTACGATGCCGGTGAAACAGAAAAGCCTGAATGATGCGGCGGCGGTAGCCAAAGACGCCTTTGAATTAAAATGTGAAGGGCAGAAATCTTTACCCGACTTCAAGCAGCAGAAGCGTGCCGCAGAAGCATTGATATTTGGCAACGATGGAATAGCGGCGCAGTTACAATCGTCCACTGTGATATCTGTAATTTTCAAAGCCTTACAATCCGCTGTGGCGGAGTATCAACCCTATCCTGAAACGGTCAAAATGTTGGTAAATTATTATATAAACATTTTTAGATTATCATTGAAAGAACAGGAACCTGCATTTGCTGTGGAATTAGAAAAAAGGCAGAAACGGCACCACCAAGCCCGGTAATTCTTGCGCTGGCAATTTATTTCAGATTCGGCTATAAGGGCTGCCTTCGCAACCAGCAGGCAGGCCACTCATGAGCAATCAGGACAATCACTTACTGGAGACCATCAAGAGCGTGTTCGTGCCCATCCACCCGGCAGGATGGCTGTTCATTTTTATTTTTTTAGGCGTGTCGCTGGTAATTACGGCGATTTGGCCGCCATTCTTCTGGATTGGGGCACTGGCGACCGGCTGGTGCGCCTACTTTTTCCGCGATCCCGACCGGGTGACGCCGATGCGCGAAGGGCTGATCGTTAGCCCTGCCGACGGCGTCGTGCAGAAAATCACCAAATGCGAGCCGCCCATTGAACTTGATCTCGGCATCGGCGAGCGCACGCGCATCAGCGTTTTTCTCAACGTGTTCGACGTGCATGTCAACCGCATCCCCATGGAAGGCAGCATCAGCAAGCTGCATTATCATGCCGGCAAATTTTTAAACGCCGCGCTCGATAAGGCCAGCGAGGAAAACGAGCGCCAGTCCGTCAAGATCACAACACCGGACGGCATGACGCTGGGCGTAGTGCAGATTGCCGGACTCGTGGCGCGGCGCATCCTGTGCGATCTTAAAGAAGGCCAGCCGGTTAAGACCGGCGAGCGCTTCGGCATCATCCGCTTCGGCAGTCGTGTCGACGTTTACCTGCCGCCGGATGTTACGCCGCTGGTCATCGAAGGCCAGCGCTCGGTCGGTGGTGAAACCCTGCTGGGCGACCTCAAAAGCAGCGAACCGCAGCGGGTAGGGACGAAGCACTAAGCGCGTCACTCCACGAAAATACGGATTTCCTGGCTTTTTACTTCATCGGAAGGCTGCGAGCTGCTCTCTATCCTTGATCCTGGGATGCCGAGCGCCTGCATTTGCTGAGTTACAGCCTGCAGGTTGGCCTGCGCATCCTGTATGGAAGGCGGCGTATAGGAAACGACGTTATACACGCTGCCCGGCTTGGCTTTTTCCACGCTTTGCACCGCTGTCGCCAGCGCCTTGTCGAAATAGACATGTTTTTGGTTAAAGCGGATAATCAGCAATGCATCGCTGCCGTTGTCGGCATAGGCAGCGGATACGCACAGCAGGGTGGAAAGAAACAGGGGGGCGAATCGCATGGTCATTCTCCTGAAAATGGGTGGCACGAGAGTAATAGACGAAACCGGTCTAGTCAACGCATTCACTTGACAAGCTACCGTAACCCATTAATTTCCTAGGCTCTTAAAGAAAGAGAATACCATGGTTGCGATCACCCTGCCGGACGGCAGTAAAAAAGAATTTCTTGGGGCGGTGACCGGCGAGGAGGTGGCTGCCAGCATCGGCGCTGGCTTGGCCAAGGCGGCGCTGGCGGTGCGCGTTGATGGCACGCTTCTCGACCTATATGTGCCGATTGAAAAAGACGCATCCATCCAAATTATCACCGGCAAGGACGCCGACGGGCTGGAGCTGATCCGCCACGATACGGCGCATCTGTTGGCTGAGGCGGTGAAGGAATTATTTCCCGAAACGCAGGTGACCATCGGCCCGGCCATCGAGAACGGTTTTTATTACGATTTTTCGCGCGCAACGCCTTTTTCGACTGATGATCTGGCGACCATCGAACAGCGCATGAAGGACATTGTCGCCCGCAACGAACGGGTAGCGCGCGAAGAGTGGAAACGCAACGATGCTGTGGCGTTTTTCAAATCCATCGGTGAGAATTACAAGGCCGAAATTATTTCCTCTATCCCTGAAGACCAGACGATTTCACTCTACCGCCAGGGTGAATTCATCGACCTCTGCCGCGGGCCGCATGCGCCATCGACCGGCAAGGTGGGAACGGCGTTTAAATTGCTGAAAGTGGCAGGTGCTTACTGGCGTGGTGATCATCGTAACGAGATGCTGCAACGTATCTACGGTACGGCGTGGGCGAACGACAAAGACCTGAAACAATATTTGACCATGCTGGAGGAAGCGGAAAAACGCGACCACCGCAAGCTGGGCAAGGAGCTCGACCTGTTTCATATCGAGGAGCATACGCCGGGGATGATTTTCTGGCACGACAAGGGCTGGACCATCTTCCGCATCATCGAGAACTATGTCCGCGATAAAATTCGCGCGCTGGGCTACATCGAAGTCAAGACGCCGGTATTGGTAGACAAATCGCTGTGGGAGGCGTCCGGCCATTGGGAAAAATTCCGCGCCAATATGTTCATTTCGGATTCGGACGAAGACCGGACGCTGGCGGTCAAGCCGATGAATTGTCCCTGCCATGTACAGATTTTCAAGCAGGGCATGAAAAGCTACCGCGACCTGCCGCTGCGTATGGCCGAGTTTGGCTCCTGCCATCGCAACGAATCGTCGGGCAGTTTGCACGGCATCATGCGCATCCGCGGCTTCACGCAGGACGACGCCCATATTTTCTGCACCGAGGATCAGATCACGGCAGAAACTGTGACATTTTGTGACTTATTGAAAGGGGTATATAAAGCGTTCGGCTTCACCGACATCAAGGTCAAATTCTCCGACCGCCCGCCGGTGCGCGCCGGGGAGGATGCCATCTGGGACAAGGCGGAAAGTGCACTGAAAGAAGCGGTTAACGCCACCGGGCTCGAATGGACGCTGAATCCGGGAGAAGGGGCATTCTATGGGCCGAAGCTGGAATTTATCTTGCGCGACGCGCTGGGGCGCGACTGGCAATGCGGCACGTTACAGGTCGATTTCAACATGCCGGAGCGGCTGGATGCGGAATATGTGGGGGCGGATGGCGCGAAGCACCGGCCGGTGATGTTGCACCGCGCGGTGCTCGGCTCGCTGGAGCGGTTTATCGGCATCCTGATCGAAGAATATGCAGGCAAATTTCCGCTCTGGCTGGCGCCAGTGCAGGTGGTGGTGGCGACGATCACCGAAAGTGCCGATGCGTATGCGAAACAGATTCACGGTGAGTTGCTGAAGGCGGGTTTGCGCGCCGGGCTGGATCTGCGCAACGAGAAGATCAATTACAAGGTGCGCGAGCATAGCTTGCAGAAAGTGCCGGTGTTATTAGTCGTCGGCAATAAAGAACAGGAAAACCGCAGCGTGTCTATCCGGCGGTTGGGTTCTGAAAAACAGGAAATTATCGGTTTTGACGCCGCGCTGGTGGCGTTGGCAGACGAAACCAAACTACCGGAGTAACCTATGCCAGAAATATCAGGCGGTAATGCGCCCTGCTTTCGCGTGCTGATCGTTGAAGACAGCCCTATGCTCGCCAAAACGCTGGGCTGGATGGTTGAGTTGCTTGGGCATGAGGTGAAAACTGCTCCTGACGGCCAAAGCGCGCTTGATATCGCCCTTACTTTTCTCCCTGATGTGGTTCTGCTCGATATCGGCCTACAGGGAGGGATGAATGGTTACGAACTCTGCCGGCGGATGCGTGCCGAACCGGCATTGCAGCACTGCGTTTTCGTCGCTCAAACCGGCTGGACACAACCGGAGCATCGCCGCAAAGCGCAGGAAGCCGGGTTTGACCATCACCTCGCCAAGCCGGTGGAACTGGATACGCTGGAAGAATTATTCGCCTCGTTGCGCAGCAATGCGGTTGCCAATTAAAAGCCACATCCATATTTATATAGCAAAACAACCAAACGTAGGTGTTTTCCCCTCTCTCGCAAGCAGGAGAGGAATGGATAGGCCGATGTATGTTAATTTGCTATAATATATATAAATCAATATAATATGGCGTAGCACGTTACCTAATCTTTGCGGAGGCAGTTCGTATAAGGTTAACCGTTAATTAATGATAAATCACTAGAATTAAGGAGAATAAAAAGGCTGTAACGACGTAATAATAGGGAATTAGTGTATGGTAGAAATGGTCGGCGTGAAGAATGAAAATCCGAGCATGCGTCTAATTCCCCACGGGGCAAAGATTATACTGAGCATGGTGGGTGTGGTTCAACACGACAAAGACGGCGACGTGCAGCTTACCAAGAAAGGCGATGATTTGCTCAAACAGGTACCGGAGATGAGCGCTAGTGAACTGGTGAGTAAAATGATGGCGAGAGTTACCGAATTTGTAGAAAAACATCCGATTGGCAACACCCAGCCAGACGCGGGCAAGGCCAATGAAAAGACACTCAGCAATGAGAATTTAGGGATGATGGCGGTACCAGCTGCTCCCAAGGCCAGCCCGCCGAACTTAGTGGATGGGCCATCCGCCGGACGGAAAAAATAACCAGCCATGCCCGGAGTCGAGATCACCCCGCCGCCGCTTTCTTCGCAGTCGATGGCTGATTTGCTCTGCACGATCATCTTGCTGTGCCGTGGCACGGGCACCGATGGCAAGCCGTTCTGGGCGTATATGTGCGTCAAGCCAAGCATGGCGCAGGCGTTCAAGGACGCGCAGGATAAAGGCTCCTTCCATCTGGAGGATTACGGCACGATTCTCGAAATGGGTGAGGGGGAAGACGTGCCGCCGGACGTCAAGGCGCGCATGGAGCGCGAATACGGCATCAACCATAATTACGAGGACGAATTACTTAAATCCATTGAAGCGATCGTCAGCCAGGAATCCTAGCCAGGAAGCACACTTGGCGCGACTGTACCCTCTATTTTCCAGCCACCGCCCAGCGCTTTATACAATCCGACAATTGCCTGCAGATGCGCCAACCGTGCCTGCACCAGCGCATCCTGTGCTGAGAATAAAGCCCGCTGCGTATTCAACACGGTGGTGATATCAACAACACCGCCCGTGAATTGCTGCTGCGTCAGCGCATAGGCCTTACGTGCCGTATCTACGGTCGCCGCTTGCGCTTTTTCTTCCTCGTCATTATGCCGCAGGCTGGCCAGCGCATCCTCGACGTCGGAAAAAGCCGAAAGGGCGGACTTGCGGTAATCCTGCAGCAACTCGTCGTAGCGCGCCTTGCGCAGTTCCAGTTGGCCGCTCAGTTGCCCGCCCTCGAAGATCGGCTGTGCCAGCGACGAGCCAAGCGACCACAGCAGGCTTTCAGGTTTAAACAATTGCGCCAGCGCGGCGCTTTCGTAGCCGCCTTGTGCCGTCAGGCCGATACTGGGGAAAAACTGGGCGCGGGCGTTGATGATGTCGGCATGCGCAGAGGCCAGCTGCGCCTCGGCATTCTGTACGTCCGGGCGACGCTGCAGCAATTCGGAAGGGATGCCGGCGGTGATTTCGGGGATGGCGATATCAGAGAGTTTTGCTGCCTTGATGTACACATTCTCCGGTAATTTGCCGAGCAAAATGCCTTGCGCGTCCATGTCCTGTTGCAGATGCAATTCCAGCGGCGGAATGGCGGCCTTCTGCGTCGCCACTAGGTTTTCCTCCTGCGCCACGTCGAGCGCGGTGACGATACCCGCGGCGAAACGCTTGCGGATGGCATCGAGCAATTCCTCGACGCTTTTGAGGTTGTCGCGAGCGACCTGCAGGCGTTCCTGCGTGGCGAGAATATCAAAATAGTTATCGGCTACTGACGAGCTTGCCGTCAGCGCTACTGTTTCCTGATCGTAGCGACTGGCTTGCGCAAGCTGGCGCGCCGATTCCTCCGCCGCGTAGTTCTTGCCCCAGAAATCCAGCTCATAGCTGGCGTTGAGCTTGGCGTTGTAGGAGTTGGCTACATGTGCTCTGGTTGTGCCTGCCGAGCGGTCGCGGCTGGCGGCGCCGCTGGCGTTAATGCTTGGCAAAAGTGCCGCACCGTTTATGCGCAGCTGCGCATCGGCCTCGCGCACGCGGGCGACGGCAGCCTTAATATCGAAATTTTCTTTAGAGGCTTGCTCGATCTGCGCCGTCAACGCATCCGAATGAAACGCCTTCCACCACTCGACATCCGGCCAGACCGATTTAGCATCGGGCTTCGCCGCTTCCTGACCTTTCCAATCCTTGGGCATTTCTGCCTGCGGTAGCTTGAAATCCGTCCACAACGCGCAGGCGGAAAGCGGTAGCAGGCTCGCCGTAAGGAGCGCGAATCTAGGCCATGGCTTCATGCGGTGTTCCTTTCATAGGCTTTTTGTGCCGCGAAAAACGATCGAGCGCAAGATATACTACCGGCGTCGTGTACAGCGTCAGCAACTGCGAAACAAGCAACCCGCCGACAATGGCGACACCCAGTGGCCGCCGCAGCTCCGAGCCATAACCCCAGGCAACGATCAGCGGCGTGGTACCCAGTATGGCGGCGAGCGTTGTCATCAGGATGGGGCGGAAGCGCTTGGAGCAGGCTTCCATGATGGCGTTCGCAGGCGTCAGGCCGCGCTCGCGCTCGGCGTTAATGGCAAAATCGACCAGCAATATGCCGTTTTTCTTGACGATGCCCATGAGCAGGATAACGCCGATCAGGCTGATGATGGTGAGGTCGAAGCCACCGATTTTCAGCGCGATCAATGCGCCGAGACCAGCCGAGGGCAGGGTGGAGATGATGGTAATGGGATGGATCAGGCTTTCGTACAGCACGCCCAGCACGATATAAATGCACAGGAAGGCGGCAGCGATTAATACCGGCTCCTCGCGCATCGAATCGGCGAAGGCCTTGGCGTTGCCGGCGAGGCCGCTATGAATCGAAGGCGGCATGTGGATGTCGGTGGCGGCCTTGTCGATGTGGGCGGTGGCATCGCCAAGCGAAGCGCCGGGCAGCAGGTTGAACGTCAGGGTTGCCGCCGGGAATTGTCCCTGATGCATCACCGAAACCGGAGCGACGCCGGGTTCCTGATGGGCGATACTGGAAAGGCGTACCGGCTGGCCGCTGGCGGATTTGATGAAGATGCTGTCGAGCGAGGTAGGGCCTTCCAGATAGTTCGGGCTTATTTCCAGTACGACATGATACTGGTTATTCTGGGTGTAGATCGTCGAGACCTGCCGCTGCGCGAATGCATCCTCCAGCGCCTGGTCGACGGCATTCATGTCGACGCCAAGCCGAGTCGCCGCGTCACGGTCCACCACTACATTGACTTGCTGGGCGGCGGCATCCTGGTCGCTCGACACGTCGGTCATATCTGGCTCCTGCTTGAGGCGCTCGATCAGCTTCGGCGTCCATTCGCGCAGTTCTTCCAGCGATTCGTCCCACAGTGCGAACTGGAACAGCGCTTTGCTCGCGCGCCCGCCGACACGGATATCCTGTCCGGCCTGCAGGGAGGTATTCACGCCGGTAAGTTTGGCTAGTTTTGGGCGCAGGCGTTCAATCACCTGCTGGGCGCTGGCATTGCGCTCAGCCAACGGCTTAAGGCTGATGAACATGCGCCCCTGGTTGGCGGCGGCGCTGTTGCCGCTGGGACCGACAAACGAGGCGATCGACAGAATGGCCGGGTCGTCGAGGATGATTTTGAGCGCTTCCTGATGCAGCTGCGACATGGCGGCGAACGACACGTCGGTGCGCGCTTCGCTGGTGCCGGTGATGAGGCCGTTATCCTGTGTCGGAAAGCCGTTCCACGGCATGGTGCGGTACATGCCGATGGTGAGCGCCACGGTCGCCAGCATAACGCACAGCGTCAGCCGGTGATGGTGCATGATCGGTTCCAGCGTCCGCTCGTAGCGCGCTTGCAGAAAGCGGAACATGCGCTCGCCCAGATGATCCTGCTCTGCGTGGCTTAGCCCATGGCTGCGCCGCCAGGCCATGAGGAAGGCATAAACGGTGGGCGTGACGGTGAGCGATACGATAACCGATACCGCCACGGCCACTGTCAGGGTGACGGCGAATTCGCGGAACATACGGCCGATAATGCCGCCCATGAACAAAAGCGGAATGAACACCGCGATCAGTGAAATGCTGATGGAAATGACGGTGAAGGTGATTTCTTTGGCGCCCTTGATAGCGGCAGCCAGAGGTGGCTCGCCATCTTCGACATGGCGCGTGATATTCTCGATCATGACGATGGCGTCGTCGATGACAAAACCCACCGATACGGTAAGCGCCATCAGCGAAATATTGTCGAGCGTATAGCCGAGCAGCCACATGGCGGCAAACGTTGCTGCCAGCGATAACGGCACGGTGATCGAGGCAGCCAGCGTCGGCGTGAAGCGTCCCAGCGCGAATAGCACCACCAGCACTACCAGAAAGCTGGAAACCAGCAACGTCAGCTCCACATCGTGCACGCTGGCGCGGATGGTTTGCGTGCGGTCGCTGATCACCGTAACTTTCGTGCCCGCCGGCATCCACGCTTCCAATTGCGGTAGTATCGCCTTGATGCGGTCCACCGTGTCGATGACGTTGGCGTCGGCCTGCTTGCGAATGATGACCAGCACCGCCTTGCCCTGATTATACCATCCTCCGTGATGACTGTTTTCGACGCCATCGGTGACCCTGGCGATGTCGGAAAGGCGCAAAGTCGTGCCCTTGTCGCTGCTGACGATGAGCGGCGCATACTGGGAAGCATAGCGCAGCTGGTCGTTGGCGCCGATAGCAATGGACTGGTGTATGCCTTCGAAATTGCCTTTGGGCAGGTTGGTATTACTGGCGGCCAGCATCGTGCGCACATCTTCCAGCCCCAGCCCGGTGGCGGCCAGCCGCTTGGGATCGATCTGCACGCGCACCGCCGGTTTATCGGCGCCGCTGACCGATACATCCGCCACGCCTTCGATCTGCGAAATGCGTTGGGCAAGGATCGAGTCGCTGGCGTCGTAAAGCAGGCCGGAGCGCAAGGTGGATGAACTTGCAGCCAGAATCAGGATTGGCGCATCGGCGGGGTTGACCTTGCGGTAGGTCGGCGGCGTCGGCAAATCCACCGGCAGGTCGCCGCCCGAGGCGTTGATCGCCGCCTGCACGTCACGTGCCGCGCCATCTACATCACGGTCAAGGTCGAACTGGGCGGTGACATTGGTCGAGTCCTGGGCGCTGATCGAGGTCAATTCGGTTACTCCGGCAATCTCGCCGAGGCGGCGCTCCAGCGGCGCAGCGACGGTCGCTGCCATCGTCACCGGGCTGGCTCCCGGCAATTTGGCCGAGACGCTGATGGTGGGAATGTCGATGCGCGGTAGCGGTGCCACCGGCAGCGACATGAAGGCGGCCGTCCCAGTCAAAAACAGCCCGATCGCCAGCAAAAACGTGCCGATCGGGCGGCGGATGAAGAGTTCGGAGAGGCTCATATTTCCCTCCCCCCTTGAGGGGGAGGGTTAGGGTGGGGGGTAGACTCTGGCGCAGGAGTATATGGATAGAACCCCTCACCCCGACCCTCTCCCTCAAGGGGAGAGGGGGAAGAAAACCGCATCCGCACCTTCTCCATCGCCAGATAGATGACGGGCGTTGTATAGAGCGTTAGCAACTGGCTGAGCAGCAGCCCGCCGACGATAGAAATGCCCAGCGGGCGGCGTAGTTCAGAACCCATGCCGTGATCGAAGGCGAGCGGAAGGGCGCCGAGCAGGGCGGCCATTGTCGTCATCATGATCGGCCTAAAGCGCAGCAGGCAGGCTTTGTAGATCGCCTCATGCGGCGGCAATTTTTCCTCGCGTTCGGCCTGCAGCGCAAAATCGATCATCATGATAGCGTTTTTCTTGACGATGCCCATCAGCAGTATGATGCCGATCAGTGCCACCAGCGACAGATCCTGCCCGGTCAGCTTCAGCGCCAGCAGCGCGCCAACACCCGCCGAGGGCAGGGTGGAAAGGATGGTCGCTGGATGGATCGTGCTCTCATATAGTACGCCCAGCACGATATAGATGACGATAATAGCGGCGAGGATCAGCATCGGCTCGCTGGCCAGCGACGTGCGGAATTCGGCGGCATCACCGCTGTAACTTCCGGCGATGGTATTGGGCATGGCCAGGTCCTGCTCGGCCCCACTGATGGCGTCCACCGCTTCGCCCAGCGATGCGCCCGCCGCTAAATTGAAACTCAGCGTCACTGCCGGGAATTCGCCCTGATGGATGATGGAAAGCGGCGCGGAAACCAGGCCGATTTTGGCGAACGACCCCAGCGGCGCCATGCCGCCATTGCTTGTGCGAATATAGAGGTTCGACAATGCCGTCGGGTCGAGCTGGAAGGAGGGAGCGACTTCGAGAATGACATGATACTGGTTGACCTGTGAATAGACGGTGGAAATCTGCCGCTGGCCGAACGCATCGTACAGCGTGTCGTCGATCGCCTGCGGCAGGATGCCAAGACGCGAGGCGGCGTCGCGGTCGATGTGCATGTCGGCCTTCAGCCCGCCATTTTCCTCATCGGTGGCGACATCGGTGAAAATTGGCAGGGGTTTGAGGGTGGCCACCAGCTTATTGCTCCATTCTGCCAGTTCGGCCGCATCGAGGTCAGTCAGCGTGTACTGGTATTGCGTGCGGCTCATACGGGCGCCGATCTGGATGTCTTGCGCCGGTTGCATATGCACGTCGACGCCGGGAATATTGGCCAATTGCTTTTGCAGCCGGTCAATGATTTTTTGCGCCGAAGCATTGCGGTCTTTCAAGGTTTTAAGGACGATACTGATATGGCCGGAATTAGGCGTGGCGTTGATGGTGCCAACGCCGAGGAAGGAGGCGACCGAGGTGACATCAGGATCGCGCTTGATCACGTCTGCTACCTGTGCCTGCAGGCGGCTCATTTCGGGGAAGGAAACGGTTTCCGCCGCATCGGTGGTGGCAATGATCTGGCCGGTATCCTCGAGCGGCAGGAAGCCCTTGGGCATGTAGAGATAAAGCGCGACGGTGGCGACAAAGGTGAAAAGCGCCACCAGCAGCGTAGCGCGGCTCCGTTGCATCACCCAGTGCAGGGTGATGCCGTAATGGCGCAGCATCCAACCGAAGAAACCGTGCTCGCTTTCTTCATGCCCATGCTTGAGCGTCCCGGCTTTCAGCATATAGCCGCACATCATCGGTGTTAGCGTCAGTGAAATCACCATCGAGGCGATCACCGCGATAGTCAGCGTCAGCGCGAATTCGCGGAATAACCGCCCGACGATACCGGTCATGAACAAAAGCGGAATGAATACTGCGATCAGCGACACGGTCAGCGAAATCACTGTGAAGCCGATTTCCTTGGCGCCTTTGTAGGCCGCGTCGAGCGGGCGTTCGCCCGCTTCGATATAGCGCACAATATTTTCAATCATGACAATGGCGTCGTCGACCACGAAACCCGAGGCGATGGTCAGTGCCATCAACGATAAATTGTCGAGCGAAAAACCGCACAGATACATCACGCCAAAGGTAGTGATCAGCGACAGCGGTAGGGCGATGCCGGGGATGAACGTTGCTCTGCCAGAGCGCAGGAATAAATAGATGACGGCGATGACAAGGCCGATGGTAAGGACAAGGGTGAATTCAACGTCGGCGACCGAGGCACGGATAGTTTCGGTGCGGTCGGCGAGGATGGCGACCTTGATGCCGGCGGGAATCGACGAGGTAAGCTGGGGCAGGGCGGCCTTGACGCGATCGACGGTGGAAACGATGTTGGCGCCAGGCTGACGTTGGATGTCGACGATGACCGCCGGCTTGCCGTTCACCCAGCCGCCAACCTTGACGTTTTCAACGCTCTCCACCACATCGCCGACATCGCGGATACGCACCGCCGTACCGTTATGCATGGCGATGATTAGTGAGCGGTAGGTGTCGCTACTGTCGATCTGGTCGTTGACGTCGATCGACAGCGCCTGCAGCGGGCCGTCGAAGCTGCCCTTGGGCAAGTTGACGTTGGCTTTGCCGAGCGCCGAGCGCACGTCTTCCAGGCTGATATTGTAAGCTGACAGGCGTGCCGGATCGAGCTGGATGCGGTAGGCCGGGCGCTGTCCGCCCTCGGTCAGCACGCGTCCGACACCGCTGACCTGCGATAATTTTTGCGCCAGCAACGTATCGGCAATATCGTTGACGTCGGTCATCGGCAGCGTAGCGGAGGTCAGCGACAGCGTTAAGATGGGCGGGTCCGCCGGATTGACTTTGGAATAGCTTGGCGGGTAGGGGAGGTTAGCAGGCAATACACCCTTGGCCGCGTTGATTGCCGCTTGCACGTCCTCGGCGCCGACGTCGATATTTTTAGACAGGTCGAATTGCAGCGTAATCGCCGATAGGCCTTCCGAACTGGTCGACAGCATCGAATTCAGCCCGGCGATCAGACCGAACTGGCGCTCCAGCGGCGCGGTGACCAACGAGGCCATCGTCTCGGCGCTGGCGCCGGGCAATTGCGTGGTTACCTGAATCGTCGGGAAATCTACCTGCGGCAGCGCCGCCACCGGCAACAGGCGGTAGCCGAGAAATCCGCCCAGCAGCAGCGCGAATGCCAGCAACCATGTGGCCACCGGCCGGGCGATGAAGGGCGCGGAGACGTTCATTCTTATCCTGCCGCAAAAATTATCTTACCTGGCGACATTGCCGTAACGCTGTGCCCCTGCCTTGCGGCGTTCCTCGATAGTTTCAGCCATGGAATAGCCCCGTGCCACCAGCCGGTCCATTTTCGTCATCTCATGTAACAAATCAGGTTCTACTTTAATCCACTCGCTCACCTTCTCGATCTGGATCGCCAGATTCTGCAGGGCGTTGGCAAAATCCCCAAGGTTTTTCCTTCTCATCTTCTCCACATCTTTTTTCAGATAGCGAACAGTTAAGGGGCTTACCAGCCAACGAAGTTCCTTTCGAGGAATAATCCATTGAGGATCTTTTTGTATGGTTTGTAAAATTACAAGCGCACGCCCAGTAGTATAGGATAACTTTATTCCGACGGGACATTTTTTCCGCAAGACCTCTGTTACTGCCCGGTTAAGGGCTACAAATTGGGATTCCTGATGATATGTCTTAAGTGCAGCAACCATATCCAAATCTTTCTCTGTTTGTTAATGCGGTTGTAGTTTGTCCTCTTTAGGACTTTTTTTATCGTCTTTAGCGCCCTTATCCTTGTTATGGGGATCGGTTTTTTCCGCGCCGCTGCCAACGGTTACCTTACTGCCATCCTGCAGCTTGGCCATGCCGTCGGTTACCACCTGCTCGCCTTCCTTGACGCCGTCATCGATCACCGTGTCTTCGCTTTCCACCATGCCGACCTTGACCGTGCGCATGGCAACGGTGCCTTTATCCGGTGCGTAAACATAGATATAGGAAATATTCTGCGGCCCGCGCTGCACGGCCACCGTCGGAATGACCAGCATGTCTTTCTGCGTTGATACCAGCAGGCGTGTATTGACGAAACCGCCCGGCCACAGCATGCGCTTGTCGTTGGGGAAGGTGGCTTTGAGCTTGATGGTGCCAGTGTTCTGGTCGATCTGGTTATCCACCAGCTCCAGCACGCCGTTATCGAGCACCGTCTGGTTGTCGGAGGCCATGCCCGCTACCTGTAGCTTGGTATCGGGATTGGCGTTCAATTGTTCGTTGATCGCCTGCAGATCCTGCTGCGGCAGGCTGAAGACAACGGAAATCGGCTGCAATTGCGTGATCACCACCAGCCCATTTGCGTCGCCCGCATGCACGATATTACCTACATCCACCTGCCTTATGCCGGTGCGTCCGTCGATGGGTGAGGCGATGGTCGTATAGCTGAGCTGGGTGTTGGCATTGTCAACGGCGGCCTGATCGGCTTTGACGGTGGCTTCCAGCTGACGTACCGTGGCGCGCTGGGTATCAACAGTCTGTTTAGAAATTGTGTTGCCTAAAAAAGTATAGCGCTCGAGGTCGTGCCTGGCATTGCCAAGGGTGGCTTCATCCTTGGCTTTATTCGCTGCTGCCTGATCGTATTGCGCCTTGAACGTGCGCGGGTCGATCTTGGCCAGCACATCGTCCTTCTTCACATCCTGCCCTTCATGGAATAGCACGTCGATCAGTTGTCCATCGACCTGTGTATGCACCGTGACCGTATTGTAAGCCTGTACCGTGCCCAACCCGTCGAAATAGATTGGTACGTCCTTGCGCGCAGCGGTGGCGACAGAGACCGGTACGTTGGCATTATGGTCATTGCCATTATCCCCTTTCCCATGAAAAATCCAATAACCCAGCCCCGCAACCAATAATAAAATAATGATTTTAGTGCGTCTCTGCAGGCATTTCCATCGTGTGGCCGGCCGGCTGAAAGATACTCTGGAAGACGTCATATCACCGTGTTTTTTTTATGTTAGGGCCAGTACCGTATTCATACACTAATTAGCCGTAAATGCGCTATAGATTATCGCATCCTGACACGTTATATATACGATCAAAATAACCAAATCCTGCGCTCATGTCCCTGCTTTCTTCACGGCGGTTTTTGCCTTTGTTTATTACTCAGTTTTTTGGGGCGTTTAACGATAATCTATTGAAAAATTCGCTGGTTATGCTTGTGACCTACCGGCTTTCGGCACAAACCGGCGGTAATGCGCAGCTTTTAGTCACACTGGCGGCGGGGCTATTTATGCTGCCGTTTTTCTTGTTTTCGGCGACGGCGGGACAGCTGGCGGATAAATACGACCGGGCAAAGCTATCGCGTATCGTCAAGCTGGTGGAAATCGCGCTGATGGTGATTGCCGCTGTCGGTTTTTTTGCACATAGCCCGTATTTTCTGTTGTTCGTGCTGTTTTGCATGGGCGTGCAGGCGACATTTTTCGGGCCGATCAAATATGCGCTGCTGCCACAACATCTGCATGACGACGAATTGCTGCTCGGCAATGCCTATATCGAATCGGGGACGTTCCTTGCCATCTTGCTCGGCACGATTATCGGCGGGTTGCTGATATTGCAGCCGGGCGGCGAAGGCTGGGTGTCGGCAGCAATGGTGCTGTTCGCTGTGCTCGGTTATCTCGCCAGCCGTTTCATCCCAGGCGCGCCGGCGCCCGATCCCACACTTACCGTCAACCGCAATATCTGGCGCGAAACATGGCGCATTGTCGGCTTCAGCCGCGAGAATAAAGCGGTGTTCATATGCATCCTTGGCATCTCATGGTTCTGGCTGGTCGGCGCGACATTCCTTTCACAGTTTCCGGGCTACGCCAAGGACGTCATCCATTCCGACGAAACGGTAGTGACGTTGTTTCTCACAGTATTTTCGGTCGGTATAGGCGTCGGCTCGATGCTGTGCAGCAAACTGCTCGGCGGGCATATCCGCACGACCTACGTCCCGCTGGCGGCGCTCGGCATGACGTTGTTCAGTTTCGATATCTATATTGCAAGCTTGCATCCGTCGCAGGGGGATAGCGCGGCGCTGATAGATGCGTGGCATTTCATGACATCGTGGAACAGTTGGCGTATCATGGGTGATTTGTTTCTGATCGCCGTCAGCGGCGGCGTCTATATCGTGCCGCTTTACGCTATCATGCAGCATCAAAGCGCCCCTCAGCACCGCGCCCGTATCATCGCCGCCAATAATGTGATCAACGCGCTGTTCATGGTCGCAGCGGCGGTGCTGACGCTGGCTATGCTGGCCATGGCTTTCACCATTCCGCAAGTCTTCCTTGCGGTAGCGCTAGCTAATGGGGTGGTGGCAGTAGTGTGTTATAAGGTGAACCGGCAAACGTCATCCTGCGCGTAGCAAAGTGGAAGCACAGTATCTTGGAATAATAGCATGAGATCCTGTGCTCACCGCTACGTGGCGCCACAGGATGACAAATTACCACGCCCCTTGCATGGCGCGTTGGCTATGTGGGCGTAAGCTGATCTGCTTCAGGCGCATGGCGCTCCAGGCAAAGCGGGTGAACAAACGGTTAAGCCATGTGTGCGGTTTCAGCCCGATGGCCTTGAAGACCATGGAGGTCATTTTTTCGATATGGTGTTTCTGATAAAGCAGACAGGCGCAGGCAAAATAGCGGTCGGTGCAGGCCTTGCGCTGGTAATCGCCGGCGATGCCGTTGCGGTGTGCGGCGAAAAAGGCGTACGCCAGTTCGTCGTCCTCGCTTTCGCTGATGCGGCCGAGCGCGATAGCAAAACGTTTCAGCACGTCGAGTTTCTCTTTGTTCTGATAACGTTTGAGATGTGTATAGAAAAGCTTGTAATGGCGCAGCTCGTCGGCGGCGATATGGGCGCAGATGGTTTGCAGCACCGGCTCATCGGTATAGTCCTTAATGGCGGTATAATAGGAACTGGTGCCGGTTTCGACGATGCAGCGGGCGATCAGCTCGCCTGAGCGCGAACCACGCACAGAAGTGACAACGTTCTGCGGTAGCCGATAGCCCTCGGTGAACATTTTAAAACTCTTATCAAAATTGAAGGCTGGATCGGCCAATTCCGCCCATTTGCGTAAGCTTTGCCCATGCTGGACTTCTTCCACCGCCCACTCGCGGGCGACGGCACAAAATTCACTATCATCATGAAATACCTCACATAAATAGCGAGCATAATCATGACCGTTATGCTCGACCATGCAGGCGGCCTTGACCATGGCAATCAATTCAGGCCGTGCCTTGCTGCGGTCGAACAGCTGCCAGGAAATATCGTCTAAAGACCAGTGGGACATAAAAAAGCCTGTTTTTTTGATTCTTATAGATAATTTGGCATCAGGAGACAATCTGTTTTGTCATGATGCGTACCAGAACGGCAATAATTCGCTTTTATTTCAAGCCTGTTATGCTATAACCATCGGCAGAAGTGAGAATAGATTATGGTCACAGACCTGGCTAAAACAGATACTCCGGCTAATAAAAAAGGCCGTATATCAGCCAAGATCACCGAACGCTTAGCCATTCTAGGTATATCTGAAACGGAGATGACTCCGGCAGTGAACCTGGCGGTGACGGCGTTGCTCGAAAAGCTGGACGATGTCAGCCGCGAATTGTCGCGCACCAAGGAAAGTCTGGCGGAGATCGAACGGCTGGTGGACGTGGATTGTGTGGCGCCGATTCCCAACCGCCGCGCTTTCATGCGCCGTCTGTCATGGGCGATTACCATGCATGAACGCTATGGCCATCCTTCGACCATCCTGTATTTCGATATCAACGATTTCAAGGAAATCAACGACCAGTACGGCCATGCGGCGGGCGACATCGCCATCCGCCATATTTCGCATATTTTGTCCACTACCTTGCGCGAATCGGATTTCATGGCACGCATCGGCGGCGATGAATTTGCTGTCATCATGTATTATGCGGGCGAAGAAGCCGCCCGCAAGCGCGGCGGCAAGATTGCCGAGAAGCTGCATGCCACACCATATATGTTCAATGGCCAGCCGCTGCATGTCACCGCTGCCTACGGTTATCATGCCATCCGCAGCGGCGAGGATGCCGAAGCAGCGCTTTCTTCTGCCGATATGTCGATGTATGTCGATAAAAAGCGAACAAAGGCGGAGAGTTGATTTGGCATCGTTAAGTCATCGTACACTTACTATTGTTAGGCCTCGTTATCATCGTTTGAAAACATGGGCCTACCAATATCCTAAGCTTTATTCCACGCTAAGTCGGGTGCGGACGCTTTATAAATTCATTTACCCCGAATCCGCACTGGCACACCATTATCTGGATGGGCTTCACGGGATAGAAATCGGTGCCAGCCTTCAATCCTTTTGGCCTTCAGACCTTTAATGTGAATTGTACGCTGGAAAAAGAAGCCACATATAAACGGTGCGAAACATCCCTCAGCGGCACGTCGGCCAAAGTGGACCTGGTGGCGTTTGGCGACCAGCTGCCATTTGCCGACCAGCAATGGGATTTCGTGCTGAGTTCGCATGTGATCGAACATTTTTACGATCCCATACGGGCGCTGCAGGAATGGTACCGCCTTATTAAGCCGGGTGGCACTATTTTCCTAATCGTTCCGCATAAAGACCGTACCCGCGACAAGGTACGTTTGCGTACACGCTTGCCGAGCTGATGGAGCGTCATGTGTCCGGCATTCCTAACACGCCGACATGGGATCATCACAGCTTCTGGGTGACAGAGGATTTTCTTGAATTATGCCATTATCTCGGGTTGGCAGTGGTGGAGTACCAAGACGTGGATGACAAAGCGGGCAACGGCTTTACTGTCGTGATACAGAAACCGCGCTAAGATTGCGGAGAATGCTCTATTGTACTGGGCTATCGCTTTTGCTACAGTGCGTTCCCTCAATATAAAATATTTTTAAAAACAACTCAAGACGGGACGGTATGAGATCTATCACCAGAGTATTTTCCCTTTTTGCCGCACTACTATTCACCTCGTTCGCCATTCCTTCCGCCCAGGCAGCCGAAAAAATCATCACCATCGGCACGGCGGGCGTCACCGGCGTCTATTACCCGGCCGGCGGGGCGATCTGCCGCCTGGTCAACCGCGGCCGCAAGGAGCATGGCATACGCTGTGTCGTCGAATCCACTGGCGGCTCGATCAATAATCTCGAAGGCGTCCATAACGGCGACCTGGAGCTGGGCATCGTCCAGTCTGACCTGCTGTACCAGGCCTATACCGGCACGAGCATTTTCCGCGATGTCGGCGCCGATAAAAAACTGCGCGTACTGTTTTCGCTGCATGCCGAGCCGTTTACTGTCATCGCTCGCAAAGAAGCAAAAATCAAAACCCTCGACGATCTGAAGGGCAAACGCGTCGATATCGGCGCACCGGGATCGGGCATGCGTGCAACGATGGAAGAGTTGATGAAGCGCAAGGGCTGGACGACGAAAAACTTTGCCGCCGTGATCGATCTCAAATCCGCCGATCAGGCCAAGGCGCTGTGCTCTGGCAAGATCGATGCCATGGTCTATGCTGGCGGTCATCCCAACGGTGCCATCCAGCAAATTACCGCCGCCTGCCCGGTGAAACTGATCGATGTGACCGGCCCGGTGATCGATAAGCTGATCGCCGAGCATCCGTTCTATTCCTACGCTGTGATTCCTGCCGGCATGTATCCCGGCAATCCCAGTGACGTGCATACGTTTGGCGTCAAGGCCATGCTGGTTGCTTCGGCGGAGCTGGATGATGATATCGCCTATCAGATAGTCAGAGCCGTCTTCGACAATCTCGATAATTTCAAAACCCTCCATCCGGTTTTTGCTACGTTGCAGGCGCGGCATATGGTACAGGACAGCGATGTTGCCCCATTCCATCCCGGCGCGCTGCGTTATTTCAAGGAAAAGGGGCTGGTGCAGTAAGTACAAAGGGGCTATCGGGGGAGCGGAGAGGTGGGGTAAGAAAAATACTTTCCTCTTCTTCTTTCTACCCCTATAACCCGATACCCCCAACTTTAAGGAAACCTCATGGCCGCATCGTTCAAAACTCTGCTTGGAAAATTATGGTTCCGCGTCCTGCTCGGCCTGATACTGGGCGTGGCGTTTGGCTTTTTCGTCGCCGGCAATCCTAACGGTATCAACGGCGCGGGTTTCCTTACCAGCTATATCAAGCCGATCGGCACGGTATTCATCAACCTGATCAAAATGGTCATCGTGCCGCTGATTTTCTTCTCGCTCATCAACGGCATCATCAGCATGACCGATGCCGAGGCCTTCAAGCGCATCGGCACCAAGGCAGTCGGTGCCTACCTCCTGACCGGCGCCTTCGCGGTAGCTATCGGCCTTGCTTTCGGCCATCTCTTCACGCCCGGCCTCGGCGTTGACTTAAGCGCCCTGGCGAGCATTGCCGGGGACGCCGTGCATAAGGCGGCCACGCCGCCAAAGGAAGTCAATATCATCGATATTTTTGTCGGTACCATCCCCCCCAACGTTTTCAAGGCGATGGCTGAGGATAATATCCTGCAAGTGGTGGTGTTTGCTATTTTCGTCGGCGTTGCGCTTAACCGGCTGGGAGCCAAAGTACAGATATTGATCGATTTCTGCAAAGCGTCGGCGACGCTGGTCTTCCGCCTGATCGAAACCGTCATCCGCTTTTCCCCTTATGGCGTGTTCGCCCTGACCTCATGGATGGTGGGCACGCAGGGCATGCCCATCCTTTATGCCTTGCTCAAGCTGGTTTGCGTGGTGATCGGCGCGCTGTTTACGCAATATTTGCTGTTCGGCATCATGATTGTCGTGTTTGGTCGCATGTCACCATTTCCCTTCTACCGCAAGATGCTGGAACCGCAACTACTTGCTTTTTCTACCAGCAGCAGCAAGGCGACGCTATCGACCGCCATGCGCGTGGTCAACGAGAAGATCGGCGTATCCAAAAGCAGCACGGCGTTCGTACTGCCGCTGGGCGCCTCGATCAACATGGACGGTACGGCGATTTATTTGGGCATCACGGCGTTGTTTTTCTCGCAGGCCTATAATATCCCGCTCGACGCGCATCATTATTTCATTCTGATCCTCACCGCCACCTTAGGCTCGATCGGCGCGGCGGGCATTCCCAGCGGTTCGCTGTTCATGATGGGTATGGTGTTCACCTCAGTCGGCCTGCCGCTCGACGGCATCGCGCTCATCGCCGGCGTCGACCGCATTCTCGACATGATGCGCACGACGGTCAATATCACCGGCGACTCGGTGATTACCATGCTGGTCGACAAGTCGGAAGTGACCTTCGATCAGGCGGCCTATTATGATATGGAACGGTGATTACTTCACCCTCTTCCTCCAGAAGAGGTAGGGGTGAGGGCTTGTCCGTTTGCTCCATGCCGTGGTGAGAGTCCCTCACCCTAACCCTCTCCCGTACGGAGAGGGGATTTTGAGCTTAGCCTTTTCCGCAGCTGCTTCCAGCATTCCGTAAACGCTAAAA
>Ga0206964_10034_pt1 | contig 41682 bp, 42 predicted proteins | sample Alteio_BWOrgHeat_25_FD_152980 | JGI IMG/M metagenome (GOLD analysis project Ga0206964, IMG submission 152980) | Enriched cells from forest soil in Barre Woods Harvard Forest LTER site, Petersham, Massachusetts, United States -... | ecosystem: Environmental > Terrestrial > Soil > Temperate forest >...
CGTAGTCGCCTCCGGATCCAACAGTCAGGTCCTTCCGGCATATCTTGACCAACATGCCGAGCTAATCCGCAATGCGGGCATCGTCCTCGTCCAGCTCGAGATTCCAATCGAAACCATCATGCGCCTCGCCAGTCTCTGCGCAGAGGCTGGCGTTCCGTTGATGCTTGACCCGGCTCCAGCCCGCACGCTGCCGCCCGATCTCGCCGATCGCGTCACGTGGCTCACTCCCAACGAAACCGAAGCCGCCTTCTATCTCGTACACAGCATCGATCCAGCAGGCGCAGAGGGCGCCGCGCAGGAGCTCCTCGACAAAGGCCCAGCGGGGGTTATCGTAAAGCTTGGCCGCAAAGGCTCATATCTACTCGACCACGCCGGGAACAGCCAGCAGATCGCCCCGTTCCGCGTGCACGCAGTAGACTCCACCGGCGCAGGCGACGCATTTAACGGTGCATTCGCCGTAGCCCTCATGCGTGGCTTTTCACCGATTGAGAGCGCTCGCTTCGCCTCCGCCGCATCCGCTATCTCAGTCACCCGAGCAGGAGCACAAGAGTCCATGGCCATCATGGACGAGGTGCAGCAACTGCTCAACGCCAACTAGCGAAACAGATGCGGCACAAACCTGCTGAAATTGTTCGTGATCGGCCCATCGGATTCACGAATGCCGATTCCCGCCGGGTCGCCATCGATCAGCCAGCTTCCGATCACTGCCGTCTTGTCATCAGCCTGCGCCAGGGATGCCATCGCCTGGTATACGTAACCTCCGCCCGCCGCCTTCGCATCTAGCGGATTCGCCTTAGCCGCGCTCTCGTCTTCCGCCCAGTTACGAAACACCGAAATACCTGCGCCTTCGCGCCCCACCAGCGGCCTGCTCTTCCTAGTGGGCGTGTACTTCACCTGGCGCAATCTTCGACTCGCGCAGGAAGGCCAGATTACGCAGCGGTTCAACGACGCTATCGAACATCTTGGCAGCGATAAGGCGGAAGTAAAACTTGGCGGTATTTATGCGCTTGCGCGTATAGCACGCGACTCTCCGAAAGACCACATCTCCGTGATGCACGTCTTCTCTTCGTATGTGCGCGAGACGACGCAGCGTACAAAATCCGAACCCGTGGCAGCCGAGGTTCAGGCTATCCTCACGATGATTGCGCGCAGAACCTTGGAGCACGAATCCGATGAGGATGAGATCGATCTGAGAGATGCGTACCTTCCCGGAGTGAACCTCCTCGACGCTCAGTTTGAACACGTTCGTCTCGATGGCGCCAACCTCGCGCGTGCCCAGATGAAGAATGTTTTACTTCGTGGTGCGAACCTTCGTGGAGCAGTGCTCGAAGACGCATACCTTCGCAGCGCAGACCTTCGCGATACCGACCTGACCGGTGCTGACCTGCGCCAGGCCTCGCTGAGCGGCGCACTGCTCGATGGTGCCGATATCTTTGGCGCGAGGCTGGACGGCGCGACGCTGCTTCGCACCGACCTGTCGGGTGTGAAAAATGCAATCAAGGTCCAGATAGCCGAAGCCATCACTGACGAGACCACTAGGAAGAGCAGGCCGCCAAGAATCTGCACGATAGTTTTGAATACTTCATTCTCAAGGGTGACGCGCTCTTTTACGTCCTGGATAGAAGCGATGGAGGCTTGCCACTGTGGAATGCGTACGGACAAAAGCGAGATAGCTGCGAACGCGGTCAAGGCCAGCGCGACGATAATCACATACGTGAATATCCGGCGGGAGCTCGCGATGAGACGCCGCACCGATCGACTCCTGATCCGACGGCTCAAATCAACGGGCACGAACTACCCCGTACTGGCGCCCGCCTCGAGCGACGGCCAACCCGAAGATCTTCAGTGCAGTATCGACGGTTTCATACATGGGCAGTTCCGGAAATACGCCCGTATCCGACATCGCAGGGTTGAGTCGATCTTCCACGCCTGCGAGCACGAGTGCTCCGCCTCGCTCCCGAACCTCGCGATTGGCCTCCAGCAAAGTCTCGGCACCAGCCCGATCGATATCGAGGATCTGCGGACACATCAGGATCACGGATTCCGCGCTCGAACTCAATGCCCGTTGTGTCGCTTCAAGAACTTTCGACGCGCCGGATTGTTGGGTGAGCGAGCCTTCGATGCCGAAGACAGCGACATCGAAGAAGCGATGCTCGCTCAGCTTGATCTCCGGGTTGCGTGTTGAATCGAAGTGTGTCAAAGCCGATTCTCGAGAATTGTATACAGGAAATAAAGTATAGAGTTTTGTGATTTGAAACAGCCTTTGGACCATTTGAGTGAGATCGAAGAGAACTAGTTCGGCTCCAGAGTTGCGGGCTATGGTGAATGATGCCACCAGTTCCCCGAATCCGGACGAGTCTTGGTAGGTAATGTCGCCGTAGTCGAGCGCCAGCTTCCGGTGCCCATTCCAGAGCGCCTCACTAACGGCATCGCGCATAACTACGCTGCCTTCGCCGAGCGTCACACGCCCGCTGAATTCCATGACGGTTACGTCCAGACAACGCACAATCCGCAGCTTCAAAGACATTGGGGGGAATTATAAGGTAGCCGCGGATCTTTCACCCATAGATTCATGGATACGAAACTCCGCAACCAACGGCAAATGATCCGAAGCGACCAGCGCCTTCCGAGTACGCCAGAGGCGTGCGTTCTCAAGCTCCAGCGGCGGCTCGTAATAGTAATAATCCAGCGAGAGCAGCGGCAGCATGCCCGGAAAGGTCCGCGGAAAGCGTAGCCCATGCTGCGGTTTGAATGTTCTAAAGCTCTTTCGCAACATGCGCGTAGTCAGTCCACGAGTCCACTCGTTAAAATCACCAAGTACAAGCCGAGGGCTGTTAAGCGTTGGCTGCCCGAGTACCTCTTCGCTCATCAATCGAACCGCCTGGGCGCGTCGCTCCATATAACTCGTGCCGAGGTGCACGTTGAATACATGCATCAATAGGCCATCTGCAGCCTCAATATCCGCTTGCAGTACGCCGCGTTCCTCGCGCTGTTGTTGAGACAGATCATGATTTCGCCAGCCGCGCAAGGGAAAGCGAGTCAGCGTCATATTGCCGTAATTGCCGCCGCGCAGAGCGCGATTCGTACCAAAGCACCATCCGTACTCAGGGAACGCCTCAGCAATCTGCCTCGCCTGGTTGAAAGCCCTCCGGCCCTCTGGCGCATCCACCACTTCCTGCAGGCACACAATGTCGGCGTCGAGTTCGCGAATCACCGCAATAATGCGATCAGGCAGGATTCTGCCATTAAATCCGCGGCATTTGTGGATGTTGTACGTCGCCACGCGAAAACGCGTCGTTTCTGTCATCACTGCTGCCGCTCGAAGATCCATCCCAGCAGCTCCGGCCCTCGCTCCGTGAATGGCCGCTTTCGCCATTCCTCAAGCGAAATGCTGCGGCTGTCCTTGATATCTTCTGTCATATCCCGTTCCAGGTGTCCGGCCAGATCCATATCGCGAACAGCAAGGTTAACCTCATCGTTAATTCCAAAAGACCGGTTATCAAAGTTCGTCGAGCCCACGACCGCCCACCGTTCATCGACACATAGAATCTTGGCGTGAATCATCGAAGGTTGATACTCATATACCTCAGCCCCTGCCTTGAGTAGCGGACCATAACCGCGGCGGCTGGTGCTGCGTGTCAGCAAGTGATCGCTCTTGCGCCCCGGCACCAGCACCCGGATCTTGACGCCCCGTTCTTCGATGGCGCGGCATAGCTCCCGCATGAGGCTCTTGTCCGGCAAAAAATACGGCGTAGTGATTGAGATGCTGCGCTTCGCCGAAGCCAGCAGCAATTGAAACAACACCCGAGCCCGCGTCGATCCCCCAACCGTAGGCGTGCTGTTGATCACCATCGCGGCTGTCTCGGATGCAGAGTCGATCCCCGGAAAATACGCATCACCATTCAACAAGTCGCCACACGATGCCAGCCAGTTCTCCGCAAAGGTCGCCTGCAGATTCGGCACAGCTTCTCCCTCAACCCGCACCATCGTGTCACGCCACCGAGGACTGCGCTGCACACCCTTGTACCACTGGTCCGCAATGCCCGCGCCGCCAATGAATCCAACCTTGCCATCGATCACCATGAGCTCACGATGCGTGCGATTGTCGATGCGAGTCAGGCTGTACCATGCCGGCTGGTTATACCACCGCACCCTGCCGCCCGCATCGAATAGCGGTTGAAAGAAATGGCGAGGCGTCTGCACGCTCCCAAATCCATCTAGCACGACATTCACCGCCACACCGGCGCGCGCCCGCTCGGTCATGGCCTCCAGATACCGCCGCCCGATCTCACTCTTGTGAAAGATATAGGCCTCAAGGTTGATGCTGCGCTGCGCATTGCCAATCGCCTCCAGCGCCGCTTTATAGAAACAAGGCCCATTCTTTAACACCTCAAAGACGCCTGTCTGGTTCACCCGGGCATCTACCATCGATTCCATCACCTTGAGAAACTCCGGCGAGTCGTTGGCAGGCAGTTCCCCCTCGTTCATGATCTTGTACTGCGGCTCGGGCCCGAAGATCCCCGAAAGCAGAAACGCTGTTAAGAACACCAGAGCGATCATGGCCAGCACAAAATAGCCCGTTGGCACGGAGACCGAAATCATCAAAGGAAACAAGCGAGCAAGCCTTTCACGTGGAGTTTACTGACATTCGATGATCAATTGATGATCCGTCAAAATATTCTTTGCTCAGCTTAGATGCGAATCCATCCAAACTCGTCCAACTGATTCCAATAAGACAGGTTCAGCGCGCCGAGCCGCTAGAATGGGTTCACCTATGGAGCCAGTGACTCACTTCCTCACCGGAGCCTGCATCGGGCGAGCCGGCCTCAACCGCCGTACCGCCTACGCCACGCTTGCCGCGACCCTCGCTGCCGAGGCTCCAGACATGGATGTGCTCTGGGGCTTCGCTGGCCCCGTTGTGGGACTGGAACACCATCGCGGCATTACCCATACATTGATCGCAACGCCCTTCATGGCCGCAATCATCACGGGCCTTGTTTGGCTGCTCCATCGCTTCCTCTTTTCCCGCTGGAAGCCCGCGCGCGATCCGCAGCCAATCCGTTGGCTTTGGGTCTACGCTACAGCCTTCATCGCCCACCTGAGCCACCTGGTCCTCGACTGGACCAACAACTATGGCGTGCGCCCGTTTTTCCCCTTTAACGGCCGCTGGTACTCAGGCGACCTGGTCTTCATCGCTGACCCGATCCTGTGGGCGCTCCTCATCGCCGCAACCGTCCTTCCCGCGTTGCTCGGCCTCGCAGACCGTGAAGTGGGAGCCCGCCGCACACGATTCCGTGGACGAGGCTGGGCCATCTTCGCACTCAGCGGCATGGTCGCCCTCTGGTGCGTGCGCTGGGCCGAGCAGGCCGCTGCCAGAAACCTCGTCGAAGCCGCACAGGTAACCCCCGAACCGATACGCCGCATGGCCCTCGAGCCCTACCCCATGAGCCCCTTCCGCTGGCACGCCATCATCGAAACCGAACACGCGTGGCAGACCGCTGAGGTCGACTCTCATCGCGGTCTCGTCGACAGCGATTCCCGCGTCAATTCGATCTTCAAGCCATTCTTCAACCCGCCGATCGAGGTTGCACGCGGCTCGTACCTTGGCCAGGTCTACCTCGACTGGTCTCAGTGGCCAGTCGTGCGCGATATGGGTCCTGTCCCCGCTCCGAGACAGCCGGATCCTAAGTTCCCGCAAAACCGCCAATGGACGGCAGTCGAGTTCAGCGATCTGCGCTTCGCCTATGCCTTCCTCGACACCAACATGGCCGGAAGCTCCGGCAGGCAGATCGACAGCATGCTTACACAGGCAGCAATCTCCGGCTGGGTCTACGTCCTCGACGGACACGAAGAAGCCGGCCAGTTCCTCAACGGAAAAGAGCAGAAGTGAGTGTGGACCAAGGGAATTTACAACGCAGAGTGCAGCGAGTCTCGATCTGAGTTTGTCATCCGATGCGCACGTCCCTTGATTCTATGAAAAAATCAGGGTTGACCGTCCGGCTTGTTCTCTCCAGAATGAGAACTGCGCCAATCCCCGGCAGTAAATCATCAGTTCCATGGGAAATCGTATAAATTGAGGTGTATATGGCCGCTTATCTGTTACTGCTCGCCGCTCTGCTGAGCCGAGTCATCCCCCACGCCGGCTGGTTCGGATTCACCGCGGTCGGCGGCTCACTGCTCTACTTTGGCGCTCGCCGTAACTGGCGTGAGATGCTCTTACCTGTCGCCGCCCTCGCCGCCGTCGACTACTACCTCACAGTCTTCGCCTACGGCTACGGCTTTCATGCACAGGATTACCTGGTCACCTGGGGCTGGTACGCGGCCGCCATCGTGCTCGGACGCATTCTGCTGGCAAATAAAGTATCTGTCCCGCGCGTCGCCGCAGCCTCGCTGCTCGGCCCCACCTCGTTCTTCCTGGTCTCGAACTACGCAGTCTGGGCCGCATCGCACCAGCCCGGCGGCATGTACGCCCCCGGCGCCACCGGCCTGCTCACCTGCTACGTAGCCGGATTGCCCTTCTACGGACGCGATCTCATCTCCACAGCCCTCGTCCTGACACTTGCATTCGGAGCGCCAATCGCCGTTCGCCGCATGCTCGAAAGCCGGCACGTTCCTGGCCAGCAAGCGCTCTAACCAGGCGTATCATCGAGTTACAACCCAGTTAGACCGCACCCGGCGCTGGAATTATCGATAACCTCTAATTTCGCACCGGATAGCATAATTTGCGATACTGATCAGTCATGCCAATCGATAACCTACAGCAAGCCGCCCAGCAGATCGCGAGTTTCTTGAATTCTGTCATCCGCCACGGTGGTTTGCGCCTCAAATATCGAGTCAGCGCTACCGCTGCCGCAGAAGACTCCGAGCATGCCGGAGCACAGGTGCTCAACGTAGAACTGGCTGGCTCCGACGCACCCATGCTCACCCAGCGCGGCGGCGAGCTCCTCCGCTCCCTCGAGCACATCGCCATCCAGATCCTGCGCCTAGACGTGCGCGAGCACGATCTCGTCAGCTTCGACGCCCTCAACTTCAAGGCCCTCCGTCAGCAGGAGATTCAGTTGGCCGCCGAGACCGCCGCCGAGCGCGTCCGGCAATCCGGCATGCCCTACAGCTTCCCGCCGACCAACTCCCGCGAACGCCGCATGCTCCACCTCGCCGTCAAGAATATGGAAGACGTCGAATCCGCCTCCATTGGCGAAGGCCAGGAGCGCTACCTCGTCGTGTATCCCAAAGGCAAGACCCACCTCCCCGCACCCGTCCCCGCCATGCCGAGCCGCAGCAGCTACGGCGGTGACCGAGGCGACCGGGGCCGAGGCGATCGCCCCCGCCGCGACAGCGGCTACGGGCGCAGATAGTTCCAGCGACAGGTGGCTCCCGCCGCTACTTCGCCCGCATTCGGTTATTCCGCGGATTCTCTTCAACCTCAGCCAATCCGAGTTCCTTCAACACAGGTGGCACGTACATACCAAACCGCCCACGCAGCCCCTTCTTCAATCCGTACCACCCACCAACCGGATTCTCCACAGACCGTGCCCAGGCTTCCACCGTTCCCTCTGCTGCTGGCTTCTGCTCATCGGCGCTGCCAAGTAGTATCCAGTCCCCATGAGACTTGAGCATGGCGTGCAAATCTTCAATACAGCGCAGGTGATACCGAAGCTCCGTCTTGCCCACCTGCACCACAAGCGCCGGCGGACTCACTGTCTCATCTCGATAGGCTTGAAATTCCGAGCTTCCCGGCGGCGTCTTCAAATTCCACGGCTTCTCTTTGGTTCCGGCATTCTTTGGCACGTGTATGTCCTCTTGACTGCCGATTCTCCGTAGAACCAGCGTCGCAAGTCAACGCACCGGAATGTTCGTTGCCTCAGGTCGCGACAACAATGCCTCGCCCCATGTAAGCAAGCCTGTAAACGTCGGCATCAGCCCCTTGCCAAGAGTCGTGAGCCCATACCGTGCAGATCTAACCGGCTCTTCCGTATCGCGAATCACAAGTCCCGCAACCGTGAGCTCTCGCACATTGCGCGTAAGCTCCTTAGCGCTGATGCCCCTGACGCTGACAAACAGATCGTTGTAACGTTGCGGCCCATTGAGCAAAAGCGAGCGCAGCAGCAGCAGCTTCCATTTGCCGCCAATCACAAGAATCGCTCGCTCAACCGGGCAAGCCGATACCGCAACCCCATCTGCTGCCTTCCCATTCGCGTGATTCGCATTCGCCGCCATGCAGTCATCCTAGCTCATGCTCCGAAGAACTTCCCGCCTACTTTGGGATTGAAGGATTACCACCTCAAAACAGCTTTGATGATATGGTTGCCGTGAGACCACCCCTCGGAGAGAGCTATGCATCCTCAATGGGCAACCTGGCTCCGCATTCTCCTCTACATTCACATCGCCTGTGGCATCACCGGCTTCGTCTGTGCGCCGGTAGCCCTACTCACCGCCAAAGGCGGCAAGACCCATCGCAGCTGGGGCAAAGTCTACTTCTGGGCCATGGCCGGAGTAGCCGTGACAGCACTCACCCTATCCCTCGCCCTGCCCATCTACTTCCTCGCTATGGTCTCGATCTTCAGCTTCTACGCGGCCTTCTCCGCCTACCGCATCCTCTATCTCAAAGACCTCTACAAAGGCGAGCGCCCTAAACCCTACGACTGGGCAGCAGCCATCTTTACTATCGCTTCGAGCTTTCTGCTCTTTCTCATGGGCTTTCTCGCTCCCCGCCAGATGCACGTCGGCCTGATCACCATCGCGGGCTTCACAGTCAGCATCGTCTCTATCGTCTTCGGCTACCTCGGCATGCGTCTCGGATATTTGTCCATCCAGCGGTTCCGCAACCCTCCCAAAGAACGAACCTTCTGGTGGTTCAGCCACCTTCAAGGCATGATCGCCAGCTACATCGCCGCCATGACCGCCTTCTCCGCCGTCAACCTCTCGCGCTGGTTTGGAGCAGCCTGGTGGGTCTGGCTCTGGCCCACCATCATCGGTGTCCCCGCCATCGTCCTCTGGACCCGTTACTACGAAAAGAAATTCTCTGCCAAGCCAAAAGCGATTGTCCAACGCTGACCTGCTATCGCTCCGGCGCCTTCATCAGAAAGCTGATCTCACCAACCTGGTAGACCACCTTCCCACCCGGCTCGTCTTTCCCTGCAACCTTCCCAGCTTGCACCTCTTCAAACGCCGCAGCCAGCTCCGGCAACACTGTCGGCGGCATCACGGGAACGTTGTGCGCCCCCAGCACCATCTTCACCCGCGGAGCAAGCGCCGCCAGTCTCTTCACCGAAGCGCCATAAGCAGCAAGATCCGTCTCCGGCCGGTAAAGCCAAACCGTACCCTTGTAATACGTATCCCCCGTAAACAACAGCCCGTTCGCCGCATCCCACAAACAAATCGCATCAGGAGTATGCCCCGGCGTCGCCACAATCTCCAGCACCCGCCCACCCAGATCGATGCGATCCCCATCATGCTTAAACTCCGCAATCTTCCAAGGCCGCGTCCTATAGTGGGTCGCGTCAAACCCCTCCGGCAGCCCACCGCACACCTCACCCGGAGCGATCTCGCCCTTCACCTCAGTACCTCCGCGAGCGCTCTTCCGTGTAAACGTCGTATCCATCCCATACACAGTATCGAACTGCCAGTTCCCGCCCACATGGTCATAGTGCGTATGCGAATTCAGCACCACCACCGGCAGTTTCGTAAGCTCCGCCGTCACCTCGCGCACACCACCAATGCCCATCCCCGAGTCAAAGAGCAACGCCCGCTGAGCACCCACAATCAGATACCCGATGGTCTCCTCGGATTGACGCGGCTCATAGATCGCAAACACTCCCGCCGCCACCCGATACACCTCAAACCAGCCGTCGTTGCGCGCGTCCTTAAGCCGCACCCGCTCCAGCCCCTTAAACTCTACTCGCGGCAACTCCTTGCACCACCTCGGAACCTCATTCTGCGCAGACGAAGTAACAGCACCACCAGGGAGCGCAGCAAGAAACAGCAAAGCCCTCATCCGCCAAAATGCAAATCGCAAGCCGACCATGAATTGTGAGGCTCCGTCTTTAAGTGGACGCAGACTATGAGTCTAATCGAGAAGAGATTTTCAGGTACGGTAGATAGTGGTCGATTCTATTTTGCCGCCACGTCCGCAGCGCGCGTTCCGCGAGTATGACTCGATTTTGTCTCTCGAGCCTCAGGATCAACCCGGCAAACAGTCGGCACGTTCGCCATCTGCTTCACAAACACACGATAATCCGGCAGCCCTGGCCGCAGCGTCGACCAGTAGCTCTTCCGGCTCAGCAACGGCCTGCCCTGATCAATCAGCTGGTTCTCCAGAATCTTCACCCCGCAGGTCAGATTATTCTTGGGCTGCAGAATCGTCTTAGCCGGATCCTTCAGAGGCAGCTTCCTGTCCGCCTCCCAATCAAAGTCGCAGCCATAGCGCTTGGCATCCATGTATGTCAGCTGCAGCAAGCCTTCGCTGCGCACCATGCGCTTCGACACCTCATCCTTCACTGCAACTTCGGGCTCGGTATGCCTCACATTCGTCGTGGGAGAAAGCCCAGCCTCAGCCCCCGCCAGCGCCTGGAAGAAGTAAGCCCAGAAAGCACGCCGATCCACCTCGCTCAAATGATTAAATCTCGGGCAGAATGGCCGTACATCCCGCGCCACCCGCGAAGACAACAACTCCGGCGGCAGCGCTTCCTCCACAATGCGGTCCCACTCCGGATCCCACGTTTTCTTGCCAAGCTCTTCCTTCTTCTCCGCAATCGGAGTAGCCGGCGCAGCCTTCATCTCTGGCTGCACCGGCTGCGCCGCCTGGGCACTCTGAGCCACGACCTGCGTATTGGGATGGGCCTTGCAACCCTCCAATCCCAACACCGCCGCGCAGGAGCAAAGCAAAGCCATCCTCAGCCGAATCATCGCCGCCATGCAAAGTGAGATGCCACATTCTTCAGCAGATAGGCCCGCATTCGTCGCACTCTTTCAATCTCTGCCTACTTTCGGACAGACTCAAAGCAGCATCTGTAAGATCGCATCGTGATCAGCGACTGTAATTAGAAGTTCCGATGTGAGCAATATCGCCGAACTCGAGCAGATCATCGAAGTCCATGCCGCCATGGTCCGCCGCATCGCGTCCGCCTATGAACGCCACCCCGACAGAGTTGATGATCTGGCTCAGGACGTGTGGATCGCCGTCTGGCAGGCCCTGCCGCGCCTGAACGATCAGACCATGCTGAAAAGCTACATTGCCCGCATCACTCAAAATATCTGCGTTACTCACGTCCGTCGCGCCCTCGTCCGCCAAACTCAACCCCTCACGGACACATTGCCCGATCGCGCCCTTCCCATCGATGAAGCCTCCGCCCATGCCGCGCAGCTTACCCGCCTCATCGAAGCGGTACGCAACCTTCCCGACAACCTCAAAGCCGTTGTCATCCTCTATCTCGAAGAGATGCCCATAAAAGAAATCGCCCAGGCGCTCGGCATCGGCGAAAGCAACGCCTCCGTGCGGCTACACCGCGCCAAATCCGCACTACGCCTCAGCCTCGGAGATCCTTCATGACCTCTTCACCCCAACCCGATCCGTTCGTCGCACTCTGGCAAACCGCACCAAAGCCCGACACGCACCATCTCGCCCACGATGTGCGGCGTCTCAACCAACTCCATCAGCGTCTCAACCGAAGCATATTGGCCATCCTGTGCGGCATTGCCGTCCTGCTCGTCTTCGAAGAGGCAACCGGACGCCTCGCCTCACATGGCATCCTGAGCGTGGCTTGGACCCTCGCTATCGTCACCGGGGTCGCCCGGCATCGTCGCGCTCAGTGTAACCGCTCTGATGCCCTCACCCTGGATACAGTCAACCTATTGAAATCCATGATCGCGCGCGCCCAAAAAGATCTCTTTCTCGCGCGATGCCTCTATGCCGGCGTCCCCTGCGGCGCAGCGCTCGGCACCCTCGTGATAAAGCTCGTAAGTGCAGGTTCCGCGCCATCTGCAACCACCCTCCATTCGCGTCTCCAACTCATCCAGACCGGCGCCGGTATCGCCGCCCTGATCATCATGATCGTGACTGGCCTCATCCTTGCGCGTTCCAGGAGCCGTCAGGTTCAGGAGCTCAGCGAAAAACTGAAATTAATCGAAGCCGACCTGTAAGATTCGCCCCAATGGCGCGACTGGAGTACTGACGCCTGACCACAATGGCAGCGCGAGCCGTCTCTTCAGAAAGGGAAACCATGTCCAGAAAATTCAACTCGAACCTCATCGTCGCTCTATGCACGGCCCTCGCCGTAATCGCGTTCGCCCTCGATCAGCGTCACACCCACTTCATACCGCTGTCCGTGACCCAGTTGTTTATCGCCGCTGCTGTCATCTGCGTCGTCCCCGCGTTCTACAAAGCGCTTCGCTGCAGAATGAATCGCCACAAGACACCGGTCGTAAGCTGACACGAAGGTCGGCAAAAGGGCCCCTGCTCACGGACCCCGCAGAGCATAGGCACTGACAGTGCACTGCGCACAGGGGCGCATCGAGGCATGTTCCGTCTGCGATAGCTCCCACTCCACCTTCTTTGCCTCGGCGTCAGCTGCGTCTCCGCTCTTCAGCTTCGCAGCGCCCACCGCAATCAGCGCCGCGCATACAGGAACAGAGTTTTCGGCGAAGTTGGTTCGCGCCATCGACAGTGCATGTTGCGCATCTGCGAGACATTCGGTAAGTTTGTGCATCGCGCACTGTGCATATGAACGCACAATCAGAGCCGAAACCAAGTCGCTGCGGTCCCAGTCCTTTTCAGAACCAGGCGTTCTGATCATGGTCTGGTACGCCATATCGGCGTCGTGAAATGACTCCTTGTAATGATGCAGGATCAGCTTCATCTCAGCCAGATGGCTCTGGCTTCTCGCAATCTCTACCGGGTCGCCCAGTCGTTCGCGCACTTCCAGCGCCTTCTTCCGGCAGTTCATCGCTTCCGGCAGGCGCATATAGATGCGATATAAAGATCCGAGCTGATCGAGCACGTCTGCATAGAGCATCAGCTCAGCCGAATCGTTTTCCAGATAGTGGATCGCGTGGTTATATGCATTTTCCGAATCGGTGAACTCACCAGCGGTGGAATACTCCGCGCCCAGCACTGCCCACGTATATCCCAGGTCACGTCCGGAACCCTGTGCCGCTTCCAATGCAGTAATTTTCGCAATATTGTTATGAATCCGCTCCTGCAACGGCAACTCGACCTGACGGCCGGTCTGCGCCCCGCAGACCATCGTTGCCCATAACAGGAAACACGCTGCATTCCAAACGCCGAATGCGACCGAAAAAGAACGGAAATAAGCCTTCATCCAAGCACCTCGGAGCCATGATCTGGCCGATCCTCTTGTGCTCCACGGGTGAAAGCGCTTACAGGTTTGCTGCTTCGCTTGAGGTCTTTCGAGCCTCGATCCGGCTTGATTTACCGCTCTGCCGCCGGATTCTCACGATATGTGTTACGTACGGTAACACTGCAAGTATGTTCGTGAGCGTACCACAGACTTGTGTAGACATACGTTGAATTTCGTCACAAAGTTCTCGCAGCCCATTCGACCTCGTTCATGAAACGGCAGTTCCCTCCATCCCGCAACCTGCGGCAGCCGCCAGACCCGCTTGCTATGCTGAATCGTCGAGCAAAATTGGGGAGTCCATGAAGTCCATCCACTCATTTCTGGCCAGCAGTGTTGTCATATTCGGTAGCATCGCGGCTGTCTCTCAAGAGCGTCCACCCGCCACGCCGCTCATCGCGCACAACCCCTACTTCAGCGTCTGGTCCATGACCAACAACCTTACCGACTCCGACACCGCCCACTGGACCGGCAAAGCCCAGCCCATCTCCGGCATCGTTCGCATCGACGGCAAGCCCTTCCGCTTCATGGGCCATCATCCAGAAGAAATCCCCGCCATGCAGCAGACGAGCCTCACGGTCGCCGCAACCCACACCATCTATCAATTCGCACAGAGCGGCGTCTTCCTCGAACTCGCCTTCTTCACACCCTCTCTCCCCAGCGATCTCGACCTGCTCTCGCGCCCCGTCACCTATCTCACATGGAAAGCCAAATCCACCGACGGCGCAGCCCATCGCGTCGAAGTCCTGCTCGACGTCGACCCCATCATCTCCGTCAATGACCGCAGTCAGGCTGTGGTCACCTCGCGCCACCAGACCGCATCGCTCCACGTCCTCTCTGTCGGCTCACGCGATCAGAACATCCTCAACCGCTCCGGCGACGACCTCCGCATCGACTGGGGATACTTCCATCTAGCCATCCCCAAATCCGAAGAGTCCCCAACCGCCATCGTTCCTACCGCACGGCAGCAATTCGCCACTCACGGCGATCTCCCCGCCACCGACGCCATCTCCATGCCCGGGCCAGCCCACGGCGACTCTCCGCATCTCGCCGCCACCCTAAACTTCGGCTCGGTGACTGCCACACCCGTCGAACGCCACCTGCTTGTCGCCTACACAGAGGGCTACGCGATCCAGTACCTGCAGCGCAATATGCGTCCCTACTGGCAGCGCAACAACATGCCCGTCGAAACCATGCTCGACACCGCCGAAAAGCAGTACGCCGACCTCGAAACCCGCGGCAGCGCTTTCGATCAGGAACTAGCCGCCGACCTCACCAAGGTAGGAGGGCCCCACTACGCGACCCTCGGCATCCTCTCCTACCGCCAGACCCTTGCCGCCCACGGACTCGTAGCCGACGCCAACGGGGATCCTATGCTCTTCGCCAAAGAGAACTTCTCCAACGGCTGCATCGCCACCGTCGACGTCCTCTATCCCTCCGCGCCCTTCTTCCTCTTCTTCCAGCCCAAACTACTCGAGGCGCAGCTTCGCCCCGTCCTCGAATATTCCGCCCTCGCCCGCTGGCGTTTCCCCTTCGCCCCTCACGACCTCGGCCAGTATCCCCTCGCCAACGGACAGGTCTACGGAGGCGGCGAGCTCACCGAAGAAGATCAGATGCCCGTCGAAGAAAGCGGCAATATGGTCATCCTCGTCGACGCCCTCGCCCGCGCGCAGGGTGACGCCCACCTCGCCGAGCAGTACTGGCCGCAGCTAACCAGGTGGGCCCAGTACCTGAAAGAAAAAGGCCTCGACCCGGAAAAGCAACTCACCACCGACGACTTCGCCGGCCACGTCGCCCACAACTCCAACCTCTCCATCAAGGCCATCGACGCACTAGCTGCCTACGCCGACCTTGCCCGTCTGCTCCACCACGAAGACGTCGCCAAAGACTACTCCACCACCGCCAAAACCATGGCCGGCAAATGGATCGACATGGCCGCCGAAGGCGACCACTACAAACTAGCCTTCAACAGCCCCGACACCTGGAGCCAGAAATACAACCTCGTATGGGACCGCATTCTCGACTACAACCTCTTCCCCGACTCCGTCCGCGAAAAAGAAGTCGCTTACTATCTAACGAAGCTCAATCGCTACGGCCTTCCCCTCGACAGCCGCGCCGACTATACCAAGCTCGACTGGTCCATCTGGACAGCTACTCTAACCACCAAACCAGACCAGTTCGCGGCCATCCTCGACCCTATTTATTCGTGGCTCAACGAAACCCCCACCCGAGTCCCCCTCACCGACTGGTATGACACAAAGAATGGCAAGCAGATAGGCTTCCAGGCCCGCAGCGTAGTAGGCGGAGTCTTCATCAAAGCCCTCGCCGACAAGCCCTTGACCACCAAGTACCGCACCGCCGCCGGGGCTAACAAATAACTGATCGAGATACTCCGAAACCTACCCAGAGCGGGTGCGCCATTCACGCTATCTGGTTAGTGTTCCACGTTATCGAATAGCCAAACACCCAACAGCCGCTCGCGATCGTTTCCGACAAGCCGGTCTTCGAGTAGTAAGAACAATCGTGGGGTCGGCTTCTTGTCTGACCGTCTGTTTGGCGGGAAGAATGGAGCAAAATGGAAGTACAGACGTACATGCCTGGACGATCTCTGCAACCGGCTTGTCACGGAGGGCATTCTTGCGAATCATTGCGACCCTGGTTCTTTCGATAACGATGGTGTGGTGCATTGATGCGGTTGCTGATTGCGTTGGACAGAAGGTCGACGTAGGCGGATATGCGCTGTGGATGCAAAGCAGGGGAGATGGAACCCCAACGGTTGTCTGCGAGAGCGGCGGCGGAGAGGATTCAAGCGAGTGGTCCGATATCGAACCCGTCATCCGTGAACGGGCGAAAGTAAGAACCGTAGTTTACGACCGCGCCGGTCTGGGAAAAAGTGATCCCAATCCGCGGCCTTATCGGATCGAGGATGAGGCTACTGCATTACGGCGCGCTCTCGATCAATGCAACATTCACGGTCCCATCATATTAGTGGCCCATTCCTATGGGGGGTTCATTAGCGAGATCCTCGCTTCTGAGGACAAGCGGGTCAAAGGTCTTGTGTTGGTAGACGCAAACGTCCCTTCTTTTTTTGACGATAAAGAAGCAGCAGTCATCTCCGCACGATATACGCCTCTGGCTGAAGATCTAATAAAGGAGAAGCCCGACCTTGGCCGGAATCTATTCCGCCAGGATCAAGCCTATCCGGCTACCGCGCGTCACATGCGCGACGTACACATACCGTTGAATCTCCCCATAGTCGATATCACCGCAGAACATACCTGGGTTGACGCGCCGGACGAGCTTGCAGCGATGCGCCGCGCTCACGCTGAATTCGTAGCGGCCTCCCCAGCCCGTGTGGCAATCTTTGCTGAAGGAAGTGGGCACTACGTATCCAGGGACCGACCCGACATCGTGATCGACGCCGTAATCCATCTCGTTTCAGAGACACATGAACAGAAGCCGGTAGCGAAGCGATAGGCCCATTGCGGTTCCAGGCGAAGACCTGTCAGTTCGGCCCCAACGGAAATGCAAATAAGCTTGAGCAGGTCTGCCCTTGAGCCGCGACCCTCATGGTGGAGGAGCGACCGTAAACACCCCAAATAAAGCCGGAATTCCTCGCCCTGTGATAAGCTCGGTCCCCGTGGCTAGTTGACGGTCCTAGATTCGTTGTATCAGCTATAGTTCTTTTCCCCGCCGGCTGAACCTCCTATTCCCGGGCACGTGGCCAGAGACGGTACTGTCGGATCGTACCGCTCAAATATGACAAGGAAGAATCAACATGCGAAAGATACTCACCCTGGCGTTGTTCGCTTTAGCAATCACTACCACTGTGTCCGCATGGGGCGCAGACAACTCACTCGGAACCTGGAAGGCCAACGTCGCGAAGTGCAAATACACGCCAGCCCCATGGCCGGTGAAAAGCCTCACCGTCACGCGGGAAGCAGCACCCGGCGGTGTCAAGGTCACCAACGTGGGCACACGCACAGACGGCTCGGCCCTCAATGCAACCTATACCGCAAAGTTCGATGGCTCGTCGTCAGCGGTGACAGGCCAGGGCTCCCCCTATGACAGCTACTCGATCAAGCAGGGAGACGCCAACACCTTCACCTACGAAGCCAAGAACTCCAAAACCAAATATCGCGCCAGCGGACGTATCGTGATTTCCGGCGATGGCAAAACCATGACCACTACAGCATCCGGCGTTGACGCCGATGGAAAGCCCATGACGTTACATCTGGTTTTCGACAAGCAGTAGCCCGCAAATTCGACGTCAGGAAATAGTTTTCCCTCAACATAATCGGACTCAATGCAAGGAAAGGAACAACTGGATGGCAGATTATCTGCTGCAACTCTCGTATAGCGCACCCGCATGGGCCGCTATGGTCAAACGCCCCGAAAACAGGGTCGAGGCGGTTCGAAAATCAGTCGAGAAGCTTGGAGGCAAGATCAACGGCTTTTGGTTTTCTTTCGGCGACCACGACATCGTCGGGATCGTCGAGATGCCGGACAACGTCAGTGCCGCCGCATTCTCCATGGCGATAGCAGCCGGAGGCGCCTGCCACAACGTCAAGACAACCCCGCTACTCAGCGTCGATGAAGGCATGGCGGCCATGAAAAAGGCTGGGGGCAGCGGCTATAAACCGGTGGCAGGCAAAAAATAGCAAAACCCCGGCGGTGGCGATGATTGAGTGGCATCTCGGACAAATCTCTTTGACCGCGATGCCACCGCCTAGTACCTTGACCGTCAAATACAACGCCACGCCAGCACTCATTGAAAATCCGGCCAAGTGGGCCGCGGTCATTTCCGAATCGCATTGCAAGCAGAGCGCAACGTGAATTCCAGCGATTCGCGCGGAATACTCTCGACGTAAGGCTTTATTACCCAACCAACGCCGTTTGGGATCGATCGAGTAAGCGAGATCGACTCGATCTGCAGATACAATCCGCCATCTCGCTCCACATAGCTCCAGTAGGTGTTCTGCCTCCATAGAAAGCCATGTTCCTCATTGGAATCCAGCGTGCGCTCGGTCTTTGTGCCTGCCCCATCGATCTCCGCAATCCGCGTACTCTCGGAGATGCTGTAACCATGCCCCGCATCCAGTCGGCCAAAGGTAATATCGTACGTCGTATCCATCACCACCGTGATCACATGCTTCTGCCGCACCCGCATCCAGGCCTGCATACGACTTCCGTCCTGGGTCAAGACCTTGGCCTGAACCACCTGCGGAGAGAAGTGTTGCGGATAGGAGTTTAAGTCCCGCATCAGCCGCTCAAAATCCGCAGCCTTCGCTCCGGGAGCAAACGCCGTCCCGCGCCAGTGATGGAGCATCGCTCCGGGCAACTCAGCATCCTTGGAAGGCGTTACTCTATCTATCACCAGCTCTCCCCGGCGCAATCGCGTCTCCGCATCCACTGGATCGGAAGTCGCTGCAGCGAGAAAAGCATTCGGGGACCGATGCTGCTGAGCAAGCCGCGCCCCCACGCTCTTGCTGTACGAGTTGAAGCCGGAAACAGCGGCAGGCGTCGGCTCTCCCATCGCAACCCGTGAAGTATCAAGGAAGAGCAACAGGCAGCAGATCACCAACATCGTTCGAGAACGCGCTGAGATGCATTTCTTCATGAACCACATCCTCCATTGTTTCAGGCTCAGAAGCAATGCAACAACAAACCTCACCCGGCAAAGATTGTTCCTCACCGCGCAACTCGGCAGATGACGCCATCGTTGTATCCTGCTGATCGACAACATCAAGCAACCGCCAGCATCCGAGACTGATCAGGAACAACGCGCCCGCGATCCAGACCGCGTAATGCGCCATCGCGCCCACCACAACATCGACCGACGTATGCACTCCCAGCAGACGCTCAGCAATCCAGCTCACCGACGCGCAACCGGCAAAGATTGCTCCGCCTATTCTTAGAAGTGGATACGCGCGCGTGCGGCTCATCAGAAGCAGAGATGGCATAGTTGCTGCGACCACAACCAACTGCATCGTCTCGATACCCAGATTGAAACCCACAATGCCGCTCAGGCGCTCCCAGTGGCCGAGCCCCAATTCGCTCAAGGTCGCAGCAAACGCCAAACCGTGAATGAGGCCGAAGAAAGCCGCAATTCCAGCTTCCTTGCCGGGAAAAACAGGGCGAAGTGCGTGAACAGCCGACACAAGAATCGACACAGCAATCAGCACTTCAATCGGACGGCTGGGCACGCTGACAACTCCCCATGCAGCCAATGCCAGCGTGATCGAATGCCCAATAGTAAACGCCGTCACAATCTTAAAAATCCGCCGCGCGCTGCCATGGACTCCTATGAATCCAGTCCAGCGCGATCCAACAACTATGAGAGGCGCAGGCAGAAGAAGTACCAGCAGGAACAGAAGATGATCCGTGCCTTCCGCAATGTGTCGCATGCCAAGGGGGAACAAGCTGGCAACACTGGCTGCACCCACCGACCCGCTGATCCCTGTCCACCAATTGAGAAGTGCCGGGCCTGAAGGAGCACTTGTCTGGGCATAATCCACATAATCCAATTGATAGAACGACTGCCGTTCATTCCGAGTCTGACCAACGATGCGAATGTCATGGTCACTCGGAACCAGGCAGTTCACGAGATATACGACGTTTCGATCGCGGGTAAGGTTTTCAAGAATCAGTCTTCGATTGGCGCCACCACGAGGCAAGTCAGCAGTGAACTCAATATGGATCTCGCCCACGCCCTCCTTCATCTGCTCGACTCGCGGGAACTCCACCGAGACAAGCTTCGGCCTCAAACGATTACCGTCAATCGTGAGCGACAGATCGCCAAGCACCCGCTCCGCGTAGGCCCTCTGTTCCGTGTCAGACAACACTCCGTCTCCATTGCTGTCGATACTCGCAATCACCGAGGAAGATACCGCAACCCCTGGGATCAGACGCATCGATGCCTGTAGACGGTCCTTCTCCACCGAGAGGATAGTGGCTTGCAGGTATTCATCGAGCCTGTGCGCGGATGCAACGCCTCCGATACACAGAAAACCCGCGACAATAGCGACGAGCCGCACCTTCATTGCTTGATCATCCCGCTTCCGTAGTCGTTCGTAGGATCGCGATACATGGTGTGAACATGCAGCGCGGCATCGCCACCAAGCGTCTGCGGCGCATACTCAATCACAAGATGCGGCCCCTGAATCCGGTAATAGGCCGTGATGTTCTTCCCCGGAGCAGCGGTAGTGGGCCCGCTCCACGAAAACCATGTCTCATTGAGATCAGCCTTAAGCTCTGCCATACGCGCAGCCGCGGCACTCTCGTGAATGATGCCCGCCCATTCGGATATGACATCAAGCAGCATGGCGCGCTGACGCTCATTCATAGCGGAAGCCTTCAACCCCTCCGGAACGATCATCTTGCCATCCTGCCCGGGACCGAGCACCAAATCAGCAAGCTGGTAGCTCAGAATCGCCTTCTTCCGCTCGCTATCGTCGAACGCGTTCAGCAGCGCAAGAGCCTTGTCGCTCTCCTGCCCGAGAGGCCGCACGGTTTTTCCGCCGCTTGTGTATAGCGCGGGTTGCGCACCCGTGAGAGTCGGTGTCAGGACACCGCGTTCGCCTGCGATCGTGATGTTGAGCGCTAAATGGTGCCCGCCGAACTGCAGCATCCACGGATCTCTTTCAGATGGCTTTCCAAGGAACGAGATGTAGTAGAGGTCCTTGCCAAACATATCGCCGCTGAGCTCGCCGCCCGGCCTTCCACCCATTGGCGGACGATTTCCTCCATTTCCGCGCTGTGGGCCATTGCCTGGTGGTGGGCCACCGTTACCCGGCGGTGGTCCGCCACCAGGTGGACGGTTGCCGTTCTTCGCGTCGTCGACCTTGAGCACCTCGTCCCCTTCCATAATCTGCTGAACCTTCTCAAGGCCTCTCGGGCTGAGCACGGATGCCATCAGACCCATCGCCGCAGAACGCTGAGCAGGGCTCATCTCCTTCAGGCTGATGCCGCCGCGAGGAATAAATCCAGTCGGGAAGTTGGACCACCGTGCCCGCTGCTCTTTGTCGTCAAAGGCATACAGGACGCGTTGTCGCTGTTTCGCATCAAGCGTGTCGAGAAAGGCATTTGCCGCGCTCACAATCCGTGCAGTCGACGCCGGCGGCGGTGCAGCTTTTGGCGGTGACCACATCATGGTCAATGCGCAGATGCAGTGGATCATCATGATCGAAAAAAATTCCATCTCGTTCTCCTTATCGAAGAGCTCCAACCAGCTCGCACACTCCACCGCCTTTCCTAATCCCGGAAATTGGTTCTCCTATGCGGGGTTCATTGTTGCGTCTGCTTTAATCGACGAGATTTCTCTCCAATCGGCCTACCCCAAACCGGTATAAGAATCCGCGCATGGAGACCGCCATCCGAACCGGCGCCACCCGGCTTGTTTAGTCGATGACTTTGCCAATCACCTTCCACGCCGTCCACGTGCAGACCGCAACAGCAGCCACGGCGCCGATTCCGGCGCAGAGTAATCCGGCCCGAATCACACGCCGCCGTTTCTCGCGCGCCAAGCGCACGTGCGCTGGCCTCACATGTTCCGGCCTCACACCTACTCCGACCGCATATCCCAGCGCGCTTTGAACCCCAGGAATTCGCAACGCAGCTTTCATCTGCCATGGGGCCTCAATCGGTCCGGGGTTTTCAAAGGCGCGAGCCATGCCTCGATGAGCAACCATCTGCACGGCCTGCGTAACTCGCGTGGGAAAGACTCGCCGCCTCTCCACCGCCGCCAGATCTCTCTCAGTAACGCACCTCTCCTGCAGAGGCATCGTCAACAGGTTGGCAGCAGCGACGGCATCCTGAATCGCGAGGTTGATCCCTACTCCACCTGCGGGCGACATGGCGTGCGCCGCGTCTCCGATACACAGCAATCCCCGCCGATACCAGCGTCGCAGCCGATTGATCTGGACGGTCAGGATCTTGACTTGCTCCCAGTCCTGCAACTCGTTCACCCGCTCGCCGATCCATGGAACAATCTTGCGAATATCATCGCGGAACGCATCCATGCCGCGCGTCTGTATCGACTCATAAGAGTCCTTGGCGATGATGAGCCCGGCCTGAAAATAATCCGATCGGCTGATCAGCACCAGTGCCTTTCCGTAGTTCACATTGCCCAGCACATTCGCCGGATCGTCAGACTTGCGGCTGATCCGGAACCATAAGACGTCGATCGGCACCCCATGCTCCTTCACTTTCAGGGCCGCCGCCCGGCGTATCACAGAATGGCGGCCATCGCAGGCTACCACCAGATCCGCATGCACCTGCACCTCCCGCCCATCGTTGCGAGCCACCACGCCCGCAATGCGTTTGCCCTCTCTTACCAGGTCTGTCGCTTCGTGCCGCATCAATAATCGGAACGAGGGAAACCTCTTTGCATGACTGGAAAGGAAGTCCAGAAAATCCCACTGCGGCATGAGCGCCACAAATTTGCAATACGTCGGCACATGGCGGAAATCGCCCACTTCGAAGCTGGAATCTCCGATCACGATTCCCACAGATTCCACCTGTTGATGCGGCAGCTTGAGGAACTCCTCCAGCAGCCCAAGTTCCTTGAGTACTTCTAGAGTCGACGGATGTACCGTGTCGCCGCGAAAATCGCGGAAGAAGTCCTCGTGCTTTTCCAGCACTGTCACCTCGATACCCTTACGTGCAAGCAGGTAGCCGAGCATCATGCCAGCAGGCCCGCCGCCCACGATACAGCAAGTTGTTTCAACAACCGTAGATGCCATCCTCGTATTGCCTCCTTCCGGCTCGCTTAGAATCTTCGATGCTCAATTGCCAGCCATCGGCAAGTCTCGATTCCCCATCGCTGCTCCAAGTAGTATTGTCTCGCTGAAGACTTCGTTGACAAACAGGAGGTCGTGGAAAGGTTATGACAATTCGCCCAGTCCTGATCGCATGTTGCTGTTTCGCATTGGTTGCGCCGGCCTTGGCGCAGAATCATGAGCCCAATTCGCAAACGTTGCAGGAAGTCCTGGCCGAAATCAAGGCAATTCACGAGGACATGCGCGTAACCGAAAGCACCCAGATCCTTCTTGTCGAACTCGAAATGCAACAGGCAGTTGTAAACCGCGCGACGGACAACGTGGATGCAGCACGATCGAAGCTCTCAGACCTGCAGCGGGATCAGAAGCTCGTCGCGAATGAAATTACACGAGCCCAGGAACGACTGGACAATTCCACGAACGAAGACGAAAAGAAGTCCCTGGCTGAAGAAATCGCGAGACACAAGGGAAACATGGCAGCACTGAAGCTCGAAGAACAAAGTCGGATAACCTCTCTACAAGAGATGGAGGAGCGCCTCAAGACAGCGCAGGACAGTCTCGAAAACATCAACAGAGAACTGAGCGCGATCGTTGCGCGGTTCCGTCCCGGCGGCAAGTAAAGCGGATGCACGAACCGCGAGAGAATGGACGGCAAACCAGACTCGATCTCAACTGGCGACGTGAGCGCAATGCGCCTCAGGACTGATCGTTACTAGTAAGTTCTCGGCGAGTGAATCAGCTATTTATCGCCAACCGACCTTTATCAACTCGCGATGTTAAGGTGCCAGCAAAAGCATCAAACTAAGAATCGTAAGTTACTATAGGCGCTAACGGGAAAGCGTCAATTGCCTAAACTCGAGCTTCTCGAATTGAGGTCCAATGTATTCAAGCAAATTGCTTTTGTCGGTGCTTCTCATTTGCCTCAATGGCAGTGGATTAAGTCACGTTATACTCGCTTCGGCTGGCTTTTCCACATTGGCTGAACCTGCCGGCGCCGCTGATTCATCCGCGCTCTCGTCTGAATTGCGCGGGTTAGCGGCCAAAGGACAGTTAGGGAATAACCTCAACACAACCGGGTATCGAGATCAAATCAAGAGACTCTATGAATCTGCAAACTTCGCGCCCTTATGGATCAAAAACGATGAGCCAACATCTCAGGCGAGATATCTAATTGAGGCTCTGCGCGCAAGTCGTCTAAAGGGGTTAAATCCCAGCGACTACGACGCGGAAAGCTTGGCGACGCAATCAAAGTCCCTCAAAGGAGCGTCTGCCGCCGCTCAGGCTTCGTTCGATGCCTCTTTGACGATGGCGACACTGCGATATATCTCGGATCTGCGAATCGGGCGTATTAATCCCAAACATCTGAAGTTCGGCATCGACGTGCAATCCAAAAAATACGATCTGCCGGAATTTATTACGCAACAGGTCGCGAACGCAGGAAACATTCAATCCGTCTTCGATCAGATCGAGCCGCCGTATGCCGGCTACCGCCGTCTCGAGACTGTATTGAAACAATACATCGATCTGGCAGCCAAAGGCGACGGCGCCAAACTCCCGCCAGTAACCAAGTCCGTCGCTCCCGGCGACAAGTACGCAGAAACCACTGCGCTCGCTGCACGACTACAGTTGCTCGGAGACCTCCCGCAAGGCGGAAGCTTCGATTCCTACAGCGGAGCTCTTGTCGAGGCCGTCAAGCATTTTCAGACAAGACACGGTCTCGCCCCCGATGGCAAATTAGGTGCAACCACCGTGCGCGAGTTGAACATTCCGCTTAGCGCCCGCGTGCAACAAATCGATGACGCATTGGAACGCTGGCGATGGATGCCCACCGAGTTTCAGCAGCCTCCCGTTCTGGTCAACATCCCCGAGTTTCGTCTAAGGGCCTACGCAGAGGATCACCAACTTGCGCTTAGCATGAACGTCGTCGTAGGCAAGGCGGCCCCCACCCAAACGCCGGTCTTTACCGATGACATTCAGTTCATAGTGTTCCGGCCCTATTGGAATGTTCCCCCAGGAATTCTCCGTAGATCAGTCATCCCTAACATCAGGAAAAACAGCGGATACATAGCTCGCGAGAGATTCGAGGTAACCGACTCCGGCGGCAACGTCGTGTCTGCAAATGACGATGTAGCCGCCGGGCTGCAATCGGGCAAATACTCAATACGTCAGAAACCAGGACCAACAAATGCACTCGGGCTGATCAAGTTCATGTTTCCCAATTCGTATTCTGTCTATCTCCACAGCACTCCATCGACCGAGTTGTTTTCCAGGTCGCGACGAGACTTCAGCTCAGGCTGTATCCGAGTTGAGAAGCCAGCGGAGCTAGCCGGCTTTTTGTTGCGCAACCAGCCTGACGGGCAACAACCGTGGACCACGGCGAGTGCACAAACCGCGATGGACTCAGGCAAAGACAATCGCCAGGTCAATCTGAAGACGCAGGTCCCGGTTCTTATTCTCTACGTGACTGCCGTCGCGGAAGAAGACGGTACGATGCATTTTTTTGACGATATCTACGGCCACGACAAACGGCTGAACGCCCTGCTTGCGAAAGGCCCTCCTTATCCCTAAATAACCCCAGACATCCAGCAAGAAATCAGCACCGTGACCACCACTCACATCTATTCTCATTCAGGCAATTCCGAATAGCGCGTTGGTTTGAAGGGTACGGGCTTAGCCCGTACACAAACCCAGCATGATCAAACGGGCTTCAGCCCCGAGAGATAGCTCTTCCAAGCTAATCTGACCACCAGGTACCGCACTGCCGCCAACACGCGCCCAGCGCAAATCAACTCAAAAACTGCGACTCCGCAGTCCTCGGAAGGCCGGTTTTTGAGCGGGGTCGCGCCACATTTACGTCACAGCCCGGCGGTCGGCGATGGTAGCTTCGCTGCGTCCGCCGACAGCCCTCTGATCTCAATCTGAGGCAAGCGTCAGAAATTGGACACCTAGGGATATTGATAGGTGTCAAACGATTCCCATTGCGAGTATGTTCCGTTTTGGGGGGAACTTCGATGCCTAACTCCCAGCAAGTCATCTCCATTACGCTTTCCGTCGCTCTTGTAGTCAGTTCGATAGGGCTCGACGGCTGCAAAAAGAAGGAATCGGCCGGGCAGCAGGCCCAGGCGCCCGCCACCACCTACGCCATGCCGACTCCAGACCAGCTCTACCAGCTCGTGGCTCCGATCGCCCTGTTCCCGGACAATCTGGTCGCAATAGTGCTCGCGAGCTCGACTTTCCCGGATCAGATCACCGCGTCCTGGCAGTGGCTGCAGCAGAACGGGTCTCTCAAAGGCGATCAGCTGATGCAGGCGGTGAACCAGCAGCCGTGGGACGCCAGCGTCAAAGGACTGACCCAGTTCCCTGACGTAGCGCAACAGATGGCCACGAACCTGTCGTGGACTTCGTCCTTGGGCGATGCGTATTTCAACGCGCCGCAAAACGTGATGAATGCCGTGCAGGTGATGCGCCAGAAGGCCTACCAGGCCGGCAATCTGAAATCAACTCCGCAGCAGAACGTTCAGGTCGAGAATCAACCTGCGGGAACAGAGCCCGTTGCGGCGTCCTCAGGCGCGGAGCAGCAGGTGACGGTGGTGCAGTCTCCGCCGCAGACCATCGTGATTGAGCCATCGCAGCCCGACGTTGTCTATGTGCCCAGCTACAATCCCACCGCAGTGTACGGCGAGCCGGTGCCGGCTTACCCCGGCTACTCGACCGGAGCCATGGTGACTACCGGCCTGGTCTCCTTCGGAGTCGGAATGTTGGTGGGCGCGGCAATCGCCAACAACAACAACAATTGCTGCGGATGGGGCTACAACTCCTGGAACACCGGCTGGAATAACTCCAGCGTGAACTACAACAACAATGTCTACATCTCCAACTCCAACACTTTCGTCAATCGCAGCAACTACAGCAACGCCAATTACAACAACGTGAATCGGAACAATATCAATGCGAACAACGTCAATCGCAACGACCTGAACCGGGGCGGCACTCCGCAGTTCGACCAGAGGCGCAACCAGGGGGTCGGTGATCGGAATCAGGGAGTTGGCAACCGGAACCAAGGGGTGGGTGACCGCAATCAGGGTGTTGGCAACCGAAACCAAGGAGTTGGCAATCGGAATCAGGGAGTCGGCGATCGCAATCAGGGCGCAGGCAATCGGGGTGTCGGGGATCGGAATCAAGGTGTCGGTAATCGCAACCAGGGAGTCGGTGATCGCAACCAAGGCGCCGGCAACCGGAACCAGGGCCCAGGTAACCAGCGCACTGAGCAGCGGGGATACGGCAATCAGCCAAACCGTGGAGCCAGTAACAACGCGATGGGGAATTACCAGAAGGGTGGCAACACCCGCAACGACAGCGCGCGGGGCAAGCAGAGCGTTAATGGCGGCGGCAACCGCGGCGGTGGCAACACAGCCCAGGCCCAAAATCGTGGCGGTGGTGGCGGAGGCGGCAACCGCGGTGGTGGTGGTGCCAAAAGCGGCGGAGCCAAAGGGGGCGGCCGTCCTCCAAAAAGATAACGCGGAGGCTTCAAACCCGCGGTATCGCTTGAGTGCAGGCTGTAATCCACAAGCCAAAAGTCAGGAGGATCTCAGTGAAACGCACGTTATATCTTCACGAAAGGCCATCGTCCCGTCACCCGGGTGCAGTGGTGCTGTGTCTGGCTATCCTGATCCTGTTCTGTCTCGCTTATCCTTCCTGTGCCCGTGCGCAGTCGGCGAATGAGAAGACTTTCTCTACTCCCGGTGATGCAGCGCTGGCCCTTTACAAGGCGGCCAAGTCGGATGACTCCGGCAGCCTGAATGCAATCTTTGGTTCGAATGCGGACAAGGTCCTGCATACCGGCGACGAAGTAGCCGACAAGAATCTGCTGTCGAACTTTGCCTCTCACTATGAGCAGATGCATCGCGTCGTCATCGAGCCGGACCAGACGGCGTCCGTTTATGTCGGAGCCGACAATTGGCCCATGCCCATCTCGCTGGTGAAGAACACGGGCGGGTCATGGTACTTCGACACCCAGAGCGGGATCCAGGAGATTCTCTACCGTCGCATCGGCAATAACGAGAACGGCGCCATCCAGGTTCTGGAAACGCTGATCGATGCCCAGAAGGAATACGCCTCAACCACGCACGATGACGAAAAGGTGAAGCACTACGCCACCAAGGTGTTCAGCACAGAAGGGAAGCACGACGGACTCTACTGGAAGACCGCCGACTACGAGCCGCCAAGCCCCATCGGGCCGCTTCTTGCAGACGCCTCTGACGAGGGCTATACCCGCAAGGCGGGCGCGCCGTTCCATGGCTACATCTTTCGCCTTCTTACCCGCCAGGGACCGGCCGCGAAGGGCGGCGCCCGCGACTACAAGGCGAATGGAGTTATGAACCACGGGGTCGCGTATGTGGCCTATCCCGCGGTGTACCGCACCTCTGGCGTGATGACCTTCATCATCAACCAGGATGGCAGGGCGTTTGAGAAAGACCTTGGCCCAGACACGGCAAAGGTAGCCGCCGCCATGTCGGAATACAACCCCGACAAGACCTGGATGCCCGCCGAGTAAAGCCCATCAGCCAGGCGTCCGATGCCAGATGCATGGTAAATCCGATCGCCATCTGCAAGTTCGCTGTGAGTGGGGCTCTGCCCCTCACTCTGCGCGCAGGATCTCGGTGGGGTCTGTGCGCAACGCGCGAAGCACAGCGGGCAGTGTGGCAACGAGAGCAGTGAGCAGAATGGCGCAAGCCGGCAGCGCGATCATATCAGCGTCGGTTGCTTTGACCTGGTAGAAGAGCGACGCGACATAGCGTGCCGCGCCGAATCCGAGCGCGACGCCGGTGCAGCCTCCGAGCGAGATCATCAGGAAGACATCGAGAGTCACAAGGCGCACGATGCCGGCACGAGTCGAGCCAATCGCCATGCGGATACCGATCTCGCGGCGGCGCTGGAGAACGGAGTAGTTGAGGACAGCGTAGAGTCCGATGCCGGCGAGAAGCAGCGCGACGGCGGCAAAGAAGGCGGCGAGCATGGCGATCAGGCGTTCGCGAATGGTCTGGTCGCGGACCAGATCGAGCTGCGTGGTGATGTTGGAGACGCGAAGGCCGTTGTGGCGCTGCGCGATGAGCTGGCGGAGTGAGTCGGCGAGGGCGAGCGGGTTCTGGGAGTCGGTGTGAATGGCGAAGGTGGCGAACTCGACGCCCGCGGGGACGGATTTGTCGTCGATTTCGTCGAAGGGAACGTAGAAGACGGCGCGGTGGGGCTCGCGCAGGTCGCGGTAAGGGACGTCGGGAGTGACGCCGACGATCTTGTAATGGCCAACTGCACCCTGGTATGGATTGGCCGGGCGTTCAAAGCTGCGGCCGATGGGGTCCTGATCGGGGCTCAGGCCGGGGAAGAAGGTCTTGACGAAGGTTTCGTTGACGATGGCGGCTCCGGGCGAGGTGTCCTGAGGGCGAAAGTCGCGGCCGGAAACGAGGGGGATCTTCATCGTGGAGAGCCAGCCCGGGGAAACGTTCAGGAACCAGGCGGGGGTGAGACTGGGAGGCGCGCCGTTGATGGAGATGTCGCTGTTGATGGCGATGCGTCCGAGAAGGGGCCAGCGCGAGATGGCGACCGAGTTGACGCCGGGTACGGCACGGAGCGCCTCGGCAGTTTGATTCCAGACGACGGGGAGCGGGCCTTTGGCGTCGACGGTTTCGAGCAGGAGCAGGCGGTCGGCGGAGAAACCGAGGGGGCGGTTTTGCAGGCGCTGGAAGGATGCGACGAAGAGCGAAGACAGAAAGAGGACGAGGCAGCAGAAAGCGACCTGGAGAGCGATGGCTCCACGCATGAGACGGCGTGGCGAGTGCGGATCTTCGCCACCTTTAAGGGCGGCGACGGGCTGGACGGCAGAGGCACGGAGAGCAGGAAGCAAACCAAGCAATAGGACGATGAGGATCATGAGCCCGAAGCCGAAGAGAAGCACACGCCAGTCGGCGGGAAGGGCGAGGCGCGCAGGGTTGTCGGGCGGATTGATGAGGCTGAGCACAAAGGGCGCCGACCACGCCGCAAAGAGTGCGCCAAGGACGGAAGCGAAGAGGGCGAGCAGCGCGCTCTGGCACAGGATGAGCTGGACGAGGCGACGACGGCCGGCGCCGATCGAGATTCGGAGAGCCATCTCATGGGCGCGGGAGGCGGCCTGGGCGGTCATCATGTTGGCGACGTTGACGCAGGCGATGAGCAGGACGAGAGCGGCCAGAAGACCAAGGATGCCGAGTGATCGGCGATAGTCTTTCTGGAGATCGGAGATGCCCGCGCCGGCGGGATAGAAGACAAGCTGCTTATCGAGAAGGCGGTCGATGGTGGCCTGGGGGACGTCGCGAAAGCACGTGGAGCACTGGATCTCGAAGGCGTGGCTGACGGCGGAGAGATGCTGGCGGAGCGGCTCAAGGGCGGTGGCCGGGTTGACGCCGGGTTTCAACATCAGGAAGGTGCGGTGCCAGGTGACGCTGTCCTGGGTGGCCAAGCTGCTCATGCTGACGGGCAGAAAGATGTCGGTGACAGTTCCATTTTCGGTTCCAGTGAAATCGCGAGGGCCGACGCCGATGATTTCGAAGGTCTGGTCGCCGATGTGGAGCGAGCGGCCGAGGACGTGGGGATCGCGGCCGAAGCGGTGATTCCAGTAGTCCCAGGAGAGCACCGCATAGGGACTGGCGCCGAAGCTCCGATCATCTGTGGGGGCCAGCAGGCGGCCGAGCGCGGGCTCAAGGCCGAAGAGCGGGAACATGTTGCCGGAGACATAAGCGACATGGGTCTTCTCCACGTCGTCGTCGGTGGACCAAGTAATGTCCGTGCGGTCGGTGTCGCTGATAGCGATGAGGTCGGCCTGGTCCTTGACGGCATTGCGCATGAGGTTGAAATCCGGCGTGGCCCAGTGGCCGTCCTCGGCAGGCTTGCCGTATAAGCCAGTCATCTTGCGGGAGAGGACATAGAGCTTGCTGGAACCGGAAATGGGCAGCGGACGCCAGAGCAGGGCGTCGATAAGACGGAAGGCGGCGACACAGGAGCCCATTCCGAGGGCGAGCGAAAGCACAGCGGCCGCGGACGTGACCTTGTTTCGGCAGAGCTGCCGCCAGCCGAATCTTACATCAGCGAGAAGCGACTCAAGCCACCCAGCAACGCGAATGCTGTGGCTCGCCTCGCGCTGGCGCAGTATCGAACCGAAGGTGCGGCGTGCTTCGTCGGGGTCGCGTCCCGATGCAATGGCATCTTCAATGTGCGACTGCAACTCTTCCTCGATTTCGCGGTTCAGGCGCTCGCCCTGTAAGGCATTCGAAATACGCGACCACAACGACATATCAAGCCTCCCGGAGAACCCGATTGATGGCCAGGCTGACTGACTGCCAGCGTGACTCTTCTGCGCCCAGTTGCTTCTTGCCAGCGGTGGTCAGTTCGTAGACGCGAGCCCTGCGGCCACTATCCTTCTTAATCCACTCCGCGCGAATCCAGCCCGCTTCCTCCATCCGATACAAGGCCGGATAGAGCGAACCCTCTTCTGCGCGCAGCACTTCGTCGGATGTGCTGGCGATGGCAGCCATGATGGCGTATCCGTGAAGCCGCGGGCGTCGCGACAATATCTTGAGAACGAGCAAATCGAGTGAACCTTGCAGGGCATCGGTTTTGGCCATACTAAGATGTCTTTATATAGACATCTTAGTATAAAGTCAAGACGCGCTCATCTCATGCAAACAGGGCGATGTATTCATTGAGGTCGCCTACCTAGTCTGATCAGAGTCAGTATCGATAAAACTCCCTTCGCACCAGATCGGTTCGGTCTGATTAACCATGGGTACAATCCCGGAATACCCAAAAAGCTTCATCGCGCCTATTCTTATTCACTCGATTCCGAGTAATCGGCGAGGACACGCCAAGCCCATTCCCGCAACTCTCCACTACCCCCACACGTAGCCTTCGTGCCCATCGCCGACAAACCCCCTGACCACCAAGTACCGCACCTTCGCCTGCGCCATCAAATTAGGCGATGGGCAGGGCCGCTCCCTTCACCTCTTGAGATAAGCAATCAAGTCCGATCGCTCCTGGGCTTTCGGAACATGAAAGTCCATCTTGGTGTCCGGCACCACCATATCCGGATCTCTGAGCCATTTTTCGAGTGTGGCGTCGTTCCAAGTCAATCCGGAGTTCTTCAGTCCCGCAGAATAGTCGAACCCCGCCACGCTCCCGGCTTTCCTGCCGAACACTCCAGCCAGCCTTGGCCCTTCCCGATCTCCTTCCATCGCATGACAGCCCGTACAGCGCTTCTCGAATACGACCTTGCCTCGCGCGGCATCGCCGGGTCCGCTCAAACTCGCTTCGCCTTGGCCCGTCTTGCCCATCGTCGAGAGCATCGCGACATCCGCTTCTGTCAGCTTCGATTCCCAGTGCAGTGCGCGGTATTGCGGAGGTGACATCTTCCCACTCTTCGCTTCTTGGATAATCTTCCCGATCAGGACATCCTGGGTGTCCCCAGCCATTTGCTCCCAAATAGATAAATTCATTTTCTTGCGTGCTTCGACGATATCCCGCTCAATTAGCCATGACCCCGGAGCCAACCGTGCATACACTGGCCACCGTGTTTCGTTCGAGTGGCAATCCGCGCACTTTGCGATCAGAACCTTCTTCGCATCCGCCGGCATATTGGCACCTTGCAGCAGCGTGTCGAGCCCCTTTGCATGCTCGACACGCGGATCTCCGAAGGGATGTACAAATGCCAGTCCCGTGAGGGCAACGGCCCACAAGACGATCGCAGCACCTATGCGTTTCAAGAACCCTCCGCCAGTGAGTGATCGACCACAGCGAGGTGACTATGTCCGCGAACGACCTTTACGTTAGTCACGCCGAGCACGCTCTGCAACTTGCCTGCGGGAACCGCCATAGGCCCAGGGTTCGGTGCAGTGCCCGGCGCAGGCTGCGGAAATGCGGTGGCCATCGCGGTGTGAAAGGCGACATTCCCCTCGACTTTCTGCACCACTTGATGAATGTGACCGTTCAGCACGGTGACTGATCCAAAGCGCTTTAGAAGGGTCAGTGCCTGCGCGCCATCGGCCGTACCCCAACCCCACTTCTCATAGACCATCCATAACGGAATATGCGCGAACACCACAATCGGTGTCGAAGCACTCAAACCCGCGAGATCTGACTTTAGCCACGCAAGCTGCTCTGCACCCAGGTTGCCCATCGCATCTACCTGTACGCAGTTGTTTAGCCCTACAAAGTGAACGCCCTTGTGGTTGTAGCTGTACCAGCCAGTCCCAACGGTGCCTTTGCCGAACCGTTGCATATACAGGGCGCCGTCGTCGAGAGAGAAATCATGCTCACCGGGAACGTAGAACACTTCTCCGACCTTTGCACTCTTGATCACCTGTGCAGCCGTATCGAACTCTGAAGCCTTTGAGTTCTGAGTGATGTCTCCGGTATGAATCATGAAGTCCGGCAGCTTCATCCCTTCCGGGACCACATTGATCTTGTCGATGGCCTTTTGCAGCGTCCCCGTTACATCCGGATTAGCGCCCTTGTTGAATCCAATGTGGCTATCGCTGATCTGGACGAAGGAGAAATCCTCTGCCTTGGCGACTCCGGCGCCACCGCTCTTTGTCGCCTGCGCCAGCAGCCTCGACGTCGGAACTCCGCCGGCCAGCGTCCAAAGCAGCCCTGTCCCTGCCCATGCCATACATCCCAGAAAATTGCGCCTGTCGATCCCGTCACCCGCAGGCTGCGCCTGATTGTCCTGTACTATTTCGTCTTCCTTAAACCGAGTCATAACCAGCTCCATTGGTGTTAATTGCTTGCACCATGGAGAACTGTCAAAGCCCGGATTTATTCTCAGGAACCGCAAAAAATAAAGGATGGAATAAATCGGCCGCAATTTGGTTTACGGTTAGTATGTCCCATACTCAAGGCCATCTCGTCGGCCCCGTCTCACCTCCAGGGCTCTGGATCTACACCTACCCCGAGGCACTTTGCACGATGTCATCTGCCGCCAGTAGCGCATCCTTCGAACAACTTGCGCTGCCTCTCTTGCCGTCGCTGTATAGCCACGCTTTCTGGCTCAGCCGCAACCATGCTGAGGCGGAAGACCTCGTACAGGAAACCATCTCCAAAGCCCTTCGCGCCTTCGGCTCCTTTCAGGTCGGCACTAACTTCAAAGCATGGATATTTCGTGTCCTTCGCAACACGTTTCTTACCTCGCGTACAGGCATAGCGGTCTCACGCACAGTTTTTCTGGAAGACCATCCCGACCTGGTCGACATCACGGACGCCAGTCCAACGCCGGAAGATCAACTCCTCCTCCTCGACAACCAGGCGGCAGTTAACCAGGCCCTCGATCAGCTTCAGCCATCCCTTCGCGAAGTACTACTACTTTGCGACGTGGAGGAGCTCAAGTACAAGGACATCGCACTGGTCCTCGATCTCCCCATCGGTACCGTCATGTCGCGCATCTCTCGCGCCCGCCGCACTCTTCACCAACTGCTGCAACCGCAACTCGGGAAATCGCTATGACTCAAACAACGCAAGCCGCTGGATATCTCAATCCTGACCATCTCAATCGGGACCAACTCACCGCTTTCGTCGACGGTGAACTGTCCTCCAGCGAGGCGCACGAAATTCAGCAACATCTGGCCGGTTGCCATCAATGCGCGTTGCGAGTTCTTGCTGCCACGCAACTCAAGGCCGCCACCGCCCGCGCCGCGCAACGCTTTGCCGCTCCACCAGAGGCACTCGCACGCCTCGCAGCGCAGCTTCGTCCCCAGCAACCGAAAAAGACTGCACGCATTTACTCGTTTCGCTCTGTCACGTTGGCCGCCTTGGCCGCGAGCCTCGTGCTTGCGGCGTCACTGATTGGCTGGCGGCAAATCCGTCAGGCAAACGCTCTTTCTGCCGAATTGCTCGATCAGCACCTGGCCACATTATCCAGCGGCGCTTCACCCGAAGTCGTATCGACTGATCGTCACACGGTAAAGCCTTGGTTCCAGGGCAAGCTGCCCTTCAGCTTTAACCTGCCCGACGTTCTTCCCGCCGACACCGCTCTCAAGGGCGGCAATCTCACCTACCTGAACGGACAGCCCGCAGCGCTGCTCCTCTTCACTATTCATAAGCACGAGGTCTCGGTCTTCCTCACACAGCGCTCCGGTAGTCCCATCGCCACCGTGCTGCCCGGCATTCGCTCGGGATTTGCTATCCATTACGCGACGACGCATGACTTGCGCATCGTCGCCGTTAGCGATGTCAACCCAGCCGACCTTGACCGACTCGTATCGACCCTGGTTCAGGTACAGTCCCCTGGTTAGTACAGATGTGCGAGAGGTTTCCGTCGCCTCAGTCATAGGTCTGATAGATCTGATAGGTGCCGCTAACCGCACTGCTCATGACAGTCTCGCCCAGTCTGTTAAGCAGCAGCACAAACTTGGATTTCCAAAAAGCTTCATCGCGCCCATTCTCATTCAGTCGATTCCGGGCAGTAGGTCAGTTTGAAGGGTACGGGCTTTAGCCCGCACACAAACCCACCATGACCAAAGTGCTTCAGCCCCTGAGGGGAGGCTATCTTAGCAATTCCAAGAAATCGAAGTCAGCGCTGTTATTCGATAGCAAATCTTCGAGCGCAAGTTTCCAGTTAGCTTGATATACATTCGTTTTATCAGTTAGGAACACGTTAGCTTGGCGAATAGCCGCATGCAGGTTGACAGCACCGTCGAGAAGGGCGATTGCTGCTTTGGCGTTCTTCCGAGGATCGGTTTCGGCAGCCATCAAAGAATACTGTTGGGCCAGCACATAAACCAAGTGTTTGTTGGCATCCCATCGGCTCCACGGTAGACCTGATGTGACGGGTGTATTGAAGGGTGACGGACTCCAAATTTGATTGCGGAGAGTCAATGGAAGCTGGGTAGTCTCGTCCGGATAAACGATTGTGCCCCACAGTGGTTTTGAAAAATATCGCGGCGGCGCGTGCCCACCGCCTCCTTCGCCTGAGGGCGGAGCCCAGCGATCTCGCGTGAATTGCCAAAGATTCTGACTGTGACCAATGCCGACCCCCGTTGCGCCGAAGCCGAATGACAATAAGCCCATGGGTCCGGCGTAAGCGTGCAACGCAGGCTTGCCAGTACATGCTAGTGTGAGCCCAGCGGCACAGCACCTGCGAATCGTATCACGGACGCTCGGTATCCGCTCCTCCTCAAATTCGAAGCCGAAATACCAGCCATCACAATTCGAGGCAGTCGCTTGCGAAAGCGTAGATTGCATCGTTTGATCCGAGGAGGTAACCGACTTACCTAAGACCACGGTCGCATAAATGGGGATGCTCAACTCGCTAGCGACCGCCTTCGCTGCATTGAAGAGCCGCGAATTGAGCTGAACGATGTCCGCTCGTCCAGCTTCGTAGACAACCGCTGGAGCAATCATCGCGCTTGCCTTAAACGCCACATGATCTATCCGCAGCTCGTTTTGGAAATCGATCAGGTCTTGGTCGGAAATCTTGTTTAGTGCAGATACGCTTGTCCGAAATTTTGAAATCGGGTAAGTTCCGCATTGAGCATTGGTGAAGTCGGGTACGAAGAATTGTTGATCTATCAACACATCCGCGCCCGCGGTACGATAGCGCTTCGCATATGCGATTGCTCCATCTCTACTTAGATCGCGCGGACTAAGAATGACGCCTACGCCTGCGCCCAGCAGAAGCTGTTCTTCAACAAGCTTCTGGCTCCGGTTTCCGCACTGATGCCATACTCCGCGTCGCATCAGATGCCTCCCAGCTTTCTCAGGATATTAGCCACTTGCGCGGCATCTGCTGGACGCTTGGCCCTCTCCTGCTCCAGCAAGCGTGAAAGCAAGGTGCACCATCTCGGATCTAGCTGGATAAAGGAGGTTTTGATCAGGTGATCCCTCGAGTGACACACAGCTTGTTGTAGCTGCGCCCTAGTTGTCATACCGGCGTTGAAAAATGGTGATTCACCAGTCAAGGCCTCATACATGATGATTCCGAGCGCGAACAAATCGGTGCGGTGATCAATGTCGTGCTTTGTACCTTCAAATTGTTCAGGCGCAAAGTATCTTGGTGTGCCGATGTCCGCCCCTGCAGCGGTTTGCGTCAAGTCCGGAAGCGCCAAGTGGCGCGCCAGACCAAAATCGATTATTGCGGGCGATCCGTCAGGTCTTACCCGAATGTTAGCTGGCTTCAAATCGCGGTGAACGATCTCCTTATCCCGCAGGGCGGTGAGACCGTCACAGAGCTTGGCAAAAAATCCAGCTACCGCTTTTGCTAGCCATGGCTTTCCGGCGATTATCGAGCCCTGCAAATCCTGACCTTCGATGAACTCTTCGACAATGTAGTGTCGCCAACTTCCCGGTTTGGAAGAAAAGGTGTATTCCACAAGTTTGACAACGCCCGCGTTATCAATCGCCTGCAGAGCCAAGATCTCGCGGTCCAGCCGATCTCGCTCATAATTTGGCGCGATCAGTTTAAGGCACAGGTCTACCCCAGCTTTGTCCTTCACATGGAAGGCAGCCTTCTGTTCGCTCGGCGTGAGTGGGCCAATGAAGGAGTATTCGGGGAACATCGCGATAACTGTATTGAGGTCGACCGTATAGGGCATTAGTTAGCGCGGCTCCGCGCCAGGATTGAGGCAAGTTGATAGTAATATGTCCACACGCTAGGTGGCTTCCGGCGTGGTTTTCTGATGGAAATGGCGATACCGTTGTCCGTAACTGAGATCAGACCAATTCCGAGCTTTCGAAGGATAGGTTCGGTTCGAATGCGCAGCGCTATTTTTTCAGGCAACGCGACGAAAGACATATGTGCGAATATTCTGTTCCGAGCCGCCTGTTCAACTGCTCGTTGCCAGTTTGCCACTTTGATTTCGATGGTAACTATTTCGGGAAGAATCTGACGCCAAGCCGGGTTCAACGAGAAACTATTGCACGAAGACACCACCGCTTCTGCTTCTACAAGGCTATAGAGGCGACTACTTAGTTTGTTGGGCGTTCCGCCCATACGCTCGGCGATTGTTTTCAGGCTGGCTTTTCCAACAGCACGTAGATAGGCAAGAATTTGAGCATCTTGAAGCTCAACCTGTGCGAGGGCAAAGACCTGCGGCTTATAGGAAACTACGACGAGGTCAGGTATCCCTGCACCGAGCGGGAGGGAAGCGGCAGTCCAGGAGTTCTCGGTCGGGCTCAGAAGTCCCGGGATGTTGTCTACCACAACATCCTGCATGAGCGCTTCTGGTCCTTCGCGCCTGGCTCGAAATTGAGCCACCACACTTTGTGACGTGCCTGTGGCTCTTCCGCTCAACATACAACTCCCCAATTAACACACTGTTTGTAATTGTCTGGCATTGTAAGCGATTTGCCTAGAGACTCATGAGCTACTCCAATAACTTGTGGGGCACGAAGAGTGGCTCTGCGCTCTCGTCCCCTGAAGGCTCGGCGAGTCCAAAGTCCACCTATCGTGAAATGAACAGCAGTATGCCGCAATTCAAATCATGAATACTGAGGGCGAAGGTCTGAAAGGTCGCCTCGGAGTCGCCTGTTCAAATAAGTTAGATCCGTGTGTAAATCTATTCTGTCGATTTAAAGTGAATGCTTCGAGGACCCGCCATGCCCAACCCCACAACTCTCGCCACCACCCCGCACGTAGCCTTCGTCCCCATCGCCGATAAGGACAAGGCCCTCGCTTTCTACCGCGACCAGCTCGGCCTCACCCTCATCGAAGACCAGTCGCCCTTCGCCCTGATCTTCGACCTGAACGGCACCATGCTCCGCGCCACTTTCGTCGGCGACTTCAAGCCGCACCCCTTCACCATCCTCGGCTGGCGCGTCCCCGACATTGAATCCACCTGCCGGGAACTAAGCGCCAAAGGAGTCCCCTTCAATCGATACCCCGGCATGAACGACTCCGACCCGCTTGCCATCTGGACCGCCCCCGGCGGCACCAAAGTAGCCTGGTTCACCGACTCCTTCGGCAACGTTCTAAGCCTCCAGCAGGACTAAGTACGGCGAGCGCCACAGATTGCACAATTTCCGCCAATCATTGCGAAATCTCCCCCGATCACTGCACAATGTCGACCAAAGATTGCACAAGGTCGCCCAATCATTGCGCAACGGGCGCCAGGCATTGCACCAATGTTCCATAAAAAGCCATTTTCCCTAAGCATGCACTCAGGCTCTATCCTGAATCCTGCCCTTGTCCGACTTCGCCCAAACCGTTAAGCAGCAAGCTGATATCGTCAAAGTGATCGGCAGCTACATTCGTCTCCGCAAGGCCGGAGCGCAAAATTACAGTGGCCTCTGCCCCTTCCACAAAGAAAAATCCCCCTCCTTCTCCGTACACGCCGCCCGTCAGTTCTACCACTGCTTCGGCTGTGGCCAATCTGGAGATATCTTCAGCTTTGTCAGCAAGATAGAGAACGCCAGCTTCCCCGAATCTGTCCGTATCGTCGCCCAGAAATGCGGCATCCCGCTCCCCAAACGCGAGTACAACAGCCCCGAAGAGGCTGCCGAAGCCAGCCAGCGCCGCAAGCTCCTCGACCTCCACGAAGCCGCCGCAACGTGGTTCGAACAGCAGCTCCGCAGCCCCGAAGGCGCCCTCGCTCGCGAATACCTCGTCGGTCGCGGCGTCACCCCCGAAGCCATCAAGCTCTTCCGCCTCGGCTACGCCCCCGACAACTTCAACGCTCTCCGCGATCATCTCTCCGCGATGGCCGACCCCCAACTCCTTCGCATATCAGGGCTTGTCAGCTCCAAGGATTCAGAAGACGCCGCCGGAAATGCTGTCCCCGGCCGCCTCTACGACCGCTTCCGCAAGCGCATCACCTTCCCCATCTGCAACGAATCCGGCCGAGTAATAGCCTTCACCGCCCGCGCACTCGACTCCGGAGACAAATCCGGTCCGAAGTACATCAACTCCCCCGAAACGCCTCTCTACTCCAAAGGCCAGGTTCTCTTCAATCTGGACAAAGCGAAAGCCGCCATTCGATCCATGGAATTCGCCCTCCTTGTCGAGGGCCAGATGGACTGTATCTCCGTCTATATGAAAGGGATACAGAACGTAATCGCCACCAGCGGCACCGCCTTCACCGAGCAGCAGGTAGGCCTGCTCCGTCGTCAGACCACCAACGTAGTAGTCAATTTCGACCCCGACGCCGCCGGCGCCAACGCCGCGGAGAAATCCATCGCGCTGCTTACCGAAGAGGGCTTTAGCATTAAGGTCGTGACCCTCGAAGGCGGCCTCGACCCGGATCGATTCATCCGCGAACGCGGAGTCGATGCCTACGGAGCAGCCATTCGCAGCGCTCGCCGCCAGTCGGACTACCTGATAGACCGCGCCCGGCAGAGCTTTCCAGGATCGAGCCCCGACGCCAAGATCAAGGCAATGAATTACTTGCTGCCGCACATTCGGCGTATTCCCCAGAAGCTTGAGCGCGACCAGTTCGCCCATGATGCCGCACAAAAGCTCGGAATTGACTCGGCCCACATTCGCGAAGAGCTCCGCCAGGCTGCCCTCAAACGTCAGGACCGTATCGAGTCCAAGAGCTCAGGCCTGACCGAAGTCGAGCGTGTACTACTGCGAGCATTGGCCTCCCACGACCATTGCTGGGCCACCGCATCTGGGGCAATTCAGCAACATCCCGAATGGTTTGAGCACCTTGCAACACTTTCAACGCTTACGGTTTTAGCGGCCCGGCAAGGCTCAGATCCAATCTCCGAGATCGACGACCCTGCCCAGCGCGCCCTGCTCGCCCAAGTCCTGCTTGATGAGCGCGAGCCGCCCGCCGAGTCCGCAGTTCATGACGCCTTGCATGGCCTTCAACTCCATAGCCTCGAATTTCAACAGCGCCAATTGCGAGCTGAGATAGCTGCGGCAGAGCAGCGCGGCGACTGGGCTGACCTAGCCATACTCACCCAGCGCAAACTAGAGCTGGACAGGGAGATCCGAAAACTCCACATTTGAATCGCCAAACAGTCAAAAAAGGCTGCGTGAACCCGCAAGAGGAGGGCGACAAACAGATGTCTTCCACCGCAAAAACCAGACCGCCGCAAAGTGTTCACCAAAACGCATTCTCCTGGAAAAACGTCTCGCTATATCTGGCGATACTGACGGTCTTGGTCGTCTGCCTGTTGCTTTTGGAGCCATTCACGCTCGGCATCACTGGCGCTATCGTTTTGGCCACAGTCACCAATCGCCCGTATCGCTGGCTCCGCCGCAAGGTCCGAAACGATACCTGGGCGGCCATTATTGCGCTGACCCTGATCTCCCTCACCCTCGTCTTGCTCAGTTCATTTTTTGTCCAGGACCTCGGTGAGCGGATTGCCGGAGGTGTACGGACGCTTCAGAACGGCGGGGCAGAACGCCATCTGGACGACCTGCTTGCCCGTTACCCCCGTCTCGGCTCGCTGTATCAGCGCGCGTCGGAGCTATTCGATTTCAGAACCGGTCTTCACGATGCGGCTAGTTTTCTGGGTACTCGCCTTTTCGGTGCACTTGGCGGTTCGCTGTCGCTCGCCATGCAGTCCATCATTATGTTGTTCCTGCTCTT
>Ga0206964_10035_pt1 | contig 41016 bp, 29 predicted proteins | sample Alteio_BWOrgHeat_25_FD_152980 | JGI IMG/M metagenome (GOLD analysis project Ga0206964, IMG submission 152980) | Enriched cells from forest soil in Barre Woods Harvard Forest LTER site, Petersham, Massachusetts, United States -... | ecosystem: Environmental > Terrestrial > Soil > Temperate forest >...
GTACTGCCGAAGGTGACTGTCGCGCCAGAGACAAAGTTCGTTCCCGTGATAGTGACCGCCGTGCCACCGGACGTAGATCCGGTATTCGGCGACACACTGCTCACCGTCGGCTGGACAACGTAGGTAAATCCGTTGGCCAGACTCCCGCTCTGCCCGCCAGTGTTGGTCACCGTCACCGTCACCGCACCCGCGCTGCCTGCCGGAGTAGTCGCGGTAATCGAAGTCGCGCTTACCACCACCACATTAGTCGCCGCTGTAGCGCCGAACTTCACCGTCGCTCCTGCAGCGAAGTTCGTTCCCGTAATCGTCACCGGTGTGCCGCCCGACGCCGGACCACTGTTCGGCGATAAATTACTCACTGTCGGGGCAACTACATAGGTATATCCGCTAGCCAGGCTGCCGCTTTGCCCTCTTTCTGTGACCGTCACAGTCACCGCACCGGCGCTGCCTGCCGGAGTGGTGGCAGTGATCGTCGTACTATTGACAACGACCACGTTGGTCGCTGCTGCCGAACCAAATGTAACCGTCGCACCGGAGACAAAGTTCGTCCCGGTGATGGTTACAGCCGTGCCACCGGAGGTCGTCCCGGTGTTCGGCGACACGCTGCTTACGGTCGGCACCGCTGTGTAGGTAAAGGCGCTGGCCAGACTGCCGCTCTGTCCGCTTTCTGTAACCGTCACGGTCACCGCACCGGCACTGCCGGCGGGCGTCGTGGCCGTTATCGTCGTGCTGTTCACCACCACCACGTTGGTGGCTGCGGTAGAGCCGAAGCTTACCGTCGCTCCAGTGGCGAAGTTCGTTCCCGTGATGGTTACCGCCGTCCCGCCCGCCACCGGTCCGCTGTTCGGCGATACGCTACTCACCGTAGGAGCAACTACATAGGTGAACCCGTTGGCGAGATTTCCACTCTGCCCGTTGACCGCTACAGTCACCGTCACCGCTCCGGCATCCCCCGTCGGAGTTGTGGCCGTGATGGTCGTGCTGTTCACCACCACCACGTTGGTCGCTTGCCTTCGTGTTTCCAGAATCTCTACCGTCGCGCCCGGCGCAAAGTTCGTCCCCGTAATCGTTATTGCCGTTCCGCCCGCCGTCGGCCCGCTATTGGGTGAGACACTGGTCACCGTCGGCGCGGGAGCGAAAGTAAATCCACCGGCGAGGCTCCCCTTCAGCCCATTGCTGTTGGTCACCGTCACGGTCACGGCACCAGCGCTCTCCGCCGGCGTGGTCGCCGTAATCGAGGTGCTGCTTACCACCGTCACGTTGGTGGCTGCCGCCGTACCGAAGGTGACTGTGGCCCCGGTGGCGAAGTTAGTGCCCGTGATGGTCACCGCCGTGCCGCCTGCCAGCGCGCCGCCGTTAGGGCCCACACTCGTCACCGTCGGCGGAGCAATGTAGGTGAACCCACTGGCCAGGCTGCCACTCTGCCCACCAGAATTGGTTACCGTAACGCTCGACGCGCCAGCGGCGCCGGCCGGGGTGGTTGCTGTGATGGTCGTGCTGTTTACCACCACTACGTTGGTGGCCGCCGTGCTGCCGAAAGTCACCGCCGCACCAGTGACGAAGTTCGTCCCCGTGATGGTCACCGCCGTCCCCCCACCGGTCGAACCGCTGTTGGGAGCCACGCTCGTCACCGTCGGCACCGGCGGGGCTACCGCCGTGAAGGTCGCCATCTGCATGACCCAGGGTCCAGCCGAGGTCAAAGTCGCTGTGGCCGTGTTGCTCCCTGCCGCAGTCACGATCTTATCCTCGGCAATATCGCCATCGGGAGTGGTGATCACCCGCGAGGTAAATCCGCTCCCCGCCGCCCCGGTCAGCGTGGCCACAATGTTGGCCCCAAATATCAGCTCGTTGGCGCTGGTTGTCGTCGCCGCTCCGCTGCTCGAGGTCGCGCTGCTGCCGCTCGCCCCGGCCGTCACATCCAGCGTCGTCACTCCCTTGTATTCCAGAATGCGCACATCCGGATATGCTGCCGCCTGGTTGAACGTCACCGTCACCGTGTTGCTGCCAGCGGTGACGTTAGCCGCATAGTAGATCGACTGCAGCAGCCCTGTCCCATTTGTCGGTCCGATGGCCAGCTTATAGGTGTTCCCGGAAGTGTCCTTGACTGAGGTAACCGACGAGGCGGTATCGTTCCAACCCACCACCACGATGTTCAGATCCCCTGCCGTCTGGGCTGTCGCGTAGGGCACGCTCACCGTTGCCGTCGAAGACTGCGGCGTGGCCGAGGCCTGCTGGACAAAACTGATCGCTGACAGCACGGTGTAGGTGAATCCGCTGGCCAGGCTACCGCTCTGTCCGCCGGAGTTGGTTACCATCACCGTCACCGCCCCGGCCGCGCCGGCTGGAGTTGTGGCCGTGATCGATGTGCTGCTCAACACTACCACGTTGGTGCCTGCCGTGCCCCCGAAGGTCACCGTCGCCCCGCTGGCGAAGTTGGCGCCCGTGATCGTTACTGCCGTGCCGCCCGTAGTCGGACCGTTGTTCGGCGAAACGCTGGTTACTGTCGGTTGCCCTATGTAGGTAAATCCGCTAGCCAGGCTCCCGCTCTGCCCGCCTGCCGTCACCGCCACAGTCACCGCCCCGGCCGTGCCGGCTGGAGTCGTGGCCGTGATGCTCGTACTGTTCACTACCACTACGTTGGTGGCGGCGGTACTGCCGAAGGTCACCGTCGCGCCAGTGGCGAAATTTGTGCCCGTGATCGTGACTGCCGTGCCGCCCGCAACTAGTCCGCTATTCGGACTTACACTGCTGACCGTCGGCTTGACTATATATGTGAAGGCGCTCGACAGACTGCCGCTCTGACCGTTTGCTGCCACTGTCACCGTCACCGCTCCGGTGCTGCCGGCTGGCGTCGTGGCCGTGATGCTCGTACTGCTCACCACCACTACGTTGGTGGCTGCAGTACTGCCGAAGGTCACCGTCGCGCCGGCGGCGAAGTTGGTCCCGGTGATGGTGACCGCCGTGCCGCCCGAGGTCGATCCGGTGTTCGGACTCACACTACTTACGGTCGGCGGCGCTGCGTAGGTAAAGGCGTTCGAAAGACTTCCGCTCTGACCACTTGCCGTCACCGTCACCGTCACCGCCCCTGCTGTGCCGGCTGGAGTTGTGGCCGTGATCGTCGTGCTGTTCACCACCACCACGTTGGTGGCAGCAGTGCTCCCGAAGGTCACCGTCGCGCCGGTGGCGAAGTTCGTTCCCGTAATCGTCACCGCCGTCCCGCCCGCCACTGGACCGCTGTTCGGCGAGACACTGGTCACAAATGGCACGGTGCTCGCAGCGGCCGCCTGGAAGGTGACGACCTGCATAACCCAGTTTCCGGAAGCGTTCAAAGGCGCCCAGGAGTGATAGCTGCCGGGCACGTTCACCAGACGATCCTCTGCAACGTCTGAATCGGTTGAGGTGATGATTCTTGGAGTGAAAGGCGCACCGGCCATTATCGTGGTGTTACTGCTGACCATGTCAGCGCCGACGATCAGTTCATTCGCAGCGTTTGTCGCGACGAAGCCGCTGTCGGCAACGTAGCTGTTTCCACTGGAACCTATCGATACATCCAGCGGGTTTGACGTAGCCACTCCGCTGTACTCCAGAATTCGCACATCGGGCTTGGTCGCCCCCTGATTGAAGGTTACCGTGACCGTATTCGTACTGCTGCCCGCGATGTTCTTGGCATAGTAGATGGATTCGCTTAAAGCTGTGCCCTTCGTTGGGCCAAGCGCCAGAGAGTAGGTATTTCCCGCAGAATCGCTAACGGACTGCACGGCGGCAGCAGTATCATGCCAACCCACGATTACGACGTTCAGGTCACCAGCTGTTTGCGCTGCTGTGTAGGCAACAGGAACCGATGCTGTAGTTGATTGAGGCGTGGCTGACGCCACCTGAACGAATCGAATTCCTTGAAAGGGAGGCGGATCCAGGCCATAGACTTGCAATTGTCCAGAAAATGAACCCACATAAACTTTTCCATTCGCAATTGTGGGCGGATTTAACTTGGCGGAATTGCCCACATCATCGCGTGCCAGATTTTGCGTGCTGTCCCACAGCTCATCAGTAAGATTGGTAGCGTCATAGGCGCGCAAAACACCCGGAACTTGGGTTCCTTTCGCCCACTGGGAAATTGAGGCCGTTGACCAAAGTATGCCAGTGCCCATCAGACTCCCGTTAGCGGAAATCGAGATGGCCGCTGCGTTGGGATCACCAGCGCTATTCAGCAATGTGCCTTCGGAAACCGGGGTCGTGGCAAAAGTCGATCCATTGAACTTGAATGCCTTCAGATAGTCGCTTCCACCCCAGATGTATATGACCGGCCCATTGTTGGGGCTATTCCAATAGACCGGAGAGCTGAAAAAGGCATTAGGAGTCGCGCTGAACTCCTGAACGTCGCTGTCAGTACTGGAGCTATAGTGGCCCATATTGGTACTGTTGACTACTCGCAGAATTCCGTCTTTACCCATACCTACAAGCAGCGAAGTACCCGGCATTAACATCGCGCCGCCGGATCCCAGATCCTCATTGTCCGCATTCAGCGCCGCCTGAGTGTCCGGGGTGAAGTAGTCCGTCACGGCGAGGCTCGAGCCGCCGAACTTTACGAATGAATCGCCGTATTCTGTACCCCCTTGGACATTTGCATTGAAATCACCGTTTCCGGTCATCAAGTAGATGTTGCCCGAGCTGTCAGCAATCGGCCCTTGTCCGCCAGACCATATTCCGCCATCGTCCCCATTCGGGGTAACGTTGAATATCGCCTCTTGCTGCAGCGTAGAGGCGTTGTAGCTCATCACCCAGCCATGATAGACACCACCAATATCGCCGACCGAACCGAACGCCAGGTAAAGGACCCCGTTCTCTAGAAGTAATGCTGGTCGCTGGTGCTGATAGGCGGCTTGAAATGCGACGATGCCTCCGGAACTTCCTGTACCGGTTCCGCTTACCTGACCCGTGATTTCCACTGGGCCGCCAAGCTCTTCGGCTCCCGTTGTAATGTTCAATGCGTGAAGATAATCGTGATAAGTAGTATTTGCTGTGTTCTTAGTCCTGTCGACGACATAGATGATCCCTGCCACAGGGTCGATTACCGGCGTGCTGGTGATGCCGATTTCCGGGCTAATATCGTAGTAAGGGCAATCCGCAGGATTGGTATCGCCACTGATTATGCAGATATCCTGGCTGGGAACAGGTGTGCCTAGATTGACTTGCCACAAGGGGGCGGGCTCGCTCGGATTGTCCGCATCAAACGCGTACACGCTGTTGTGCTCGGTGGCAACATATACGACATTGTGGCTCGCTCCTTGAATGGTAAGTCCTGGCACGTACAAGGGCTGGGCATAGACAAAGCCGTCAACCGTGCGCCAAAATAGCTTGCCGAAAGTATTCTGGTTTACGTTTGATGTGTTCAGGGTTGTTTCATTCACATTCTGCCCGCTGCGTGCATTGTCATTGTGCTGCGTCAGAACTGAAACCTGGCCACGGCCGGGAATCCCTTCGAACAAGGCAATCGCTAAGAGGCCAATCTTTACAATGCTCTTAATCTTGCGTGTCATATTAGCTTTTTCTCCAGAGCAAATACGTGTGCTTTATGAACACATCGTTGTTCAGCTAAATTAGTGATCCTTGCCTACCTATATCTTGAGGTCACACTGAAGGGGTGTTGCGTGGGGGGGCTATCGTATAAAGGCTTGTAACTTAACTTTGCTCATCTTTAAGCCGTTAGGCGCGGTGCATCTAACTGCTCGCGATACCACTCTACCGTGGCTCGCAAACCTTCTTTCAATGACGTTCCAGGTTTGTATCCGAGTTTCTCCGACAGGAACCTTGTGTCCGCAACACGCTCCTGCTCAAACGGACGATCCGGCAGCAAATCAAACCCTGGTTCGACACCGTTCCCGACAAGCTCGACAATATTTTCTACAATTCCACGAACAGATATGAGTGAGCCCGATCCAAGATCGAAGACGCAGCCTTCAATCCCGGGGACAACCGCCGCTCTCAGCAAGCCTTCGACAACATCGTCGATATATATCCAATCCGCTATACGCCGGCCGCTGCCGAGCTTTGGAGCTTCTCCGCACAATAGCTGTCTGACTACAGACGGCACTAGCTTTTGCCCGTCTTTCTGGTCGGGGCCATAGGTCATAAAAATGCGCGGCGTCACGACCGGAGTCTTGAAGAGTTGGAAAAACATTCGTCCGTACATGCTGCTCGCCCATTTGGCGGCTGCATAGGGAGAACAAGGAAATTCACTATCTTTGCAATTCTGCGGCTCGTCCGACGAACCTGCAAGCACAACCCGTTCACATCCTGCTTCCGTCGCCGCAGTTAAGACGTGAATCGTACTTGCAAGATTGTCGTAGAAAGTCGGCAGAACAGCGTGGAGTTCCCGCGCTCCAACAACATAGCTGGCCAAGTGAAGAACAATCTCTGGTTGCACGTCCTGAAAGAGCCGACGTACCCCAGAAATATCCTTCAGATCAGCCTGCCACCAGCGAAGATTTTCGCGTTCCGAACGGTGGACTTTTCGAGATACTACATGTACCTTGGCTCCGAGAATCAAGAGCTTGCGATAAACATGTGCACCGATAAAACCACTACCGCCGGTTACCAATACAGTTTTGCCTTCGATTCGGCCTATCAAATCCGTCGATTCAATCATATTAATGTCCGGCCGCAGTAGTCCTTGCTGGATCGCTGCTTCCAGCCGATCACGCGGCAAGGATCCAGATCTAACACGTGGAAGGTTTCACAATGGAGATCGTTCATAAGCACCACGGATTGCTGCAGGTTTGTAATCTATTCTTCGATAATCGCTTCGAATATCGTTCGCTATATTTTTGAACTATGTTACGACTTCGAACTGAGTGCAGTCACATCCAGAATATTATTATTTATTTGACACCCGATCCATGCTGGGGAAGACGGCGACGCGTTCTGAAAGCTCTCGTGTGTTGCTCGATTCACTCTTATCCGCGGCAGGCTGTGCAATCGATTTTGGGTATAACTGAAAAGTTGCCGCGTATCGAGTTCTCCAATCCTTTCTTCTCTTGTTCAAAGGCTCCAGGCCTGCATATCTGCCAGGCCAGTATTGCCTCAGATATGGATCCCCGTCATGAATTTCCTCGAGTAACTCCTGCAGTGGCTCCCACCCTAATTCATTCGCAACTTTGGTCCTGACATCTAAATCGATCCCGGAGACAAAGAGATATCCATGCGGACCCACCAGGCGAGCTATGTTCCGCAAACATAGCTCCGCATCGGAGACCTCCATATGGCAGAGAAAATTATTTGCAACGACCATATCCTGGGGGCCAAGAGCATTCAGGACCTCCGGTTCTCCGACATCGCCGACGTGCCACTGGATTCCCTCTTTAATCCACGGCTTTACTGTCATTACATCTCCGTGGCGATCAAACATTTCCTCCATCTCACCTGGAGTCATAGCTTCAAATACCTGAGTTCCCGTCAATTGCGAGTCACCCAGTGGATATTCGCCGCGTTTCGCGAAAGCCACTGCCTCTTCAGCAATATCGATTCCATGAAGAGCAAGCTTTATGTCGGGCCTTGCAGATCGTATTGTCCACGCGATCGAATATACTTCAGCACCGGCGCTGCAACCCAGTACCGTTAGTCCTAACGTGTCGCCGTAGGCGACTCGCAACAGCAGCCGTCGGATTAGTTCAAGTTCGGGCCGATTTCGAAGGAAGAGCGTGGCAAAGGCCTGGGCTCGATTGCCCTGCCTGCGTGCCAACGTGTGTAACAAGTCACCGTAGGAGCGTATCGGAGTAAGAGATGTTAAGCGTGAAGGAAGGTGGTTCCATAATCGCTGATTCAGGCGTAAGAACGCGTTGACGGGTGACTTCCCACGAAACTGTGCCTGACTTATTCGTGTCAACAAAGATCGATTGTCCATAGGAAATGCGGAATCATACCCGACTACATCCGGATTCCATTTCGTAAATGTATCATTGTCCTGGAACCAGCGCGGTCTCGAAAGGGCCAGTATATTCATGTTTCCTGAATACGAATATTCTACCCTAGGCGGTACCTCTACCAGCATTCCGGTACTAACCTCATACTTATCACCTTCGATGGTGAAATAGCCCGATCCGGACAGTATGTAGTAGGTACGTGTAATCTCCCTACTGACCATAAATACATCGTGACCTTTTTGCACCTCGACGTAATATATCTCGAGATCCTCCTGAGTCAACGGCCCAAACGTGTACCCGCGAAGGCCTTTTCCGTTGAAAGAAGCAGAGGTTGGAAGCGAATGTGTATATGGCATGATATTTGTGTTCCCGCTAGGTTATAGTCGCGTCGTCTGTTCCGGTTCTATCTTCAGGATCGCGCCCGGTCAGATCGACCGAGCAGTACAAGAACTGGGTCGGAAGTATGTTCAGAACCTTCCAACACCTTACCCCTATTCCACTCTCATTCTGCCAGGCTCATATGGAAGTTTTCGATCCGAGCGGGACTCGCCGGCTGCGGTGGTTTCCGATTCGCCCCCGCGATCGTTCGTATTACCAGGCGACTGCAATTTGTGCCTGCGTTTCATAAATCTTCCGGCAGTGTCTTTTGGATTCAAGAGAGCATCGCAGAGGACTTGAAGTGCTCCTTTTACCACTCGAGCTCGGCTATAACTCACTCCTGCTTTAGCCATCTCTCTCTTATGGAATTCCCAAAATCTCTTGTCACACCCTAACATCGCAGTCTTACCCAAAGACCTATAGTATTCCCCTACGTGTCGTGCCAGCCGCCCTTCAAGTTCTTCCGGTGTCAAATAGTCGGCACCATATTTCCGTAGCACATGCAACATACCCGGTAGGCCTGTTTGAAGATTCTCAGAAGCGGAACTCAAAGAAACTTTCCGTACTCTTGTGAAAGTAAGGACCTGGTGAACAAACCCGAAGTCGGATGTCTTGAGGAGAGCAAAGCACACCTCTGTGTCTGCATGAATGTTTCCCTCGTTGTAAAAAGGCTCACGACCCCTCACTAGATCTGCTCGATAGAGGACGGCGTTCGCGGTTCCAAAGACATATAAGTCTTCAAGGAGATGGCGCCGGCATATCTCACGACCGCACATCTTATCGCTTGGATACAGCAGACCCGTCCACGCAACGCGCTCTCCTTCCAGCGCATAGGCCGCCACCATCCCCACGGAAGGATGCGCCTCGGCATGAGCAACCATTTCTTCCAGGCATCGGGGAAATATCCAATCATCGCCGAGTACCACCTTGCAGTACCTGCTCGCAGGAGAAATTTGACGTAAGGCCACGTTGTGATTCGGAATTGCGTCCAGGAACCGTTGATTCTGAACAATCCGGATACGCTTGTCCTCTAATGCATATCGACGTGCCACTTCGACAGTTCCGTCCGTGCTGCAATTGTCGACGATCGTGTAGTCCCAATTTTGATAGGTCTGTTGCAGGACGCTCTCAATACACTCCGCCAGATATTCTTCTTCGTTGTACACGGGGGTCACAACGCTTACTAACGGCTCAGATGCAATATTCATTGGTCGTGCCTTGTATGAAGGGAGACTAATGCTGCTGAGATCCGAAGGTCGCCGACGCCTTCGTGCTTTTCCGTATCGATAGCGGGTCGATGCGGAAGTGGATTTTCAGATACAAAGAGTTCGTCGAATTGTCCTTTCAACATTGCGGCATTAGAGTGCACAGCGTTACGAAACAGCCCTTTCAGTTCGGCGGCATCTTCGACCAGTGATATAAACCTCTTCTTAAGGTCCTCAACCTCAAAACTCTCGATATTAGCGCAATACTCACTGTGACCAACAGCCCGCATCAGGTCGTCTATCTTATTGTGATAGCTAAGAGCGATTACGGGCTTCCCCAATAGGTGAGACATTACAACACCGTGAAACTTTGAGGTAACGACAACATCGAACCGAGACATTTCTCCCACGAGGTCTTCGACACTGTTGCTCGCAGGTATAAAGATCTGCTCGACATCCATAGTCGAAAGACTATTTAATAGCCGTTCTTTGAGGTCTTTGAGAGCATAAATATCGACACTGCCTTCAGCAGAGTAGACCCTTAGTCGATAGTTATGGCTCAGGATCCACCGTGAAAACTCAGCTAAGTTATCGATGTAACGGAGATAAGCGGAAACATCTTGCTTTGGCCAAATACGAGGGTCGCAAAACCCGATAGGATTGAGACCGACCAGCGGCCGAGACATCTCTTGCGTAATTTCACTTCTGTAGCCCGGGATTTCGAGAGAGTAGGCGGAGTCGGGAAGGACGTGAGTTTCGCGCTTTACACCCAGCTGATGGACTAAAGTCTGCGACTGTACGTCGCGGAACGACACATAGTCAGCGACGTTAATTGAATATCTTATGAATGCCCTCCCCAGAATACTTTTTAGAGGACCAGCCCCAACATTGAGGAAAAGCAGCTTTTTCTTTGCTAGCTTTGTCAGCAGAGAAAACTTAAAGACGTTATAGGGATGTGACCAGGGGCCGCGCCATAATTCACTCAACTGGCCCCCACCCGCAATTATCAGGCTGTCCAGCGATTTCAGTATTATGAAGGAGCGGCGCAGATGCCTCACTTCGCGTATCAGATACAGGACGCGGATAACGATCGCCGAGAAGATAGGGATCTTCTTTAACATCGGCTTGAGTTCAAACTTCCGGTTGCTTCTCCCCGTACCCGTTTGCTCGGGCTTATTAAGTCCTGGATGCCAATGTGTAATTGAGTAGCTGACAATATTGTGCCGTATTCGAGTATCATCAGGATTCAACGAGAAGCCAATGATCTCCGCATCCGGCAGACGCACTTTGATATTCGCAATAAGGGCCTCCTGAGTGGCTGCGTCACCCAGGTTGCCGTATCCCATGTGATCCAGTAGGCCTATCTTCATATATGTTACGGGTGGAGATTCTCGACAACTACACCCAGCTCTCCGTTTCTTCCTTAGATTAAGCCAAACTCTTTTCTTCTTCCGTTTTTGAACTGCCTCGTAGTCCGCGGAAGATATCCAGATAAAGTGTCTTTTGTCCAGTGACGAACAACAGGATCCCAACGAACGAAGTCAGGAGAACGGCGCACTCTATAACCAATCCCTGCACAGGGGACCATAACTGGCCGTACATTGCCCTTACTCCAAACGCAATTGCTCCAGCGGCAATGCTTGATCCCAGGGGACGGCTCACCGTTAGTGCAATGTCGCGAAATGAAATCACAGTGTCACGCACGCACCAGGCGACGATCGGAACCACTAGAACGGTCATGACGGCCGAATAGGCGAACGCGACTCCTCGAGGTCCATAAGGCAGTCCGATTACATAACTCGCAATCATGAGTGGTGCAATGATCAGACCAAGGTTCAAGCTTCGCCGGACCAATCCAAGCGAACAAAGAAGCCAAAATAGGGGATTGATTAATGCAAAGACCAGGATCGTGGGAGCCAGCAAGCGAAAGATCTCGCTTGCAGCGGTCCACTTAGGGCCCAGGAGGATAAATACCATCTCGTTTGCAAAAAGAGCACAAGCAATCGTGATAGGTAGTGTCAATGCCAGGAGCACTGAATACCCCTTCAGGAAGTATGCCTTGAGCCGACCAGGGTCGTCCTGTAGTCGGGACAGCGCCGAAAAAGCAACTTCCCCGGCCGCGGAATTCAGGTTATCGGTGGGAATGTTAATGAGTTGATAAGCTCTTCCGTAGATGCCAAGCGCATCCACACCCCAGAACCGGCCTAACAGTATTTTCTCAGAGTTAGTTGCGATGTAAGAGACGAGACTGTTCAGAGTGACCGCACCGCCGAAGCGCATCATAGAGCGGATGCCAACGCGCCTATGAGGCATCCCTGGAATCCACGCCGCAGTTATCCAGAAGCCCACGGTGCTAACGAGCGGCACTGTTACCGTCATGATTACCAAAGCCCAATATCCGTATCCGGCTTTAGCACCGCCAATGGCAATGGCCGTGCCAATAATCAAGCTAACGGTATTAATCGCTGCGAGGGTGGTAAAACGCATTTGGCGTTGCAACAGTACGGAGTGTTGTACTCCTGCCGCATTGAAGAGAAATCCTGTCGCCAATACGACCGTAACCATAAAGAGCCGCGGTTCATGGTAGAAGGCCGCGATTATTGGCGCACCTGCCACTGACAAGAGACCAAGAATTACTCCAACAAACATGTTGATCCAGAACAATGTCGAAAGCTGTTCATCCGAAACAGTCGTTTGCTGGATTGCAGCAGAAGACAGCCCGAAATCTCGAAAGAGCGTCAAGACTCCCGTGAAGGCTGTAACCATACCTACAAGTCCGAAGTCTTTAGGTCCCAAGAGTCGGGCCAATACCATGAGAGAGCCGAGGCGAAGAATGAAATTCACTGCTTGAGCGGTGATTCTAGCTAGGCCACCGCGAATTGTTTTCTCTTTAAGGTTCTTCATTGGCAGTTCAGATTCTCGATAGGATATCCGCGGGGTGGGCTTTCGTTAATTTATATCACTAACTTGCGACAATAAAAGGCTTCCGCATAGCCGCTTGGGGCGTTACACTCCATACCGCGCAAGCGCATGAGCGAAAGAAATGTCTCTGGCTGAAACCAGTGCTTATTATGCTGTGACTGAAAGGCCCCCATTATGTACTGCACCTTCTTCTGGTAGACTGCGGCCTCAAGCGGCATGAAGACGCTTGGCTGCCCCATGTCGCCATCATACTTAGGTATTTCATACTCCAGAATCAGATGATTGCGAAACGTGTTCCAGGTTAGTTCTGCGATAAGCCGGTGGTCCTGGTGAGCATCTTTTCGGTTGTGAGTGAAGATGAGGTCGGGACAGATATTTTGCTTCAACTCTTCAAAGGCTGACTTTACGTCGGCGCCCACAAACGGCATGAAACCATCGGGAAAACTCTTCAGAGTAAGACCCTTCAGTTTTGAAGGGTCAAGGAACAGTTCGGCACTTCGCTTTGCCTCAGTCTCACGCGCCCCAACGGCGCTGAAGACGACCCAATGAAAGTCGATATCTGTATATTCTTCGGCCAATCGAAGGATCGCACCCCCGCAGCCAATTTCTATGTCATCTGAATGACACCCAAGACATAGTACCTGCAGCGCTGCGTTTTTCTTCGGATCCAGCTTGAGATGAATCATCGACCGGCCGATACCAATTCCAAGCGGTTTGAGTTATCCGCGGTAACATGGTTCCACACTTTCCACGGCGCTGCGTTCAGGTTCAACTCTTCGAGGTGCTGCTTGTCTTTGAACGTATCCATGCACTGCCAAAAGCCGGTGTATTTGTAAGCCATCAACGCTTGCTTGTCGATGAGCCTCTGAAATGGCTCACGTACCAGTTCCTCGCCGGGCCCGATATGGCAAAATATTTCATTCCGCATGACGAAGAACCCACCATTGATCCAGATGTCTGTGCGAGTCAGTGGGCATATCTCTCTCACGCTTCCTGCCGGGTCGGTGTGAACGATATCAAAACTACCGGTCGGCTGCACCAGCAGCAAAGAAGCAACCGCGTTGCTCATTCGAAATGTGTCGAGCATGGCTGGAAGCGGCAAATCACTCAATCCGTCACCGTAGTTCGCGAGAAACATCTCCTCACCTTTCACGTAGGGCTCAATGGCTTTAAAGCGCTGGCCGATGTTGGTATTAGCACCTGTCTCGACGAAGGTGATCGTCCAATCATCCATATCACGGTTTAGGTATTGAACGTTCTTCCCTCCCTGCGACCAGACGAAATCGTTGGACACTGACTCGTCGTAGTGAAGGAAGTAGTCTTTGATGACATTGCCCTTGTAGCCCAAGCAAATAATGAAATCCTTATGGCCGAAATGCGCATAGTACTTCATCAGATGCCAGAGAATCGGACGAGTCCCGATTGTCACCATTGGTTTGGGAACGTCATCTGCGTAACCTCTCAGACGCATCCCGGATCCTCCACAGAAAAGAACCACTTTCATAGCGACCTCCGTATTCAATAAACAGTTACTTTCGGAATTGGCACAACAAAGCTGCCGCCCCAATCCCGGATGTATTGCAATTGCTCCATGATTTCGTCTTTGAGGTTCCAGGGTAGTATCACGATATACTGTGGCTTGGTTTCCCGGATTCGATCCGGGTGATAAATAGGAATGCGACTGCCCGGCAAAAATCGACCTTGCTTGTATGGGCTGCGATCCACTGTGTACTCGATCAGATCCTTGCCGATGCCGCAGTAATGTAATAACGTGGCGCTCTTGCCCGGCGCGCCATAGCCGGCTACTTTTTTCCCTTGCATCGCGGCGGAGAGAAGGAAATCCACAAGAGCGAACTTCGTCTCTTTTACTTGTTGGGCGAAGCTATCGTAACCTGCGACCTCATCGAGCCCGGCCTGAGATTCATCGGTAAGCACCTTACACACGTTTGGCTCGATGAAGTGCGTCTTGCTTTCAGCTCTGCATGCGTACACGCGAAGCGATCCTCCGTGTGATCGCAACTCTTCCACGTCGAACACTTTTAACCCATGCGCCTCCATGATCTTGATCGTGGTAAGCAGTGAGAAGTATGAGAAGTGTTCGTGGTAAATTGTGTCGAACTCATTGAGGCGGATGAGTTGTAGCAGATGCGGAAATTCGAGTGTCAACACTCCGTCCGGCTTGAGCAGGATCTTCAGTCCTTCAACGAAATCGTTCAGGTCTGGCACCTGCGCCAGCACATTGTTCCCGAGGACCAGGTCAGCACGTCGTCCTTCCGCCGCTAATTCCTCGGCAAGCTCTACGCCGAAAAATCTCACGAGTGCGGGAACCCCCTTCTCTACTGCGACCTGCGCCACATTGGCTGCGGGCTCGATACCGAGTACGGGAACATCGCGCTGGACAAAATATTGCAGAAGATAACCATCGTTGCTTGCTACCTCGACGACAAAGCTCTCTGCGTTGAGCCCAAAGCGCGCATGCATCTTTGCGCAATAATTGTCTGCATGCTTGAGCCATGAATCTGAATATGATGAAAAATAAGCATAGTCGCTGAAGATATTCTCAGCGCTCTCGTATTCGTCGAGCTGCACCAGGAAGCAGCTCTCGCAAACATAAACGTGAAGTGGGTAGTAGGTTTCGCCGCAGTTCAGGTCGGCAGGCGACGGGTATGATTCACACAACGGAGACATACCTAGGTCGACAAAAGTTCTCTGCAGGCCTGTGCCACAAAAGCGACAGCTCTTAGCTGCCGCCATCTGCTGAATTTCAAAAGAAGGCATCGTTGTTGTCATAACGTCTCTTTAGGCAGTGATCAGTTCAGGTGAGAAACTGTTCTTCGATTTGCTCGCAGTCCAGCGCAGGGAACAGTCCAATCGACCAGCGTTTTGCTGTCTCTGGATTTGACTAATCCGCACGTAGCGGCCACGTTCCATGTCGTCGGCGGTGAGACCGATAGAACGATAGGCGTCATAAAGTTCCTGTGCGCCTTTGTGAGCTGTCCAAGTCGGACGAAAGGTTGGCAGCACGCGTTTGATCTTGTCGCAGGTCACACGATAACAGCGTTTGTCAGGACCTCCGCCGGGAGCATATTCCACACGGCATCCAGGCACGGTTTCAGCTACGATGTCTGCCAGCTCCCGGATACGATAGTTCTCCTCGGTAAGGCCGACGTTAAATGTCTCGTTGTGGATGATTTCCGTCGGAGACTCGAGCACTGCAACGATTGCGGCAATGATGTCACGAATATGAACGATCGGCCGCCATGGCGTGCCATCGCTTTTGATTAGAATGCGACCTGTTGTGCAGGCTGATGCCACCAAATCGTTCAGAACGATATCTAGCCGCAGCCGTGGTGACGCACCATACGCGGTTGCGTTTCTCATATATGTGGGGCTGAACTTCTTGTCTGCCAGGAGCCTGACGTCGCGTTCAACGAGAACCTTTGACTCACCATACGGAGTAACTGGATTGAGGGATGCACTTTCATCCAGGAAGTCGTCGCCGGCCGCACCGTATGTGCTGCACGAAGAGGAAAATACGAAGCGTCGTACGCCAGCTTCTTTCGCAAGCTTCGCCAACTTCACTGATGCAAGATGATTGATGTCATACGTAAGATGCGAGTCGAGGTTCCCAAGGGGATCATTCGAGAGCGCAGCCAGATGCACAACAACGTCGAAGCCATCCAGATCTGCAAGCGTAAGATCACGGAGATCCTTGCGAACCTCTGGGATCGCGAAGGACGCATCTCCGAAATCGCAGCCTGCGAAGAGATCGGTATCAAGTCCGGTGACCTCATGTCCCGCCGAACTTAGAATGGGTGCCGCTACAGCGCCTATGTAGCCTCTATGACCAGTCAACAGAACTTTCATAAGCCTCCTACCGGGGATAAACCAGTGTTGTAATTGCAAAGTCGATTAATCTTTGTGGGAATAACAGATGAGGTTAGGCTGTATCCTTATTCGGACCGTGTATATATTTGCTGGCACTTGCGTGACGTTACCCGCTGAGCAGTTACATTGCGCATGTTTCCGCTAAGTTGGTCGGCGCTGATCCACGAATCTCGTCGCCTACCGAAGGCTTCTCAGGACAACGTGCATCCAAAGCCGTCTCCAGGGTTTCGTCGTCGGCAATCGCGCACAGCAGGTCACTCTCACTCAGCAAGTCAGCTGCGTTATTGATCGTCTCAAACGGCACACCTGAGCGCTCGGCAATATCCAATAGTGTGTTCTTACCATCCGACAAATTGAGCACCCACAGTCGCGCATTGATCTCGGTTCCGATCGGCTCACCGCCGGTAGATCGATAGAGATTTCGCTTTCCTAACTGAGGTTCGCCATATGGGCTCAAATTGCGATAACACCTGTTATTCTCCAACACGTTCGCAATACCGACACAGACACGAAGAGATTTTGCCAACTGCATAGGTTGAATAAAATCAAGATTGTCCGCTGATGTGTGGTACTCCGGAAATGTTCCCCACACGCTTCGCATCAGGCAACCGACAGCAAGGTTGAAGCCTGGTGAACAATACTGACGTTCGTCATAACCGTAAGGAGAGAATTCCAGGATTTCCCCTTGTTCGCCGCAGTGCTTCAACACCTGCGCTACAGCACGATCAATCTCGGTATCTCCACGGCGGCTCTTCTTATAATGAAAACCACCTTTGTCGCCGATACCGGTCAAGACCAAACCGTGACGCACGTTCTCAACTTTCTCCCGGTTTCGCGCGAGCCAGGTGATTGCGCCGATTGTCCCCGGGATGAAAATGAAACGGTAGGAGTATCGAAGCTTTTCCCTGGATAACAACGCAGCCAGCAAAGTCGCAACTACCACTCCAGACAGATTGTCATTCGCCAATGAGGGATGACATGCGTGACACGAGATCAATACTTCTTCACTCGATCTGCCCGGTAAGTAGTACTCACCATAAGTCAGGTGTCCGTCTTCGAGTGTGGAGTCGATACAAACTTCGTATTCTCGCTCCTCCAGTGCCAGAAGTTGCCTGTGCGACAGGCAGAACCCCCAGTTGGGCTGATAATAGGAAGTGCGATAAGGAATCCACTCAGGGCGATCAGGCAGAGAAAACAAATGCTGCTTCAGTTCGCTGAGCGGCATTGTTGCTTGCACCGGTACGCTGTAGCTCATTACATGGAGATTGTTATGTTGAAAATCCACCACCCGCGGCCCGCCTGAAATTCTTATGTAAGCATCCCGAATGTTCCATTCCTTTGGAACTGTCCAATCGAAGACCGTCGTACCACTGGGGACTTCACAAATCTCGATTGGAATCTTCTGTCTTATCATTTCCAGCGTTTGACGAATGCCATCCCCAGTGATGCTTCGGCAAATCGGAAACATCTTCGCGGCAAGGGCATACAGTTCATTACCGATTGAGGCCAGGTCTTTCTCTTCGAGCTTTTCCAGCAGGCTCATTCTCAACCTTCAAAATCCCGGTAGTTTCGATCCCGCTCCGAAATGACTTCGATCTTCTCTGGCCACTCAATTTTGAAGGCGCTATCATCAAATCGGACTCCGCACGCCGATTCAGGGTGATAGTACTCTGACATCTGGTAGAAGACCTCTGTGTTGTCCATCAGCGTCAGGAACCCGTGTGCGCATCCTTCGGGGATGTAAAGCATGTGTCGGTTTTCTGCGGTGAGGGTTGCTGCAACCCAGCGCCGAAACGTCGACGACTGTGGCCGCAGATCGACCGCAACGTCGTAGATCGCCCCTTGCGTGCAGCGTACTAATTTGGCTTCCTGGTAAGGCTCATTCTGATAGTGGATCCCGCGCAAGGTCCCTTTATAAGTGTTGAACGAAACATTGCACTGGACGAGTCTCGGGTTCAGTCCATTCAACCCGAATTCCTTCTCACACCAGGAACGAGCAAAGAATCCTCGTTCGTCAGATACAGGATCGAGATGGACTTCGACAACCCCAGCTAACATGGTTTCCCTAAAGGTCATTTAAGTAGACGATGCCCGCGGCCTGTTCTTTACCCTCATCACTCCGTAATGATCGAGACATGTTTGCTGGACTCATGAAAGATCGCCTGTTCTACGAGTCCGGCAAGTATATGGCCGATAAGGATGTGGCATTCCTGAATGCGTGGCGTCTCGGTGGAAGGCGCACAGATACAGTGATCGACGGCAGCCTTGAGCACCCCGCCTGTAGCTCCGGTCATTGCCACCGTGTGCAAGCCCATCTTCCTCGCCGTTGTAAGTGCGTTGAGAACATTGGGTGAGTTGCCGCTGGTTGAAATGCCAATCGCAACATCTCCAGGATGCCCTAAAGCCTCGATCTGGCGCGAGAAGACGAGATCAAAGCCATAGTCGTTTCCGATGGCGGTGAGACACGATGAGTTTACGGAGAGGGCCAACGCCGGAAGTGCAGGCCGATCGAATGCAAAACGGCCAACTAATTCGGCAGCAATATGTTGAGCATCCCCCGCGCTACCACCATTTCCAAACAGCAACGGCTTCTTTCCCTGAACGAGCGCATCGATTAGGATCTCGCTTACCTCTGATATCGTTGACAACGCTTCCGCATCGTTGAGCAACAATTGCTTTACTTCAATCGATGCTTCGATTGATCGGCGCACATGCTTTTCAAAGTCACTATTTTGTATCAGCACTTTTCCACTATCCGCGGGTTGCCGCATCACTAAGCTGTTCACAAAGACTCTGTGCTCGTGCGTAATCATCCGGTGTACCTATATCGATAAACATGCCGGTGTGCTCGATCGCGTATAGTCCCCTGTCAACAATCCGCGGAAAAACGTCTCGCTCGAGGCTCGAGTTACCTTCAGAGATATGGTCGAAAATTGACCGATCGAAAACGTACACGCCGGCGTTAATAAGTCCGGGCATGTCAGCGTTAGTCTTTTCCGCAAAGCCCGTTACCCGCTCGGCGGAGTTGGTCCGTACTGTACCGTATCGTCCCGCGTTCTGCACAGGTACGATTGTCATGGTCGCGAGCGCATTGTGCTGGAGATGCGTACGCATCAACTGCTCAAACTCAACATCGACAAATGAATCTCCGTTCATGACGAGGAAGCTGGAGTCATCTGACAAATAATCCTGTGCGAGCTTGATTGCTCCCGCTGTTCCCATTGATCGTAGCTCTCTCGAATACTCAATGGTGACGCCCCATTCCCCACCGTGACCAAACTTGTCCTCGATCTGATCCGCAAGATAGCCCGAACACATGATCAGCCTGTCGATTCCCTGGCTGCGGAGTTGCCGGACCAGCAATTCAAGGAATGGTTTGGCGCCAACGGCGGCCATCGGTTTCGGAGTTGATGGCACGACTGTACGTAAGCGTGTTCCCATTCCACCGACCAGCAACACCGCGGGAACGTTGGTTGTCGAACTCATATCTGTTATCGACACAATTGGATTTCGCTCTTCCTACAACACCCGATCCCAGTATTCCAACATCGAACCGAGAGTTTGCTCGACCGTTCGCTGCGGCTTCCAGCCTGTGTCCTGACTAAATTTTGACGTGGAGCCGAAAATAATCTTCTCGTCAGAGGGTCGCATTAAGTGCTCGACCTGCCGGATCTCCACTTTTACGCCGGAGAGTTGAATAGCTGTCTTCAGCAGATCACCCACCTTGTGTGTTTCTCCAGCGCAGATATTGTATGCCTCGCCACGTTTGCCCTTGATGGCCGCCAGATAGAAACCATGAACCGTGTCGTTCACATCAAGAAAGGCGCGCCGAGGTGTCAAATTTCCAACTTCGATGACTGGTGGCTGCAGGCCTTTCTTTATCCGGATCAGCTGCCGCACGAAGTCCGATGGCGCATCGTTGGTCTTTCCCGGCCCAGTCGTATTGAAAAGGCGTAGGTTCACCGCCGGAATTTTGTAATCCAGAAAGTATTGACGTGCGATCAGGTCAAGACATACTTTGCTAATTCCATAGGGATGCAATGGATGAAGTGACTGACTCTCACTGACCGGAATCGCATCCAGCGGCACGTGGCCGTACTCTGCGCTCGAACACGCAGAAACTACTACGGGCGGCCGCTTCCTGTGACGCATAGCTTCGAACAGATGCAGAGAACCCATGATATTCGACTCAAACGTCGAAATGGGATCCGCCCAGGAGACGGTGGGCAAGCTCTGTGCCCCCAAATGAAAAACATGCGTCGGTTCATACTCGTTTAGGGTCTGCTCTATCCGTTGTCCGTTACGCAGATCGCACTGGACGAACTGTAGCCGCGGCAGATTCGTCGGTGAATTACCGTTACGGGATAGATACGTGCCAATTACATTCCAGCCCTTTGACTGAAGAAACCTGACCAGATGGGACCCAATAAATCCCTCCGCACCGGTTACTAATGCCGTCCTTTTCATTCGTCCTCGCACCCCTGCAATCGCGGCAATACGCTCATCCGACCAAATCCACACGTTATTTTGTAAGACGAACGGTCATAATAACTAAACGGGTTTACGCGTGCTCCGCATATACCTCAAAACGCTCATGGGTTAGCGATTTGTCGTATACTTCCTCTGGCTCGTACACCACGACGTGACTGCCCCTGTTAGAGAACTCAAACGGTACGCACAACAGCTTCTTTAACCGTTCTCGAAGCGCTTCGCGCCGTTCCGGTGGTACGAAGAACAACATGAATCCGCCACCGCCGGCACCCAGTAACTTGCCCCCCAAGGCTCCAGCGCTAAGTCCGGCTTCGTAGATGTCGTCGATGTTGGCGTTCGATATCTTATGCGTAAGAGATCTCTTGATCTTCCAACTTTCGTGCAGCAACCGGCCAAACTCATCCAGACGGCATCTCGGATCGGTAACGATTGCCTCAGCTTCGTCGACTAGCTGGAGCATGGCGCTTAACTCTTGTTTCTTATGCGGCGTCATTCGGAGCTGCTCCTGAGCGATCTCAGAGGCCGTTCGGGAAAAGCCCGTGAAGAACAGCGCCAGATGTTGTTGCAGCTCTTCTATCCTGTTTGGGTCAGCAAGTATTCGATTTACTTCGATTGAGCCATTCGTTTGGAAGTCGATGCGATTAAAGCCTCCGTACGCGGCGCTAACCTGGTCTTGCGCTCCAACCGCCTCTCTGAGTAACTCTTGTTCGACGTGTATGGCTTCAGATGCGAGGGCACGCTTATCTCGCATCTCGTTCTTGATCGCGTGGAGACCGAGCAGAAGTCCAACAGTGAATGCAGAACTCGTACCAAGACCCGTGCGCGCAGGCAAATCTGCTACGTGATGAATCTCCATACCTTCGTCCATACCAAGATGTTGCAAACAAGCCCGCACCGACGGATGCTGGATCGCATCGTTGGTGCTGACGTTTTCAACTTTGGAATACGAGATTCTGCTGTGGTATTCGAAAAATGGTGGCAACTGGCGACATGTGATGTAACAGCGCTTGTTGATCGCGGTGGACAGTACCGATCCCCCGTACTCACGGTACCACACAGGGTAATCGGTCCCTCCTCCGAAGAACGAGACGCGCAGTGGAGTGCTGGTAATAACCATAGGTTTAGCCTTTTATTACAGATATTATGAGCGTAACTTCATTGAGTCCGACTTACAGACCGGATCGACCCGAGAGATCACCGCAGGCGTCGCCCCACCTTGAGATCGACTAACACGATCGGAAGGTCTGCTGACAACTCTGGGATAGCGATGGATTCCTTATGAAGGCGTATTGGCATCGAGTGAGGCGCTCGAGGATACATCATGATTCAATGAGTTCCTAGGAGAAGGTCCTCCGAAGTAAATCCGCATATACGCTCATGGTCATCTGGCCGACCACATCCCAAGAATGCCGCTCCGTCGCGTAATCACGTATCTCACGTCGCCGGCTATTCAAATTCGCATATAGGTCACTCGAGAAGTACTCTTCGATGGCCCTCGCTAAGGCCGCTGGATCTTCAGGTCTAAATACGAATCCCGTCTTTCCCTCCACGAGATCATCCTCCAGTGAACCTACGTCGGCTGCAAGAACGGGCAGTCCGAAACTGTGCCCCAGAAACAAGACGCCGCTCTGATAGACATGCCTGTAGGGCAAAATAAGAACGTCGGCCGCCTTGAAATAAACCTCTGTCTCGTCATCGGGAACGAACTCAGCCCTGAGCAATACTTGGCACGTTTGTAAGTCCTTATTGATTTGTTCCTGGATCATCCTCCAGTATTTCGCGTGCTTGCCGGGTCTTCCCGCTATGATCAGGCGATAATCCTCATGCTGTAGGCCGATCTGCTGAAATGCAGTTACAAGGTACTCAAGCCCTTTGTAAGGAGTAATGTTGCCAAAAAAAAGAATCGTCTTTGCGTCGTGCCCAATGCCGAGTCGCTGTCTTGCTTCGACCTGGGTTAGATTTGTAGTCCGAACTGCATTGTTGATCCCGAACGGGATGACTGTGACTCGAGAGTTTTGCGTGCCAAACTCCTTGTTGAGCTCCCTCTTCATCTTCTCGGTATGAACGAAGATATGGTCGGCTAATCGATATTGGATCCGCAGTGTTAGTCGATTGAGGTGCGTATCCTTAGAATCCCGCCGGCCTGCATTCACATTGTGCACTGTTAGTACAATCTTCTTACCCAGGAGTCTGTAGTAAAGTGTTAGGAACGTTCGATCAAAGATCTCGAATTTGTTATTCCACAGGATGTGAAAGATTCTTGCTCTGGACGCCGCGGTGTAACTGATCAGCTTCGCGTAGTAAGTCAAAACCCTGAAGACCTTGTTAACGAAGCTGGTATCCGACCGTTGATTGCCCCGTAAGTTAAAAAACCTCACTTGCGGATTGTTTCGGAATTCCAGGAAGTCCAGCTCGTCACTGCCTATGACATCCAACCTTGGCCCCTTTGAGAGGAGCGACGTTGTCAGGCCGAATGCATACGGCCGGTCACCGCCACCGGTTAGAATCGCCACTGCGATGTCACAATCGATTCCGAGCACCGTCAAATTGAGTGGCTCCTTTACTGCTTCGCTACCTCTATCAGAAACCACGTTCATCTCTTCTAAGTGACCCTCCAGGTTATCCTGCCCCTTCTTCTTTTCAGCGAACGGCTCGATCCCGTTCGGCAATTGGCAAGTAACTTTTCCCAGTATTTTATTACTTCGTCGATTCACGATGCTCTGACACTTGGGTTTTCAACCGCTCGGGCCGCATCTAACCTACAGATTGCCTTGTCATATTGCCTGACGCATGAAGCTTTGAACGGCGGAAGCGTCATCCAAGCCCATTTCGCGGCTTTCCATCCAAACAGTGGTTTCATCCAGGCATACTTCCACCCTAGGCTAGGCTCCTCCAAATGCCCTTGAAGCTTCGCGGCTATGTTCTGTAACTCTGCAATAATGTCCGGCCGCTCCGGATAGAAATTCGTGTACCAGTTCTGCAAGTAGTCGAGGCAAGCCACTCTGACCCTCTCGCTTTCTTCGAGCGATCGTAGATACTGGATGTGTAATTTCATCGAAATTACCATCGCGTCTTTCTTTCTGTCTGAAGCACCGATGTGACTCAACCGACTTGATGCGGTAGTTCTGTAGAAAACTTTGGCCGTTGGTGCGAATCTTGTACCTTTGGAGGCCAAAAGTACACGACAAAAATACTCACCATCGTCATCGCTCAGCAGACGTGTGTCCCAAGGCCCTGCTTCCGCGACCAGTTCCCGACTCGTCAGCCAGGTCGCAGTTTGCATGTGAAGATTGTGCCCCATTTTCCTCAAGAGCCATTCCACTGGTGAAAGATCCTGCCACAGCGACGTCGGGACGAAACGGGCGCGGGTAATACGGTAGTTGAAAGGAGCCCACGGTGATGATAGAAGGACTCGCCTGCTGTCAGATTCCCGCAGCGCAGAAAGTTGCCGTTCTATCTTGTCCGGCGCGAGAAGATCGTCCGCATCCAGCCACTGGATGTAGTCTCCCTGGGCCAAGCGTAAAGCATAGTTGCGAGTCGCCGCAGCGCCCTGGTTCTCCTTAGAAAAGACAGTAACCCCTCTGGACTCAAACCGCCGCGCCACCTCCGCAGTCTGATCCCTGGAGCCATCGTCCACAACGATGATCTCCTTGCGTCCCCAGGTTTGGCCAATCGCGGATTGGAGGGTATCAGCTATCCACTCGCCGGCGTTATAGGCGGGAATCAGAATTGATACCAAAGGCTTCACCATGCTGTCTCCCGATGACTCTGCATTTATCTGGACGCTACCTTCAAGCGGTATCCGCAGCTCATCTTTTTTAGGCCTTCGCCGCGTCAGTCCGTAACTCAGGCTTATTGCGCATCTTATCGAAAGCTCTCTCGTAAGCGGCGAGAAGGTTGCCAACGGAGTACTCCCACGCCAATTCCTTCTGAACCCGCCGGCGCCCGAACTCACCCATCCTTTCTCTTTCCTCTGGATGGTCGAGCAACCAAAGAATCTTGTCCCCAAAATCGGTTGCACGGTTCGAATGATTGCTATACAGCGATGCTTCCTGCGCGCTGAACCTGCCTTCCTTCAGATCGAATTGGACGATAGGTTTACCCAGCGCCATGTATTCCATGATCTTGATCATGGTTGAGAGGTCGTTCATCTCGCATGGTTTGTCCGGATTTACACAAACATCCGCGGTGGAAAGAATTTCGAGGAGCTCTGCATCCGGGACCCTGCCGGTAAACTTAACCATGTCTTCGAGATTCCTGTCGCGGGTCATTTTTTGAAGTCCAACTAATCCCGGCCCTCCGCCAACGCAAGTGAAATAAATATCCTCGCGTCCAATGCTCTTGATGTAATCCGCCACATCCATGAGGATATCTAAACCTTCCTGAACGCTTATGGTGCCAACGTACCCAACAAGGTAACGCCTGCCATTTTTTCGGGCGGGATTTGGAGGAACAGGTTTAAAAGTGTTCAAGTCCGGACCATTGCGGACTACAAAAACATCTTCTGGCGCCACCCCTCCACGTGTCACCGCAATCTCTTTATAACTGTGGTTGGTTGACATAACCACATCGCTAAAGTAGAAGGTAAGTTTCTCCAACCACACCTGAGCTCGGTAAAAAACATCCTTTCTCTCAAATTTTGAGAAATACAACTCAGGGTTTACATCATGATGATCGAAAACGTACTTTACTCCAAGCAGCCTAAACGGCACTGCAACCATGACTATGTCATCGGGAGGGTTGCAGCCTTGGATAACGTCAAAGCCATGCCGTAAGTAGATCCACCATAAATACAGCATCTCCCACGTTAAGGCACACCCGTATTCCAACAGATATCCTAGGGCGCCGTTCCCTTCCTTGGGCATCGGATGCCTGTAGATACGAATTCCATCGATTACTTCATAACCTCGCTCGTAACCTTTTCCCTTTGGGCACAACACGGTAACTTCGTAGTCGGCCTTGCACAATGCAATGGCTTCCTTCCAGACACGCGTGTCAAAAGGTACGGGCAGGTTTTCAACGACGATGATAACTTTCCCTTTCACAGGAACCTCGCGTCATCAGAAATCTTCTTGTAGAGTCCGCCGAGCGCGCACAGCATCGTCGCTTGCCCCCAATGCAGCGTAGGCGTCTTGTTTGTCAGCCATGGAGAATAGCGGCGATAGTAAAAATAGCCGGAACGGTCCTGCATAGCTTTGATCGTCCACTGCGCAACCTTTATAGCCAGCGGCAAGCTTTCCCGATCTCGATCAGAAAAGAACACTAATGTATCAATGGCCTGCGAACAGCACTGGATATCGATAGGAAGAGTCTTATAGTTGTAGTATTTTGGCGTTCCGTCCGATAAGAAGAAAGTGCTCTTCCAGTACTGGTAGCCGCGGAACGTGTTTGGCTCGAACTGTTCGTCGCCACTGCTTTCAACATAGTGTTTGAAGCAGTCGAGAACGTACGCGGTGTGAAAGTTGTCGACCCAATGTAGATTCGCTTTCTCTCCATACCACCAGGAGCCATCTGGCTGCTGATATTGTGCTGTATATTGAATAGCACTCTGCGCCACCATCCGATATTCTTCGTTGCTGGTGTGTGCGTATGTACGAGCGAGCAAACTGCCACCTAACGTATTCGCATTGTGTACCAGGCTATTCATGCCGGGCACATAACTGATGCAAACTCCTTTGCCATCGGGAAGCCTGTTTAGATCCTGCAGAATATGCTCGCAGGCGCTCTGAGCAATTTGCAGGTATTGCTCTTTTTTGAAGTAGTCATAACCATCGAGAAACGCATGGCCGATGAGCGAGGTCCATACGACGGTAGGCACGCCTTTCGGTAGGTAAAAGGTTCTGGACTGATAATCAAAATGATTGCCCCACGATGATCCGCTGTAGCCTTTCGATTGGTTGTCAATGAGCCATTGCAAGGCCATTTCAGCCTTGGCCCGCCACTCGTTGTCGCCAGTGCATGCGTAGAGACGCATAAAACCGCGTGCCAGAAAACCCATCGCTTTGCTGGAATGGCCTTTGCGAACTCCCAACAGTGAGCGAGTATTTAGAGGGAAGCGTCGCACGCCCTGTTGGAGCACAGTACGAAGCAATCTGGTTTCAAAAGTAAGTGGTCGAACAAATCTTGCGTTCAGGCCATCGAAGGTGTCATATCCGCGGTAGTCGCTTGTCTCGAGCCAATCGGACAACCGAAGGATAGACTCGTACAGTTGCCTCTTGAAGGCACCCGCCTCTGCTGTCCGCTCGATATTCTCACCAGCAAATGCCGTCGTACTTACCATTTCCGCTCCTTCGATCTGTAATACGAACGAAATCGACGATAGATTGCCCATCGCGCAACTGATTGGGAACATTCCGGAAGTCCGGGTCGTTATTCCCGATCACGATGGTCTGCGCATGGTCCAGGACTTTATCCACGTGGTCCACCATGAGCCGCGATATATGTGGAATCCGATTGAGAATGAAATCCCGGTTTGCGCCAACCAGGCTGGCCACGTTGACATTCTTGTCATAGATCCGTAAGTCGTAACCTTTGCCCAACAGGCGTTCGATAACCTCTATTACTGGGCTCTCTCTCAAATCATCCGTGCCGGCTTTGAAGCTGAATCCGAGAACCCCGACTTGTCTATGTCCCTTGTTCATGATCAGCTGCATGCCACGGCTCACCTGGATTTCATTACTCGGCAGAATGGATGTAAGAATCGGAAGATTCAAATCGTGCGTCTTGGCTGTATACGCCAACGCGCGAAGGTCTTTGGGCAAGCATGACCCCCCAAAAGCAAAACCAGGCAGTAGGTAGGCGGGAGAAATGTTGAGTTTCTTGTCTTGGCAAAATATCCCCATGACATCATGGGCATCGACTCCAAGAGCTTTGCACAAATTGCCGATTTCGTTGGCGAAACCAATTTTTAGCGCATGCCAACTGTTGTCGACATACTTGACCATTTCAGCTGTTTCCAAGCTTGTTCTGATCATTGGGGCGTCGAGCTTCTCATAAAGTTGCGCGAGCAAAGTTCCGCTCGCCTCATCCAGTTCTCCGATCACAGTTTTCGGAGGCGCATTGAAATCTCTTACCGCAGACCCTTCGCGCAGAAACTCAGGATTGTGACAGACTCCGAAATCGATTCCAGCCCTTCTCCCAGAGAATTCTTCAAGAACGGGTATCACGATCCCATGCATTGTCCCCGGCAGAATCGTGCTGCGAATGACGACGGCATGGTGGGTTGATTTGTCTTTAAGCGCCGTCCCAATCTGCTCGCAAATGCGACGGATGTAGTGGAGATCGAGATTTCCGTTTGTTTGACTGGGTGTGCCCACGCAAACAAGCGACAGATCCGTTTCTCGTATCGCTCGAGCAGGATCGTTGGTTGCGCACAGCCGCCCCGCCTTGACCGCGTCCCCAATGATCTCGCCAATCTCCGCTTCAACAATCGGAGAACGGCCTTGGTTGATCATGTCTACCTTAGCCTGGACCGGATCGACGCCAATGACTTCGTGTCCGCCGTTGGCAAGACATCCCGCTGAAACCGTGCCAACATATCCCAAGCCGAAAACGCTGATCTTCAAGATTCGTCCTTTCCTTACCGATAACCGCGGTGAATGAAGCGGTCCAACTGACCTGCGTTCACCGTCCGTAAAACTTTTTACTCGAAATCGTGATGGAATTGGCCTCTTGCCTCGCCCTCTGGGTGAATGGCTTAGACTAAAGGGAGCAGACGAGGCAGGGTACGCGGCCGCTGACACGATGTAGGGCCGTTCGCCCGTCTTCCATATCCTGACAGAGATGAATGAGTCGAAAGTAATTTGCCAGCTCGGCTCGAAGATGCAATCTTATCCCTATAAGAAGACGTAGAAAGTCTCCATACTGACGGTAGCCAGTTCGGTCACATGTATGGCCGCTGCCCGAAGCATTTGTAGTAATGAGAATGTCATTCCCTCCGGACATCTCTCTGTGAGACTGGTAAAGCCAAGTTGCCAAAGCTGAGCGAGCCGCTAGTGGGAGAACCCTGTTTGGATCGATCAGGGAGACACAGGGCTCCGTCGCATGACCGATCATTGCTTTCCCCAAGGAGAAACATCGATGGCGAGAATCACAAATGGCATCTTACTTACTCTTCTCTTGAGTGCACTCACAGCTCCCTTGTTGGCCCAAGGGACCTATACTGCTAAATCCTGTAATCAGAGCGATGTGAACGCGGTCATCAACGGGCCAACTCATGCGGCAGTCGCGGGCGACCAAATCATCATTCCAGCGGGTACTTGCACCTGGACCAACGGTCTTTCCATCCCGGTCGGGATTACACTCACCGGAAGCGGGACTCCGAACACAAGGCCCGATACCTTCGGGTCCGGCAGTGTTAATACCGTCATTATCGACGACGCAGGATCTGGAAACGCGCTTATAGGAGTCGCGGGCCTCGCCTATGGACAAACGTTTATTCTCTCTTTGCTCGACATCGAGCCTGGGTCTTCCAGCATGGCTCTGACTTCGCCAGTCCAAATAGCCGGGAAATGTACTTCGAACGGTTGTCCCAACGTCCGCATCGACAACATCATTTTTGGGGCAATGACCCATTGGACAGAAAACGGCAATAGCTCCAACGCAGATACCATGATCCGCACGGACAATGTATTTGGAGTGCTGGACCACAATACTTTGCCAACCGGAAGTGCCGTCGTTTTTGCGAATATGAACCATTCAGCCTACCTTGGAGTAGGCGAGTATGGCGATAACTCATGGGCCCAGCCCGATTCGTTCGGCGGAGCCAACAATCTCTTTTTAGAGAACAATAGCATCTACATTGGCGGAGTATCCGCCACCGATGCGGAATTTGCGCCAAATGGAGGGGGAATTGGCGGCGCCAGGCAGGTTGACAGATTCAACCAAATTACCTCTAATGCAGGATTCGGTGTGTTTGGGCTTCACGGACTGGATACGGATGGCCGCCCACGTTCTGGCAGGCAGTTGGAAGTTTATGGCAACTCGATCACCTGCACTAATTCAAGTTGCAACATCATAGCAGGCTATCGAGGAGGAACTGGATTGACCTTCGATAACGGCATCACCAATACAGGAAGTGGGTTCTTCAACAGTTTTGCCAATATCTCCGTATATCGGACGGTATATTCGCCATCTCCATGGGGATACTGCGGAGGCCTGAATTCTCTCGACCCTTGGGATAAGAACGACAACACCGTCTATTATTCAGGAACCATGAGCACAGCTGGCGGTAGCCTGACGATGACGGATGGCTCGAAGAGCTTTCCAAGCCTCACTCCAAGCGGCGCGCCTTATTCGGTCTTTGATCGGACGCAAGGGTTTGTATCGCAAATAACTTCGAACACTTCTACAGCTATCACGATCCATGGTCCAATTTCGGAATCAGGGTGGACAGGATTTAACAATGGGGATAGTTACGAGATTATCCGTTCAACCATTTGTGCTGATCAGGGTGGACGGGGGCAGGGAAACTATGTTTCTGGATCAACGCCAACTCCGTCTTCTTCGCTGAATGAAGCCTTGGATCCGATTTACGAATGGAACGACTCCATGAGTCCTGTGCGAATGAACGCGAATATGGAAGCAGATGCAAAGACTATCGCCAATCGCGACTGGTACACCGACGGGTCAAACGGAAATCCTCGAGTACAAACTTCTCCAACCTCTCCGTTCAACGGAACTAGCGGGGTTGGCTGGGGGACAATGGCTAATCGTCCGACTACATGTACGCCATACGTCGGTTACTGGGCTACTGACCAGGGAAGCTGGAATCAGAGCGGCTTAGGTGGACAAGGAGAACTGTTTGTCTGTACAGCAACAAATCAATGGACTCTACACTATACTCCGTACACGTACCCACATCCACTCACACGGGGAATAGAGACGACCACTCCTACTCCTCCGACAAACGTTGAGGCGATCGTGAAATAGTCTGCCTTGTCAATCCTAATCGACCTCGACGCGTGGGCTGGGCTCCGTGGCCCACGCTTTAGATGATTGCTCGTTCGAACTACTCGTCAACTCCGCCTTCCTTCAAGTTCACCTAGCTTGAGTACAGAACTTTTGGCGGCGGAAGAGTTGGCTTGGGCGCTCTTCTTACAACCCAGTTCAGAACCTCGGTTACGGTCTGTGCCTTTGCATCCCAGGTCAGGCATTCTCGAGCGTAGGACATGCCTTGTTGTCGTAAACGACTAAGAAGGTCCGGATTTTTGGACAAATCCGACAAGATCTTTTCCATTGCCGACACAACATCGCTTTCATTCGTGAGAGGCACCTTGTATCCCACCTCGGGACGAACGATATCTCCGGGACCGCCGAAATCCACGACCACTGGGACAGCGCCTGCCGCGAGAGCCTCATAGATCACGCCTCCACCGAAGTCGCGGACCGAAGGAAATACCATTACGTCAGCCGATCGTAATCGCCTCAGAACCTCCGCATGGCTAACCCAACCACAGAAGGATACAGCTTTTTCAATCCCAAGAGATCTCGCAAGTTGCTCGAGGCGGTTCTGCTCCGGGCCATAGCCGAGTATGCTGAAGTGGGCCAAATCGTATCGCAAGAGAGAGGCAGCTGCGCGTAGCGCGAGATCACACGCTTTGCACGGAATCAGCATCCCGACGAAGATCAATTCCAGCTTGGTGCCAGGCTCTGGACTCCGCGGTTCGTCGGAACACAAGGAACGGCTCACGCCATTCTCCGGAACAAAGAAAAGCTTGTCGCGATATGTGGCAAACTCAGCATATGTTTGGGAAGAGGCAGCTATGATCGCTGCCGCATTGTGGTAAGTAGATCGAGCAAAAGGCAGGAAGCGGTACAGATTCCTGAAATGAGAGATCCATTGCTTCTGCTTATCGGCCTGGCTAAAACCTTTCACATAAGGAAGCCCACCGTTAAGAGGTCCGATTACGAAGGGTATAGGTCCCTTCCGCAGGAAGAAGGCGAAAGGGCTCGGGAATACCGCATTCATCGGATAGACGCGCAGAACCACATCGAACTCGCCTGCAAAGACGCGGCGCCGTAACTGCCGCCAAGCACGCCATTCAAAGGCGAGATAAAAGGGATAACCGAAAGCAGTCAACGCCTGATTGTTGTAGTTGTATTTGAAGACCCGGCGCAAAGTCCAGGCATAGACGTACTCGAGCCAAGGCATCCGGACCACCTCGATCGTGTGAAACGGTGCCTTTGCACGGCGCACAGCGTCTTCGACGGGCGACCGAACAACGAATGTGACGTCATGGAGTTGGGCGAGCTCTGCTGCATGCGAATAGGTGACAAGAGGCATACTAAGCTGCTCCGGAGTGCAGTCTGGTCCCAACACTAAAACGCGTAATCGACTCATGAACGTATCCTTGAAAGACTGTTATTCGAGCCTGAGTTATAACGGCTGCCTAGGTTGCTGTCGTCAACCCGCGCATCTGGTTAGCAGCCACGTTATGAAACTTCGATGACTCGGTAACGAATAAGGCACCACTCGACCCGAAGATCGCCAAGAGGAGGAATATCCATATCGGATCCATCATCCGGAAGCCGGCCTCAGTCAGGTTATAGACCATCGCTGAAACGATAAACGCGATGAGCATACCGCCCCATGACGGGTCCCGGCGAAAGGTTGCCATAGATCGACGATAACCATGAATCAGCATGAATGCCATTAAAGTAAGTCCCACCCAGCCAAGTTCAAGGTAAACCTCTATGTACCCGTTGTGAGCTTCGTTGAGATCTTGACCAACAACCGATTCCGACAGTTTCTGGCGCACAATTGGGCTCCAGAAGCTTTCAAACCCCGCTCCAATCAAAGGGTTGGGCGCCAGGCGGATAACCCCTGCCCAGATGTCTCTACGCCCGCTAAAAGTCGCGTCACGGCCCAACGCTTGAACCGCGCCCCCCCCACCACCCAAGAACAAGGGTGCACTCACCGTCACAATGAGCAACAGAACGAGTGTATGAATTGCAACGGTGTGACGTCTTATGAACCGTGAGCTCATAGCTAACATCAGTAGAGTTCCCACGGTAAAAGACACCTTAGAGGTAACTGAATCCGCAGTTATTAGAAGATAGATTCCAAGGGCGAGAAGCGTCCCTTGTGCGAACAGGCTCCTGACTCGGTGGGACGGGACTTCCTCAGACCGAAGGAGTGTAAGAAAACGCCAAAGCGCCCCCAGCAACAGAACATAGGTAATTACTCCAAGCATATTCTTATCAGTCGTCAGGCCAGTGAACAACTGCCGTCCTGTCCATGGGTCATACGTGCGACCAAGAGCTGGATAATACTTGCAATACAGCAGCGAAAAAGGCACCAAAATAAAGGCAGTGCGAGAGAAGAGGCGACTGAGTGCGGCCAACGGTTGTCTATCCGTTAAAACGATGAGGATCATCGCCGGATCCAGGACCGCCTTGATCGCTCGTTTAAAGGCCACGCCCGGGGAGTCGGACCAAAGAACGCTCAATAGGCAAAAGACGAAGTAGATCAGGATCGGCCCATTTGCCTTGAGCAGGTTGAGAACCCGGGGTCCTCGGTAGACCAGGACTCCCAGAGCAGCAATAAACAATATCCCAAAGAAGGCCTCATCGAGAGGGCTATCAAGCTGGATATTGTTTGCGTTAGCCTCCGTCGAGCCCCCCAGCCAATACGATACTGGCCTTGATCCAAGAACCCACAGGTAGAGAACCGGTAGCCACACCGCCTTGGATGTCCGGGCGGATTTGTCGCGATTGAGGTAAAAGAGTCCCGCCACTCCAAAGATATAGACCAGATTGGCAATTGTAGCGTTCATTTTGCGGGCGTTTGGGAGATCAAAATTGAAGGAGCATTACTGTGCATCGATGAAGAGACGATGTAATAACTCCATCGTCAGAAGCTTATGAATTGCGGTAGTATGATTTTCGCCGCCGTCCAGATGGCCGCGAACGATGGCTTCCACACCCTTTCGTTCGATGTAGGGGCGGGCCAGCGTCTTTGAATCCAGAAGCATGCTCCGCACGTAATCAGCCAGAGCGTCCCGATACCACACACGGAAATGAAGTAACTTGTGCCGTCCCAGGAAAAGGCGCTCGAGGCGAAGCGACGATAAAGCGTGGTCGACGCGCGAAGCCCATTGAGGCATGCCGTAGTCGTAGGCGTACTCGGCCTTGAATGTAAATTCCATCGCACCCCGGTATACAGCCGCTGACAAGGCTCCCGAATTTCCACCGATCCCGCGGTCAGTGCGGATGCCGGCTAAAGCGGGATCGCCGTCCCGAATAAGGCGCAGGCGAACGTCATCGCCGAGTTCCTTTGGGGCGCGGAACATGGTACGAACGAAGTCATTATCAAGGAACGGAGAGCGTACGCTGAGCTGGCTCTGTTCGAGTGAAAGGATTCGGGAATGGTACCAGGGGGACTGCCGGAACGCGGCAAATGTCACCGGGTGTTGGCGCCTAAGTTCTGAGTATGTAACTCCAGCCTGCTCCACAGACGGCATGAAATCCGAGCGGAATACCTCAGGGTTGGGCGCCATAGGTTTGAACATCACCATGCGGCGGACAATCTCGCTGCCGTATGTCCCTACCACCTTTACTGGCGCCAGATTGCGGGCTCGTTCGCTTACATAAAGATCTGAGGCGCGATATACGTCGACGCCGCCTTCTGTCAGGTACACGCTGCGCTCCGCGTAGTGCGGAAATTGCGAAAGGAATTCCTTGCCTACAGTCAGGACCTCGTGCGGTTGCTGGCGTACCTTTGCCACTTGCCGGGCCAGCCGCACGTCCTGGCACTCGCGGAACATTCCGCCAAACGTATAACAGGGCAGCGACTTGGGGGCTGGCTTGTGCCATGCCATGATGACGCGCGTGTCCATGCCGCCAGTAAGCGTCATGCCAACGCGCTGGTGACCATTGAAGTACCGGGGCAGGTTCCTCGAGAATACCTCTCGTAGCTCCTGGTAGAAAGGCTCGGCCTCCAGCAACTCTTGGTCTTCCCACTCGTGTGGATGAAAGTATGTCGCCTTCTTCTCGATCAACCCGTCCCGGAAACTCCAGGCCGAAGCGCCAGGCAGGACGTGAATGTCCTTGAAAATTGTGCGATCCTCCAGCACGCAACTGCACGCGACAAACTCGCCCAGTCCGCGCGGATCGAACCTGCGGAGTTCAGGACATACGGCCAGTATCGCTTTGACTTCGGCGGCGAAATAAAATGCATCTTTACCTTCGTGGTAATAGATGCGATGCATTCCGTAGCGATCGTTGAACAACGTCGCCGAGCCTCGGGCCTGATCCACAAGCAGGCCATGGAATATCCCGTTCAACTTCACAATAAAGTTTGGATTGTCTTCGTAGAGGTGAACCAGATATGAGGAGTCGTTTGAATTCAGCGAATGACCTTGATCCCGCAGACGCGCTGCGGTGCCGGGCTCGCTATAATCTTCGCCAGAGAAGAGCAGAGTTACGTCGCCGCGTTCATTTGTCTGGGGCATTCCGTCCGAAAAGGAATTTTGAAGTGCCGTCCATCCGACATAAATTCCCAGGCGTTCGTCCTTCCAGGTGCCACTGGTATAGAAAGACTCGTGGCGTTGCGTCTGCACCATCTTACAAACCTGGGACTCCGCCCACTTAGCTGGCTTCTTCGTGATGATCCCGACGATTCCAGGCATAGCGTTATGAGGCGTCCTTGGCCAGACGAAACCGGCGGTTGTACCACGCAGTCCGAAACTCCCGCAGCCTCGCGACCAGCGGCTCAGGAAAATGATCTACAACCCGACGATGTAGCTTCAACTGAAGGGCCAGTGAGCCAAGAGGAGTAATCGGCACGTAGTATCGGGGCAGGTCGACGCGTCGGAAACCGTTGACCTCCTTAAAGTGGCTCAGGCTGTCCCCCTGCTTGTTGCCATAGCTGAAGTGTTCATAGACCAGATGCGGGATGGAACGTTCCGCGCACGATTTAACCGCCTGAGCAATCAACGCGTTCGTTGGGGCCTTATCCTTATGTCCAACCATCGACAGAATATGAACCATGCACGCTTGGCCCCGGCTCTCATCGGTCACTAGTTTGACGAATCCAATCATCTGATCACCCAGGAACGCGCCAATCCAGATGCTGTAATCCGGAAAGGTACTGGCGTATTTGCGTGCTTGTTCCAGGGTCATTCCATAGTGAGGAAAGTGTTTTCCCTGGCGAATGGGAGTTTCATTATAGATCTCGCAAATTCCTTTGAAGAGATCCTCGTTAATAGCAACCTCGCGGAGCACAACACCCTTTTTCTCAGCCTGGCGGGCACGATTGCGAGGGTAGGAGCGAAGTTGTTTATTCCACCAATCGTCAAAAGTCGAGATGGGAAGAACTGCCAGATTATCTGACTCAGCATAGTAAGAATATTTCGGCGAGTTCTCATTGAGCCGCTGCAAGAATGTAAAGAGATCGATTCGTTTTCCGGCTCTCCGCAAACCTTCGCGCATTGCAGCAGGATCGTCCGGAAAAACATACTTCTCTCCATCCAGGCTCGCCATGCGAAGGAATCCTCCCGTAACTTTGACGTCTCTGCCGCAAACCTTCAACAGCGCTTTAGTTCTCATACAGCGACACCATGCCTCGACATGGGTTCCGCAAGCGTGTGCCCATGTGATCCAATCTTTGTTGCAGGCCACTGGAGCTGGACAAATATCGCATCCATGATCCTTGTCGTTCGCAGAATCTCGTGATGCGGGATCGGATCCGGTGCGCCCTCTACGATGGCTTGGTAGAACGCTTCTATCAGATACTTCATTCCAGCCTTCATATGGAAATCGCGCGCGGCGAAGAGCCGGAAGTTTGTGAAGAGGCCCTTCAGATACTGGTCTGCCATGATGGCCGGAGCTACGAAGGTTTCGGCGTAACTCTTGAGCTTCTTTCCCCGAAGTGTGATTAATGTCTCCTGATCCTGATCCAGGACGAGGCCGTTTTTCGAGCCATAGACCCGAAACTGATGTAGTGAGGGTTTCATTTGCGAGGAGAAGGTAAAGTAAGCGGTTGCGCGCTGCTCTTCGGCAATGATCACTCGCAATTCATCAATGATCTCTGATTCGCCCATATCCCTCAGCAGCGGGCTGGTAAACCCATAGGCAATCACGTCGGGTGAATCTGTTGTAAGAAATTCCGCAATCCTTGCAACGCCATGACTGATGATGTTATGAAGGAGTTTGCCGGGGAGCCTGCGAACCCAATGTTGCTTGTCGCCCAGAAGCGCTCCCGCATACTCGCCTCGGGCAATCTCATAGCAGTAATAGCTTTCCATGTGGACAGGGCCGTCACCTAGATAGCCAGTGCGCACCAAGGCCCTCATCCGGCGAGCTGCAGGCCGAAACTGATCGTCATGCCCGACAGTTATCTTCAAGCCTTTTCTCTCCGCCAAAGTGATCAAACGTTCCGCCTCGGAGACATCCACAGTAAAGGGCTTCTCCACATAGACATGGCACCCCCATTCCAGGCACGTGTTTGCAATATCGTAGTGGCTTTGGGGTGGCGTCGTGATGTGAACAACATCCGGTCGGGCATCGGCCAGGAGTTCTGTAACATCACGATACGAACCCTTGATTGAAAATCGTTCGGCGAGTTGCTGTGCCATCAGCAGCTCACGGTCGCAGACTCCAACAATCTCGCACCCAAGGATCCGCTTTACCTGAGCAGCATGACTATCAGCGATCTTGCCACATCCGACGATACCAACCTTAAGCACGAGACGGTCCTTGGCGGCAACCTTCAAAAAACAACGCCAGCCCAGCTGAAGTAGACACTCTCTGCTTCCATCCCAGTCGCGCTTTCAGTTTCTTGTTGCTGTAACGGGTCGTTCTCCAGTTGGCGTACCAACGGCTGCGATTGAAGACCGGGGGCAACTGCTCTTGGGACCACTTCGAATACCACTCCCACAACCGGCACAGTGCATAACTTACTATGTGTGGAACGTACAACGATCTAAACCGTCTGACGTTCTTCTTGTATAGGCGGAGCACTTCCCGGCTGGAGGGCAATTGGTCGTCCACCACGTTGAATATCTCGCCATCGACATCCGCCATCACCCCGGCCAGTGCAATCGCGTCAGCGCAATTCTCTACATAGGTGAACGGTATGATGTTCGATCCGCCCAGGTGCAGAAATACGCCGAATGTATCAATCCCGACCCTACCGGAAATAGCTTTCTTGCCGGGACCGTAGACATATCCGGGCCGCACAATAACATGCGGGATCGCGAACCGCTTCCCGTAGTCAAATACCAGCTGGTCCTGCTTGATCTTTGCGAAGCAGTAGGCTTCGCCCCGACGGTGCGCTGGCGACTCAAGAGGACATGTCTCGTCCAGCGTATTGGATGAACGGGCCATGTTGTCATATACAGCAAATGAGCTGATGTTAACGAAGCGCCTCAAACACCGGTGGGTGAGCGAGGCCTCAAGCAGATTCCGCGTAGTGACCACCGAATTGAGAAATGCATCCGGGAAGGATTTTTCGCCTCTGCCTGCCGCCAGATGAATCACTATCGCGACATCTTTTGTAGCCGTGATGCAATCACTGACAGAGAGAAGATTGCCTCGGATCACTTCGATTCGTACATCGTTGTAACTGCGCGCACCCAGCGCGCCTATCTTCGTTAGATTGCTCGTAGATCTGACGAAGCAGCGGAGATTGCAGAACCCAAGATTGAGCAGGCTCTCCACGACATGCGGGCCAATAAATCCATTCGCACCCGTGATCAGTATCAAGTCGTCGCGATTGACGATGAATCCCTCCGAAGTCATAGCTTCGTGTGTGACTTTGAACTCGATTGCGGGTGTCATCTTTGCTTATTTGAGGCGTGCGTGGCCTGGCCCAACGCGACGCGTTTAGTTATGGCGCGCGCCATTCTTCCTGCCGTTCTCACTAAGAGATAAGCCTCTTGGACGGAACACAATCACTGTCGATCCCGATTCTGGGTAGTGGCTTTTCTCTACGACATCGAACTCTCGTTCCATAATGCCGATCATCGCCGCGGGTCGACTGCTGGTTTGGCCTTTTCTCGATACGTAGAGCCTCACGATGAATACGCCGCCGTCCGCCAGGTATTCTGAAAATCGATCCAGGATCTTCTTCACCTTACCCAGAGGAACATGGTACATAGCTTCCCGAAACAGAATTACATCGAATTTTTGCGGTGGCACATAACTGAGAAAGTCGCCACGCTCGAAGTGGTTCTTACGAGACCTGCCGTTTTGCTCCGTCCGGCGCCTGGCTTTAGCAAGTGCTTCCTCAGATATGTCCACTCCGACATACTTGAGATAGACAGGCGCTGATTCATTCGCGGTATTGCCCGGGCCGCAGCCGAGATCCAAGATGGCCCGGTTTGCAGAAAAGCGCTCCAAATGCGAGTAGACGCAATCGCCAGCCGTATCGTCGAGGAAGTTCCATTGCCCATTGGAAAACTCTCGATCCCAAAAAAATGTCTTGATAGACTTTGGACCATAGCTCAATAGAACGCCACGAGTAAATCGTAAAGTGCGGTCAACAATATACATCCGTAGTCCCCCAATCAGTTATTCACGCCGACAGAACGACCCGCGCCCTGTAGTGACAGCTTGCTTCCCACAGCCCCTCTCAGCCGCCGCATCTGCTCATGTCTTGTGAACTCGACCAACTCTCGCGACACCCGCCGCGGAACGCGTCGTATCATAGGCCAAAAGTAACCCAATGCGAGCGCGATCCCGCCTACAACGAACGGCCGTTGCTTCATTTGGTACGCTGCGCGAAACAGCTCCCAAATCGGATGGTTTCCAACAAAGTAGTCCTTCGCTCCATATTTAAACTTCGCACGCAATCCACCACTCTGTGCCGTGCCCATCGTCCGATGATGTACGCTCACCGTTTCAGTGAACGTTCGTGTCTTCCATCCCTTCATTCGTGCCGAAACAACTGCAATGTGATCGATGCTGCCACCCTTTAGAGGTATGTATCCGCCAATGTCTTCAAAGCACTCTCTGCGAAAAAACTGGCAGCCGCCCCAGACGTTTTCAATGTTCGTAAACCGATAATCGTATTGAAATGTCCCTTCGCGGAACGGTGCTCCTGCGACGCCTAATTTCGGCTGGTCCGCGAATTTGCTCACGATATGGCGAAAATGTTCACTTCCGAAAGATACATCGGCATCCGCTACTCGGATTCGGCCGGCGTCAAAAGCATGTACCTTTCCCGCGAAGTTCCGTTCTACGCGCTCGGGCATTCGAATTAATTCAATCCAGCCGTGCTGCGCGGAATATTTACTCACAATTTCATCAGTACCATCAGTCGAGCCATCGCTGACGATTACCCACTTGAGTGGTCGGATAGTCTGCGCGATCACAGACTTCAGAGTTAGCTCGATGAACTGAGCCTCATTCCTGGCCGGGGTAATAATCACGTAGCTTGGGATTTCTGTCATGACTTCAGAAGTGCTGATAGTGGACGGACGGACATTATATCTATGCAGGCTGTTCTATGGGTACTAACGCGTTCACCTTAATGTCTGCCAGCTCTCGGATAGTCCGGGATGTGAAAGCCAGGATCTCCTCGGCAACCCTGGCTTGCTGGTCTGCCCTGAGTTGCGGGAACATCGGTAAGGAAACAATTTCGCCAGCGACTCGTTTAGCTACTGGGAAGTCTCCGGGACCGTAGTTTAATGATACATAAGCTCGCTGCAAATGAAGAGGAATGGGGTAATGAATTCCGGTGCCAATGCCCGCCTTTTTCAAGTGGTGCATCATGCTATCTCGTTCGCTGGTGCGAATAACATACAAATGATAGACGGCGCGAGACCATGAAGGCTCATACGGAAGAATTAAAGCTTCATTATCCGCCATGAGCCGGTTGTACTCAGCTGCATGGTCGCTTCGCCGCGCGTTCCATCCCGCCAGGTGCGCTAGCTTCGTGTGCAAGAAACCTGCCTGTATCGCGTCGAGCCGCCCGTTGTAGCCTTCCACGTCGTGGTGGTACTTCTTCGCCTGACCGTGATCGCGTAACATTTTGATTTTGTCAGCAACTTCGGCATCATTCGTTGTTACGGCTCCAGCTTCGCCACATGCGCCAAGATTTTTTCCGGGATAGAAGCTGAACGCCGCTGCATGCCCCATGGATCCGGCTGTCATCCAGCGTTTGTGTTTCTTGGAGAAATATTGTGCACCGTGTGCCTGGCACGCATCCTCAATCACAATGAGACCGTACTGTTCGGCTAAGCTCAGGATCGGATCCATATCGGCCATCT